>JRYJ01000346.1_pt1 | contig 23087 bp, 21 predicted proteins | sample 235371 | NCBI WGS metagenome assembly JRYJ01 (sample SAMN03074219, study PRJNA261477) | activated sludge metagenome | biome: Wastewater Treatment Plant; feature: Wastewater; material: Activated sludge; isolation source: activated biomass of a wastewater treatment plant treating hydrocarbon... ... | reverse complement strand
CCGGCGCTTAGCCTCGAGAGTTTGGATCGGGAACAGGTCGTAGCCCATGATGTAGGGGAGCGGCAGGTGAGACACGGTCGGGATCAAGTCGCCGAGGAAAAACGCCACCTTGCCTTCCGATTCGATTCTAACGCCTTGATGGCAGCGCGTGTGGCCAGCGGTAACGACGGCTGTTACCCCCGGAAGGAGCTCCGTGTCGCCCTGCAGGAATTCCCACTGGTTCACATGGGCGATCGGCGTGAAATTATCCCGCCGGTAACTGGCCTTGGTCCGTTCGTTGGCGCGGGCCGCATCTTCAAACTCGCCCTGCTGGATGAAATAGCGGGCCTTGGGGAAGGTCGGGGCGAGGGTTCCGTCCGGTTCTCGCACGGTATTGCCGCCCGCATGGTCGAAATGCAGATGGGTGTTGATCACCATATGAATGTCCTCGGGACCGACACCGAGTCGCTTCAAGGAATCGAGTAACGTCGGTGTGCGTTCGACGGCGAACATCCGATGAAATTTCTCATCTTCCTTGGACCCCAGCCCCGTGTCCACCAGGATGTTCTTGCCTCTCGCCCGAATCAGCAGGCAGGTCAGGCTGAGCGGGATGCGGTTCAGCCCGTCGGCCTCGCAACACTTCTCCCACAGGACTTTCGGAACGACCCCGAACATGGCTCCCCCATCCAGCCGGAACCGGCCGTCTGTGACCGGATAGATGTCAAATTCGCCGAGTTTCATACATCCACCGAGCATTCAGCCTTCAGCTATCAGCACTCAGCCGGAGATTCTCGAATACCTGAGTCAAGCTGATGGCTTATTGCTGACAGCTGATCGATGACGGCTGATCGCTTCTACAACACAACCGGCTCCCGATACGTGCCGAACACTTCCTGGAGCGCCGAGCAAATTTCGCCCAGCGTCGCCTTGGCCTTCACCGCTTCGATCAGGTACGGCATCACGTTCTCCCCGCAGGAGGCGGCTTCCTGCAATTCCTCAACCGCGCCGGCCATCCTGAACGGATCGCGCGATTTCCGGAGATCCGCGAGCTGCGAGATCTGCTCGCGTTCCACGTCTGGTCCGACCTTGAGAATCGGAATCGGACGTGCGTCGGGTTCGACGTAATCGTTAATGCCCACGATGATCCGCTCTTTCCGCTCGACCTCGTGATGATACCGCTGCGAGGCCTCGAGAATTTCCCGTTGCGGGTAACCGCTCTCGATGGCTTTCACCATCCCGCCGAGTTCATCCAGTCGGCGGAAGTAGTCCAGCGCGGCTTCTTCCAACCGGTTCGTCAGTGCTTCGACGTAATACGAGCCTCCCAGAGGATCCACGCAGTTCGTGACTTCGCACTCCTGAGCGATGATTTGCTGCGTCCGCAGCGCGAGCTTCACCGCCTCTTCCGAGGGCAGCGCGAGGGTTTCGTCCATCGAATTGGTGTGAAGCGACTGGACGCCGCCGAGAACGGCCGCGAGCGCCTGCAGCGCGGTACGGACCACGTTGTTCATCGGTTGCTGCGCCGTCAGCGAACAGCCGGCGGTTTGTGCATGGCAGCGAAGCTGCAAGGACCTCGGGTCGCCCGGGCGATGGCGGCGCTTCAGCTCGCGGGCCCACAGCCGGCGGGCCGCCCGGAACTTGGCGATTTCCTCGAAGAAGTCGTTATGGGAGTTGAAGAAGAAGGACAACTGCGGAGCGAAACTGTCGACGGCCAAACCGGCCTGCACGGCCGCGTCGACATAGGTCAGGCCGTCGTAGAGGGTGAAAGCCAGTTCCTGGACGGCGGTCGATCCCGCCTCCCGAATGTGGTAGCCGCTGATGCTGATCGGATGCCATTTGGGGACCTGTTTCACGCAGAAGGCGATGATATCGGTGATGAGCCGCAGGGACGGTTCGGGCGGGAAGAGCCACTCCTTCTGCGCGATGTACTCCTTCAGAATGTCGTTTTGCAGGGTGCCGCCCAGACGTTCGATCGGAATCCCGCGTTTCTCGGCGACGGCCAGATACATGGCGAAGATCACCGCGGCCGGACCGTTGATCGTCATCGACGTGGTGACCTGATCGAGCGGAATGTCGTCGAAGAGGCGTTCCATGTCCGCCAGCGACGAGATCGCGACGCCGCAGTGGCCGACCTCGCCGTGGGCGCGGGGATCGTCCGCATCGAGGCCCATCAGCGTCGGCATATCGAATGCCACGCTCAGTCCGGTCTGTCCGTGTTGCAGCAGGTACTTGAATCGGCGATTGGTATCGTCGGCGGATCCGAACCCGGCAAACTGGCGCATCGTCCAGAGCCGGCCGCGGTACATGGTGGGATAGACGCCCCGGGTATAGGGAAACTCCCCTGGAGCCCCGAGATCCTTCTCCGGCGACCAGTTTTTCAGGTCGTGGTCCGTGTAGAGGCGACTGATGTCGAGACCCGACAGGGAGCTGAATCGAGATCTGCGTTCCTGCATCGTCTCCCCCGCGGAGTGACGCGCCGTCAGCGATCAGCCGTCAGCGTTTCGTTTGCGCTGAGAGTCGAGGACTGTCGGCTGCATGTTCCTGATAGACGTAGAATCCATGGCCCGTCTTGCGCCCCAACCGGCCTGCCGCGACATACCGGCGAAGCAGGGGAGCGGGGCGAAATTTCGGATCGCCCAGGTCTCTGTACAGGACCTCGCAGATGGCCAGCACTGTGTCCAGGCCGATGCGGTCGGCGAGTGCCAGCGGCCCCACCGGGTGATTCGCTCCGGTCGTCATGGCCAGGTCGATGTCCTCGGCTGAGGCCACCCCTTCCTCGAAGGCAAAGACGGCCTCGTTAATCATGGGAATCAGGACACGGTTGACGATGAACCCCGGCACGTCCTTGGCTACGACGGGGATTTTCCCTAGCCGTTTCACAAGGTCGAGCGCCACATTCAGCGTGTGCTCGGAGGTTTCCAGACCGCGGACGACCTCGACCAGCCGCATCACCGGCGCGGGATTCATGAAGTGCAGACCGACCACGCGATCCGACCGGCCGGAGGCGGCGCCCAGTTTCGTGATTGAAATGGATGATGTATTGCTGGCAAGAACGGCTTGGGGCCGGCAGACGCGGTGCAATTCGGCAAAGAGACCCTGTTTGAGCACGAGGTCCTCAGGAATCGCTTCAATAACCAACTGGGCCTCCTGCAGCCGCTCGTGCTGCACGATCGGATGGATCAAGGTCATGACATTCCCGGCCTGATGGGCGGTGAGGCTACCCCGTTCGACGGCCCGTTCCAGACCGGCGCGGATCTTGGTCAGGGCCTCAGTGAGGGACGGTTCCGCGACATCGACGAGCAGCACCTCAAAGCCGGCCGTGGCGCAGACCTGGCTGATGCCGCGGCCCATCTGGCCGGCTCCGACGATGCCGATGGTTTTGATGTCATCGAGCTTCACAAATGTCTCGTCTCGTGATGTGTGATGGGTGATGGGTGATAGGTGAGGAGTGTCTGAGCCCATGAAGGAATCCGTTATATGACTCATCACGCATCACTGATCACCTGTCACGTTCCATAATAATCGCCAATGCTTCTCCGCCGCCGATACAGAGGCTGGCCAGTCCTCGACGGAGTCCGCGGGCCGTCATGGCGTAGAGCAGGGTCGTGAGAATGCGTGCCCCGGTGGCCCCGATCGGGTGTCCCAGCGCAACGGCTCCTCCATGCACGTTGACTTTCTTTTCGTCGAGTCCTAACTCCCGATTGATGGCAAGCGACACCGCGGAAAACGCCTCGTTGATTTCAAACAAGTCGATCTCTCCGATCGAGAGCCCCGTCTTCTTGAGGACCCGCTTGATCGCCTCCACCGGTGCGATCGTGAACCACTCGGGAGCGAGCGCCGCTCCGGCGTAGCCGACGATGCGGGCCATCGGAGCCAGCCCCAGTTTGGCGGCTTCTTCCTCCGCCATCACCACCAGCGCGGCCGCCCCGTCATTGCAGGACGGTGAATTGCCGACGGTCAGCACACCATCCTCCTGGAACACCGGCTTCAGGTCGCGCATCTTGCTGAGATCCACCCGGTTCGGTTCTTCATCGTCCGAGACGATCAGCGGTGCGCCTTTTCGTTGCGGCACCTCCACCGGCACGATTTCCTGTTTGAACGCGCCGGTTGCAATTGCCTGCCGGGCACGACGGTAACTTTCCAACGCAAAGTCATCGAGCTCTTGCCTGGTGAGCCGATACTTGGCCGCGCAACGCTCCCCGCCGTTACCCATATGGAACTGGTTGTATACATCCCACAGGCCATCCTTGATCAGACTGTCCACCAACTCGGCATGCCCCAATCGGTAGCCCTGTCGCGCCTTCTCCAGGAGATACGGCGCGCGGGTCATGTTTTCCATCCCGCCCGCCACGACGATGCTCGCCTCGCCGAGCGTGATCGCCTGGGCCGCCATGATGACGGTCTTCAGGCTGGAGCCGCAGACCTTGTTGACGGTCGTGGCGCCGACCGAATCGGGAATACCGGCTCCGATCGAGGCTTGCCGTGCCGGTGCCTGCCCGAGGCCGGCGCTGAGGACGCAGCCCATGAGGACCTCGTCCACGCGTTCGGGGGGCAGATGAATTCGCTTCAAGGCTGCGGAGATGGCCGTACTGCCCAGTTTTGTCGCGGGCACGGAGCTGAAGAGCCCGTTGAAACTCCCCATCGGTGTTCGTACGGCGCTGACGATGACGGCCTGCTGCATCCTGTTCACAGGTGCTTCTCCCAATCGCTCTGTTCGAGATGGGTCTTGACCTTGGCCAGGAACTGATCGGCCGTGGCTCCGTCGATGACCCGGTGATCGAACGACAGGCTGAGATACCCCATCGGCCTGATCGCAATGGCATCATGGATGACCACGGCTCGTTTCTGGATGGCGCCTACGCCGAGGATGGCGATTTGCGGTTGTTGAATGATCGGCGCGCTGAAGAGGCTGCCGAAGCCGCCGTGATTCGTGATCGTGAAGGTCCCTCCCTGGACTTCGTCTGGCTGCAACTGTTTGGATCGCGCACGCTCCGCCACATCGGCTACTTCTTTCGCCAGTTCCGTCAACCCCTTCCGGTCCGCGTGCCTGACCACCGGTACGAGAAGCCCGTCCTCCAGCGCCGTGGCGACTCCGATGTGGATGTCCCTTTTGATGATGATGCCGGCCTCGCTCCAGGAAGAGTTCAGGATCGGCATATCTCGAAGGGCCTTCGTCACGGCTCGGATGACGAAGGGCAGGTATGTGAGGTTCCTGCCTTCCCGGAACCTGGCGACGTTCGAGAAGTCGGCCTCGAACACGGTCGTGACATGGGCCGAAGTATGCCGGCTCTTGACCATCCGCTCGGCGATCGTCTTGCGCATCTGGGTCAGGGGCAGCAGTTCTTCGCTTGCGGTAGGACCCGGTGCCGGGGGCTGTTGGCGAATGGCCGATTGCCGTTGGGCGGCGACGAAGTCCAGCACATCCTTCCTGGTCACACGTCCGCCCGCCCCGCTCCCTTTCACGTGGGCGAGGTCCACTCCGTGCTCTTTCGCCAGTTGCCGAACCGCCGGCGACAGATGCTCAGGGCCTTCGGCCGTCGATCCCACGGGGCGGACCACGACGCCGCCCACGCGGTTGATCACCTCGGTCGGGGGTGCACTGTCGATCCGCGCCAATAGGGTTCCGACCGGAACGGTTTTCCCCTGTTCGACGAGTACTTCCGTCAACCGGCCGGTGGCCGGTGAGGGAACCTCCAGCGTGACCTTCTCGGTTTCCACCTCCAGCAAGGGTTGGTCCTTCTGCACGGCGTCCCCGACCGGAACGAGCCACTTCACGACGGTTCCTTCGGCAATGCTTTCTCCGAGCTGGGGCATGATGATGTCGGTCGCCATGGTCGTTATCCGAGCGTTCGGCTTTCAGCCATCAGCGTTCAGCATTGGCAATGCTCTCCGGACCTGACGGCTGATAGCGGAGTGCCTATTGCTACCTCTCTCAATACGCCGCCAACTTGCGGGCAGCCGCCACGATGTCGCTCGTCTTTGGAAGAAAGTACTCTTCCAAAGGCGTACTGAAGGGGACGGGTGTGTCCGGTGCGGCGATGCGCACAATCGGCCCGTCCAAACAGTCAAAACATTCCTCTGCCAGCAGCGCGGCGATCTCGGCGCCGATCCCGCCGGTCTTGTTGTCTTCGTGCAGCATGATCGCCTTGCTGGTCTTGCGCACAGACGCGTAGATCGTGTCTTTGTCGAGCGGGCTCAGCGTGCGGAGATCGATCACTTCCATGTCGATCCCTTCCTTCGCCAAGAGCTGGGCCGCTTCCAGCGCCAGGTGCACCATCGCACCATAGGTAACGACAGAGAGGTCGTTTCCGGGCCGCTTGATGTCCGCCTTTCCGATCGGGACCACGAAATCCTCCTGCGGCAAGGTGCCCTTGATCCGCCGATAGAGAAACTTGTGTTCGAAGTAAATGACCGGGTTGGGGTCGCGAATCGCCGCTTTCAGGAGACCCTTCGCATCGTAGGGCGTGGACGGGGCCACGAGCTTGAGCCCGGGAGAATGGAAAAACCACCCTTCCGGACATTCGGAATGAAACGGGCCGCCATGAACGCCGCCGCCGAACGGAGCGCGGATCACCATCGGCACGGCCGCTCCCCATCGATAGTGGTTCTTGGCCGCGACCTCCGTGATCTGGTCGAAGGCACAGGAAATGAAATCCGCGAACTGCATTTCCACCACGGGACGCAGGCCCATCATCGCCGCACCGATGGCCGCTCCCACGAAGCCGGATTCGGCCAGCGGCGTGTCGAGCACCCGCCATTCGCCGTACTTCTGCAGAAAACCCTCGGTGATCTTGAAGGCCCCGCCGTAGGTGCCGATATCCTCGCCCATGAGGAACACCCGCTCGTCACGGGCCATTTCTTCGTCCAGCGCTTGGGAGATCGCTTCCAGATAGGTCACCTCGCCGGTGGCTGCAGCCGTTGTCATCGTGCGTACTCCTTCTCAGGCTGTTCGCGATCAGCTAATAGCTGTCAGCTTTTTCTGCAAAGACGCCTTCCAAGACCTCCGGTCCTTCCGGCAGCGGACTGTGCTCGGCAAATTCAAGGCCGGCCTCGACGTCTTTTTTCGCCCGCTCCTCCACGTCGCGGAAATGAGTCTCGTTGGCGTAGCCGAGTTCGGTGAGCAACCACTCCGCTTTCAGGATCGGGTCTTTCTTCTTCCATTCATCCAGCAACTCGCGCGGGACATACTTGGCCGGGTCATGTTCGGAATGGCCGTGCATCCGCATCGTTTTGAATTCGAGAAACGTGGGACCTCCGCCCGAGCGCGCCTGCGCGATGGCCCGCTTCGAAGCCAGGTACACCGCGGCCACGTCGTTCCCGTCCACGATTTCGCCGGGCATGCCGTAGGCCTTGGCCCGGTCGACCACATCGGTGATCGCCATTTGGAGGCGCACGGGCGTCGAGTAGGCGTACTGGTTGTTGTTGCAGAAGAACACGACGGGCAGCTTGCGCACGGCCGCAAAGTTCATGGCTTCATGGAAATCGCCGCGACTGGTCCCGCCGTCGCCCGTGCCTGCGAAGGCCACGCGCGATTCCCCCCGGATCTTGAAGGTGAGCGCCACGCCGGTCGCGACCGGCATATTGTCGGCCAGGTGGCTGACGAATCCGATGACGCCCCGCTTCAAGTCGCCCATGTGCACGTTGCCGTCCTTGCCCTTTGTCGGGCCGGTCCGTTTCCCGAGGTACTGGGCGATGATCTCGCCGGGGGAAAAGCCGCGAATCAGAAAGGCACCCATGTCGCGGTGGAAGGGCGCGATGATGTCATCGCGCTCAAGGGCGGAGGCGTACCCGACGGCGATGGCTTCCATCCCGTGGCTGGTATAGCATCCACCGACGATGCGCCCTTGCCGATAGAGCGCCGTAATGCGGTCCTCCAGCGTTCGGGTGAGACGGAGGTAGTAGTACATCTGCAGCAGATCGGCTCGCTTGATGTCTCTTGTCACATCCGCCAGGTCCATGAGTACCTCCTCGCAGAGGGGGGCGCGATCAGAATTCGGGCATGTCTCTCCAGGAGAGTAAGGGTTTCTCTGTCCGGCACAGCGGGCACTGAGCCGGTTCCCATTGCGGCATATCGAGATCCGTCGTGTAATAGAACGGGTATTGCGCGATCAGGTCATTCATGAGCGGGAACTGGCCGCTGTCGCGACGCGCGAAGACCATCATCCCGACGAGCAGGCCTCCGTTGTCGGTGACGACCTTGCCGAGCTTGCCCACGCAGTTGCCGCGTGTGGTGACGTCGTTGAGCGCCACGAACCGGTCCCCGGCCTTGACCGCGCCGGCTGCGATGTCCGTCCCGATGCGTCCGGTCTCGCAGCTATAGGGCGTCAAGATTACCCGCAGCGGCATCGTCTCCCGGAGCTCATCCGCGATTCCCTGGGCGAGCGATTGCGCAGCGGACGCAGTGGCAAGAATGCCGGTCAGCGGCATTTGATGGAATGCCCGTCGGATCCAGTCGGCCATGTCGGCCGCCAACAGCTTGATCAGATGGGGGAAGCGGACGATCGAGTCGAACCGAAGGTACGTCGCGGTGTGATGGCCTGACACGACTTCGACATGGGTGTCGAAATAGACCGACCGGGACGTGTGCAGGATCCTGAGGACTTCCCAACTGGTGAGCTTGGTCTGAGAGCCGTCGCGAATGATCGCTTCCAGCCTGGTGTCGATCGCCGGACCGTCGTAGAGCTCACGCTGCTGCTGCACCAATTCGGCGAGAGCCCGTTCATCGAGGATGATGCCCATGATTCAACCTCTTGTAGGTTAGTGGAGCGATGCGCTCACCACCCTGGTTCTCAGGACGCCGATGGGTTGAATCTCCAGTTCCACCACATCGCCCGTCTTCAGGTATCGGTCCAGTTCGAGCCCGCATCCTCCTCCCACGGTTCCGGAACCGAACAGGTCTCCGGGGTAGATCATTTCGCCGCGAGACACGTGAGCGATCATCTGCGGGAACGACCAGTGAATCGTGCCGAATCGCCCGCGCGACCATTCTTCCCCGTTGACTCTGGCGATCATCGTCAGCGTCTTGAGATCCGGAATTTCGTCGGGAGTCACCAAGCAGGGGCCGATGGCGGTCGCAAAGTCCTTTCCCTTCGCCGGACCCAGCCGACAGGCCATTTCCTGGAATTGAATGTCCCGCGCGCTGAAGTCGTTCATGATCGTGTAGCCGGCGATATGGTTCGGTGCATCTTGTTCGGCGACGTCTTTGCCTTTACGACCGATCACACAGGCCAGTTCCAGCTCGTAATCCAATTTGGTCGTGTCGAGCGGCCAGGCCAGATCTTCCTCGGGACCGATGATGGTGCGGGGATTGCCCTTGTAGTAGACCGGCATTTTGTACCATTCCGGCGGAATCGGCTGCCCTCGCCTCTTGGACGTCGCGGCGATGTGCTCTTCGAACGCGATGAAGTCGCGGAGCGACGGCGGATTCGGCAGCGGCGCAGCCAGCCGAACCGTGGTCGGCCGGTAGAAGACGACCTCTCCCTCGGGGCCTTCGGTCGAGGAGCCCAGCTTGTGAACGTAGTCCAAGGCCCGGCGTGCCGCCGCCATCGCTGACGGTCCCCCTTCGAGGAATTCCAGCATGGTCGGCGGGACCTGAGCGTCGGCCAATCGCCGGGGCCGTGCTTCAGATTGGTCCGCCAGCCATCTCGCATAGGCCATGTTGAGGTCCACGAAATACTCATCGCTCATGGCCCCCACCCGCGCGAACGTCCCCAGCGGTGTGCTGACACGGAAGGTGACGAGTTTCATGGCCGGCTCCAGCTCAAGGCGTAGTCGTTGATCTCCGCGGCCTCCAGCCCCGGTGTCACCGTGAACGGGCTCTTGGATTCGACCATGACCGCGATCTCATTCGTGTGCGTCTTCCCTTGACTGGCCCGCACGGCTTGCGGCTGCGGTCCATGATGGATGCCCTGCGGGTGCAGCGTGAGCATACCCGGCTGAATTCCCGCGCGGCTGAAGAACTCTCCGTCATGATAGAAGATCACTTCATCGTAGTCCGTGTTCCGATGATAGAACGGCACCCGCAGCGCTTCCGGATCGCTTTCCAGCGGCCGCGGGACAAAGGTGGAAATGAGGCAGCCGCCGGCTTGGAAGGTCCCATGAACGCTCGGCGGCAAGTGGTAGCGGGGACTCGTGACCGGCCGGATGTCCCGCACGTTCAGCTTGGCCGCCCAGAGATCGCCTTTCCACCCGACCACATCCATCGGATAGAAGGGATAGAACACTCTGGTGTACTGGTTGTGCCGCTTGATGGACACTTCCCACTCCCGGCCCTGGACCTCCGGTGCGTCCGCGGCGCCCAACTCCGGCGTGACGACCACGCCTTTGTCGAACAGGGCGTGCTGTCCGAGGGGGCCTCGATCCGGCAACGTGATGGGCGTCGGCGTTTCGATGATCAGAAACAGCGACGGTCCTGCATCGACATGGATGCGATAGGTGGTGCCTTTGGGAATCAGGAGGTAGTCGCCCGGCTCATAGGACAGCGTGCCATAGTCTGTCTCAAATCGCCCGGCACCGTGATGGACGAAGTACACTTCGTCGCCGTCCGCGTTCCGCAGGAAGTGCGACATCGTGTCGGTGCGGGACCAGACTGAGAGGGCCGCGTCCCGGCTGTGCATGATGAGGACAGAAAGGTTCGGGATCGTGGAGGAGCCCGTCGCCGTGACCTTGCCGCAGGCAAAGGCCCGCGGCTTCAGCGGGCCCTCGATCCTGGCCCAGCCCGTGGGAGGATGTGTCCGATACAGATGCGAGACCGGCCCGGCGAATCCTTCCCGGCCATGCTCCTCTTCGCACAGTCCTTCGGGAATCCCGACATGAGCCTGATGAGGAGCCTTCCCCTTTTTGGTGAGATACATAGCCGACTCCCTTGGTGGAGGCGCAATGCGGTCGTCAGGATGCGTGTTTCAGCGGCTTCCGTTTTTTGGGAACCGCGGATGACCCGTAGTCGATGATCGTGCGTTCGACACCGGATGCCTGGTCGCGTTCGATGTCTTTGTACAGAGACTCCACCGTGCTCTGGACAAACGTCTTCGACTTCTCTCCGCCCTGCTCCCGCTGCGTCAGCTCAATGAACAGGCCGCTGGCCGGGAAGAGCGGATAGGTGAATCGCTGCTTGAGCGGCCCGAACCCGTCACGGCCTTCCTTCAGGGGGCCGCTGAATTTCACGCCGTGCTCTTCCCACTCGCGGCACACGGCTTCGATGTCGTCGACCTCGAGCGCGAAGTGTTGGACGCCTTGTCCGTAGCGGTCGATGAATTCGTTGATCTGCGACCGCATGGCCTTATCGCGACCTTGCATAAGGGCGATCCGGGCGGTCCCTCGCTGCACGACCACGGTATCCATCGACGATTTGTCGCTCCCGACGTCGCGCGCAGACCAGAGCACGTCGAAACCCAGCACCTTGGTGAACAGGAATTCGGCTGCGTCGAGGTTTTCCACGCAGAGAGTGATGTGATCGATCCCGGTTGTGCCGTGCATGATGAGACCTCCTCTCCCTGCGGGACGGGAATTAGGGACGATCCGCCGGCCAACCCCATCGGCGGCCTTTTCCGACGAGCAGAGAATAACACGATTCAGTTATCATGTGATATAAAAATACTATTATCTGGCGGTCAAACGCAAGTCATCGAGGAAACATATTTGCTTAATGGGGGACAAATTGGCTTGTGCCCGTTGCCGGCTCTCAGCATATTTTCTGTTGATATAGTAATAACAAATCTATATCATGACACGTTATCGTGCCACTCCTCCTGGGCTGTCAGCGGGGTTCATCAACCCGGAATCGGGAGGCGCCCATGACCTTTCATCAAGACATGAGGGACCTGGTGCTCCGGCACGGAGCCATCAATAACCCCTATCTCGACCGCTTTTGCCTTGGAGATCTCACCGACGATGAACTCAGAGAGTTCGCGGTGGAGTTCTACAGCTTTGCCCGGTTCTTTCCCCGGATTCTGGTCGCTCAGCTCGTGAATACCGAGGACGAGCAGGTCGCCGACGAGCTGACCAAGGTCCTCTATTCAGAACTGGGTGACGGGGAGGCTCGGCGGCGCCACGAGCTGTTGTATCGGAACTTCCTGCGATCGCTGGGCATCGACATCCACGAGGCGATGACCCGCCCGATGCTGCCCTCGACCCGCGCCTACATCGACGGCATGGAGCGGCTCTATAGCGACGGCAACCATGCCACGGCCTTGGGTGCCTCCTTCGGGCTCGAAAACATGGCCATCAGCATGTGGGACCAGCTGATCCCCGGTCTCACGAAGCTGAAAGCCGTTCGTCACCCCCATCTCGATCTGACCTATTTCACGTATCACCGGCAACTCGAAGCGACGCATGAAGAAGCGATGGAACATGCGGTGGCGGCCGTCCAAGGCTCCGCCGCCGGCGGGCTCTCCGATCAGGACCAGCGGGACTTTCGGTCGGGAGTCATCGCCGTGCTCGACTATCTCGAGGGATTCTGGATGGGACTGGACCGGCGGCGGCGGTCTCCCGATCGCACGCCCCACGAGGTCCACCCCCACGCGGCCTGATACCGTCGATTATCCATTGAGAGGAACGGTGCATGACGGAAATCGCTTCGTATTTTGAGGCCATCAAGGAGCGTTACGAGCTCACCAGCGATTATGCGCTGGCCGAAAGACTCGGGATCGCGCAACCCGAGGCCAATTTGATGCGGCGGGGCCTCAAGATTCCGAAACCGGAACTCTGCATCAAAATCGCCAAGCTGCTCGACAAAAACCCCGTCGAGCTCCTCCTGATCGCGCAAAAGGACAAGGCTCCCCGGCAGGCGAAGGAATACTGGACGCTGGCGTTGACGGCGGTCGACGTGATGCTCCACGTTCCGAAGAACCCCAAATACATTCCGCGCAAGGTCGAAGCCATCGGGCGCGAGCTGCGCCAGCTCGAGACCCAGACGCTGCTGTATGAAGGCGCCGAAGCAAGTGCGGAGGCCGTTCGACTCGTCCAGACCGCGGAAACCTCCATCGACGCCATCATGGAGCGATGGAACATCTGGAAGAAGGGCGAGGCCTTGTACCCCAGCTACCTCCTGGCCAACCAGGCGGCGGTCAAACGCGGGGTCGCCATCCGCCGCTTACTGGTGCTGACGCGCGAACAAATGCAGCAAGAATCGGTCGTCGCAGATGCCGTTCAAGTCATGGACGATCAACATCGGGCCGGGATCAAGATCTTCTTTGCGTTCCGGGAAGAGCTCGAACGGGCGCCGGCGTTTCAGCGCTTCGAGGAGGACTACAAACAGCAGGGTGCCGCCCAGGATCTGAACACGGCTATTTTCGACCGGGAAATCCTCATTTTCTCCCGGTCGTACGGCCAGGTGCAGCTCGGCATGGTCGGACCCACCACCCCGATTACGATGATCAATCAACTCGAAATTACGTGGAAGCCGGAATTGCTGCGAGATCTCGATCCTGCTCCGCTCTTCGACATGACCCGATATGTCTTCGAGTACTGCGGCCCGCAGGCGTTCAAGATGGAATTGGCGCGCTTCAGGAGGTCAACCACATGAAGTTTCCCTCCGAGCCCTTCAAGATCAAGGTGGTGGAGCCCATTCGTCGCACGACGCGCGAGGAACGGGATCGCCTGCTGCGCGAGGCCGGCTATAACCTGTTTCAGGTCCCCGCCGAAAGCGTCTACGTGGACCTGCTGACCGACAGCGGCACGTCCGCCATGAGCGACAACCAGTGGGCCGGCATGATGCTGGGCGACGAGTCGTACGCCGGCAGCCGGAACTACTACCATTTTGAGGAAACGGTCCGCTCGATCTTCGGTTACCAGCACGTCATCCCCACGCACCAGGGACGCATGGCCGAAAATCTCCTGTTCTCCACGGTCGTGAAGCCGGGCATGTGCGTGCCGAACAACATCCACTTCGACACCACCCGCGCCAACGTCGAGCACCAAGGAGCTCAGGCTCTCGACCTGGTGATCAAGGAGGCCTACGACCCCCATTGCGAGGCGCCGTTCAAAGGGAACATGGACCTGATGCGGTTGGAAGAGACGATCAATCGCGTCGGGCGGGCACACATCCCGCTCGTCATGCTGACGATCACGAACAATAGCGGCGGCGGACAGCCGGTGTCGATGGAAAATATCCGGCGGACTCGCGCGTTGGTGGATCGATACGGCATCCCGTTGTTCTTCGATGCCTGCCGATTCGCCGAAAACTGCTTTTTCATCAAGGAGCGCGAGCCGGGGTACGCCGAGAAGTCGGTCCTGGAGATCGCACAGGAGCTGTTCGGGTACGGCCACGGCTGCACGATGTCGGCGAAGAAGGACGGGCTGGTGAACATCGGAGGATTTCTCAGCCTGAACGACGACCGCTGGGCACAGGACATCACCAACATGCTGATCCTGGTCGAAGGCTTTCCGACCTACGGAGGCTTGGCGGGCCGGGATTTGGAGGCGATGGCGCGCGGGTTGCGGGAGGTGCTGGACGAGGCCTATCTGAGCTTCCGAATCGGACAGGTTCGCTACCTGGGAGAGATGCTGGAGCAGGCCGGCGTGCCGATTCTCAAGCCGATCGGAGGCCATGCGGTCTACCTGAACGCCAGGGAGTTTCTTCCGCACCTGGACCGGGACCGATTTCCCGCCCAATCGCTGGCGGTCGCCCTCTATCGGGAATACGGCATCCGGGGCGTCGAGATCGGGACGGTGATGTTCGGGAAGAAAGATGCCGCCACCGGGCGGACGATTCATCCGGAACTGGAGTTGGTGCGGCTGGCCATTCCGCGGCGGGTCTATACGAACATGCAGATCGCCTATGTTGCCGAATCGATCGCCGAGTTGTATCGGTGCCGGGACAGTGTGCGGGGACTCGCCATGACCTATGAAGCGCCGGTCCTGCGGCACTTCACCGCACGATTTGAGGAAGCTCAGCAACCGTCGTTATTGCGCCGCGCTTCGTGAGGGACTCCGGTGGGACACCTGTTCAAAGGCCTTGAGCGGATCGAGGAAGCCCGCGAACGGCTGACCGGTCAGAGCTTCATGGCGGGCCTCTTCGTCGGGAAGCCGGATTTCTCGCTGTTGGTGGCGCCCGAAGAACCGCCTGATCAAAGGGAGGCATGGGAACGATTCCTGCCTCGGCTCGAAGCCTTCCTGCGAACGGAAGTCGATCCTGACGAAATCGAACGCACCGCGAAGATCCCGGACTCCGTGCTCAAGGGGCTCTTCGCACTCGGGGCGTTCGGGATGAAAATCCCCACCCACTACGGAGGCCTGGGCTTTTCATATACGAACTACGGCCGGGCGCTCATGCTCATGGCGAGTTGGAGCAACATCCTCGCCCTGACCGTGGCGGTGCCGCAATCGATCGGGATTGCGATGCCGCTGCTGCTGTTCGGAAATGACGACCAGAAACGCAAATACCTGCCGGTCGTGGCACGCGAGGCGATCTCGGCCTTCGCGCTGACCGAGTCGATTACGGGATCGGATGCCGCCCACATTCAAACCGAGGCGGTTCTGGATTCAGCGGGTACGACGTTCGTCGTGAACGGCGAGAAGCTCTGGTGTACGAACGGCTCGATCGCCCGGTATGTCACGCTGATTGCACGGGTGCCGGCGAAACGGGAGCGACAAGGCGGGCAGACGAGATGGGTCCCCTGCCCGGACGGCAAAGGCGCGGAGGAGTTGGTTCACACCGCGTTCGTGCTGGACATGAAATCGCCCGGGGTGCTGGTGCGGCAACGCTGCCAGTTCGAAGGGTGCCGCGGCATCGAAAACGCATACATGTCCTTTACCAACGTCCGGATTCCGGCGGACAACGTCATCGGCGAGGTCGGTCGGGGGCTGAAGTACGCGCTCACCATTCTCAACGTCGGCCGGGCCATCAGCATCCCGGCCATTTGTCTGGGCATGGCGAAACAGGCCTGGGAACCCACGCTTGACCGAGCGAATCAACGCCTCACGTTTCAGAAACCCCTTAGTGAACGCCAGACACAGCGCATGAGGCTCGGCCGCATGGCGGCCAACCTCTGGGCCATGGAGGCATTGGCTTCGACGGTCTGGCGGATGGCCGAGCAACACAGCTATGACGTCCGGATCGAGGCAGCCGTTGCCAAGATCTTCTGTTCCGAGACCACCATCCGTTTCCTGAAAGATGCGCAGATCATTTTCGGGGGAATGGGGTATGAAACAGCCGATTCGAAACGCAGCCGCGGGGAGCCGGCCTTCGGGATCGAACAATTGGTGCGGGATGCCGAAATGTACCGGATCGGCGAAGGAGCCACGGATATTCTTCGGCCGTTCGTCGCACGAGAGGGATTGAGTCCGCACCTGGATCGTGCCCAGCGGTATCTGGGGGGAGGGATCGGGAGTACGGAGCGATTCAGCGAATGGCTCAAGCTGACACGATTCTATGTGCCCTGGTACCTGAGTCTCTGGCGCCGTCAACCTCTCCCTGAGGGGGGAGAATTCCGTCATCCTAAGGTGGATGAGGCGCTACGCTATGTGGAACAGACCAGCCGCCGCTTGGCGCGCGCGATCTTCTGGGCGATGGTCCGTCATGGTGAACGACTCCGCGACGATCAAGGCCGGCAGGCCCGAATCGAAACGATCGGAGAAGAACTCCTGACCGTCGCGGCGAGCGTGTTATGGGCGGCCTCGTTCGTACGGACCGAGGGCGACGCACGCGTCTGGGGACTGGTCGACCAAGTGGTCAGGGACGCGCGGCTTCGTGTCGAACCGATGATCGACGAACTCGGCGGGAGCAATGACGACCATCTGGTGGCGGCCATCGGCCAACAGGCGAGTGAAGGCGGTTACCCGTGGCTGTCCCATGGCATCATCTCCCGTCGATTGTGTGATTACCTCCCGGCGTCCTCCGCAGAGTCATCCCCTCGTCGAGCAGCGTCCTGACAGGGACGAGAGCCTCACAACGAGTCCCGATCAAGAGGAGAACCGAGAGGCTGAACGGCGTGCGGGGCGGTCGCCATGGGAACACACGGCCCGCCCCATTTCGTGACAAGGCACGTCGTCACGTAAGGATAGTCGGCTACGGATGTCGAACTGTCGTGTTATGCGACCTTGCGCAATGAAGCCTGCCTACTCGGGGCTTGCTCGTGGTGCTCGCCCTCCCCGTCGTAGGAGGCCCAGACTGCCACAGCCCACGTCAAGAGCATCAACGCCATCAGAGCAATAGCGGCATACATGGTCATCCCTCCCTTCGGTCGCCGCGTCACGTCTCGTGAGAATTACTCGACGGAAACGATGATTCGCCGGGAACGTTGCTTGGCTTCTTCGGACCAAGGAATGCGGACGGTCAACAGCCCGTGCTTGCAGACGGCTTCGGCCTTCGACGCCTCGATACCCTCGGGCAAGGCCACGGTCCGGTGAAACGCCGCATAGCGACGGCCGCTCCCCTGACCGTTGTCGTCTCGCCACTGCTGCTCGTGCTCGTAGCTCACGTGCAACATGCCGTTCCGGACGGTCACATTCAGATGCTTGGGATCCAGCCCGGGCACCTCGACGCGGAGGACGACGTGATCTTCCGTTTCGTCCAGCTCAATCCCGTAGCCCGCGCTGCCGAAGCGGGACCACCCCGTTTCAAAGGGCGACGTCATGAAACGATCGAACAGCTGATTGATGTCGTCACGCAACGACAACACTTCATGGGTCTCGACCGGCTTCCGTTTCCAGGGAATCATCTCCTTCAGCTTGGTCATCAACGCCATTGGGATCCTCCTCCTTTCCGCATCAGGTCAGGGGTGTCTACAAAAGAGCTCCCCCTCCCAGGGCGGGTCTTATGTCCCACTCAGTTGAAAAACATAATCCGCATGGCGCGACAGTCAAGACGCTATTTCCCGGGCCTGACAGGACCCCGCGTTCCGAGAGAGCGTCTCACGGCACCGGCTTGATTTTGTACCGGACCGAATTATGTTCGGTTGGGCATGTGAAGCGTCTGCGATGGAACGGAGCAGGTCTACGAAGTGAGGCCCTACCTGCAGGAGAAATGAGCCAAGTCGGAAGGACATTCGGGAGTGCTGCCGGAGGAGGAAAACAAGTCTCGGATCTGGCCGGGATGTGATGTGGGTGGGGAGCCCTTCTTATGCGGCGAGAGGGGCTCCTCCTGCTGCCGCCTGGACTCGCTACGGTCTCGGCTCCAGTTCGATCAGGCCTTTTCTGATCGCCAGAATGGCCGCCTGGGTGCGGTCGTAGACCTGCAGCTTATGGAAGATGTTGCGCACGTGGTTCTTGACGGTCTTTTCGCTCAAGTCGAGGCTGTTCGCGATCTCTTTGTTCGTCTTCCCGTCGGCCACCAATCGCAACACGGTGATCTCGCGCTCGGTGAGGTCGTGCTCCACCCAGGCCGGCTTCTTCCCCTTCTTCTGCGACATCAGGGAAAACTCCGCCAGGATCTTGCTCGCGACCGACGGATGGATCAGCGACTCGCCCCGGTAGATCGCCCGGATGGCGGCGACGATTTGAGACGACTCGGAATCCTTCAGGAGGTAGCCGGTGGCGCCGGCCCTGACCAGGTCGAAGATGTACTGTTGTTCTTCGTACATCGTGAGCGCGACGATCCCGATGTGGGGGAACTCGCGCTTGATCTGTCGCGTGGCCTCCACGCCGCCCATTCGCGGCATGCTCACGTCCATGAGCACGACGTCGGGCAACAGGGTGCGGGTCTTTTCGACGGCTTCCTGCCCGTCCTGCGCTTCGCCGACGACGGCGATGTCGTCCTTGGTCTTGAGAATGGCGGCCAGGCCTTCCCGGACGACCCGGTGGTCGTCGGCTATTAGGACCTTAATTTTTTCCATTGCGTATCGTCTCCTTGTCGGCTAGCGGGATCCGCAGCACGATGCGTGTGCCGCGTCCCTTCTTGGATTCGATGGTGGCCTCGCCCCCCACGAGGCGCGCGCGCTCGACGATGCCCTTCACCCCGAAGTGATCCCATTTTTCAGGATCGCGGAGCACGATGTCCATGTCGAACCCGATGCCGTTGTCCGTGATCGTCACCTGCAACAGATCCGCGTCGATGACGAGCTGCACGGACACGCGGTCGGCCTTGGCGTGTTTCTGTACGTTGCTCAGGGCTTCCTGCACGATGCGGAACAGGAAAATCTTCGTGCGCGGAAACAGGATTTTTTCGTCGCCGGACGCCGAGAACTCGGTCTTGATGTGGTACTGGGTCTCGTAGGATTTGAGATAGTTGGTCAGGGCCGGGATCAGCTCCATTTTGTCGTAATGGAGCGGGCGCAGGTTGAAGATGACCTGGCGGGCTTCCTGGATGGCCAGCTTCAACTGGGCCTTGGATTCGCGGAGCGTCGCCAAGCTGGCCTTCGGATCCTTGCGCAGCAGCTCCTGGCACAGCTCGAGCTTGAAGTTCACGCCGGCGAGGCTTTGGACCAGCCCGTCGTGGATTTCGCAGGCAATCCGCGTGCGCTCTTCGGTGACGGCGGCGCCGGTTTCCTTCACGTAGAGCCGGTACAGGGACTGGTACTTGTTGAGGGTCTTTTCGATCTCAGCGGTGGCCCGGATGCGCGCCTCGATCAGCTGCCACATGAATTTCGCGCTGGCGCCGCCGATCACAGTGACGCCCATGCGGTGAAAGTCCTGGAGGTATTCGCCGACCTCCGGATTGCCGGACACGTCGATCACGAGATCGACCCGCTCCATGCTCAGGAGCCGCCGGTAGTCGCGGGTCACCGGAATTTTCAGCCGACGGGCCAGACCCAAGCCGGGGGCTTGGGGATTCACCTCCGCCACCCCGACGATCCGCACCAGAGGATCGGTCGCGAAGATTTCCATCAGCGCCGTGCCGCCGCGCCCGGCGCCGATGATCACGACATGGGTGGCGCCCGGCGTGCCTTTCCCGCGGGGACGCATCGCCCGGCGTCGCTCACGTTTGACGGTTGCAGTGGCCATGCTGAGACATTCCTGGACCCGGCAAGAGGTCCCTTGCCCATCCTAACAGACGCGAGGCATCAGGAACGACACGAATACGAGGAAGGGAGGGTTAGCGCTCCCGGCGCTGCTGGGCGAGGGCCTTGATCTCGTCCATGAACTGATCGATGTCCTTGAATTCGCGGTAGACCGAGGCGAACCGCACGTACGCGACCTGGTCGAGCTGCGACAGCTCGCGCATGACCTCTTCGCCGATGGCCGTGCTGTCGATCTCGGTTTCGCCAAGCTCCTGGATGCGTTTCTCGATGCGATCGGTCACCGCTTCGATCGTGGCGGTGCTGATCGGCCGTTTTTCGCAGGCTTTCTTGAGCCCGGAGACGATCTTCGTCCGATCGAACGGTTCCCGGCGGCCGTCCTTTTTCACGACGACCGGCATTGTTTCTTCGACCCGTTCGTAGGTGGTGTAGCGGCGCTTGCAGGAGAGGCATTCGCGGCGACGCCGGATGACCTCGCCTTCCTTGGCCATGCGCGAGTCGACGACCTTGTCTTCTACATCGTCACAGAAGGGGCACTTCACCGGCGCATATCCTGCCTATGCGGGAGATGAGTCGTAGGCATAGAAGACGGGGAAGCGGCTGCAAAGAGCCTTGGCCTGTGCCCGCACCTCTGCCTGCACCTGTTGATCCTGCGGATGCTGCAATACGCGATCGATCAACCCGACGATGTCGCGCATGTCGGCTTCCCGCATGCCGCGCGTCGAGACGATCGGCGTGCCAAGGCGAATGCCGCTGGCGATGGCCGGCGGTTTTTCGTCGTACGGCACCGCGTTCTTGTTGACGATGATGCCCGCCGCATCCAGGGCGGCGTCGGCCTCTTTTCCGGTGATGCCCTTGTTGGTCAGGTTCACGAGCATCAGGTGCGTGTCGGTCCCACCGGACACGATTTTGTACCCCCGCTCCATCAGTCCCTGAGCCAAGGTCTTGGCGTTTGCGATCACCTGTTGCTGGTAGCGTTTGAAGGCCGGAGACAGGGCTTCCTTGAACGCGACGGCTTTGGCGGCGATGACGTGCATCAACGGTCCGCCCTGCAGGCCGGGGAAAATGATCTTATCGACGGCCTTCGCATGCTCGGCCTTGCACATCGTCACCCCGCCCCGCGGACCCCGGAGCGTCTTGTGGGTGGTGGTCGTCACAAAATCGGCGTAGGGCACCGGGTTCGGATGCAATCCTGCGGCGATCAGGCCGGCGATGTGCGCGATGTCCACCATGAGGTAGGCGCCGACCGATTTCGCGATGGCTTGGAACTTCGGGAAATCAAGCGTGCGGGCGTAGGCGCTGGCGCCCACTACGAGCATGCGCGGGCGGTATTCTTCCGCGAGTTTTTGGACGGCCGCATAGTCGATCGTTTCGGTCTGGCGATCCACACCATAGGAAAACGCCCGGAAGATCGTCCCGGAAAAGTTGACCTTGCTGCCGTGGGTGAGGTGGCCGCCCTGGGCCAGATCCAGTCCGAGAATCGTATCGCCGGGCTTGAGCACCGCCAGATAGGCCGCCATGTTGGCCTGTGACCCGCTGTGGGGCTGGACGTTCACGTGCTCGGCGCCGAAGATCTGCTTGCAGCGTTGAATGGCCAGCTCTTCGACCGTATCGACGTGCTGGCACCCGCCGTAGTACCGCTTGCGGGGATAACCCTCGGCGTACTTGTTCGTCATCACGCAGCCCTGCGCCGCGAGCACGGCCGGGCTGGCGAAATTTTCGGAGGCGATCAGCAACAGCTTTTCGCGCTGGCGCTGCTCTTCCGCGCGAATGGCTTCGTAGGTGTCCGGATCGGTCAATTTCAGCGCATCTAACGAACCAATGAGCTCGTCCATTCTTCTCTTCCTCCGGGGGGGCACGGCAGGGTCGCCCGGCCGCGTAAGCACTAGCAGGCTGTTGAAAAACGTGCTTCTCGCAGATACGACCGCATCATGATTAGGATCGGTCCCATGAATCCGCGTCCGTGGGCGTGGTGCCTGCCCCACGCTGGTCGTCCGCGCCGCGCTCGGCGGTTGGTCCCGCTGCCCATCGTATCCTCATTCGGTCGCCAGCAGCGGCCGCAGGCGACTGAGACGCAGGAGATTGTATGCCGCGCCGACCAGGTAGCTGGCATGTTGCGTGCGGGCCACGCCGCGGACCCGGCTCTTCCGCAAACCGCCGATCGTCTTCATCCAACCGAAGATCTCTTCCACCTTCTTGCGCAGTCGTTGGCTCAGGCGATAACTCGTGTGCCGCGTGGTGCGGCCGTCCAGCCCCGGTGTGCGCCGCCCGCGAACGCAGGCGAGGTGGGGGCGAATCCCGCGCCGCCGCAGGCGCCGAACGAAGTCTCGGCAGTGATAGCCCTTGTCCGCCCCCAGGGTCGTCGGGCGAATCCCGCGCCGCGCCTGGCGGCGCAGCATCTGCAACGCTGTGTCCCGCTCCGCCGTCCCCGTCGCCGCGGCGATCTGCAGATCCACACACAGGCCATGCCGATTCTCCATCAACACATGGCCGGAGAAACACAGCTTCGCTTCTTTGCCCGTGCCTTTGCGGGCCAAGCGGGCTTCTGGGTCCGTGGTGCTCTGATGGGTCGCATTGGTGCGCCGGTCGCCATGGAAGTCCACGGTGGGATTGCCCGGATCGTCCGGCGGGGCTACAGGAGTGGAGGGCTGCTTCGGCGTCACACTCTTCAGCGATGCCCAGGCCTCAATCAGGGTGCCGTCCACCGTGAAGTGCTCATTGGACAACAGGCCCTCCCGTCGGGCCGCCGTGACGACTGCGTCGAAAAAGCGCTGGGCCACGGCATTGGCCAACAGTCGCTCACTATTCTGACTGAAGGTGCTGTGCTCGAACCCCGGCTCATCCAGGCTCATGTCCAAAAACCAGCGAAACAGCAAGTCGGTGTCCAGCCGCTCACAAAACAGCCGTCGGCTTCGGACCGAATACAGCGCGATCAGCACCTCACTCTTCAGCAGTCGCTCGGGCGGGATCGAGGGCCGACCCATGGCGCTGTACATTGCCGCGAAGGTCGAGGACAGCTCTCGCAACACCTGATCAGCCACCGTCTTGATGCTCCGAAGCGGATGTGTCACCGACACACGGGATTCGGGAGAGACATAACTAAACAGCATCTCTTGAGGATTCACATGACCGCGCATCGGACCTCCTGATTGAGTAAGGTGCTGCGCATTGAGACTACGTACCTGGAGAAATGCAAGGCCTTTTTCAACAGCCTGCTAG
>JRYJ01009839.1_pt1 | contig 23184 bp, 24 predicted proteins | sample 235371 | NCBI WGS metagenome assembly JRYJ01 (sample SAMN03074219, study PRJNA261477) | activated sludge metagenome | biome: Wastewater Treatment Plant; feature: Wastewater; material: Activated sludge; isolation source: activated biomass of a wastewater treatment plant treating hydrocarbon... ... | reverse complement strand
ATTTTGAGATAGGTTCTAGAATGGGTGAAGCCATGAAGATGATCGTGACAGGCGGTACTGGATTCGTGGGGCGAGCGCTCTGCGAGGTCTTCAGCCGGAAAGGGCATCGTATCGTGGTCCTTACGAGAAGGCCGGTAGAGGCTCGTCGATTATTGGTGTCTCCCGTCACTGTAGTTGAGTGGAACGCGAGGGAGGGTGGGGCGTGGGAGCGAAGCCTCGAGGGAGCCGATGCCGTCATCAATCTGGCCGGCGCTCCGATTGCCGAAAATCGCTGGACGGAAAGCCGCAAGCAGTTGCTCACTTATAGCCGGGTCGTCCCCACGCGCCTGCTGGTGGAGGCGATGTCGCGGCGGGCCTCAAAACCTCGCGTGCTGGTCAGCGCTTCGGGTATTGGATTCTACGGAGCCAGCGACGATCGGGTGCTGGACGAACGGGCGGTCAATGGACAGGGATTTCTCGCCGGCCTCTCCATGGCATGGGAAGCGGAGGCGCTCCGAGCGGGACAGTCCGGCATACGTGTGGTGCTGATGCGCACCGGGATGGTGCTCGAGCAAGATGGTGGTGCCCTGCCCCGGATGTTGGCGCCGTTTCGTTTCTTCGCNNCCGGGAACCCAATGGATCTCGTGGATCCATCGGGATGACCTCATCGAGTTGTATGACTGGGCGATCAGGACGGCAGAGATCGTGGGGCCGGTGAACGCCGTGGCTCCCGAGGCGGTGAGGATGAAGCAGTTCTGCGAAGTACTCGGAAAGGTGCTGCATCGCCCATCATGGCTTCCGGTGCCCAGTTTGGCCCTCAAGGTGATGTTTGGTGAACTGGGGACCATGCTCACGACGGGCCAGCGGGTTGCTCCGTCAAAGGCCCTCGCGGGAGGGTTCGCATTCCACCACCCGACGCTTGAGGGGGCTTTACGGTCCATTTTGGTCGAAGCAGCAGACGAACGAAAGGCGGCGTGAACGTGGGCGATGCGATTCTCCACTATGGGCAGCTCGTGGCGACGAGTGTCCTCGTGGGAAAGGTTGTGCTGCTGTCATTCGTCGTCGCGCCGATCTTGGCGAAGACGCTCAAGCGAGAGCCGTTCAGTGCGGTAGTCCGACGGTTGTTCCCGGCCTATTACCTGCTCGGCATGGCTGCAGCAGGGCTTGGGCTGCTTTCGAGTGGGGGGACGGGCTTGTCGGAGGGGTGGAGGGGGGGCCAGCTCGCCACACTGGGGCTCTGGGTTCTGATTGGTGCCGCGGAGGCCTATTGCCGCTCTCCTCTGACGCCGCAAAGCAATGCGATGCGCGACCGATTGAATGATCAGGAACGACGAGGTGCAGTGGATCCGGCTCTTGAGCACGCGTGGGAGCGGTTGCATCAGCGGTCGGTATGGTTGAACTCAATCGTATTGCTGGCGGGGCTCATTCTGTTGGGCCTCATTGTCGGTCGATAAACACAAGGGAGGAAAGACATGATCGGGAACGGAACAGGGAAGATGCTGGTGCTGATGATGGGGTTGGCAAGCGTAATGGGTGCGGGCCAGGTCTCTCTCGTGGGATCCGCCGGGGCTGTCGAAGTCGATGAGAAGGGCCCGATGCAGCGTCCGTCCGGTGATGAGCGGCAGCTCCCGAAAGGAGTGATCGGGGTCTCGTTGCACGTGGGGGCCGAGCGGATCGGCGATCCCGCCCTGTTGTATGTGGCGCAGGTCCATCCCCAGGGACCTGCACACCAGGTCGGACTGCAGCATGGCGATGAAATTACGGCCATCGACGGCATACCGGTGGCCGGCAAGACATATGAACAGGTCATTCTCATGGTACGCGGCGAACCGGGCAAATCAGTCATGCTCACGGTCAAGGGCGAGAAGGGCTCGCGGGATCTCTCGATCACCCGTGTTGCCGGCGAGACGCTGTACAAAGGGGCCATGGAGGGGCACGGCGGCCCATCCCGTTAGGTGTCGGCCGGATGCAGCATGTCCGTGTCCTGATGAGGGTGACAGGATGAGTTCATCACGCAGTCGCGACATCCAGCTCTTCGGGGCCCTGTTCATTCTGGTGGGGTTCATGGATCTCCTGATCATCGACCTGTTTCCGGCCTACGCGTTGAGATTGTTCGGTGTGGTGGTCTCCGGTCCGATGGCCTATGCCGTGAAACTCCATTCACCTGCGGTGCATTTCCTGATCGGCTATGGGTTTCTCTTCTTTCGTCCCTGGAGTTGGGGGCTGGCCGTGGCCTATGGCGCCTTCGGAATCGTCAGTGAATTCATGAATCAGTCGGTCTTCGGGTTTCACCCGGTGCGTTCGGGATTCATGCTCTCGACCGGTTGCTTCCTCGCCTATCTCGTCTGGCGGCGAGCGCTGTTTGCCGATTCGGTTCCGGCGGACCGCCCCATTGGGCCGCATGCGCCGGAGGTGCCCTCATGAAGGGTCTCGTATGGTTTCGGCGTGACCTTCGGGTGCGAGACCATGCCGCACTGGCCGCGGCCTGCGCCGGCTGTCGGGAGGTCATTCCGTTGTTCGTGTTCGACGAGGCGTTGTTGCGTGCGCGGGCGTTCGGGTCGGCCTGTGTCAATTTCATGCTCGACAGTCTGTACGAAGTCCGGCAGGCCCTCGCCCGACGCGGTCTCTTCATGATCTGGCGCAAGGGCGACCCCATCGAGGAGGTGCTGCGCGCCGCACAGGATCTGGGCGCAGACGCCGTCTATTGGAATCGCGATTACGAACCGGCCGCCATCGTCCGCGACCGGACGGTGCAGCAACGGCTCGCCCAGCAGGGGCGGACGGTACGGACGTTCAAGGATCATGTCGTGTTCGAAGCCGAAGAAATCCGCAGCCAGATCGGCGAACCGTTCCAACGGTACAGTGCCTATCGCGGCCGATGGTGGGCCCGGTGGCGGAGCGGGCCGCCGCCGGTGTTGGCCATGCCCGGCCCGATCAAGCGCACTTCCCAAGACCTCCCCGCTCAACCGCACGGGTGGCCGTCGGCCGAAGACCTCGGTTATGCACACGTCAGTCCGTGGATCGCGCCCGGGGAAATGGCCGCGCTGGCACGCCTGAAACAATTTCTGGCCGGCCCGGTCCATCGGTACATCGGGGAGCGGAATCATCCGGCGGGCGACGGCACCTCGCAGCTCTCGCCACATTTCCGCTTCGGCACGCTCTCGGTCCGAACCGCAATTCATGCGGCCTTGGCCGCGGTTGCCAAGGGTGGACCCGCGTCGAGGCCCGATGTCCTCACCTGGATCGATGAGTTGGTCTGGCGGGAATTTTTTCAGCAGGTACTTGCCGCCTTTCCCCATGTCGCCGAGGGCCCCTTCCGATCGCAGGCGGCGGTGCCGCCGTCCCGGCCACCCGATGCGGAGCGAGAGCGGTTCTTCAAGGCCTGGTGTGACGGTCAAACCGGTTACCCCTTGGTGGATGCCGGTATGAGACAGCTCAATCAAACCGGCTGGATGCACAACCGTGTCCGGATGGTGGTCGCCTCCTTTCTGATCAAGGATCTGCGGCTCGATTGGCAGAGCGGGGAACGGTATTTCATGCAGCATCTGCTCGATGCGGACCTGGCGGCGAACAACGGCAACTGGCAATGGTGCGCCGCGACGGGAACCGACGCCATGCGTGGATACCGGATCTTCAATCCCTGGTTGCAAAGCCAGAAGTTCGATCCGGAGGGGACGTACATCCGGCGCTATGTGCCGGAACTGGCGAAGGTACCTGGCAAGAAGATCCATGAACCGCATCTGATGAGCATCGACGAGCAGGCACGGGCATCCTGCGTCATCGGCGTGGATTATCCCGGCCCGATCGTCGATCATGCGCAGGCGCGAGCGGAATATCTCGCCATGGGAAAAGGAGCCGGCACCGATGCCTAACCGTGCAGTCCCAAAACCTACGCTCGTGACGCTGCCTCTGCGCCTGGGTGTCAGCCGATGTCTCCTCGGCGAGGAGGTGCGGTACGACGGGGGACACAAACGGGATCCCTTCCTCGTGGAGATCTTGGGCCGTTACGTCGAGTGGGTGCCGGTCTGTCCTGAGGTTGAAGCCGGATTGGGCACACCGCGTGAAGCGATGCGGCTGGTGCTGGAGGGGCACGAGCATCGACTGGTCACGATTCGCACCAATCGCGACTGCACCGAGGCATTGGAAGACCTCACGGAGCGGCGACTCGACGAGCTGGAAACGCTTGACCTGTGCGGCTATGTCTTCAAGAAAGATTCACCGAGCTGCGGCGTGGAACGGGTGCGGGTGTTCAACCGACACGGCATGCCGAGCCGGAACGGGGTCGGCCTGTTCGCGGCGGCCTTCATGAAACGGTTTCCCCTGGTGCCGGTCGAAGAGGAAGGGCGCCTGTGCGATCCCCGGCTCCGCGACAATTTCATCGAGCGCGTCTTCTGCTATCACCGGTGGCGGCAGTTGGCGTTGAGCTCCCCCGCCCGCCAGGGGGTCGTGCAATTTCATACCGCCCACAAGTATCTGCTGCTCGCCCACAGCCGAGATCATTACCAGACGTTGGGCCGCCTGGTGGCTCAGGCTCACCGGTATCGGCCGGCTGACTTGGTTGCGCGCTATGGCGCCGTCTTCATGGAAGCCCTGGCCGTTCGCGCAACAAGGCGGAAACACGTGAACGTCCTGCAGCATCTGGTGGGGCATGTGAAGGAACAATTGCAATCTCGCGAGCGGCTAGAACTCGACGGCGTGATCCAGGATTACCATCGCGGTCTGGTGCCGCTCATCGTGCCGGTCGTGCTGCTCAAACATTACGTGACGATGTACGAGATCACCTATATCCAGGATCAGGTGTATTTGAATCCGCATCCGAAGGAGTTGATGCTGAGAAATCACGTATAGCGATAGGGAGAAGGCAAGGAAGAGGGGGAAGCCTGATGAAGGAGGATTGACGCGCAGCGCAACCGACCCTGCGAAAAGGAGTGAGTCATGGTCAAAGGTGTCGTGTTGGTGGGGCATGGGGGTGTTCCCAAGGATTGCCCTCAGGAATTGGTGACGAAGTTGAAGCGGCTCGAAGCGCAGCGCCGCAAGGCGGGGGAAGCGCCCAGCGCCGAGGAAATCGAGCTCGACCAGAAGATCCGACGGTGGCCGAGAACCGCCGCGACGGATCCCTACCAGTCCGGTCTCGAGAAGGTCGCAGCCGAGCTGCGGCGGTTGCTGGACGGGACGTTGTTCGGGATTGCCTTCAATGAGTTCTGCACGCCGACGCTGGAGGAAGCGGTGGAGGACTTGATCCGAAAAGGCGCGACCCACATCACGGTCATCACGACCATGTTTACGCCGGGGGGATCCCATTCGGAGATCGAGATCCCGGAAGTCCTGGAGCACCTCAGGTCGCGCCATCCGGGTGTCGACTTGCGCTACGCGTGGCCGTTCGATCTGCAACTGGTGGCTCGTACCCTGATGGACCAACTCAAGCGATTCTCGTAATTCGGTCGGAAGCGGCATCCGGCTGGACGTTGCATACGTAGTAGAGAGAGGAGGGCGGTGGACATGACCTTGACGCACCGGAATCCCAACCTGCTCGCAGCGTTCGTGGTCATGGCCCTTGCACCCTTCGTCTGGTCGATCGGTCCTGTCTCTGCCGCCCAGATCGAGGGTGTGACGTTTTCGGATTTTCATCAAGCCGGTTCCGTCAGGCTTGCATTGCGGGGCGTGGGCTTGGCGAAGTTTGTCCGGACCATCAAGCTCTACGTGGGGGCGCTCTACCTCGACTCCGGCGTCTCTCCGGATAAGGTCCTGGAGGATGTGCCCAAGCGTTTGGAACTGTCCTATTTTCGCGCGATCAAGGCCGGCGATTTCGGCAAGGCCGCCGACAAAGTGCTCCTGGACAACGTCCCGGCTTCAACCGTGTCGGCTCTCCAGCCGCGCATCGAGCAGATGCACCGGCTCTATGAGGATGTAAAGCCCGGCGATCGATACAGCCTCACGTATCTCCCAGGGCAGGGTACGGAGCTGGCGCTGAACGGGCAACGCAAGGGGGTCGTCGAGGGCGCGGACTTTGCCGCCGCCTATTTTGCGATTTGGCTCGGGCCCGATCCGATCAACGAAGTCTTGAAGGCCGGGTTGCTGAATCACTGGTAGGCCGACCCACGAATGAATCCGGTCTCCGGGTCGGTCCGTACAGCAGGAAGGACAGGAGCTGGCATCCATGGAAACGGTCGTGGAACGATTCAAGCAAACCCACTACCGGTTGAACGGAGGATCGCTGGGGCTCTTGAACGAACTCTACGATGACGATGTGAGCTTCGAAGATCCCTTCCACCGGATCGCCGGGTTGCCGCAACTCACCGCTTATTTTGAATCGCTCTACCGCCACGTGACGTCCTGCTCATTCGTCTTCCACGACGAGGCGGCCACGCAGGACCAGGCGTTCCTCACCTGGACCATGTCGTGGGTCCATCCGCGACTGAACGGCGGACGGCTCGTGACGGTTCCCGGATCGACACACATTCGGTTTCGCGAAAAGGTGTGGTACCACCGTGACTATTTCGATACGGGCGCGATGCTCTATGAGCAGCTTCCGGTTATCAGATCCATTATCCGAGCGATCAAGGCGAGGATTTGAGTGGGGACCTATGCTGTGAGAGACAGGCGCGTGTGGGTGACCGGCGCTTCGGCCGGGATCGGCCGGGCAGTTGTGGTGGAGTTGATCCGCCGTGGCGCGGTCGTCGTCGCCTCCGCTCGTAACGCCGCGGCGCTCCAGCAGCTGGCCCGTCAGTGTGCTCCGGGCCGAATCGTCGTCCTTCCGCTCGACGTGACCGACCGCCAGGCCACGATGCTGGTGGCGGAAGCGATCCGCGAGCGGCTCGGAGGACTGGACGTGGGCTTCTTCAACGCGGGCACCTGCGAGTACGTCGAGATAGCCCGGTTCGACAGTGCCCTCTTCGAGCGGACGATGCGCACCAATTTTCTCAGCGTGGTGTACGGCATCGAGGTGGCGCTGCCGTTGCTGAGAGCAGGGCGTCATCCTCAGCTGGTTGGGATGAGCAGCACGGTGGCGTACGGCGGACTCCCTCGTGCGGAGGCCTATGGGGCCTCCAAGGCTGCGATCAAGTACTTGCTGGAATCGCTGCGGATCGATCTTCAGCGCGACGGCATTGCGGTCTCGGTGGTCTGTCCCGGTTTTGTTCGCACCCCCCTCACCGACCGAAACGATTTCCCCATGCCGTTCCGGATCGAGGCAGCTGACGCGGCGCGCTGCATCGTCGACGGCATCGAATCCGGCACATCCGAGATTCATTTCCCCAGGCGGTTCAGCTGGCCGTTCAAGTTCCTGACCCTGTTGCCCAATGCCCTGTACACGAGGCTCTGCGCACGCATGGTGAGGCCGNNGGATCGCCATCGTCGGAACCGGCATTTCCGGGATGGTCGTCGCGTATCTGCTGCAGCGGGACCATGACATCACGGTCTTCGAGGCGGCGGACTACATCGGCGGGCATACGAACACGATCGATGTGGCGCTGGACGGTCGGACCTACTCGGTGGATACCGGGTTCATCGTGTTCAACGACTGGACCTATCCGAATTTCATCCGGTTGTTGGACGAGCTCGGCGTCGCTTCGCAGCCGAGCGACATGAGCTTCAGCGTGAAGTGCGAAGAGACGGGGTTGGAGTATAACGGCACGACCCTCAATACGCTGTTTGCCCAGCGCCGCAATCTCCTGCGCCCTTCTTTCTATCGCATGATCCGCGACATCCTCCGGTTCAACCGGGCGGCGCCGGAGTTGCTGTCGAGGCCGGAGCCGGGCCCGTCACTCGGGGCGTATCTCGACGAGCATCGGTACTCGAAGGAATTCGTCCGGAACTACATCGTGCCGATGGGCGCGGCGATCTGGTCGGCGAGCCATGCCACGATGTGGGAATTCCCGGCCCGCTGCCTGGTCCAGTTCTTCAAGAATCATGGGATGCTGTCGGTGGATGACCGGCCGACCTGGCGGGTGATCACCGGCGGCTCCCAATGCTATGTGGACAAGCTTGTGCGATCGTTTTGCGAGCGAATTCTTCTCTCGACGCCGGTGTCGTCCATTGTCCGGCGGCCGGATCGGGTGGAGATTCACGCGGCACCGAACAGGGGCGCCGCACGGATGTTCGCCTTCGATGCGGTCGTCCTGGCTACCCACAGCGATCAGGCGCTGCGCCTGCTCCCCGATCCGTCACCGGCTGAACGTGCAATTCTCGGAGCCATCCCCTACCAGGAAAACGAAGCGGTGCTCCATACAGATTCGTCCCTGTTACCCCGGCGTCGTCTCGCCTGGGCGGCGTGGAACTATCATCTGTTGCCTATCCAGCCGGATCGCGCCGTGGTCACCTACCACATGAACCGGCTGCAGGGGCTCACTGCCCCGTATGAATTCTGCGTTACGCTGAACCATACCGAGGCGATCGATCCGGCGAAGATTCTCCACCGCATCATCTATCACCATCCGCGGTATTCCCCGGAAGCGGTGGCGGCTCAGCGGCGGCACGGCGAGATCAACGGGGTGAACCGCACCTATTACTGCGGGGCCTATTGGGGCTACGGATTCCACGAAGACGGGGTGAAGAGCGCCCTCGCCGTACACCGATCGATCAAGGACGAGGGGAAGTCATGAACAGCTGCCTGTACACGGGTCAGGTACGCCACCGTCGGTTCAGTCCGATTCCCCACGCGTTCCGATACCGGCTGTTCATGATGTACGTGGATCTCGCGGAGTTGCCGACTCTCTTTGCACGTCGTTGGTTCTGGTCCGTCGGGCGTCCGAACCTGGCTTCGTTCGACCGGGCCGATCATGTCGGCGATCCGTCGATCCCATTGGACGAGACGATCAGGACGCTGGTGCAGGAACGGACCGGGCGACGGCCGGCGGGACCGATCCGGCTGCTCACCCACTTCCGATACTTCGGCTACGTGTTCAACCCCGTCAGCTTTTATTTTTGCCACGACGAGACCGGGACCGTCGTCGAGGCCATCGTCGCGGAGATCACAAATACTCCTTGGGGCGAGCGGCATTGTTACGTGTTGGGCGCGGGCGACGATCGTTCCTCCGGGCTCCGTCGGCGATATTCGCTGAGCAAGGTGTTTCACATCTCTCCCTTCATGGACATGGATGTGACCTACGATTGGCGGTTCTCGCTTCCTGCGACCAACCTGACGATTCACATGGAGAACCGTCGCCATGGCACCACGTTCTTCGATGCCACGATGGTCATGCGGCGCGAAGAGCTCTCCGGAGCCGCTCTGACCTGGGTCTTGTGCCGGTACCCATGGATGACCGCCAAGGTCATCGGGGCGATCTACTGGCAGGCGTTGAAACTGTGGACGAAGGGCGTACCGTTCCATCCGCATCCCGGTCGGAACAAGGATGCGTCGTCGGTGGCGACGAACGAGATGCACCCATGAACGAGACGACGAGTCCTTCCGGAGTCCCATTCGAACGACCCGCCGTGCGGGACCGGGCTCGGCCGGCTTCATCAGGCTGGGTCCATCGGCTCGCCAAGCACATCGTGTTTGCCCGGTTGCAACGCCTTCAGCACGGTAGGCTCACCATTATCGATGGGGCGGATCGGACGGACTTCGGACAAGCATCAGCCGAGGGGGTGCTCCACGCCGCCGTGACGGTTGCGGATCCCCACACCTATCTGGACGTGGCCTTGGGCGGCACGATCGGAGTGAGCAGCGCCTACCGGCTGGGGTTGTGGACCTGTGACGACCTCACCGCGCTGGTCCGCATCTTCGTCTTGAACCGTGACCTCCTGGACAGGATGGAACGGGGACCGGCCTTCTTGTCCCGCCCCCTATTCAAGGCGCTCCATTGGTGGAATCGGAATACGAGAGCGGGTAGCCGCCGCAACATCGCGGCCCACTACGATCTCGGCAACGACTTCTTCCGGTTGATGCTCGACGAGACCATGATGTATTCCTGCGCCTACTTCGAACGGCCGGACGCGACGCTGGCGGAAGCCTCGCGCGCCAAGAACGACCGCATCTGCCGCAAACTGGAGTTGTCGCCCTCGGATCACCTTCTCGAGATCGGCACGGGCTGGGGTGGGTTCGCAATCCATGCCGCCTCCCATTACGGTTGCCGCGTCACGACGACGACCGTCTCCCGCCAACAGTACGATCTCGCCGTCCGTCGTGTCGAGGAAGCCGGACTGAGCGATCGCGTCACCGTCCTGCTGCAGGACTATCGGGAATTGCCTTCATTGGGCCGGCAATTCGACAAACTCGTCTCGATCGAGATGATCGAGGCGGTCGGCCACGAGTACTACGGCACGTTCTTCGACGTCTGCCGCCGGATGTTGACCCCGAACGGCCTGATGCTCGTCCAGGCCATCACGATCCACGAGCGGTTCTACGAACGGGCCAAACGGTCGGTCGATTTCATTCAGCACGCGGTATTTCCCGGAAGTTGCATTCCGTCCATCAGCGCGCTGGTTCGGGCCTCGAGCGAGGCGGGGCGATTGAATCTCGTCAGCCTGGAGGACATCGGCGCCCACTATGCGCCGACCCTACGGGCCTGGCGCCGGAACGTGGTCCGCGCGCGACAGACCATCGCGAAGCTCGGGTATCAACCGGATTTCTTGCGCCACTGGGAGTTCTACCTTTGCTACTGTGAAGGCGGCTTCCTCGAACGGTCGATCAGCAACGTCCAACTGCTGTTCTCCCAGCCGGGGTGGCGGCCCGCGCCGGTCGGATGCTGACCCAAGTCACCCTTCTGGTCGTCTTTCAATTAGGCTGGTTTGCGTGTGTGCTTGGAGCCGGTCTGGGGTACCCCTGGTTGGGCCCGACCGTGCTGCCGGTCGTGTTGGGGCTCAATCGTTGGCTTTCGAGTGATACTCCCTGGGCGGTTCGCGGGTTGTTTCGCGTCGCGCTTCCCGGCATTCTCCTCGACACGGTGCTTGGGACCGCCGGTATCCTAGGGTTCGGCGCCAATCCATTTGCACCCTGGCTCTGTCCTCCCTGGTTGCTCGCCCTCTGGTTCATGTTCGCGGCCATGTTGCTCAACACGCTTGGCTGGCTCGCCGGGCGTGACAGTCTTGCTGCGCTGTTGGGAGGGATCTTCGGTCCGTTGAGTTACTATGCTGGAGAGCGGCTTGGAGCCCTGACTCTGGGGCCGACACTGCTCGTAGGCATGGCAATCCTTGCGGTCGCCTGGGCGCTCCTTCTTCCCACGTTGTTCCGGGTGGCATTCAGGCGTGCGGCGGGCAAACCGTCGGTTTCATCTCACCGGGCATCTGTGTAGAATGGGCCGCCTTCAAGGACCCGGCGAGCCATGCGTCACGGGTGGATGGGGCGATCTTTACCTTCAGGGAGGTTCGGCGAGTGGGGACATTGAAGGATCAATTGATCGAGGCCTTCGATCGAACGCAGGCGTTCAAATGGGATCCCACAAAGGGGTTCAAGTTGGCGTCTGGGCTCACGAGCCCGTTCTACGTCGATTGCCGAACGCTGATGGCCCACCCGGCCGCCCGTCATCTGGTGGCTCGGTTGGCCTACGACATGACTGCAGATCTGCAGATCGATTGTCTCGGGGGGTTGGAGATCGGGGCGATTTCGATCGCCACCAGCATTTCGGACTTTGCCTACAGTGCGACCCCTCGTCGCGAATGGCGTACGTTCTTCGTGCGGAAACAGGCCAAGGATCATGGGCTCGGCCGTTTGGTCGAGGGAGTGGTGAACCAGGGCGACCGCGCCCTGATCGTCGATGATGTGCTGACCAGCGGGGGGTCGGTGCTCAATGCCATCGCGGCCGCCCGTGACGCCGGGCTTCAGGTGAAGGATGTATTGGTGATCGTGGACCGGAAAGAACAGGACGGCCGCGCGCGGATCGAACAAGAACAAGTCCGCGTTCGGAGCTTGCTCACGATCGACGATCTTATGAAGGGCCGCACCTAGCCGTTACCTGCACTGAAACTGAATCCCCCACCGCCGTTCTTCCACGACGTCGTTCACCCCGCCGATGGCGCTGGCCTGCCGTAACCGCCCTTTCGTCTCGCCTTCCCGGACGATCGCATACCCCGCGGGACACTTTGCCTGGATCAGCCGGATGGCATCGTTGCGGAAGGTGGAAAGCAGAGTTCCCTGCTCGGTCCGATAGGGATACACGACCACCCCTCCGTTGCCGAAATCCTGAACGATCTTTGCGCCCTCTCCGCATCCCGACAGGGCCGCGAGCGCGGCGGTGAGCGCGACCCTTGACCAGCTTTTCATACGGCCCCTATCATACACACACGGTCGTCGAGTGTGGAGCCCCACGGCCTATCTGCCGTGGTTTCGCTCATGGCCTTCGGCGGAAGTTGCCGAAGCCTGTCCGTCTTGCCCCGTGCCTTCACCGCTCGACGGCCGTATGTCCCGCGTCAGTGAGTGAGCGACGAAAGGAGGCGACACTATGTCCTATCGAAGACTTGCAGGATATCTGCTCCTGCTTTCGATGCTGGCGCTGATCGGCGACCGGACCGTCCTGGCCCATCATTCCTATGCACTGTCCGTCCAGCAGCTGCGCAGCGGGTTGATGAAGGCCGCGTCCAACGGCTCGAAGGGATTCGTGCTGATCGACGTGCGATCCCCGGAGGAGCATGCCACGGGCGTCATCCCCGGAACGGACCTCAATATCGATTTCCGTGAGATCAAGACGCGGCATCGCGAGATCGGCGCGAAGTTGGACGATCACATCGTCGTGTACTGCCAATCCGGGCATCGGAGCAATATCGCCGCGGAAACGCTGGCGGACCTCGGGTACACCCATGTGTACAACGTGGTCGGCAGCATGAATGCCTGGACTGAAGCGGGCTATCCCATCGCCCCTCCTGGCCGGTAGCCAGGACACGTCAACGTACGGGGGCGGTGAGGGTCGGGGCCGAGGGTGGCGCCGGTTTGGCTCCGGTGCGGGGGCTGATGCCGATGACTGCGGGAAGCCCGATATGGAGCCCGTTGTCTCCGCTCAGCAGGGCGCGCCACTCGGGATACGGCGGCGAGCTCTTTCCGGCATGCAGCAGGTCGGCGCTGGCCACGACGTCGGAGGAGGAGCCTCCGTCCATGGCCATGGCCTGCCGGATCGACGGTACATGGTTCCGGAGGCAGTCGGCGAGGTGATGCAGCGACACGAGGTCGATCGGCTTGATGATCACGATCGCGCCTTCCCCACTTTCTCCTACCACGGTCTGGTAGGCGCGTTTTCCGCTGTCCCGCACGCGGAGCTTTCCCGTCCGGTCGAGCAGCATCAGTGATTGGGCGGCCTCACGGTAGGGCGGATCGTCCTCGGGAAAGCGGTCGAACGCCAGATCGAGCACACGCGCTTTGCGGAGTGTGGGGTCCGCCGGTTCCGCAACGAACAGACCCTGCCAGGAGTGATGACGCTTCCCGCCCAGCGACCGACCGTCCTTATAGAGCAGTCCGAGATACGAATAATCCTCGCGGAACAGCCCGGCGTTGAACACCACGTAGGCATCGGTCCGGCGCTGCCACTCCTGAATCGAGAGCGGGGCCGCAAGTCCTTCCTGGTGGAATTGATGGACCGTAAAGCGAAACCGCTCGGGATCGACGCGCACCATCAGAAGAGACGGGACGGTGGGGCAGGCGTCGGCGGGGCTCCACAGCGTCACCGAAAGGCCGGGCACCAGTGCGTCCCAGGCCAGTTCGGGCGTTGCGGCGGACGCCGCCTGGGACAGCCCTCCCGACCAGAGGGCAAGCATCGCCACCAACGTTGCAACCCGGCGCCAAGCCTGGACCGGCGCGGCCTTGCCGCTCACGACGCCGGGCAGCCTCCCGAGATTGGCACTCGACTTACCGTCGTTCATGTCAGGTGAAAACCAGTATAGAAACGAGCAGGATCAGGGTCAATTCTCTTCGGCCCCTGCGAGCCGACGCGCTAGGATACGCGAGAACGAGGGATGGACCGCGACGACATGCTCTTGGACGAACCCACGCCGGGCGTTGTGCGATCCAGGAGGTCCCGGACCGTCTGGGTCAGCACATCCGGCGTAAAGGGTTTCTGGAGGAAGGTCGTTCGATGCGCGTCCATCCCGGCGCTGATACTGATATCGTCCAGATAGCCGGACATGAACAGCACGCGCAGGTTGGGCTTGATGACGTACAGATGCTGCGCCAGTTCGCGGCCGTTCATGCCTGGCATCACGACGTCGGTCAGAAGCAGATCGATGTGGCCGCTCTGTTGGGTCGCGACCAAGCAGGCCTCCACGCCGTTCTTGGCCTCGAGCACCTGATAGCCGGCCTTCGTCAGTTCGTCCCGCACCAAGTCCCGCACGCTGGGTTCGTCTTCGACGAGGAGAATCGTCTCGGTTCCGCGCCTGACCTGGGCCGGCTGCTCTGACGCCGGAACCTGTGCGGATTCCGGATTGATCCATGGCAGGTAGACGTCGAAGGTGGTCCCGTGTCCGGGCTGACTCCAGACGTCGATTCCGCCGCCGCTTTTTGTCACGATGCCGAAGACGGTCGAGAGCCCTAACCCCGTCCCTTTGCTCTCTTCCTTGGTCGTGAAAAACGGCTCGAAGAGGTGCGAGAGGGTGTTGGTGTCCATGCCGCAGCCCGTGTCCGTGACGGTGATCTTGACGTAGGGTCCGGGGGGAAGCGGATGGATGTGGTGCATCGGGGTCCGCTGCAGGTCCGAGTGCGAGGTTTCGATGGCCAGGAGACCGCCGTTCGGCATCGCATCCCGTGCATTCACGACCAGATTCATGACGACCTGCTCGAGTTGACCGGGGTCGGCTTTGACGTGCGGGTCGTGGGGATCGGGGCGAATGACCAGTTGGATGTCCTCTCCGATCAGACGGCGGAGCATGGTTTCCAGATTCCCGATCACCGCATTCACCGACAGCACCTTGGGTTCGAGCGCTTGCTTGCGGCTGAACGCCAGGAGCTGCCGGATCAGCGAGGCGGCCCGTTCGCCTGCCTTTTGCATCTCCTCGATCTTCGCCCGGATTGGATCATCCGACTTGAGCTCGCTGAGGAGGACCTGGCTATGGCCCATGATGACGGTCAGCAGGTTGTTGAAATCGTGGGCCAGCCCACCGGCCAGACGGCCGACGGCCTCCATCTTTTGCGCCTGTCGGAATTGCTTTTCGCTGAGCCGGAGCGCTTCTTCGGCCCGTTTGCGCTCCTGCCGTTCTTCCAGTTCCCGGAGCGTCCGTTGCACGGACGGCACCAGCCGGCCCAGCCGTTGCTTGAAGATGTAGTCGGTCGCCCCGCGCTGCATCATGTCGATGGCGAATTCCTCGACCAGCGTGCCGGACACGAAGAGGAACGGCACCTCGGGGCAGAGCTTGCGCGCCAGGGACAGCGCGGCGGCCCCGTCGAATCCCGGGACCGAATAATCCGCCACGATCAGGTCGAAGTCGCCCTGCCGCAGGGCCTTGAGAAAATCTTCGCGGGTATCCACCCGTTTGGACTGACAGGGAATGCCGGCTTCCGTCAGCGTCGAGCTGATCAGCTCGGCGTCGGTCGGATTGTCCTCCAGGTGTAAGAGGCGCAGCGTGTGTTGCATTCGGGTGGTCGGTCGGGGTTCGGGTGAGATGCGCGATCAGCTGGAGGACTGGCCGGTGCCCTCGGGGGGCGGCTCGTTGATGACGCCCCAGAAAATGCCCAGCTCTTTCACGGCCTTCAGGAACTGATGGAACTCCACGGGCTTGACGACGTACGCGTTGGCCCCGAGCGCGTAGCTTTCCACCAGATCCCGTTCTTCCCGGGACGAGGTCAGCATGACGACCGGAATCGGCTTCAGCGCCGCGTCGCTCTTGATCGTGCGCAGGACTTCCAGCCCGTCCACTTTGGGCATCTTCAAATCCAGAAACACGACCGCGGGGTTGCCTTGGAGGCGCGTCTTGAATTGCCCCCGGCAGTACAGGTAGTCGAGGACCTCGGCACCGTCATGGCACAGAATCACTTTGTCCGCCAGGTGGTGCTCTTCCATGGCGGCCAGCGCCAGCTCGGCGTCCCGAGGATTGTCTTCAGCCAATAAAATCGGTTTTGACACAGTCATGCTTACGGCCTCTTGATCGGAAGACTGAAATAAAAGGTGGCGCCTTCACCCAGTGCGCCCTCCGCCCAGGTTCTACCCCCATGACGATGAATGATGCGTCGAACATTGGCGAGCCCGATGCCGGTGCCTTCGAATTCGTCGGCTCGGTGGAGCCGTTGGAAGACCCCGAAGAGTTTGTTGGCGTACTGCATGTCGAATCCCACGCCGTTGTCGCGGACGAAGAGGACCACCTCCGAGGAATCGGGCTGTTGGCTGCCTACTTCGATCTTCGCCATCGGTTTCGTGCCGGTGAATTTGATCGCATTCCCAAGGAGATTGGCGAACACCTGTCGGAGCATGGCCGCGTCCCCCTGCACTTCGGGGAGAGATGCGATTGTCCATGAGATTTGGCGATCTTGCAAGTCATGTTGCAGATCGTGCAGCACCGATTTGACGAGCTGATCGAGGTTCACGGTCGCCCGCATCATTTCCTGACGCCCCATGCGCGAGAAGACGAGCAAGTCGTCGATCAACTGGCCCATTCGCGTGGCCGATTCCGAGATGGTCTGCAGGTAGCGCTTTCCTTTGTCGTCCAATGTGCTCGAAGCGGATTTTTCCAACAGAGAAGCATAGCCGTCGATGTGGCGCAGAGGCGCTCGTAGATCGTGCGAGACGGAATAACTGAACGCTTCGAGCTCCTTGTTGGCCGCCTGCAACAGTTCGCCGCGCCGCTGCAGCTCTTCGGCCACCCGGCGTCGCTCCGTGATGTCGTGGCGGATCAAATAGTAGACCGCGGCCAGGAGGACGAAGAGCAACAGGGCGCCCATGATCAGCAGGGCGATGCTCGAGCGGGTGGTTCTGGCCGACTCGATGACCCGGCGTTCGAGGGCCTTGGTTTCATCCTGTTCGATCTGCGATTGGATCCGGTGGGCCGCCTCGAGTTCGTTCTTGGCGGCGCCGGCCAAGGCGATCGCGCGGACCGCTTCGAACCCGGTTTCGTTGCGAAGCTCGATGGCCGCCCGTTCAGCCTCGAGCTGCTTCCGCATCAGGTCTTCGAGCATTTCCAGCCGCGCGCGTTGGGCACTGTCCGGGTCGGTCAGGTCCCGCAGGTAGCGCAGATATTCGGGCCCGCGATCCCGCAGGATCTCGTACGCGTTGAGATAGCTGGTTTCACCGGTGACGAGGAAGCGCCGGTGCCCGTCCTCTGCGTCATCCATGGCCTCGCCGGTGGCTCCCAAGAGTCTGATCAGTTCGTGACTGCGTGTGTCAAAGTGCCCGTTCCGGATGAGGACCGTCATGTTGCGGTAGGAAATGACGGAGATCACGAGGATGCCGGCGAATACCAGCCCGAACCCGGCCAGGATCCGCCGCTCGATCGACCAACCCTGAAATTCGTTGAATAGCAGGGTCAGCGGGGTGAGCTTCGAGAGGACGGTATTGACCCAGGCCGGGATCGGCAAGTCGTCGTGGCGGGTCGCACTGCCGGTCGGTTGGCCGTCTGTCTCGTCCATGTGGCGGTCTCTCGCAGCGAAGGCGACGTCGACACTCAGAGTAGACTGTAGCGTGACAGTCCGATGACTGCAACCCGTATTCTAGCAGAAGGCCTTGAAAAGCGAAGGAATTTGAGACAACTCAGCAGCGGACTGGGGCGAAGGCGGCGGGTCTCATCCGCCGAACGGCAGAGCAGACGGAGGGACAGACGCCGCGGGACCGACGAGATTGGAGAACATGAGGGTCGCGGCAACCACCCAGTCGATGAAGGGTTGCGGATAGATACCGATAATCAAGGTTCCCGCCAACCCGACGTAGACGACGGCCCGCATCGGGCCGGAGGTCCGGATCGGCGACGAATCGACCGGCTCGTTGATGTACATTTTCTTGACCACCACCAGGTAGTAATACATCGAAATCACGATGTTGATCAGACCGACGGTGATCAGGGTGTAGAGGCCCTCCTTGATGGCCGCGACGAAGATGTAGAGCTTGCCGATGAAGCCGGCAAGCGGAGGAACCCCGGCCAGCGACAGCAGGAAGATCAGCATGGCAAACGCCAGGAACGGCGAGCGGCGGTTCAGGCCGTTGTAATCGTCGATTTCGTCGCTGCCCACCGCGCTGCTGACGGCGATAATGACGGCGAAGGCGCCGAGGTTCGCAAACAGGTATGTGAGCAGATAAAAGAGGATCGAGTCGCTCCCCATTTTGGTGCCCGCCGCGAGGCCGATCAGGACGTTCCCGACCTGGGCGATCCCGGAATAGGCGAGCAGCCGTTTGATGTTTCGCTGGGCGATGGCCACGATGTTGCCGTACGTCATCGACAGGATCGACGCCGCGACCAGAAGGAGGGCCCAGGCCGGCTTGAACGTGGAGAGTGCGACCAGGAACACCCGGAGCAGAATCGCGAAAGCGGCCGCCTTCGGGGCGATCGACAGGAAGGCCGTCACCGGGGTCGGCGCTCCGTGATAGGTGTCCGGAATCCAGGAGTGGAAGGGGACCGCGCCGATCTTGAATCCCAGGGCCGCGAAGATCAGCAGGAAACCGATGATCAATCCCGGCGTGGCCGCCGCGCCGGTCATGTCCGAAAACACCAGCTTGCCTGTTTCTCCGTACACCAGGCTGATGCCGTAGGCGAGCAGCCCTGCGGCGAACACCCCCAGAATAAAGAACTTCAGTCCCGCCTCGTTGGACGCCACGTCCTCGCGGAGATAGGCCACCAGCACATAGAAGCCGAAGGTCGAAAACTCGAGTGTGACGAACAGGGAGAGCAGGTCGTTCGCCGAAGCCATGAACATCATGCCGAGCGCCGACATGACGACCAGGAAATAGTACTCGCCCCGGAAGAACGAGAAGCGGTGCACGTAATCGATGGAGACGAGGATCACGAGCACGGTGGCCGCCAGGATCATCATCTTGAAGAAGAGGGCCAGGCGGTCGACCACGAACATCTTGTTGAAGAGCGTTCCGGTAATGCCGCTGGCATCGAACCAGGCCAAACAGCCGAGGGTCAGCGAGATCCCCAGGATGCTCAGGTACGCGAGCTGCTCCTGCACGACGCGTTTGAAAGAAAAGTCGACGATCAGGACCAGGCAGAGCCAAGCTGTCAGGAACAGCTCCGGCAGCAGGAGCAGCAGATCGCTCAGCGACATCGTGAGGGAAAAGTTCATCGGGGGGCCACCTTCACGAGCTTGTCACCGGCTCCGGGGACGGTGACGGTTGCCGGAGCGGTCGGCGGTGTCGGCGGCGACTGCTCGGCGACGGGGACGACCTTGGTCACACGGGCGATCAGGGGATCGACGCCGGATCGGACGACGGAATACAGGTGTCCTGGGAAGATGCCGAATCCGATGCTGACCGTAATCATGACGAGCAGCGGCAGGCGGTCGACGACGGCCACCGCATCGTGGGAGTGGCTGTATTTCTCCGCCATCGCCCCATAGAACAGCCCGCGCATCATTCTGAAGAGATAGGCCATGGTCAGCACGATGCCCAAGACCGCCACGATGACCTGGAAGGGATATTTGTTCCAGGCGCCGACGATGATCATGACTTCGGCGATGAAATTGACCGTCCCTGGCATGCCGATCGAAGCCATACAGCCCACGACGAAACAGGCCGAGATGAACGGCATGCGATTCGACAGCCCGCCCAGCGAGGGGATGTCACGGGTATGGGTCTGGTCGTACACCCAGCCCGCCATGGCGAACAGCATGCCGGTCGCCATCGCGTGGGCGAACATGTAAATCACGGCCCCGCTCAAGCTGATGTAATCCAGCGCCGCCATGCCCAGGAACACGTAGCCCATGTGGCTGGAGCTGGAGTAGCCGATCACGTACTTGGTGTCTTTCGCGTAATAGGCGACGAACCCTCCGTAGATGATGCTGAAGATGCAGAGGACGGCCGCCATCGGCATGAGTTCGCGCGTCGTTTCGGGCAGAATTTCGTAGGCCACCCGGATGATCGAGAAGTGCCCGAGCTTCATCAGCACGCCCGCGTGGAGCATGCTGGTCGCGGCCGGGGCGGCCGCGTGGCCGACGGGTGACCAGGAATGAAGCGGCCACAGGGGCGCGATCGATGCGAAACCGAAGAAGACGAGGAGCCAGATTACGGTGGCGAGCGGGCCGGAGAAATGGGCCTTCTCCCGCAGCACCAGAATGTCGAAGGTATTGAGCCCTGAGAATTTGTAGATCAACAGGATGCCCATCAAGGCCACGACGGCGAAGGCCGACAGGAAGAGCACGAGCTTCATCGCCGCGTACTCTTTGCTGTTGGCGCCGAAGTTGAAGATGAACCCGACGGAGTCCCGCAGCTTCAACCCGTCGGGATCGGTCATCTCCAGATACTTCTTGGTGTGGCTCCCCCACATACCCAGCAGCAGGTACATCGGGATCACCGACATTTCATAGAAAAAGTACAGGAAGAAAAGATCCAGCGACATGAACACGCCGATGGTCGCCGCAGCGAGAATCAGCAGCCAGATGTAGAACTCCTTGGTGCGATCCTTGATGTGCCAGGAGACGAAGATGCCGGCGAACAGCAGAATGCACGAGGCCAGCACCAGCGGGGTGCCGATGCCGTCGACGCCTAAATAGAGCGAGATGCCGAGCTGTTTGGACCATTCGATCCGTTGCAGGAACTGGAAGCCGCCCTTGACCGGGTCGTAGGCGTAGAACAGGTACACGGATGCGACGAGCGCGACGAACGACGAGCCGGCCGCGACGCCGCGCACGAGCGTCGCCTGGCGGTTCGAGACGAAGATCAGCGTCAGCGCGCCGGCGAAGGGGGCGAACAGAATGATCAGCAGCAAATAGTCACTCATAGCCTAGTTACCCGGTCCCCTCCCGATGGTGTCCACCGCGGCGACTTTGGCCCGATCGAGGCGATCGACGAGCGCCTGAATCGACCCGTTCATCATCCGCAGAAACGGCGAGGGATAGAGCCCGATCCACAGGATCATGACCGACAGCGACAAGGCGATCGTGATTTCCCGCATGTGGAGATCCTTTACGGCGCTGGAGACGTGCTTCGTCAGCGGCCCGAGCATGGCCCGCTCGTAATACCAGAGGAAGTACGCGGCTCCGAAGATCACGCCGAGCACCGCCACCGCCCCGTACCACCACTTCGCCTTGAAGGCGCCCAGCAGAATCAGGAACTCGCCCACGAAGCCGTTCGTTCCCGGGAGCCCGATCGACGCGAGCCCGATGATCAGCAGAAACGTCGCGAGCAGCGGCACCTGTTTGGCAAACCCGCCGAAGGCCGAGAGATGGCTGCTTTGCTGCCGGGTGGACAGGAAACCGGCCATGAAAAATAATCCCGCGGTGCTGAAGCCCAGATTGATCATGGTCAGCAGGCTGCCTTGCAGGCCCTGATAGTTGAGGGCGAACAGGCCCACGATCACGAACCCCAGGTGGCTGATGCTGCTGAACGCCAGGAGCCGCTTGAAGTCCGGCTGGATCAACGCCACCACCGCACCGTACAGAATCGCCGCGAGCCCCAGTACCATGACGATCGACACCACCCCATCGCTCTTCGACGCCTCCGGCAGCAACGGGAAGGTGAAGCGCAGGAATCCATACGTGCCGAGCTTCATCCCGGCGAGCATGACGGCCATCCCGATCGGGCCCTCCACGAGGGCGTCGGGCAACCAGGTATGGAACGGAAACACCGGCGCTTTGAAGGCCAGGCCCATGAAGATCAGCCAGAAAATCAGGATCTGCTGGTTCAGTGGAATCGGGGCGGACAGGAGTTCCAGGAGATCGAAGGAATAGACGTGCTCCAGGTGATGCGTGACGGCCCACTGGTGATAATTGATGTTCAGGAGGGCGATGCCCACCAGCATGAATACGCTGCCCAGCAAGGTGTAGAGGACGTACTTGAGCGCGGCATAATGGCGGTCGGCTCCCCCTCCCCACAGCTTGATCAGGAAGTAGCTCGGGATCAGCATCAGCTCCCAGAAGACGAAAAAGAGGATGAGGTCGATGGAGGCGAAGATGCCGATCGTGGTTGTTTCCAATGCCAGGAGTGACATGAAGTAGAGCCGGACCTGGCTGCGGACCGTATCCCAGGAATAGATGACCACCAATACGGTCAGGAAGGCCGTCAACCCCACAAACAACACGCTGATGCCGTCCACCGCGAGGTGGTAGCTGATCCCCAGGGCGGGCATCCAACGCGCATGTTCCGAGAACTGCATGGCGGGCGAATCGGGGACAAACCGCAGCAGGACCAGAATCGTCAGCGCCAGCTCGACCAGGGCAATCCCAAGCGCCGTGGTTCGGACCAGGTCCTCGTCCTCGATCAGCAGCAGGGTGTCAGTGACCGCGGACGGCATCGGGGATGCGCAGCTCGGCGCGCGCGCCGCGCGGCGCGCAGTTCTCTAGGACGAGCTCGCCGCGCACCTCGCGCGCGAACCGCTGCGCGACCGCGTGCCCGAGCCCCGTTCCGGCTTCGCGCCCGGTCGTGAACGGGCGTACGCCGCCGCGCAGCAGCGCTTCCGGGAAGCCCGGCCCGTCGTCGCGCACGCTCAGGCGCACCGCGCCGCCCTCGCCGCGCGCCGCGATCTCGATGCGGCCCGGACGGCCGCCGAGCGCCTGCATCGCGTTCAGCACGAGGTTGAGCAGCGCCTGGCGCAGCGCGTCGGCCGGCACGTCGCACTCGAGGTCGGCCGGGACCGCCACCTCCAGCGCGGTCTGCGGCGCGAGCTGGTAGCGCGCGAGCTGCGCGAGGTCGTGCACCAGCGTCGCGAGGCGCACGACGCGCCGCGGCTCGGGCACGTGTCGCGACGGGGCGAGAAGATCGCTGAGGAGCCGCGCGATGCGCTGCAGCTCCGCGACCACGACGTCGACGCGCTGCGCGAGGGCCGCGTCGGTAAGCTCGCGCCGGAGGTTCACGAGCGACATCTGGATGCCGGCGAGCGGGTTGCGCAGCTCGTGGGCGACGGCGGCGGCGAGCTCCCCGACCGCCGCGAGCCGCTCGGCGCGGGCGAGGCTGTGGCTCTGCTGGAGCAGCGCCTGGGTCGCGCTGCGCACCTCGTCCTCCAGCCCGAGCGCGTGGCTGCGATGGCGCTGCTCGAGCTCCGCCAGCCGGCCCACCATGCGGTTGTAGTTGTCGAACAGCGGCAGCAGGAGCGGATCGACGCTGCGCACCGGTACCGGCGCGAAATTGCCCTCGCCCAGGCTGGCGAGGAGATCCTTGAGGTTGTCGATCGGCCGGAAGATGCGCTCGCGCGCGAGCCAGAGCGCGAGCAGCA
>JRYJ01004070.1_pt1 | contig 23239 bp, 17 predicted proteins | sample 235371 | NCBI WGS metagenome assembly JRYJ01 (sample SAMN03074219, study PRJNA261477) | activated sludge metagenome | biome: Wastewater Treatment Plant; feature: Wastewater; material: Activated sludge; isolation source: activated biomass of a wastewater treatment plant treating hydrocarbon... ... | reverse complement strand
AGCGTCACGGCGACGTCGATCGGCGACCCGTCCTTACGGACATACACGGCTTCGGCATGGTCGAGGCGCTCCGCCGCAGCAATCCGGGCCAGGAAATCGGCCTCGGCCTCCCGACGTTCCTCGGGAATGATCGTCAGGATGGATCGCCCGATCATGTCCTCGGCGGGATAGCCGAACATGAGCTCGGCCCCTTTGTTCCAGGTTTGGATGGTGCCGTTTCGGGACATGCTGATGATAGCGTCGTCGGACGACTCGACGATGGCGCCCAAGCGCCCCTGCAGCACCTCCGCCACTTTGCGGTCGTGGATATCGGTGTTGGTGCCGAACCAGNNTCGGTGTTGGTGCCGAACCAGCGCTGGATGTGCCCCCGTTCGTCGTGCAGCGGGATGGCGCGGGTTTGGAACCACCGATACTGTCCGTCCGCCCCACAGATTCTGAATTCGGTTTCCAGGGCCGAGCCCCGGACGATGCTGCTCCCCCAGTCGGCCATCACCGTATTGCGATCGTCGGGGTGGACCTGCTCCAGCCACCCGCTTCCGAGTTGATGCTCGGCGGGTATGCCGGTGTACCGGACCCACTGCGGACTCAGATAGTCGCAGGATCCATCGGCACGGCTGGTCCAGACCAACTGCGGCAGAGATTCGGTGATCTCCCGGAACCGCTGTTCGCTGGCTTTCAGCGCCTGTTCCGCATTCATCCGTTGCGAGATGTCGCGCAGGATGACGGTGTAGAACTTGCTGCCCTGAACCTGCAACTGGGAGATCGAGGCTTCGATCGGAAACTCCTCGCCGTTTGCGCGCAGCCCGTAGATTGTCCCCAGGGCCCCCATCTGGCGACGCGTGATGGATGTCTGGCCAAAGGTGGTGATATGGGCCGCATGCGCGGCCCGGAACCGTTCCGGAATCAGGCAGGCGATCGATTTCCCGAGGATCGAGTCGATGCTCCGACCGAACATCTGTTCCGCCGCACTGTTGAAGTCCGTGATCCGTTGCATGTCGTCGATGGTAATGATGGCGTCCATCGCCGATTCGATGATGCCGGCCAACCGCGCTTCGCTCTCCCGGAGCGCCGATTCCGACCGCTTGAAATCCGTGATGTCGATACAGGAGCCGACATAGCCGGCAAATGCGCCGTCGGCATCATACTGGGGAAGGCCGTGGTCGAGGATCCAGCGCCAGGCGCCGTCATGCCGCCGGAGACGGTACTCCATCTTGAATTCCCGCCGCGTATCGAACGCCTCTTCGTAGAGGCGCATACAGTCGTGGAAATCGTCGGGATGGACGTTGTCGGTCCACCCGGTACCCAACTCCTGTTCCATCGACCGGCCGACGAATTCGAGCCAGGGCTTATTGAACCAGGTGCAGCCTTTGGTGGTATCGCTCATCCAAATCAGAACGGCGGCACGGTCGGCCAACTGATGAAACCGGCTCTCGCTCAGGTGCCGCTCATCTGCCGCCGGGCGGGCGTGATGCTGCTGCCCACGGAGCAAGAGAAGAACGACGGCGCCGAAGAACGTCACCTTCAAGGCGAAATCAACGATGCCCGTCCAATTCGAGTCCCCCGCGAGGGAGGGAGCCGACGCAGGCCCGAGCAGACTCAGGCCCAGACATAGGGCGGCGGTCGCCGCCGGTGCGCCGCCCGCGGGCAGGTGCGTGCTCACCGAGACCGGAACGATACAGAGAACCCACAGCGGCAGGTTTCCCGGGACCCACCGGGTCAGCACCCAGATGAAGCCCGTCAGGAACAGGATTGCGAAGCTGAGCGCTGCGGTGTGCTTCGAAAAGAGCGCCTCGGGATGCCACATCAGCCAGGTTCTCGTCACGGCGCGATGATCCTCTTGTCCCCTTGGCCGGCTTGTCTCCGGCCGCCAACGACCATCAGTGCGACGCGTGCGGGGTTTCGCGTGAGCTATCGAGCGCCTCCCGAACCGCGCGTGACAGCGAATCGGGCGTATACGGTTTTTGAAGGAACGACGCACGGCCTCCGAAGTGTGCTTCGAATTCGCCTCCCCGATCGGCGTAGCCGGAGGTCATGATGACTTTGATGTCCGGCCGGGCGGCTTGCAGTTCCTTGGCCAGCTTGGAATCAGCCATGCCGGGCATGACGATATCCGTCACCAAGAGGGCGATGTGGGTGCCGTGAGACCGCGAGATGGACAGCGCCTCCTCCGCGCTCCGTGCCGGAAGGACGTGATACCGTTGACCGGCCAAGACCGATACCGCCAGGGTTCGGACCATGTCGTCGTCTTCCACCAGGAGAATCGTTTCCTCCCCTTGCTGTCGGGAGGGGGCCGGCGGGGCCGATTTCGGCGGGTCGGGGTCTCCGGTCACCCGCGGCAGGTAGATGGTGAAGGCGGTGCCCTTGCCCGGCGTGCTCTCCACGCCGATCGTTCCGCCGCACTGTTTGACGATGCCGTAGACCGTCGACAGGCCCAATCCGGTCCCTTTCCCGAGCTCCTTGGTCGTGAAAAACGGCTCGAAGATGTGGGACAGCGTTTCCGCGTCCATGCCGCAGCCCGTATCCCTGACGGTTAGCGTAACAAAGGGGCCCGGCTGAATCGGATCGTGCCAGGCCGGGTCGGGACGGGTGATCTCCACTTCCTTGGTCAGGAGATCGAGCCGGCCGCCGTGCGGCATGGCGTCCCGCGCGTTGACGACGAGGTTCATGATCACTTGCTCGATTTGTCCGGGATCCGCCTTGATCCACCCCAACGTGGGGTCCAGCGTCACGACCAGGTTGATGTCCTCGCCGATGACGCGCCGCATGAGTTCGACGATATCCGTCACCCGATCATTCAGGTTCAACCGCTGTTGTGTAGTGACCTGGTGGCGCGTAAAGGCCAGCAACTGCCGGGTGAGCCCGGCCGCCTTGGTCCCGGCTTCCTTGATCTGCATCAGGCCTCGCCGGAAGCGAGGATCCAAGTGCGGATCGGCCATCAAGAGCTCGCTCCAACTGTTGATGACGGTCAACAGATTGTTGAAGTCGTGGGCGATGCCTCCGGCCATGCGTCCGAGGGCATCCATCTTTTGAGCCTGGCGCAACTGGCGCTCCAGATCCTTGCGCTCCAGGAAGTGAGTGATCTTGGCGCCCAGCTCCGAGATCACATGCAGCTTGGCCTCGGTCGGTTGAAACACTTCCTGGGTGAGAAATTCCATGATTCCGAGAATGTCCTTTCCCTTGTGGATCGGAAAGGCCACACCTCCTCGAAGCCCGACGCGTTTGGCGGCATGGGAGGCGGGGAAGTTGGCATCCCGCAGGAGATCCGGGCCGATCAACGCCGTACCGGACTTCCACACCCGGCCGGCCAGTCCCATCTCTGAATGGAGCGTGAGGGACCGGTAGGCCAGGGCGAATTCTTCCGCATGGAAATCCGCACGATGCCAGAGGGCGTCGCAGCGCAAGGCCTTGGCATGCGAATCAACGACCCAGAAGGCTCCGAGCGCCCACCCTTTGAGTTCGCAGACGGCGCGGATGATTTTCGGCACCGCCTCGCTCAGGGACACCGCCTCATCCAGCGCCATGGTCACCGCCACCTGCGCCGCATGCAGGGCTTCCGACTGATGCCGCTCCGTGATGTCGGTCATGGCTCCGATCATCCGGCGCGGTGTGCCATGGGGTGTCCGAACGACGTGGCCGCGGTCGATCACGTAGGCATAGGTGCCGTCGGCTCGACGGAAGCGATATTCGCCCGTCCAGAGATGATCTCCGGAGTGGAGGACCCTGGTCAGCTCCGCCAGGATGGCCGGGCGATCTTCCGGGTGAATCCGCTCCGACCAAGCGGCCAAGCCCTGCGGCGAGCCGTGCTGATCGTATCCGAATTCGGTTTCATAGGCGTCGTTCCATTGCACGCTGTCCGCCACGACATCCCAATCCCAGATCACGTCCCGGGTCGCCAGGCAGACCAGTTGGAACTGTTCTTCGCTTTTTCGCAAGGCCTGCTCCACCTGATGCCGGCCCAACGCATAGCGAATGGCCCGGCGGAGCGCGTCTCCGTTCAGACGTCCCTTCACCAGATAGTCCTGCGCGCCATGACGCAGGGCTTCCTCCGCGACGGCCTCATCGTCCAGCCCGGTCAGAACGATCACCGGCGCCTCGTAGGCTGTGGCCCTTACCTTGTCGACGCTGCTCAGCCCCTGGCTGTCGGGAAGCGAGAGGTCCACCAGAATGGCGTCCACCGGACCGGCCGAGAGTTTTTGGAACCCGGTCTCCAGCCGATCGGCCCAGTCCAGCGTGAAATAGTACGGAGATTGCTCGGACAGGGCCTCGCGGATCAGATGGGCATCGTCTTCATTGTCTTCGATCAGCAGGACGTGCATGCATCACCGCTTGAGTGGGGGGACACGCGAGACGAGACTCCAGTACTGTTCGAAATCCCGGAACACTTCGACGAATCGGGCCAGCGTCACCGGCTTACGGATGTACGAACAGGCGCCCTGTTCGAAGGAGCGGAGAATGTCTTCGTCACGCTCGCTCACCGTCATCATGACCACCGGAAGGGCGCGAAGCTTGGCATCTGCCTTGAGCTCCTGCAGGACTTCCAGCCCGGTCTTCTTGGGCATGTTGATGTCGAGCAGGACCATGTTGGGCAGTGCGAACCCCCGGTAGGCGCCTTCCTGTCGCAGATAGGCGAAGACTTCCTCCCCGTCCCGCACGATCGCAAGCCGGTTGGCCAGTTGCCCTGCGCCGAACGCCTCCTGAATGAGGAGGATGTCGTCCTCATTGTCTTCCGCGACGAGTATGTCGATCGGTGCCGTCGGCATCTTAGACCTGCGCGGTGACCGGTGGGTTTGAACCGAACGTGATGAAAAAGCTCGAACCGCCGCCTTCCCGTGGCTCCATCCAGGCGCGGCCTCCGTGGCGTTCCGCCACCTGGCGGACGATCGCCAACCCCGCTCCCGTTCCTTCCACTTCGCGCCCCACGACCCGGCGGAACAGCTCGAAGATCCGCTCCCGGTGGTCAGGAGGTATTCCCGGTCCCCGATCCCGGATGACCAAGCCCACTTCGCCTGCCCCCGCCTGGCCCTCATTGCAATACGCCGCAATCTCGATGTCGGGCGGTTCGCCGTCCCGGACGAATTTCAGGGCGTTGGCGACAAGGTTGTAGAGACCTTGCGTGGCCCAGGTCGGGTTCACTTTCAACCGAGGCAGCGGCGATCGAATGACGATGTGTGCTCCGGTCTCCTTAATGCGCCGATCCAGGCGGCGAAGCACTTCCTGGACCAACAACTCGGCTTCAACTTCTTCGGCCGGCGCGTCCATGCGTTGGGCACGTGACAAATTGAGAATGTCGGTCAGGAGCTGATCCAGCCTTTGGGTGGCGCGGACGATGCGCTTCAGAAAATCGCGTCCTTTGTCGTCCAGCCGTTCGCCGTAGCGTTCCTGCAGCAGCAGGGAGAAGCTTTCGATGGCGCGCAGCGGCTCTTTCAGATCGTGCGAGGTCACGAAGAGCAGCGTTTCAAGGTCTTTGTTTTTTTGCCGGATCATCCGTTCCGATCGTTTCCGATCGGTCACGTCGCGGCCGGTTTCGAGGACCAGGCTTCGGCCGTCGGTTTGCAGGAGGCTGAGCCGGCAGTCCACGATGACTTCCAAACCATCCTTGGTTCGCTGGCACACTTCACCCGTCCATTCGCCGGTGGCTTCGAGCATGGCCATGATCTCGCGCGGCGGAATCGGGAAGACCGTTTTGAGCAGGGTGGAACTCGATTGTCCGACTGCTTCTGCTTTGGCAAAGCCGTACAGCTGTTCGCACCCACGATTCCACTCCACGATGCCGGCGTTGGTGTCCCAGGCGAAAATGGCCTCATGCGACAGCTCAAGCAGCCGACGATACTGATGCAGCGCCTGTTCCGCACGTTTGCGTTCGGTGATGTCCCGGACGATCTTCGACGTTCCGATGATCGTTCCCAGCGCATCCTTGATCGGAGAGATCATCAGCGACACGTGCAAGTCCGTGCCGTCCTTTCGCCGACGCACCGTTTCGAACTGCTCGATCCGCTTTCCGGATTTGACAAGGTCGATGATCATCGAGACTTCATGCCGGCGATCGGGAGGAATGGTGATCGCGACGGGTTTGCCGACGACCTCCTCCGCACGGTAGCCGAACATTCGTTCCGCCCCTTCGTTCCAGGTCCGGATGTGATCGTCCCGGGTGGTGCTGATGATGGCATCGGAGGAGGATTCGACGATCGCCGCGAGCCGGGCCTGCGTTTCTTCGGCCCGCTTGCGGTCGTCGATATCCGTGTTCGTGCCGAGCCATTTCACGATGCCGCCGGTTTCGTCGCGCAACGGCACGGCCTTGGTATGGAACCATCTGAACCGTCCGTCCGCGCCTCTGATGCGAAACTCCGTCTCGAAGGGCATCCCGGATGCCACCGTACGTTCCCACCATTCGATCGTCGGTTGTCGATCGTCTGGGTGTAACTGTTCCAGCCAGCCGAACTGCAGCTGTTCCTGCGCGGGGATGCCGGTGTAGCTCGCCCATTGAGGACTCAAGTAGTCACAAGGTCCGTCGGGGAGGCAGGTCCACACGAGCTGCGGCAGGCTTTCCACCAGCTCGCGGAAGCGAGCCTCGCTGGCTTTCAGGCTCGCCTCCATCGCGCGGCTCTGTCGCAGCTCCTTCTCCAGCCGTTCGTTGATCGTGTTGAGTTCGGCCGTGCGCTCCGCCACCTTGGCTTCCAGCGCCTCGTGGCTGCGGCGGAGGGCCCCTTCCGCGGCTTTGCGTTCCGTGATATCCACGATTGTGGAGCGGCTTGCCACGAAGCGTCCGTCGGCGTCCCGGATGGCGCTGGCGCTCAGCAGAACGGGCAGGACCGATCCGTTCTTCCGAACCATCTCGATCTCCAAGTCGTGAACGAGCCCTTCCTGAACGAAGCGGGGAAACTGCTCCTGGACCAGACGGGCGGAGGTTGGTGTGACGACATCGAGGATTCGTGCCTTGCCGATCAGCTCTTCACGCGTGTATCCGAGCCAGTCGAGTTCGGTTTGATTGATCGCCACGAACACGCCTCGGCTGTCGAGCGAGTGGTATCCGCAGGGCGCGTGTTCATAGAGGTCGCGAATCTCGTCGGCGCTCTTCAACAGCAACCGCTCCTTCAGCTGCAGTGCCTTGTGCTCGGCTTCCAGGGTGGACGTGGCGACCAGGATCTTGGTCATGCGCCGGTGTTGGACGATCAGATAGCCCGTAGTAAAGAGCACCCCCGTGCCGGCCAGACGATTGAGAATGGGGATCCAGTCTGGCACCTGGGACATCGGAGAGGAAAGGAAGTAGTCGAGGAACGTCAATCCTGAGCAGAGTCCAGCCGTAGCAGTCGGAATCCAGTCATAGGGGGTCCGATAGGTGAGGACCAACGGGATCACATACAGCATCCAGACAGGAAGACCGAGCGGGGCGAGCGTGTCGATGAAAAGCACGATTCCGATCAGAATCGGAATCAACACCAACAGCGATTTATGGGTCAGGGAGGCGAAAAGAGACTTTTCCGAGGGACTCGGAACGTCGGGCATGGTTTCAGATGTCTCCGAAGCAGTATCGGTTCCGGCCCGCCAGGCCCATTCGATGCTGTGCCGACGTGTAACCGGCCAACAATCGGGTCAACAATGGGACCACTCCGGGAGCCCCCGCGATCATACGACTCTGCACGAAAATATTATCTAAGGTTTCCTACTGGAAGGAAGAGGCGCCCGGACCTAGGGAATTCACCAGGAGGCCGCAGGGCCGGATGGGTCTTGTACAGGAACAGAGAATGGCGTGAACGGACGGGCCGGTTCGCCTCGGCGAGCTAGAAATTGGTTTCCATGCTCGAAGGGGTTTTGTTGAGCACCGTCGCGGCGGCGCGGGAGAGCACGGCATCCTGATCGTGATCGAGCGCGTACAATCGGAATTGCACGAGACGGGTCGGCAGCAGGTCCAGAAACTCTTCGAGCGGTTCGGTGGAGACGCCTTTGGTGCCGGGGTCGTAGACGTAGAGCGGAATGCCGCGCGTATCTTTGGGGTCCGGGCGTGGGTCGAGCGGGGCCATGTCGACCCGGAATTGGAGCTTCTGCAGAGAGGGCGGCAGTTCTTTCTTAATCTGCTGCTGGAACTGCTCATGGCTGGGGAAGTCCATGCCGCGCTCCTGTCCCTTTTCTTTCAGCACCGTGCTGTAGGCCATCTTCCATTTCACGTCCCGATTGAGAATCCGCGCCCACTCCTGATGGAGCCGTCGTTTCATTCCGTGGCGCGCGCGTTTCCAGCCGCGGACTTCCTCCAAGAGCGACCAGTCCGTCAGCGTGAGATACTCGTCCATGTGTTTGCGCGGATCGGTGGGGAACAGCAGCTTCATCGTGTCGCCGAAAATGTCGCGCAGGTGGATGTCGATCGCTCTGGTGGTCCGGTGGTAGTACACGTTCGAATACAAGTACATCCGCGTGTTCAAGAACATCTGGAGCGCCGGCAGGCCGGTCTTGTGGATAGTGAATCCCTTGGCGGTGACGATCGTGTAATGAATCAGCCGCGTCAGGTCGACCGGCCCCACCGCCACGCCGCACATGTAGGAATCGCGCAGGACGTAATCCAGATTGTCGGCCGTGTAGCTGCCCGAAATGACCGGTTGCAGGTAGTTGATCCATCTGGGGATGCGGGAGTTGTCCTTGCCCTTTTCTTTGAGGATCACGTGGGCGATCAGGTCGGGGTTCAACTCCTCGCCTCGGTCAAAGGGGCCGGAGGGACTGCGGCGGATTTTCCGGATAGTGGGACCCAGGTACTCGCGTACGATGATCTGGCCGAGCTTTTCGTGCGAGACTCCGAACCCGTGCAGAAAGTTGTCGTCGAAAAAGTGGCAGAACGGGCCGTGGCCGATGTCATGGACCAGCGCGGTGATCCGCAGGAACTCCTCCACGAATGAGGCGGAAGGAGCGTCCGGCGCCGCCTTTTTCAGAAACGGGTAGAGGTGCCGCGCGAATCGGCCGGCGACGTGCATAGTTCCGAGCGAGTGGACGAACCGGGTGTGCTCGGCAGAGGGATAGACCCACCGGGCGCTCTGCAGTTGGTAGATGTAGCGCAGTCGCTGTACCCAGGGAGAGTCGACCAGGTCCTTCTCGGTTCGTTCCGAGGGATCCGGTGTCGCATAGGGGACGGTGAACGAGACGTATTCATGGATCGGATCGGCAATCAGCGCCGACCCGTCGTACGGAGCGGGAGGTTGCGCGGAGGGAAGTTTCATCGGGCTGCACGATCTTAGCCCAGGTCGCGGGAAGGGGGCAATGGTGCGGGAGCGTCGGACATCCGGGCCCGGCGGTACTTGGCAATCAGGACGTAGGCGATCGGATAGGAGAGGAGGCCGCCGCCGACGCTCAGGACAGTTCCGCCGAGGAAGAAGGGCCAGGCATGGGGCATGACTTGATGGTAGATGCCCATGAAGCTCAGATCGTGCCAGTCGAACGAGGGAATGTCCGGGGCGCCGAGCAGTTTGGCGCCCGTCCAATAGGTGGCGCCCAGGATCGGAATCAGGGTCCAGGGATTGTTGACGAAGGCTCCGGCCAGCAACGCCACAAAGTTCAGGCCGAAGGCCCAGGTGCAAAACGCTACCATGATCATGTGGAGTCCGTAGGTCGGAGAAAAGGCAATGAACACGCCGACGGCAAAGGCCAACGCCGTGCGATGCGGGGTTTCCTGGAGGTGGAGAATCTGCCGAAAGAGTGAGCGAACGTCCGCCACGCATACTCCGAACTAAGGGTGGTCGGGCCTATTCAGGCCTACGAAAATGCTCGTAGCTGAGCGACGGCAACGGCCGGGCCGTTCCGGCCTCTCCCAGCAAACGAAGTCCCGAATGTTTTGAAAGGATCGAGCCGATCCGCGTGAACCGAAAGTCGGTTCCGGCGGCGAGCCGTTCGAACCGGCGCTGCTTCGCTTTCGGCACGGTGAACAGCAACTCGTAGTCCTCGCCGCCGCTGAGGGCGAGAGCGCGGGCATCCAACCCTGCGGCCTTCGCAAAGGCCTGACAGGCCGACGAGATCGGGAGCGCCGTCGCGATCACCTCCGCCCCGACGCCGTTTTCTTCGCACAGGTGCCGCAGGTCTCCGCTCAGTCCGTCCGAGAGGTCGATGGCGGCGGAGGCCAGGCCGTGACGGGTGAGCCACAGGCCTTCGGCGATCCGTGCGGACGGCCGGTGATGCCGTGCCAGCAAGAGACGTGTCCGAACGGGGGGGAGGCGCCGCCCGATCCGGTGGTGGGTGGTCAGCAAGCCGAGTCCCGCACGGGAATCCCCCAGCGTCCCGGTGACGTATAGGAGATCGCCGACGCGCGCGCCTCGCCGCAGGAGGATCCGGCCGGGCTTCACGCTGCCCGTCAGGGTGATGCTTAGGAACAATCCCCGCTTCGACGCGGACGTATCGCCTCCGATCAGCCGCACGCCGTAGGGAGCGGCGGCCTGCATCATCCCACGGTAGAGCGCCGCAATGTTGCCGCTCGAGCAGGACGGCGGAATGGCGATGGCGACGAGCAGAAACCGCGGTCGGCCTCCCATGGCGGCGATGTCGCTCAAGTTGGCGACGGCGGCCCGATAGCCGACGTCTTCGAAGGAGGAGGTCCGGAGATCGAAGTGGACGTCTTCGGCCAGCAGGTCCGTGGTCGCCAACCACCACTCCGAACGGGACACTTTCAGCACGGCGGTGTCGTCGCCGATACCGCGAACGACGGCCGGGTCGGGAGCGGCGAACCGGCGCTGGAGCGATCGAATCAGTCCGAACTCGCTGGAGACGGGTCGGAAGCGCCGGGAGCGGCTGCGAGCCATATCAATGGGAGAGCGTGGGGGACACCGCCGGCAACTGGACCCCTCGGCGCGGCGGGTTGGCCGTGCGTCGAGGCTTGGCCGGACGTGCGACCTTCTCGTGCGGACGCTTGGGGGAGGCCGTGCTGGGCTTGACGGAGGACTTCCTGCGTAACGCCGTTTTGATCACGTCGTCCATCGTGTCGACGAAGCACAGCTCGATGCCCTTCAACAGGTGCTTGGGGATTTCTTCGAGATCTTTCTTGTTGCGCTTGGGCAGCACGACGGTCGACAGTTTGGCGCGTTTCGCGGCCAGAATCTTTTCCTTCAGACCTCCGATAGGAAGCACCCGCCCGCGCAACGTGATTTCGCCGGTCATGGCCAGGTCGCGCCGTGCCGGGATCTGCGCCATGGCAGAGGCGATTGCGGTCGCCATCGTGATGCCGGCCGACGGGCCGTCTTTCGGAATGGCGCCTGCGGGGACATGGATGTGGATGTCGTTTTTGGCGAACATGTCCGGGCTGATCCCCAGCGTTTTCTCCCGGGACCGCACGTAGCTGAGCGCCGCCTGGGCGGATTCCTTCATGACGTCGCCCAGGTGGCCGGTGAGGGTCAGTTGGCCCTTCCCCTTCATCACCGTGGCTTCGATATAGAGGACGTCGCCGCCGCTTTCGGTCCAGGCCAGGCCGGTGGCGACGCCGACCTCGTCTTTTTCGAGCTCGGCCTCCGGCATGAACTTGGGCACGCCGAGGAACTTGTGGAGATTCGCTGGGTCGATGACCTGACACTGGGTTTTCCCTTCCGCGACTTTTTTCGCCACCTTGCGCATGAGGTTGGCGACTTCGCGTTCGAGATTCCGCACTCCCGCTTCGCGCGTGTAGTGGGCGATGACCTGCCGGATCGCCGCTTCGCCGACCCGCACGTGCTTCTCGCTGATGCCGTGCTCGTTCATCTGGCGCGGGATCAGATACTTCTGGGCGATCCCGAGCTTTTCCTCCTCGGTGTAGCCGGGGATCTCGATGATCTCCATGCGGTCGCGCAGGGCGGGCAGAATCGGGTCGATCAGGTTGGCGGTCGTCACGAACATCACTTCCGTGAGATCGAACGGCACGCCCAGGTAGTGGTCGGTGAACGTGTTGTTCTGTTCAGGATCGAGCACTTCGAGCAGCGCCGCGGAGGGGTCGCCGCGGAAGTCCATGCCGACCTTGTCGATCTCGTCCAGCATGAAGACCGGATTGCTGGTGCCGGCTTGTTTCATCCCCTGAATGATACGGCCGGGCAGCGCGCCGACGTAGGTGCGCCGGTGGCCGCGGATCTCGGCCTCGTCCCGGACGCCGCCGAGGCTGATCCGGACGAACTCCCGCCCGAGCGCGCGGGCGATGGATTTGCCCAACGAGGTCTTGCCGACACCCGGCGGGCCCACGAAACACAGAATCGGCCCCTTCATCTTTTCCTTCAGTTTCCGGACGGCCAGGTACTCGATGATGCGCTCCTTGACCTTCTCCAGATCGTAGTGGTCCTCGTTGAGGACCTTCATCGCCGCCTTGAGGTCCAGGTTGTCTTTTGATTTCTTGCTCCAAGGCAGCTCGACCATCCATTCCAGATAGGTCCGGACCGTGGCGGATTCCGCCGTGTCGGGATGCATCTTCTCGAGACGCTTGAGCTGCTTTTCGGTCTCCTTGAGCACCTTGTCCGGCATCTTCGCGTCTTTGATGCGCTTGCGGAATTCGGCGACTTCTTCGGCCCGTTCGTCCAACTCGCCGAGCTCCTTCTGGATGGCCTTCAGCTGCTCGCGGAGAAAGTATTCGCGCTGCGTCTTGTCCATCTCCCCCTTGGCTTGCGCCTGGATCTTCTGCTGCATGGAGAGGACTTCGATTTCCTTCGCCAGAATCTCGCTCACGTGGCGAAGCCGCTGGATCGGATCGACGATTTCAAGGACGGCCTGGGTCACGTCGACCTTCAGCCCGAGATTCGATGCCACCATGTCGGCCAGCCGTCCCGGGTCCTCCAGATTCTCGATCACGACCATGACGTCGGGGATCAGCACCTTGCCCAGGCTCACGATCCGCTCGATCTGTTCCTTGACGGTGCGCATGACCGCCTCGGTTTCCAGCGTCGAGCCGACGTGCTTGGTTTCGGTCAGTTTTTTGATGCGCACGGAGTAATAGGGGTCGTTTTGGATATATTCCTCGATCCGTCCCTTCGCGAGTCCCTGCACGAGGATTTTGATCCGCTCGTCGGGCAGCTTCAGCATCCGCATGATGATGCCGACGGTGCCGACGGTATGGATGTCCTCCGGCTGGGGATTCTCGACGTCGAGTGATTTCTGGGTGGCGAGGAAGATCATCCGGTTGCCGGCCAAGGCGGCTTCGATCGCCTTGATCGACATCTCGCGGCCCACGAACAGGGGGAGCACCATGTACGGGAAGACGACGATGTCCCGTACCGGCAGCAGGGGGAGTTGATCCGGGGGCTCGATGTTCTGGTTGCTCGAGAATTCCTGTTCTGATGCTTCAGCCATGGGGCTCCAGTCTGATGGGTAATCGCTCTCGATGTCGGCCGTGCACGCTCAGAAGGTTCGCGTGAAGCACATCGGGCTGCGGGGCTAGGCGCGCTCGCGGGCTTGGTTGGCCCGGCCGTTCGCCCGACGGCGGTTTTCCGCAGTGGCGGTACGGAGTCGTTGCTGTAGGAATTCCCCGAATGACGGTCCGAGCGACGGATTCTTGAGCGCAAATTCCACGGTGGCGATCAGAAAGCCGAGCTTGTCGCCCGCATCGTGCCGTTGCCCTTGGACTTCGTGGGCGAACATCGGAGCCTGCCGCACCAATTGGCGCAGGGCATCGGTCAGCTGAATCTCGCCGTTCTTGCCCGGCGGTGTCTTCCTCAGAATGGGGAAGATTTCCGGGGGCAGGACGTAGCGTCCGATCACCGCGAGGTTGGACGGGGCGTCGGCCGGAGACGGTTTTTCCACTAGGTCGTCCACCCGATGCAACCCCCCGCCCATCCGTCGGGCGGACACGATTCCATACCGGCTGACTTCCTGGCGTGGGACTTCCTGGACCCCAAGCACCGCACCTTTGCGTTTTTTATAGATGTGGACCAACTGAGCCAGGCCGGGGACCGGGGCATCGATGATCTCGTCGCCGAGGATGACGGCAAAGGGCTCGTCGCCGATCAAGTGTTGGGCGCAGAGCACGGCGTGGCCGAGTCCGAGCGCTTCCGATTGCCGGACGTAACAGAAATTCGCGAGGTTCGAAATGTGCCGAATCTGGTTGAGGACCTGGGCCTTCCCGCTGCCCTTCAGATTTTCTTCCAGTTCGAGCGAGCGGTCGAAGTGGTCTTCGATCGCGCGCTTGCCCCGTCCGGTGATGACGATGATGTCCTCGATGCCCGACGCTACCGCCTCCTCGACGACATACTGAATGAGCGGCTTGTCGACGAGTGGGAGCATCTCTTTCGGGGAAGCTTTTGTCGCGGGGAGAAAGCGCGTGCCGAGACCGGCGGCGGGGATGATGGCTTTGCGGACGTCTGTTCGAACCATGCTCGCGATAGTATGTGATGAACCGATTGAAGTCAAGGTTTCGCGCCGTCCTCGCCCGCGTCGGCCGCGCGCCGTGGCGCGGGGAATCTCCTTTACATTGCAAAATGTGACCAATATAATCCGAGAGTTTCAGAATTCCAGCGAACTCGCGGTTGTGCTGCGCACAGAACGGCACCGTGGTGCCTTCGATGGCGGAAGTCGGTGGCGAGCCTCGCGCACTGAACTTTTGTGCGATGGAAGACACCCGATCGTTCACATCTTCCGCTTTCGACCTCTCGGGCAACCCGTGCCTGCAGTCCCGTCGCGCAAAAAAGGATGGCGGTGATTGGTGATTAAGGCGGGACGCAGGCGTTGGGTGCCGATTCTAGTTCTCGTCCTTGTCGCGATCTATATAGTGGGGGCGATGGAACCCGTGACCGCCCAGGACGGCGTGCCGCGTGTTTCGTCGGTTACCATTCGGGGACACAAACGGATCGAATTGCAGGCGATTGAAGGCCGGTTGACGCTGAAGGCCAACGATCCCTACACCGCCGACGCGCTCCGCGCTCAGGTGAAGATCCTCTACGACACCGGCTACTTCGAGGACGTGCAGGTCGAAACGGAATCGGGCGCGGGCGGCGTGGCGATCACCTTCGTCGTCCGCGAAAAACCGTTCATCACGGAAATCGTGTTCGACGGCAATGAGGAACTGAGCGACGACAAACTCAAGGAAAAGATCACCATCAAGAGCCAGACGTTTCTGGACCAGCAGCAAGCGAAGGAGAGCGCCGACAAAATCCGGCTGGCCTATCAGGAAGACGGATTCTTCAACTGCCAGGTTGTTCCGGTCATACAAACGGTCGACGAGGATCGTAAACGGCTGACGTTCTTCATCAAGGAAGGGACCAAGGCGAAGGTTCGGACCGTCAGGTTCGACGGGATGCGGGCGGTGACCAAGGAAGAAATGTTCAAGGTCATGGCGACCCGCGAGTGGATTCCCTGGTACGGATTGATCACGCAATTGAAAGTTCCGTCGATCCTGTCGGACGCCGGCGTGCTGAAGCGGGAAGAAGTCGGCAACGACATCGAGCGGATGCGCGAGGTTTATCTGAACAAGGGCTATCTCAACGTGCAGATCAGCCAACCCACCATCGAGCTGAGCCAGGACAAGAAGTGGTTCGAGGTCAGCTACTCGATCGTGGAGGGGGAGCCCTTTACCGTGGCGGAAATCGGCTTTCGCGGCAACACCGTGTTCGAAGACCACGAGTTGCGCGAGGGGTTGAACATCAAGCCCGGGGAAATTTTCCAGCGCGCCAAGATTCGGAGCGAGATCACCCGCATCACCGACTTGTACGGCGCCAAGGGCTATGCCTTTGCGGATGTGGTGCCGAACGTCACGCCGGACAACAACGCCAAGACCACGACGATCACATTCAACGTCAAGGAAGGCGAAATGATGCGGATCCGCGAGATCCACATCAACGGGAACGACAAGACCCGCGACAACGTCATCCGTCGTGAACTCCGATTGGACGAGCAGGACGTCATCGACACGCTTGCCCTCAAGCGCAGTTTCCAGCGGTTGAACAACCTGAACTTCTTCGAGACCGTGGAAATTCTGCCCCAGCAGGTGGAGGCCGACAAGGTCGATCTCAACGTGAAGGTGAAAGAGAAGCCGACCGGGCAGTTCAGCATCGGCGGCGGATTCAGCACGCTGGACAAGCTGGTCGCGATCGCGGACATTACGGAAGGGAACCTCGGCGGGAACGGCTGGTTGGGCCGGATCCGGGGGCAGTTGGGCCAGCAGCGGTCGTTGGGTTTAGTGACGTTTCGCAATCCCTACGTGAACGATTCGTACAACGCCCTGCAGCTCGACGTGTACCGGACGATCACCAACTATATCTCCTATTTCGAATCGAAGGCGGGAGCGAGCGCGACCTGGAGCCGTTGGCTGTCGGAGTATGTGAACGGCAGCGTCAGTCTATTCGCCGAGCAGATCGAGTACCGCGATCCGCAGGAAGGACTCTGTCCCGACGTGATCCCGCTGATCTGCCGGCAGCTCGGCAACCAGTCTTCGACCGGCATCAGGACATCGATCTTCCGCGATACCCGCGACTATTACTTGGATCCGCGCACCGGGTGGCGGCTCAGCATCGGCGCGGACTACGGCACACCGGCGCTGGGCGGAACGAATCACTTCTATAAAATGGCCTTCGACGTCGTGAAATACACCCCGCTGATCTACGACACCCGGTTCGCCATTCGCGCCCGCTACGGCTTCACGGAAGGCGTCGGGGGGAAGCCGATCCCTCTGACCGAGCGCTTCTTCGTCGGCGGCATCAATACGATGCGCGGGTTCGTCTTCGGGCGGGCGGGCCCCGTCACCCCGTCCGGGTCATTGCTTGGGTCGGCCAAAGAGTTGATCTTCAACAACGATTTCATTTTCACGATTTCCTCGGAAGCGAAGCTGAACGGTGTGCTCTTCTTCGACTACGGCACCGGGTTCGACGACAATGAGTCCATCGACATCAGCAAGCTGCGCAAGGCGGTCGGCTTCGAGGCGCGCTGGATTTCGCCGTTCGGTCCCTTGCGGGCCGCGTACGGTATCAACCTCGAACCCCGTCCGACCGAACGCCGCGGCGTGTTCGAGTTCACGATCGGCTCTCTCTTCTGACCGAGAGCGCGCATTCGGAATGGAGGGCGGACTGTCACACAGGGTTGGGGTTGCAATGAACGCGGTCGGGTGCGGACTGGTGTTGGGCGCGGTGCTCCTGCTGGTTGGGGGGTGCAAGGCGAACGGGTCTCCGGTCCCGACGGCGACCCGGATCGGGGTGGTCGATCCCCAGCGGGTGCTGAACGAGACCGCGGTCGGCAAGAAAGCCAAGGAGTCGCTGGCCTCGTTCACCAAGAACCGGCAGGCCTTGATCGAAATGGAGGAAAAAGAGCTGCGCCGGATGGAAGAAGATTTCATGAAGCAGGGAAGCGTGCTCAGCGCGACGGCGAAGCGGGAACGGGAAGAGCAGTTCAGGCGGCGAATGGCGGAGTACCAGCAGAAGGTCGGCGATTTGAACCGCGAGGTGCAGGACAAGCAGAAGGAAGTGCTCGACGGCTTCCGCGACAAGCTGGAAGGGCTGTCGGGCAAAGTCGCGAAGCGGCTCGGCTTGCAGGTGATTCTGGACCGTGGGCGCGGGGGGCCGACCATTTATTTCGAAGAGGCGGTGGATGTGTCGCCGCAGATCATCGAGGAGTTCAATAAACAGTATCCATGACGAGGCAGACCATGACGGCACGAATCGGAAGCATCATCGGTGCGGGATTGGCGGTGTTGTGGCTGGCGCAGTCGGCCGAGGCCGCTGACCAAGCCAGGGTGGCCATGATGGATCAACAGGCGGTGGTGGAGCGGACGGTGGCTGGGAAGCGCGCGCTTGAGGAATTGAAAACCTATTCCACCACCCGTCAGAAAATCATCGACTCGGACGATCAGGAATTGAAGGAACTCGAAAAAGCGGTGCAGGATCCGAGTCTCTCGGAGGAGGCGAAGAAGGAAAAACAGGCGCAGTTCCGCACGAAGCTGGAAGCCTACCAGCGGCGGATTCAGGACTTCAATCGGGAGGTGCAGGAGAAACAACGCGCGATGGTGGCCGAGTTTGCGCAGAAGATCCAGGCGGCGGCCTCCGCCGTGGCNNGAGCTGGATCCGGATCGCCGGATTGTGGGGATCAAGAATGTCACGATCAACGAGCCGTTCTTTCAAGGGCATTTCCCCGGGCGCCCGGTCATGCCGGGAGTCTTGATTTTGGAGGCGCTGGCTCAAGTCGGCGGCGTCCTGGCGTTCAAATCGCTCGGGGATGTCGGCCGTTCGGTGGTGTATCTCACAGGCATCGATGCCGCCAAGTTCCGGAAGCCCGTCCTGCCCGGAGACGTCCTGCGGTTGGAGGTCGATGTGCTGAAGAAGCGGCCCCCGTTCTGGAAGATGCAGGGCAGGGCCTACGTGGACACCGAGTTGGTCTGCGAAGCGGAAGTGACGGCGATGGTGACCGACGAGAAGCCGGCCGCGGGACAGTAGGCCGCCCCCGTCGGGACCGACCGGTGAGCGTTGAACCATCAGAGTGGATCGTCAGGAGGAGCTGAGTGAAGATACATCCAACCGCAGTGATTCATCCCAAGGCCGTTCTGGCCGACGACGTGGAAGTCGGACCCTATTGCGTCGTCGGGGAACACGTCCGGATCGGCCAAGGGACGCGGGTGCTGTCGCATGTCTGCATCGACGGGTGGACGGAGATCGGTGAGCGATGCGAGCTGCATCCCTACGTCTCGGTGGGCGGACCACCCCAACACATGCAGTATAAAGGTGAGCCGACGAAGGTGGTGATCGGCCATGACAACATCCTTCGGGAGTATGTCACGGTGAACCGTGCCACCGTCCAGGGCGGGGGCAGCACGACGATCGGCCACCATAATTTCCTCATGGCCTACGTCCATGTCGCCCACGATTGCCATCTGGGGAACCATCTGATTCTCGCGAACGCCGCGAGCCTTGCCGGTCACATCACGATCGGGGACCACGCGATCATCGGTGGGCTCTCGGGGATCCATCAGTTCGTACGAATCGGCGCCTATGCCATGGTCGGCGGCTGTTGCGCGCTGGGGCAGGACCTTCCGCCCTTCATGCGGGCGGCCGGGGGCTATCGGGCGCGTATGTACGGATTGAACTCCATCGGCCTGCGCCGTCACGGATTTTCCGCCGATCGCATTTCCGCGCTCAAGCAAGCCTACGAGGTCTTATTCCGCTCCGGCCATCGTGTGGCGGAAGCGGTCAAGCTGGCGCGACAGTCGTTCGAGACCAACCAAGACGTGATGCAGGTGGTCTCCTTCATGGAAGGGACCAAACGCGGCATTTGCCGGTCCGTCGGTAAGGAGCAGGAGAGCGAGGAGGAGTAAGCGGGTGAGACAAGGGACAGCGGATCAATCTGGCGGCACGCCGGAGCGGATCGGCCTGATTGCAGGGAACGGCCGGTTTCCGATTATTTTTGCCGAGAACGCCCGGAAGCTCGGCTATACCGTCTCCGCCGTCGCGCATGAGGGCGAAACGGAACCCGAATTGGAGCGACACGTCGACCGAATCCACTGGGTCAAGATCGGACAGTTTAATAAGTTGATCGAAGCGCTCAAGGGAGATGGGGTCAGCCAGGCGGTCATGCTGGGCGGGATCCGGAAGACGCACGTCTTTACCACCGCCCGTCCTGATTTTCGCGCGCTCGCCTTGGCGGCACGGCTCGTCAATCTCAAGGACGACGACATCCTTCGCGCGGTCGCCGAGGAGATTGAAAAAGAAGGCATCCGGATCCGTGAGTCGACCTTCGGTTTGAAAGGCATTCTGGTGGAAGAGGGTACCTTGACGTCCCGCAAGCCCAGCAAGAAAGAGTGGGACGACATCCGGTACGGCTGGGATGTGGGCAAGCAGGTCGGGGCGCTGGATATCGGCCAATGCGTGGTCGTCAAGGATCGGGTGATCGTGGCGGTGGAGGCCGTCGAAGGCACCGACGGAGCGATCCGCCGAGGCGGGGAACTGGCCCATGGCGGCGCGGTCGTCGTGAAGCGCTGCAAACCGCAACAGGACTTGCGATTCGACCTTCCTGCGGTCGGTCCACGGACGATTGATACGATGGAATCGGTGAAGGCGTCGGTGTTGGCGCTGGAAGCTGGTCGGAGCATTCTGCTGGATCGACAGGAGACGATCGAGAAGGCGAACCGGGCGGGGATCGCCATCGTGGGATATGCCTGAGCGGCCGGCGCACGTCCGCTGTGCTTTGAGCGTGACGATCGAGAGGTGAACGTTTCGGTGAGGACGGAATTCGCATGAAGCGTCTTCGGGCAGGCGTGATCGGAGTCGGCCATCTCGGCCAGCATCACGCCCGCCACTATGCGAATCTTGCCGGGGCCAGTCTGGTCGGAGTCTTCGACACCGACCCCACGCGCGCCAAGCTCATTGCCGACCGGCATGGGGTACAGGCGTATCAGCAGGTGAAGAGCCTGCTGAAAGACGTCGAGATCGTCAGCATCGCGGCACCCACGTCCTCCCATTATTCCGCGGCCAAGGTCAGTTTGGAGGCCGGGAAGCATGTGCTCGTCGAAAAGCCGATCGCGGTCACCCCGGGGGAGGCCCGCGAATTGGTCGAGCTGGCCGGTCGGCAAGGCTGTGTCTTGCAAGTCGGGCACAGCGAGCGGTTCAATCCCATCATGCAGTTGATGCGGCCGCACATCGAGCGGCCGGCCTTCATCGAATGCCATCGGCTCAGCCCGTTCGTCGAGCGGGGGACGGACGTGGACGTGGTGTCGGACCTGATGATTCACGATCTGGATCTGGTCCTATCCTTCAATCCCGGGGCGGTGGAAGAGGTGCGTGCGGCCGGCGTGACGGTGCTGTCGCCGAGCATCGACATCGCCAACGCCCGCATCGCCTTCGCCAGCGGGTGCGTGGCCAATCTGACGGCCAGCCGGATTTCGACGAACAAGATGCGCCGGCTGCGCGTGTTTCAGAAGGAACAGTACGTGTCGATCGATTTCCAGACACGCCAGGCGGTGGTGTCCCGGCGGGTCCAGGGCGGCGGGTCAAAACCCAGTATCGAGATGGAGCAGTTCAAAGCCGGAGACGAGGAGCCGTTGCGTCTCGAATTGGAATCCTTCGTCCAGGCCGTGACGACGGGCTGCCGTCCGCTGGTGTCCGGTGAAGACGGAGAGGCCGCTCTCCGCTTGGCGCATCAGGTGTTGGAGGCGATCGGCGCATTCATTCACCGCCACTCCGACGGTGGTCTCACCGCGGAGGCGGCGAGCGAGACAGGGGCCACATACTCCTAATGTTCCCCTCTCCCTTGCTCTCTCCCGTTCGGGGAGAGGGGAGGGGGCGAGCCGGTGACTATGCCGCGCATTCTCATCATTACCGGCGAAGCCTCAGGAGACCTGCACGGTGCGCATCTCGTGCAGGCGCTCAGGGAGAAGGCCCCCTCCCTCCGGATCGTCGGGGTCGGCGGGCGGAGGATGCGAGAGGCGGGGGCGGAACTGGTCAAGGATATTCCGCAACTGGACGTGATGGGACTGATCGGGCCGTCCAAGGTCACCCAGCTCATCTCGCGCGTCAGACGGATCAGGAGACTGCTCAAGAGGGAACTCTGGGACTTGGTGGTGTTGATCGACAACCCCGGCCTGAATTTTCATTTTGCGCGCATTGCGAAGGCGGCCGGACGGCGGGTGCTCTATTATATCGCCCCCCAGGTGTGGGCCTGGCGGCCCGGACGCATGCGGTGGATCCAGCGGCGGGTCGACCACGTGGTATCCATCCTCCCGTTCGAACAGGAGCTGTATCGTCGGGCCGGCGTGCGCTGTACCTTTGTCGGAAATCCGTTGTTGGACGAAGTGGCCCCGTCGTACGATCGACTAGCGATACGGCGGCGGTTCGGTCTGTCCGAGCACGGGCCGGTGCTCGGCCTCTTGCCGGGCAGTCGGCGTGGGGAGCTCGAACAGCACATACCGATTCTGCGGGAGGCGGTCAGCCAATTGGCGGCGCGTCATCCGACCATGCAGTTCGTCGTGGCCCAGGCGTCGTCCGTTCAGGAGGGAATGCTGGACCCGCTCGTACGCGACAGCCCGGCCCCGATCCACGTGTTCCGCGACCAGTCGAGCGAGGTGATGGCGGCGTCCGACCTGTTGCTCGTCAAATCGGGTACTTCCACCTTGCAGGCCGCGGTGATCGGGACCCCGATGATTCTGTTCTACCGCGCCCCGTCGCGCATCACCTATGTGCTGGCGCGGCTGCTGATCCGAGTGCCCTGGATCGGGTTGGCGAATCTGGTGGCCGGGCAGACCATCGTGCCCGAACTCATTCAGGACGACGCGACGGGAGAGCGGTTGGCCCGGGAGGTTGAGCGGTTGCTGGAGGATCGGGCGGCCTATGAGGACATGAAGGCCGCGCTGCTGAAGGTTCGTCAGGCGTTGGGCGGCCCGGGCGCGTCTCAGCGGGCTGCGGACGTCGTGCTGGCGGAGTGTCAGGCATGAAGCAATATTTCCGGTTGATCCGCTACCTCCACCCCTACCGGCTTCGGCTGACTGCGGCGTTTGTGTGCGCCATTCTGGTCGCCGGCCTCTCGGCCGCCTACGCCTGGCTGGTCAGACCGGTGCTGGACGGGCTCTTTATCAGTCGGGATGAACGACTGTTGGTCGTGTTGCCGTTGGCCATTCTGGCGGTGGCCGTCCTCAAGGGCATCTTCAACTATGGGCAGAACTACCTGATGAACTACGTCGGGAACCAGGTGATCGGCGACATCCGCGAGCAACTGTTCACGAAATTGATCCAACTGCCCGTGCGCTTCCACGACACCAACACCTCCGGTCGTCTGGTGTCGCGGGTGATCAACGACGTCAGTCTGATGGCCAACGCCATTGCCGGCGTGCTGAAAGACCTGTTTCAGCAGGGGTTGACCTTCTTGGCCATGATGGGCGTCATCGTCTACCAAAACTGGAAGCTGGCGATGGTCTCGATGGTCGTCGTTCCGCTCTCGGTCTATACGATGGTGCGGATGGGGCAACGATTGCGCAATCTGGCGACCCGGGGACAGGAACGGATGGGCGACATGGCATCCACCCTACAGGAAGCCCTGGCCGGCATCCGGATGGTCAAGTCGTTCGGCCGGGAGGAGGAAGAAGCCAAACGGTTTCGAAAGAGCAACGATGCCTTCATTCATACGACGATGAAAGCCATTCAGGTGTCGTCATTGGGGTCCTCTCACATGGAGGTGATCGGTGTCCTGGGGGTCGCCGGCATCATTTGGTACGGCGGCTATCTGGTGATTCACGATCTGGCTTATGCCGATCTGGGATTTGACGGACACAAACCGCCGAGCATTTTGCAGGTCAAAGGCGCCAAAGACGTGGCGGTCGAGATGTTTTCCATGTCGAAAAGCTATTCGATGGCGGGTTGGC
>JRYJ01001617.1_pt1 | contig 23279 bp, 22 predicted proteins | sample 235371 | NCBI WGS metagenome assembly JRYJ01 (sample SAMN03074219, study PRJNA261477) | activated sludge metagenome | biome: Wastewater Treatment Plant; feature: Wastewater; material: Activated sludge; isolation source: activated biomass of a wastewater treatment plant treating hydrocarbon... ... | reverse complement strand
CCGAGAAGGATCTTGATGGCCTCGACCGCCTCCAGAAGGCCGATGATTCCCGGCAGCACCCCCAGGACGCCGGCCTCGGCGCAGGAGGGGGCGAGATCCGGCGGCGGCGGCTCGGGGTAGAGGCAACGGTAGCAGGGGCCGCGCCGCCTGGCCCAGGCCGGCCAAAAGACCGTCACTTGCCCCTCGAAGCGGTACACGGAGCCGTGCACGTTGGGAATGCCCAGTTTGACGCAGGCGTCGTTGACCAGGTAGCGGGTGGGAAAGTTGTCGGAACCGTCCACCACCAGGTCGTAGCCGGTGAACAGGCGCTCGACGTTGGCGCTGGAGAGGCGCTCGGCAAAGGTGTCGATGCGGATGCCGGGGTTGAGGGCGGCAAGGCCGGCCCGGGCCGAATCCACCTTCAACTGGCCGACCCGGCCGTCGGTGTGCAGCACCTGGCGCTGCAGGTTGCTGCGCTCCACCCGGTCGTCGTCCACCAGGCCCAGGGTGCCGACCCCGGCCGCCGCCAGGTAGAGGGCCGCGGGGCAGCCCAGGCCGCCGGCCCCCACCAGCAGCACCTTGCCGGCCAGCAGGCGGGCCTGGCCGGCCTCCCCCACCTCGGGAATGGCCAGGTGGCGGCCGTAGCGCTCCCGGGCCTCGCCGGAAAGCGTCCGGGGCTGTTCGACGGGAAGCCCTTCCGCCTTCCAGCGGGCGAAGCCGCCGCTGACCGAGGCCACCTGGCGGTAGCCCAGGCGCTGCAGGCTGTCGGCGGCGAACAGGGAACGCACGCCGCCGCCGCACAGGGCCAGCAGGGGCCGGTCGTAGTCGGGCACCGCCGCCTCGATGCGCAGTTCGAGGAAGCCGCGGTTGATCCGCAGCGCCCCTGGCGGACTGCCCTGGGCGACCTCGTCGGCCTCCCGCACGTCGACCAGCACCGCCCCCCGGGCCTGGCGGGCCAGGGCCTCGGCCGGGGTGATCTCGGGAACCGTGGCGCGCAACTCGGCGAGCCGGCGCTCCTTGCCTCCGGCCCCGCCGGCCACCGCCGGCACGATGGCCAGCACGGCGCCGGCGGCCAGGGGCGTGGCCAGGCCCTGCAGGCCCCGCACGTTGTCGGGGCCGAGAAAGACGTTGACGAAGGGGCGCAAATCCCCGCCCGGCGCCAGCACCCGTTCGAGGATTCCGGGATGGACCTCGCCCAGGGCGGCCAGGGCCTCGCCCACCGTCGCCGCCGCCACCGCCACGTGGTCGGCGCCGGCGGTATAGCTGCGCAACGGCGTGGGAATGCGGATGGTGACCGTTTCATTCATTTCAGCCATCGCGCACCTCCTCTTCACAAAACTCCGGCCCGTCCAGGCGCCAGGAGCGCAGATCGGCGACGCCGGCGGCCGTCACCGCGACGATGACGTAGGACCAGCCCGGCCAGGCCAGGACCCGGTCCGTCTCGCTGGGCCGGGCGGGATGGTCGGGATGGCTGTGCCAGCAGCCGACCAGGGCGACGCCCGCGGCGGCAGCGGCCTGTTCCGCCGCCAGGTAGTCCAGGGGATCGACGGTGAAGCGGTCCCGGGAGCGCTCCCGATTGACGTTGCGGGCCGCACGCTGGCCCACGACGAGGCAGCGCCCGCTTTCCTCGCGCCCCAGCAGGAGCCCGCAGGTCTCGTCCGGATAACCGCCGCCGGCCAGCATTTCCAGTTCGGCGCGGGTGGCGGCAGGAAGCAGGAGTACGGTATGCACGCCGCGGCCCTCCACAATCGCCCGGAATTCAGACCGGGCTTGGCGCAAGCGGGTTTTGGCGCCTCTTTCAGCCTGCCGCGGGGCCGGTGCGCGGCCCGGCCCCGGCTACGGATCTGCTTGCCGTTGATTGACGCCGCTGCCGCGCTCAGGAAACCGCCCAACCCCAGCTGACGAAGGCCAGGCCCATCAGCACCACCCAGGCCACCAGCCCGGCGGCCAGGATGGAACCGGCCAGCAACCGGGACTTGCCCTCGTCGTTGAGCCCGAAGACCCGGTCGCAGCCCTCGTAGATCAGCAGTGCCGAGATGAAGAGCGCCACGGCGGTGGCCACCGCCACCACGGTCAGGCTGGGGATGAAGAGCGCCAGGGCCGAGAGCCAGAGGGGGGTCGGCACGGCGGCGGCAAAGGCGAAGGCGTCGTGGTATTCGGGCCGGGTGTCCACCACGTCGCCCAGGCGCTGGATGACCGCCGCCATGACCGGCACCGCCATCAGTTCGGCCAGGTAGAAGACGATCGCCAGACGCCAGGCGTGGTCCATGGTGACGCTGCCCATGATGCCGCCGTAGGCATGGACGGCATAAAGCAGCATGGCCGGCGGAATGAGGGCCATGGGCGCCACGTACAGGGCGAACACCTTGGCCACCGAGGGATGGACCTGCATCAGCCAGGCCCAGCCTTCATCGTGGGAAGCCGCCATTTTCGGGAACATCATCAGGTTCATGATCTGCCTCCTTGCAGGAGAACTCCATGATCCTTTGACTACCGGCCGTTTTGGCCGGTTCCGGAACTGACCGCCACCTTCTCCTTAATTCTGCTTCGCCCTCGAAGCGAGACGCGAAGCCGTATCAGCGGATGATGCCGCCGCCCAGGCAAACCCGGGATTCGTAGAGCACCACCGACTGCCCCGGGGTGAGCGCCCACTGCGGCTCGGCGAAGCGGATTTCGGCGCTCTCGCCGTCGACCCGCTCCACTTCGCAGGGCTGGTCCGCCGTCCGGTAGCGGGGTTTCGCCGTGTAGACCCAGTGGGTATGGGGCGCCTGGCCGGAGACCCAGGAAAGCTGCTCGGCCACCAGGGATTCCCGGTAGAGGGCGGGGTGGTCGTGGCCCTGGACGACGTAGAGAACATTCTTCTCCATGTCCTTGCCGGCGACGAACCAGGCGTCGTGGTCGCCGCCGCCGGGCTGGCCCTTTTCCTTGACGCCGCCGATGTGCAAGCCCTTCCTTTGCCCCAGGGTGTGATACATGAGGCCGTCGTGCTCCCCCAGCACCTTGCCGTCGTCGAGGCGCCGGATTTCGCCTTGCTTGGGCGGCAGGTAGCGGCTGAGGAATTCCTTGAAGGGTCGCTCGCCGATGAAGCAGATGCCGGTGGAGTCCTTCTTGGCGGCGACGTGCAGGCCCTCGGCGGCAGCGATCTTCCTCACCTCGCGCTTGTAGAGGTCGGCGAGGGGGAAGATCGTCTTCGACAACTGCGCCTGGTTGAGGCGGTAGAGGAAATAGCTCTGGTCCTTGGTGCCGTCCTCGGCCTTCAAGAGCTGGAACCGGCCGTCGAACTCCCGCACCCCGGCGTAGTGGCCGGTGGCGATCTTGTCGGCGCCCAGCTTGAGGGCGTGGTCGAGGAAGGCCTTGAACTTGATCTCGGAATTGCACAGGATGTCCGGGTTCGGCGTGCGCCCGGCCTGGTATTCCTTGAGGAATTCGGCGAAGACCCGCTCCCGGTATTCGGCGGCGAAATTGACCACCTCCACGTCGATGCCGATGCGGTCGGCGACGCTCATGACGTCGATGAGGTCCTGGCGGGACGAGCAGTATTCCTCGGTGTCGTCGTCCTCCCAGTTCTTCATGAAGAGGCCGATGACCTTCCAGCCCTGGCGCTTCAGCAGCAACGCCGCCACGGCGGAATCGACACCGCCGGACAGGCCGACGACCACGGTTTTATTCGACACTTGGACCCTCTCCTTCCATCCAGGCCGCCAGCGGCAGGATCACCGCCGGCTGGCCGTTATCCACGAACCAGCTATCCACTGCGAAGCGCTCGCCGTTGCGGCGGTCCTCGATCACCGCCGCGAAATGCTGGGCGATGACGAAGCGGGAGCGCCGGGCCGGCTCCAGCACCCGGTGCCAGCGGAACGCTCCGGCCCCTTCCAGCATTTTGAGCAGGCGGGTGGTGGATGTCGAATGGTCGATGCAATCCATCCGCCCGTCGGCGTCGGCGTCCAGGGCATTGCCCGCCCGGTCGTTGCGGATCGGCGACTGCTCGCCGGCCCAGCGGTACAGCCGGCCGACGGCCTGGGCCAGCAAGGCCCGCTCGCCCTCGGCGTCCCGCGCCAGGCCGAGGAGCCGCGTCACCTCCAGCCACTGGTAGCGGTCGTAGACGATGTCCGCCTTGGCCACGCAGCTCCAGTTGTAGCAAAGGGTGACCTGCTCGTCGGCCACCGCCGCGAGGCTCACCCATAGCAGCAGGGCGAGACCGAAGCGCTTCATGCGTAGTGGGTCAGCAGATCGAGGGAATGGCGCTTGCCGGCGGCGAGATCCTCGATGCAGCGCAGCACCAGGGGGCTGCGGTGGCGGGCGGCGCTGGCCCGCACTTCCTCCAGCGTCAGCCAGCGGGCGCCGACGATGCCGTCGTCGAGCTTCCTCTCCGGCTCCCAGCCCGTCAGGTCGCCCCCGAAGGCGAAGCGCAGATAGGTGATGTCCCTGCTCGGATGTCGCCAGTTGTAGATGCCCACCAGATGGGTGGGGCGGAAGTGGTAGGCGGTCTCTTCCAGGGCTTCCCGCGCCACCGCGTCGAGGAGGTCCTCCCCGCATTCGAGATGCCCCGCCGGCTGGTTGAAGGCGAGGCCGGCGTCGGTCTCTTCCTCCACCAGCAGGAACCGGCCATCCCGCTGGACCACCGCGGCCACGGTGACATTCGGCTTCCAGACTTCCCTTTCGCTCACGATGCTTCCCGCAACAGCTCAAAGGCCTCATTTTACCGGAGGAAATCGGCTAAAATTAGCGGCTTTCAGCAGCACTCACGGAGAGAAGCATCATGTCCATGGCGGATCGCGACGGATTCATCTGGTACGACGGCAAGCTGGTGCCCTGGCGGGACGCCACCACCCACGTCCTCACCCATTCCCTGCACTACGGCATGGGCGTCTTCGAGGGCGTGCGCGCCTACAAGACCGAATCCGGCACCGCCATCTTCCGCCTGGAAGACCACACCGACCGCCTCTTCAACTCGGCCCACATCTTCCAGATGGCCATGCCCTACGACAAGGCCACCATCAACGAGGCCCAGAAGGAAGTCATCCGCGCCAACGGCCTGGAATCCGGCTACCTGCGCCCGCTCGCCTTCTACGGCTCGGAAAAGCTGGGCGTCTCCCCCAAGGGCGCCAAGGTGCACGTCGCCATCGCCGCCTGGCCCTGGGGCGCCTACCTGGGCGAGGAAGGCCTCGAGCGCGGCATCCGCGTCAAGACCTCCTCCTTCACCCGCCACCATGTGAACATCTCCATGGTGCGCGCCAAGGCCTGCGGCCACTACATCAATTCCATCCTGGCCAACAACGAAGCCACCAACGATGGCTACGACGAGGCCATGCTGCTGGACCCGGAAGGCTACGTGGCCGAGGGCGCCGGCGAGAACCTGTTCATCGTCAAGAAGGGCAAGATCTACACGCCGGACCTGACCTCCTGCCTGGAAGGCATCACCCGCGCCACGGTGCTGCAACTGGCCGAGGAAATGGGCATCCCGGTGTTCGAGAAGCGCATCACCCGCGACGAGGTCTATGCCGCCGACGAGGCCTTCTTCACCGGCACCGCCGCCGAAGTGACCCCCATCCGCGAACTCGATGGCCGCCAGATCGGCATCGGCCGCCGCGGCCCGGTCACCGGCCGCCTGCAAGCCAAATACTTCGACGTGGTCTATGGCCGCTCCGCCGAGCATGCGGGCTGGCTCGCCCACGTCTAAACAGACCCAGGGAGATTCCAACATGGCCGACGCCACCCGCACCGTCGAAATCGACGCCCACGACCTGCCGCTCCACTGCCCCCAGCCCAACGCCCCCCTCTGGTGCCAGCATCCCCGCGTCTTCCTGGACGCCACCAAGACCGGCGAAGCAGTCTGCCCCTATTGCAGCACCAAGTACGTCTTCAAGGGCGAACTGCCCAAGGGACATCACTAAGGCAGGATTTAGGACCGAGGATTTAGGATTTGGTAACCGAACGCACCCGCAAGTGCTTTCGGTTCTCCCTAAGTCCCGGATCCTGAATCCTAAATCCTGAATGAAGTTTCTCATCGTCGCCCCCTCCTGGATCGGCGACACGGTACTGGCCCAGCCGCTCCTCCAGCGGCTGCAGGCCCGCCATCCCGGCCTGCAGCTCGACGCCCTGGCCCCCCGCTGGGTGGCGCCGGTGCTGCGCCGCATGCCGGAGATCGCCGACATCGTGGACAGCCCCTTCGGCCACGGGGAACTCTCCCTCAAGGCCCGCTGGCGCCTGGCCCGCGACCTGGCGGCGCGGGACTACGACCGGGCCTACGTCCTGCCCAATTCGCTGAAATCCGCCCTGGTGCCCTTCCTGGCCGGCATCCCCCAGCGTATCGGCTTCACCGGCGAATCCCGGGTCGGCCTCATCAACCGCCGTCACCCCCTCGACAAGGGCATCCTGCCCCTCATGGTGGAGCGCTTCGCCCAGCTGGCCGAAGCCCCCGGCGCCCCGCTGCCCCGCCCCCTGCCCCAGCCCCGCCTGACCTCGACGCCGGCGCAACAGGCGGCGGCCCTGGCCGCCCTCGGCCTGCCGGCCCCCGAGCGCCTGGTGGCCTTCTGCCCCGGCGCCGAGTATGGCCCGGCCAAACGCTGGCCCGCCGCCCACTTCGCCGAGCTGGCCCGGGAACTCCACGCCCGCGGCCACGCCGTCTGGCTCTTCGGCTCGACCAAGGACAAGCCCGTGGCCGATGCCATCGAAGCCGCCGCCCCGGGCATCTGCCGCAACCTGTGCGGCGCCACCGGCCTGGAAGAGGCCATCGACCTGCTGGCCCTGGCCCAGTTGGTGGTCTGCAACGACTCCGGCCTGATGCACGTTGCCGCCGCCCTGGACCGCCCCCTGGTGGCCCTCTACGGCTCCTCGTCCCCCGGCTTCACGCCACCCCTCTCACAACGGGCGGATATACTGAGCCTCAAACTATCCTGCAGCCCCTGCTTCAAGCGGGAATGCCCCCTCGGCCACCTCGACTGCCTGAACAAACTGGAACCCCGGCAGGTGCTCGCCGCCTGCCTCGCCCGGATCGCACCATGAGCCAACCCAGTCATTTCCCCTCCCCCGAAGACGTCGAGAGCGCCTTCTACGAAGCCCTGGCCAAGGGCGATGTCGACGCCCTCATGGCCACCTGGGCCGAGGACGAGGACATCGTCTGCGTCCATCCCACCGGCGTGCGTATCGACGACATCAACCTGGTGCGGGAAAGCTGGCGCAGCATCTTCGCCGCTTCCGCCCTGCGCGTGGAAGCTGAGTTGGTCGGCCACTGGCAGGGCATGCTGCTGGCCGTCCACCACCTGACGGAAACCCTTTACCTGGGGGACAACCCCGAGGGCCAGGGCGTGCTGCACGTGACCCACGTCTTTGCCCGTGGGGCCCACGGCTGGCGCCTGGTGAACCGCCACGCCTCGGCGGCCAACGATGACCAGGAGGCCGACGACATGCCGGAGCCGGTCTCCCACACCCTGCATTGACGCCCTACGCCGCTCCCGCCTGGCTCCCCGGCGGCCATGCCCAGACCCTGTGGCCCCTGGCCATCCGCCGACAACCACCCCGCACCCACCGCCAACGCTGGGAAACCCCCGACGGCGACTTCATCGACGTCGATCGCCTCGACGGCCCGCCGGACCGCCCGCTGCTGGTGCTGTTCCACGGCCTCGAAGGGAGCTCCCGCAGCCACTACGCTGCATCGCTGGCCCACGCCTGCAAGGCCGCCCGCTGGCGCCTGGCCCTGCCCCACTTCCGCGGCTGCTCGGGGGAGCTCAACCGCCGTCCCCGGGCCTACCATTCCGGCGACTCCGATGAAATCGACTGGATCCTCGCCCGCCTCGCGGCAGAAAACGGCGGCCGGCCGCTTTTCGCCGCCGGCGTCTCCCTGGGTGGCAACGCGCTGCTCAAATGGGCCGGGGAACGGGGCGCCGACGCCACCCGCGTCGTGCACGCCGTCGCTGCCGTCTGCGCCCCCCTCGACCTGGCCGCCTGCGGCCATCACCTGGCCCATGGCTTCAACCGCGTCTATACCCGCCATTTCCTGACCACCCTGAAAGCCGTCTCCCGCCAACGGCTGCAACAATTCCCGGGTATCTTCGACGCCCTGCGCATGGAAAACGCCCGCAACCTCTTCCAGTTCGACGACGCTGTCACCGGCCCCCTCCACGGCTTCGCCGGCGCCGACGACTACTGGGCCCGCTGCTCGGCGAAGCCCTGGCTGGCGCACATCCGCGTGCCCGCCCTGGTGCTCAATGCGCGGAACGATCCCTTCCTGCCCGCCCGCTTCCTGCCCGGACCGGGTGAAGCCGGCGCCGGCGTCGTCCTCGAACAGCCCGCCGCCGGCGGCCACGTCGGCTTCGTCAGCGGCCCCTTCCCCGGCAATCTGGACTGGCTGCCCCAAAGACTCTTACACTTCTTCAATTCCGCAACGTCATAACGAGAACGCCATGAGCCACGCACCCGCCTCCCTGCCCGCCGAAATCTTCAAGGCCTACGACATTCGCGGCATCGTCGGCAAATCGCTCACCGCCGACGTGGTGCGGCGCATCGGCCACGCCCTCGGCTCGCTGGCCGCCGAAAAGGGCCAGACCGCCATCGCCGTCGGCCGCGACGGCCGCCTCTCCGGCCCCGAACTGGCCGGCGCCCTGATGGACGGCATTTGCGCCGCCGGCATCGACGCCATCGACGTGGGCTGCGTGCCCACCCCGGTCACCTATTTCGCCGCCTACGAACTGGGCTGCAACTCCTGCGTCTCCGTCACCGGCAGCCACAACCCGCCGGACTACAACGGCCTGAAGATGGTCGTCGGCGGCGAAACCCTGGCCCTGGACGCCATCCAGGACCTGAAGCGGCGCATCGAGGAAGGCCGCCTGCGGCAAGGCAAGGGCCAACTGCGCAGCGCCGACGTCAAGGGCGCCTACATCGAGCGCATCGTCGGCGACGTGAAACTCGCCCGCCCGATGAAGATCGTCATGGATTGCGGCAACGGCGTCGCCGGCGCGGTAGCCCCGGAACTCTTCCAGCGCCTCGGTTGCGACATCGTGCCGCTCTACTGCGATGTGGACGGCAACTTCCCCAACCACCACCCGGACCCCTCCAAGCCCGAGAACCTGGAGGACGTGATCCACGCCCTGAAAACCACTGACGCCGAGCTCGGCCTCGCCTTCGACGGCGACGGCGACCGCCTCGGCGTGGTGACCAAGGACGGCGAAATCATCTACCCCGACCGCCAGCTCATGCTCTTCGCCGCCGACGTGCTCTCCCGCGTCCCCGGCGGGCAGATCATCTACGACGTCAAATGCACCCGGCTGCTGGCCTCCTGGATACGCCAGCACGGCGGCACGCCCCTCATGTGGAACACCGGCCATGCCCTGGTCAAGAAGAAGCTCCGGGAAACCGGCGCTCCGCTCGCCGGCGAAATGAGTGGCCATACCTTCTTCAAGGAGCGCTGGTACGGTTTCGACGACGGCCTCTACACGGGCGCCCGGCTGCTGGAAATCCTGGCCAAGGCCGCCGACGCCAACCCGGTGCTCAAAGGCCTGCCCAACTCCCCCAGCACCCCGGAACTCAACATCAAGATGGCCGAAGGCGAACCCTTCGCCCTCATCGACAAGCTCAAGGCCGCCGGCCAGTTCGACGGCGCCACCGAAATCATCACCATCGACGGCGTGCGGGTCGAATACCCCGACGGCTTCGGCCTAGCCCGTCCCTCCAACACCACGCCAGTCGTGGTGTTGCGCTTCGAGGCCGACACGCCCGCTGCCCTGGAGCGCATCCAGGCCGGCTTCCGGCAGGCCATCAGCGCTGTCTGGCCGGGCGTCGTCCTGCCTTTCTGAGTCGGGCGCGATCCATAAAAAAGGGCGCCCGGAGGCGCCCTTTTTATTGCCTGTCACTACGATCAGAAGCGATAGCCGACGCCGACGCCCCAGGTGACGGGGTTCAGTTCCAGCTTGCCGATCTTGCCGTTGTTGAGCTTCACGTCGGTTTCCATCTGCACGTACTTGACGTCCACGTTGATGGACCAGTTCTTGTTGAGCAGGAAATCGGCGCCGAGCTGGCCGACCAGGCCGACGGAGTCGTTATCCACGGAAACCTTGGCGCCGCCAAGCTTGGAGGCGTGGAAGCTGTCCTTGGTGAACAGGGTGTAGTTCACGCCGGCGCCGACGTAGGGCTTGAACATGCCGAGGTCGGTGAAGTGGTACTGGACGAGGAGAGACGGCGGCAGGGCCTCGACGTGACCGATCTTGCCCAGGGCGGCGGTCTTGATGTCGACCTGCTGCGGCCAGGTCAGGACCAGTTCGGCGGCCAGGTTCTTGGTGAAGAAGTAGCTGATGTCGACCTCGGGAATCCAGCGCTCGTCGGCGGAAACCTTGCCGACGCCAACGTTCTGCAGGCCGTCCTTGTTCTGGTTGTCCCAGTCGAGATAGACAGCGCGGGCACGCACCAGCCACGGCGATTCCTGAGCCTGGGCAACCGCGGAAACCAGCATGCCGGCAGCTGCGAACATGGCCATCATCAACTTCATTTTCATCATTGCTCCCCTTACGGACTAGTTAAAGTGGACTAATGATAAAAATCAAAATGACTAGACATTTGACCTGGGTCAAATGTCCATAAAAATACTACGGTTATTGGTCCGCGCTGACCGGAAAACCACACCCGCCCCGAAGGCGGAGATTCAGCGGGTCTTCGGGTTCAGGCTGCCCCGGTTGTAATCCCGGTCGCCGGGCATGACCGTGCGGGTGCCGGGCAGCCAGCCGCCCTGGGCGTCGATGGGGCGGGTCTTGTTTTCCGGGTACTGGGCAGCCACCTGCTGGGCATCGGCGGCCTTCTTGGCGTCCACGTACTCCCAGCGCCCGTTGGGGAAGAGGCGGACCTTCTCGCCGGCGGCGGTGGTCGCCTCCAGGGGCGTGCGATCCAGGTCGGCTGCGGCAGCCTGCCCTGCGGCCAGGAAGAGGATGGCGAGAGCGGCGGCTTTCACAGCTTGCCCTCCACCCAACCCTTGACCGAGGCCAGGGCACCGGCGAGATTTTCCGGCTGGGTACCGCCGGCCTGGGCCATGTCCGGCCGGCCGCCGCCCTTGCCGCCCACCTGCTGGGCGACCATGTTCACCAGTTCGCCGGCCTTGACCTTGCCGGTGAGGTCGGTGGTGACGCCGGCAATCAGGGTCACCTTGCCGTCGACGACGGACGACAGCACCACGGCGGCGGACTTGAGCTTGTCCTTCAGCTTGTCCATGGTCTCGCGGAGCGCCGTGACGTCGGCGCCTTCCATGAGGGCGGCGAGGACCTTGGCCCCCTTGACGTCGACGGCCTGATCGACCAGATCGTCACCCTGGCTGGCGGCGAGCTTGGATTTCAGGCGGGCAAGTTCCTTTTCCAGGGCGCGGACGTTGTCCAGCACCTGGGCGATCTTGGCCGGCACTTCGGCCACCGGGGCCTTGAAGGCGGCGGCGGCACAAGCCAGGGCGGCCTGCTGCTGTTGCACCAGCGCCAGGGCGTTGTCGCCGGTGACCGCCTCGACGCGGCGCACGCCGGCGGCGACGCCGGCTTCGGCGACGATCTTGAAGAGACCGATGTCGCCGGTGCGGGCGACGTGGGTGCCGCCGCACAGTTCGCGGGAGGAGCCGATGTCGAGCACCCGCACCTCGTCGCCGTACTTCTCGCCAAAGAGCATCATGGCGCCCAGCTTCTGGGCTTCGGCAATGGGCAGGACGCGGCATTCGGTGGCGGCGTTGGCCAGCACTTCGGCATTGACGATGGCCTCGACCTTGCGGATTTCCTCGTCGCTCAGGGGCTGGTTATGAACGAAGTCGAAGCGGGTCTTGTCCGGATCCACCTGGGAACCCTTCTGCTGGACATGGTCTCCCAGAACTTCGCGCAGGGCCTTGTGCAGCAGGTGGGTGGCCGAGTGGTTGCGCATGGTGCGCTGGCGGGCCAGCACATCCACCTTGGCGGTGACGGCGTTGCCGACGGTGATGGTGCCGGTCTTGACGACGCCGTGGTGGCCGAAGACGGAGGCCTGGATCTTCTGGGTGTCCTCGACGGCGAAGATGCCGTGGACCGACTGCAGCGCGCCGCGGTCGCCCACCTGGCCGCCGGATTCGGCGTAGAAGGGCGTGTTGTCGAGGACGACGACGCCCATTTCGCCTTCGTTCAACTGGTTCACCGGGGCGCCGTCCTTGTACAGGGCCAGCACGTTGCCCTTGAATTCCAGGGTCTCGTAGCCGTGGAAGGCGGTGGCCGGGCCATCGTAGTCCAGGTTGGCGGCCATCTTGAACTTGCCGGCGGCGCGGGCCTGCTCCTTCTGGCGGGCCATGGCGGCGTCGAAGGCGGCGCCGTCCACGGTCACGTCGCGCTCGCGGCAGATGTCGGCGGTGAGGTCCAGCGGAAAGCCGTAGGTGTCGTGCAGCTTGAAGGCCGTCTCGCCGTTGAAGACGCCGCCTTCCGGCAGGGCCTTGAGTTCGCCTTCGAGGATGGCCATGCCGTGCTCGATGGTCTCGAAGAAGCGGTCTTCCTCCTGCTTCAGGGTGGCCATTACCTTGGCCTGGTGCCGGGTCAGTTCCGGGTAGGCGGAACCCATCTCGGCCACCAGGTCGGGCACCATCTTGTGGAAGAAGGCGGCCCGGGCGCCCAGCTTGTAGCCGTGGCGGATGGCGCGGCGGATGATGCGGCGCAGGACGTAGCCGCGGCCCTCGTTGCCGGGGATGACGCCGTCGGCGATGAGGAAGGAACAGGCGCGGATGTGGTCGGCCAGCACCTTGAGCGACGGGCTGGCCATGTCGGCATCGCTCGTCTCCCGGGCGGCGGCCTTGATCAGGGTCTGGAAGAGGTCGATCTCGTAGTTGGCATGGACCCCCTGCAGCACGGCGGAGATGCGCTCCAGGCCCATGCCGGTGTCGACGCTGGGCTTGGGCAGCGGATGCATGACCCCCTGCTCGTCCCGGTTGAACTGCATGAAGACGTTGTTCCAGATCTCGATGTAGCGGTCGCCGTCTTCCTCGGGGGACCCCGGGGGGCCGCCCCAGATGTGCTCGCCGTGGTCGTAGAAGATCTCNNAGCATCTCGAAGAAGGTGTGGTGGCGGGCGGTGTAGCCGACGTTCTCGAGGTCGTTGTGCTTGCCGCCGGCGCGCACGCACTTCTGCGCCGTGGTGGCGCGGGTGTAGGGCCGCTTGTCGAAGCCGAGGAAGACGTCCTTGAACTGGTTCATGCCGGCGTTGGTGAACAGCAGCGTGGGGTCTTCGTGGGGCACCAGGGAGGAGGAAGCGACGATCTGGTGGCCCTTGGAGGCAAAGAAGTCGAGGAACTGCTGGCGGATTTCGGCGCTTTTCATAAGCTGGGGCCTCTGGGGGCGGTGTATTCGAAACCTTCGATTTTAAATGAAAGCCGCTGCCAAAAATGAAAAACCCGCCGGTTGGCGGGTTTCTCGCGGGACGCTGACGGCTCAGCGCAGACGGTGGGGACGATCGACCCGGCCGTTGTGGTTGAAGTCGTGCTGGCGGTCGTGCTTCTGGGCGTAAATGCGGCGGCTCTGCACGTCCTGGGCGTGGTGCAGGCGCGCCCGTTCCTGCTTGGTCACGACGCCGTCGGCCTTGGCCTTGTCTTCAAGGTTCTGCACGTGGTCCTGGCCCCGTTCCATGCGGGCGGCTTCGCGCTGGGTCAGGGCACCGGACTGGACGCCCTGGTCGATGCGGGCTTCCTGGTTGGCCTGGCGCTGGTCCACCCGGGGCGTGTTGGCCTGGGCAAAGGCGGCGATGGGCAGGGCAAAGGCGATGGCGGCGACGAACTTGCTGGCGAATTTCATTATTCCCTCCTGGTTGGATGACATGGGCAATCCCCACGCCGCCATTTACGCACGGCGAAAGGCCCCGAGCTGCAACAAGTTGTGAGCGATTGTTTCAGACCGGCCCCAGGCAGTCGAGCCGATCGGTGAACAGCGCGGCGACTCCCGCGCCGAAAAGACGCTCCGCCGCGGCGCCATCGTTGACGGTGTAGGCCGCCACCGGCACGCCGGCCGCGGCGGCTTCCCCGAGGAAAGCCTCGTCGAGCCCGTCGGCGCGGACATGCAGGGCGATACAGCCGAGGGCCTGCAGTCGCTGCCGCCAATCCGCCGGCACTCCCTCCACCAGGAGCGCCCGCGGCACCTGGGGAGCACGCTCCCCCGCCGCCGCCAGTGCTTCGTCGGAAAAGGAGGAGAGCAGCGCCGTGCCTGGCCAGGCGGCGACAATTTCCGCAACCCGACGCCCGGTCGCCGCGTCCTGCCCGGCGGCCGGCTTGATTTCGACGTTGGCTGCCAGACGCAGGCGGGCGCATTGGGCAAGGGCATCCTCCAGCCGCGGCACGCCCTCGCCCTGCCAGGCCCGGTGGAAGCGGCCCCCGGCGTCAAGCCCGGCGACCTCGGCCCAGGTCCGCGCGGCCAGGGGCCCCTGCCCGTCGGTGGTGCGCTCCAGGGTGTCGTCGTGCATCAGCACCGGCACGCCGTCGGCGGTGAGCATGACGTCGAACTCGACCGCCCGAAAACCCAGACGCAGCGCCACGCGAAACCCGGCCAGGGTGTTCTCCGGTGCCAGGGCGCCGCCACCCCGGTGGGCGATCCAGCGGGGCAGCGGATAGGCGTTCATGGCCAATCCTTGCTCAGAAAGGCAACGCCTTCTTCAGGCCGGGCTTCGCCGAAAGCACGGCGTTGCCCCGCTGCACGGCGGTGTCGAGGGCCTCCTTGGCCGGCTTCTTGTCGGCCCAGACGGCTTCCAGCTCCTCGTCCAGGATGATGCGCACCGGGTCGATGCCGGAAATGCGCAGGGGATGGGTCGCCCCCTCGCCCTTCAGCGAGGCGTAGGCCACCTCCAGGGTCTGCTCCCGGTCGCGCAGGACCTTGCCCTTGGCGGCAGCCCGCCCCTGGGCACCCAGGGGCAACTGCCCGTAGGTGCGCACCATGTCGGCCTGCACGTCCTTGCCCAGGAGGAAGGCCACGAACTTGGCCGCCGCCTTGTATTCCTGGGGCTTGTAGCCGCTGCCGATCCACAGGGAGGCGCCGTCGGCCAGGGTGTGCTGGCGGCCGCCGTAGACGTCGTCGTGATGAGGCAGGGGCGCCACGCCCAGTTCCACGCCTTGGCTTTCGCGGAATTCGGTGTGGGTCCAGGAATCGGTGGTGATCATGGCGCACTCGCCGTTCTGGAAATGCTGGTTGGCCTCGTTGCTGCGGCCGAAGAGGTGCAGGTAGCGGGCCTTGTACCAGGTGGCCATCATGGCGATGTGCTTGACCTGGGGCAGGCCGTTGAAGGCGAGTTCACCCTTGGGGCTCGCCACCGGGGCGCCGGACAGGGCGCTGACGTTGTCGATGTGGATCCAGGTGGGCCAGGCCGAGGTGTAAGGGCACTTGACCCCCGCGTCGAAGAGCTTGCCAGCGGTCTCCTGCATTTCCCACCAGGTGCGGGGCGGCTTGTCGGGGTCGAGGCCGGCCTTGCGGAAGGCATTCTTGTTGTAGAACAGCACCGGCGTCGAATAGGCGACGGGGAGCGCGTAGAAGCGGCCCTTCTCATCGGCGACGCCGGCCTTCAGGTCGACGGAAATCTCGCTGGCCTTGAAGGGCTCCTTGGCCTCGGCCATCACCTGGAACAGGGGCCGGAAGCTTTCCTTGCGGGCGATGAATTCGAGCACGTCCTGGCGGCGCGCCAGGTTCATCACCGCCGGCTTGCCGCCTTCCGCTTGGCGCACCACCTTGACCGTCACGCCCTTCTGGCCCTCGTTGAAGCGTTCCACCAACTGCTGCAGGCGCTCTTCGCCGACATGGCCGAACTGGTGGGAGAGCTCGATTTCCACCCGGGCGGCAGGCTCGGCCTTGGCGGCGGGCTTGGCCGGAGCCTTGGCGGCGAGGACGGGGAAGGCGAGGACGAGGGCGCCGGCCAGGGCCGACAGGCGAATCGCGTGCAACATGGAAGCTCCGCAGCAAGAAAAACAAGGCGGCATTATAAAGTCCGTCCCCGCAGCCGGCCACCCGCCGCCTGTTTCGTCGGCCGGCGCCTTGTGGGAGAATGCCGCCCTATGCGCAACCTCCTAATTTTCCTGCCTTTTGCCCTCCTGCCCCTGGCCGGCTGCGACCAGGTCAACCAGAAGCTCGGCCTCGAGGATCCCGCCAAGAAGGAAGCCCGGCTGGAAGCCGAGGGCAAGGCCGTGGGCAGCGCCTGCCGCCACTCCGGCCGCGCCATCGAGGACTGCTACTCCATCTACAACTGGCTGCCCAAGGCGGCGGTGTATGAAGGCTGGCGGGAGATGGACGCCTACATGCGCGACAACAAGATCGCCACGGTGGAGCCGCAACTGCCCCCGCCGGAACCGCCGGGGAGCAGGAAGAAACGCCGGTCGGCCGCCGAGGGCGAGGAGGCGCCGGTTCCCCGCGCCGCCGACAAGGCTGCCGCCCCGGCCGAAGAAAAGACCCCGGAAAAGGCCCCCGAGAAGGCCGCCGAAAAACCGGCCGAAGCGCCCGCCGCCAAGCACTGAAAGAATGCCCGGGGCGGCAGCCCCGGCGGTCCCGAGGGGCCGCCGGCGGGATGACCGGGCAAAGGAGGAGCCAGTCCCGTGGGGATCTTTTCCCTGTTTACCAGCATTCGCAGCAAGCTGATCGCCATCTTCGTGCTGATCAAGGTGGTGCCGCTGCTGCTGCTCGCCGCCTTCGCCTGGCATGCCGCCCGCCAGCTCGGCGAGGCGGTGTCGGTACAGGCCGGGGACATGGCCGAGACCATGCTCGGCACCATCAAGGCCTTTGGCAAGACGGCCACCGACGATTCAGTGCGGGCCCTCGACCTGCGTTCCCGGGAAGCCATCGAAACCCTGACCACGGATACGGCCAAGGCCATCGCTGCCTTTCTCTACACCCGCGACCGCGACATCCTGGCCGCCGCCGACCTAGAGCCGACCGCGGCCAACTTCCGGCGTTTCCTCGCCCAGCGGCACCAGCCTCTCTACCGCCACGGCCCCTGGAAACTGGCCGACGACGGCAAGTCGTGGGTGCCGGAAACCCCGGTCCGACGGGAGGCGAAGGTCACCCGGCCGATCCTGCCCGACAACGCCCGCGACTTCCACGCCCGCCCGCCGGAGTATCTGGGCGAAGCCGAAGCGCGGCCGCTCTTCGTCGAAATGACCTACGTCGATCTCCGCGGCCGGGAACAGGTCAAGGTCACCACCGGCGACCTCACCGATCCAGCGCTGCGCAACGTCGCCGACCGCCGCCAGACCTTCGTCCGCGCCGAGCGCTATTTCCCTGAACTGGCCCGGCTCAAGCCCGGTGAGATCTACGTTTCGGAAGTGATCGGCGCCTATGTGCCCACCCAGATCATCGGCCCCTACCTGCCCGACACCCTGCAGAAGGCCGGCAAGCCCTTCACGCCCGGGGAATCCGCCTACGCCGGCACGGAGAACCCTGTCGGCCGGCGCTTCCGCGGCATCGTGCGCTGGGCGACGCCGGTGGTCCGGGAGGGCAAGGTGGCCGGCTACGTCACCCTGGCCCTGGACCACGACCACATCCGCCAGTTCTCCGACCGCCTGATGCCCACGGAGGAGCGCTACACGCCCATCGCCGACGCCATCCGCGGCAATTACGCCTTCCTCTGGGACCACCGGAGCCGCTCCATCTCCCACCCCCGGGACTATTTCATCACCGGCTACGACCCCGCCACCGGCGAACCGGCGGTGCCGTGGATGGATGAGGAGCTCTACGCGGAGTGGCAGCAAAGCGGCAAGCCGGCCCATGAATTCCTCGCCGGCGTCCCCGCCTTCCGCGACCCGAGCCTCAAGCGCAAGCCGGCGCGGGAACTGGTCAAGGCCGGCACCATCGGGCTCGACTGCCGCTACCTCAACTTCTCGCCCCAGTGCGACGGCTGGAACGCCCTCACCGAACACGGCGGCTCCGGCTCCTTCGTCATCTTCTTTTCCGGTCTGTGGAAGCTCACCACCGCCGCCGCCATCCCTTATTACACCGGGCAATACGGCGCCAGCCGCCAGGGCTTCGGCTTCGTCACCATCGGCGCCAACGTGGACGATTTCCACCAGGCGGCCACCGAAACGGCGGCCAAGATCAAGTCGGTGGTGGCGGAGAAGGATGTCGATTTCAAGGCCAGGCGTAGCGCCATGCTGCAGGGCATCGCCGACAGCCTGACCGAAACCGCCTGGGGCCTCACCCTGTCCACCACCTTCATGGTCGTCGTCGTCGTCGCCATTGCCGTGCTCATGGCCAATTTCCTCACCGGCCGCATCACCGCCATGATCGCCGGCATCCGCTCATTCCAGGGGGGCGACCGGAGCCGCCGCCTGGATGCCTCCTCCGCCGACGAGATGGGGGAACTGGCGCGCTCCTTCAACAGCATGGCCGATTCCGTGGCCGACTCGTTCCGGCGCCTGGAGGAGGCCAAGGACAAGGCCGAGGAGGCCAACCGGCTGAAATCGGAATTCCTGGCCAGCATGTCCCACGAACTGCGCACGCCCCTCAACGGCATCATCGGCTTTTCCGAGCTGCTGCAGGCGGATCTGGCCGACCCGGAGCAGCGCCACTACGCCCAGGTCATCCACGACAGCGGCCGCCACCTCCTCGGCCTGGTGAACGAAATCCTCGACCTCGCCAAGGTCGAGGCCGGCAAGGTGGAGTTCGCCTGGGAAGACGTGCGCCTCAACGAGGTGGCCGGGGAGCTGGCGGTCCTGCACCGGGCCGCGGCGGCCGCCAAGGGCCTCGCCCTCGAACTGGAGCTGGCCGCCGCCCTGCCGCCGACCTTGCGCAGCGACCCGATGCGCCTGCGCCAGATCCTCAACAATCTGCTGGACAACGCGGTAAAGTTCACCGACCGTGGCAGCGTGCGGCTGACGGTGGCCCCGGCGGATGACGGGATCGCCTTCACCGTCGCCGATACCGGCCCGGGCATCCCCCCCGAGGCGCAATCCCTGGTATTTGAAAAATTCAAGCAACTGGAAAACCTCCTCACCCGCGCCCACGGCGGCACCGGCCTGGGCCTGGCCCTGGTCCGGCAACTGGTCGAGCACATGGGCGGTTCCGTGACCCTGGTCTCCGCCGTCGGCCAGGGCAGCGCCTTCACCGTCCGCCTTCCCCTGGTCCCGCCCCATGACTGACAATCGCACCGCCCTCGTCGTCGACGACGTCACCACCAACCGCGTCCTGGCCCGGGCGCTGCTCGCCAAGACCGGCTGGCAGGTGGACGAGGCCGCCGACGGCGCTGCCGCCCTGGGCAAGGCCGCCGGCACGGCCTACCGCCTGATCCTCCTCGACATCAGCATGCCCGGCCTGTCCGGCGAGGAAACCTGCCGCGCCCTGCGCGCCGGCGGAGCGAGCGGCACCCTGATCGTCGCCTATACCGCCCACGCCTTCGCCGACGAGCGCCGGCGCATCCTGGCGGCAGGCTTCGACGACATCCTGGTCAAGCCGGTCAACCTGCAATCCATGGCCGAACTGATGCAAAGGCTCTCCCTGTGATCGACAACATCCTCATCTACTGCCGCGCCGGATTCGAAAAGGAATGCGCCACGGAAATCTGCGCCGCCGCCGCAGCCCTGGGCGCCAGCGGCTACGCCCGGGCCCGGCCCGACAGCGCCTACGTCGTCTTCGTTCCCCATGACCCGGCGACGCTGCTCCCGCTGATGGAGCAACTGAAATGGCGCCGCCTCGTCTTCGCCCGCCAACTCCTCTTCGCCACCCCCCAGATCGCCGAGTTGCCCGTGGGCGACCGGGTCGCGCCGCAGCTGGAGCGGGCCCGCACCCTCTCCGGCCCCTTCGCCGATGCCTGGCTGGAAACGGCGGACACCAACGAGGCCAAGGAACTGTCTGCCTTTTGCCGCAAGTTCGAAAAGCCCTTCCGCGCCGCCCTTGACCAGGCCGGGCTCCTCGTCGCCCCCGGCAAGGGGGGCGAGCGGCCCCGTCTGCACGTCTTTTTCCTCGGCTCAGCGGCCGCCATCGTCGCCATCGCCCTGCCCGGCAACCGCAGCGACTGGCCCCTGGGCATCCCCCGCCTGCGCATGCCCCGCAGCGCCCCCTCCCGCTCCACCCTGAAACTGGCCGAAGCCTTCCTGGAGTTCGTCGGCGGCCAGAACGGCCCCCAGCGCCTGCGGGCCGGCCAGACCGCCGTGGACCTGGGCGCCGCCCCGGGCGGCTGGAGCTGGCAACTGGCCGAGCGGCAGATCCATGTCTCAGCCATCGACAACGGCCCCCTGGACAAGGCCCTGCTGGCCGGCGGGATGGTCGAACACATCCGGGCCGACGCCTTCCACTGGCGCCCCAAGCGGGCCGTGGACTGGCTGGTCTGCGACATGGTGGAAAAGCCCGCCCGCGTCGCCGCCCTGGTGGGCGACTGGGCAGCCGCCCGGCTTTGCCGGGAGGCCATCTTCAACCTCAAACTGCCCATGAAGAAACGCTATGAGGAACTGGAGCGCTGCCGCACCATTGTCGAAGGCAAGCTGGCGGCGGCCGGCGTCGAAGGCCGGCTGCGTTTCAAGCAGCTCTATCACGACCGCGAGGAAGTCACCGGCCACCTCCGGCTCACGCGTACCGGCCACTGAACCGTGCCCCCCCGGCAACGCCCCCCGGTCCGCCCCGCCCTCCTGCGCCTCCTTGCGCCGCTGATCCTCTTCACCCTGCTGGGCCTGGCGACGGAATATTCGGCCAACGAACTCGATCTGCGGGCCCGCAGCGAGCTGCGCCAGGAAACCCAGGCCCGGGCAGGCGCCATCCGCGCCGTGCTGGAGTCGGAACTGAACGCCACCGCCTTCCTGGCCAACGGCGTCGAGTCCTACATCGTCGCCCGCCACGGGCAGATCGAACCGGGCGAGATGCGCGCCATGCTCGCCCTCATCCACAGCCGCGGCCGCCATATCCGCAATGTCGGCGTCGCCCCCGGCAACCGTCTGCTCTACATCCATCCCTTGCGGGGCAACGAAGGGGCCGTCGGCCTCCATTACCCAGACAACCGCGTCCAGTGGCCCGCCGTCGCCCGCGTCATCGAAGCCCGGCGCGGCCTGCTGGCCGGCCCGGTGGCCCTGGTCCAGGGCGGCGAGGCCCTGATCTACCGCACACCGGTGTTCCTGGGCGACGCCTACTGGGGATTGATCAGCACCGTCATCGACACGACCAGCCTCTTCCGTACCATCGATCCCCTGCTGGCCCGTCACGACCTGCGCATCGCCCTGCGCGGGCGGGATGGCAGCGGCGAGTCCGGCGAGGTGTTCTACGGCGACCCCGCCCTGTTCGCCGACGCCACCGCCCTCATGGCCATCAGCGTTCCCGGCGGCTCCTGGCAGATGGCGGCGGCATCCCCTCTCCAGCCCAGCGCCGGTCACCCGCTGCTGGTGCGTGCCATCGGCTGGACGACCGCCGCCGCCATCGCCGCGCTGGTCTACCTGCTGCTGCGCTCGCTGCACCGGCAGCGCCGCCTGACGGCGCGGCAACGGGCCACCCTCGACACCTTGCGCCGGGCCGAGGCTTCCCTCAAGCGCCACCGCGGCGAACTGGCGACGACGGTGGAGGCCCGCACCGCCGAGCTGCGCCTGGCCAACGAATCCCTCAACCAGGCCAAGGAGGCGGCGGAAGCGGCCAACCGGGCGAAGAGCGCCTTCATCGCCAACATGAGCCATGAAATCCGCACGCCCCTCCACGCCATCATGGGCATGACCCATATCCTGCGCCGCAAGGAAGCCCAGCCCGACCAGCTCGAACGACTCAAGCGCATTTCGTCCGCCGCCGACCATCTGCTCGAGATCCTCGACGACATTCTCGACATTTCCAAGATCGAGGCCGGCAAGATGGAAATCAGCCCCCGCCGCTTCGCCACCGCCGACCTGGCCCACCGCATCGACGCCCTCTTCGCCGACCCGGCCGCCCACCGTAGCCTCGACTTCGCCGTCGACTTCTCCGCCCTTCCCGTCTGCCTGGAGGGCGACGACACCCGCCTCGGCCAGGTACTCGTCAATTACGTGGGCAACGCCCTCAAATTCACGGAACGGGGCGGCATCCGGGTGTGGGCGGAAATCGCCGGCAGCGACGGCGCAACCGTCCTCGTCCGCTTCAGCGTCGCCGATACCGGCATCGGCCTCCAACCCGAGCAGACCCGACGCATCTTCGACGCCTTCGAACAGGGGGACAACTCGACCACCCGCAAGTATGGCGGCACCGGCCTGGGACTGGCCATCAGCCGCCGCCTGGCCGAACTCATGGGCGGCGCCACCGGCGTCAGCAGCATCCCCGGCGCCGGCAGCACCTTCTGGTTCACCGCCCGGCTGGGGCTCGCCGAATGCAGGGAATCCGGCAGCCCGGCGGCAGGAGTATAATGTCGCCCCATGTCTGAAATCGAACCCCTGGCCGGCGCCCCGGCCGCCGAACCCGCCCCGGAAATCACCTTCGCCGACCTCGGCCTGGCACCGGAAATCCTGCGCGCCGTCACCGACGAAGGCTACACCAAGCCCACCCCCATCCAGGCCAAGGCCATCCCCCTCGTGCTGGCCGGCCAGGACATCATGGGCGGCGCCCAGACCGGCACCGGCAAGACCGCGGGCTTCACCCTGCCGCTTCTCAACCGCCTGGCCCGCCACGCCAACAGCAGCCCATCGCCCGCCCGCCACCCGGTGCGCGCCCTGGTGCTCACCCCTACGCGGGAACTGGCCATGCAGGTGGCTGACAGCGTCAAGACCTACTCCAAGTACCTGCCCCTGCGCAGCACCCTGGTCTATGGCGGGGTGGACATGAAGGCCCAGGTGGAGGAACTGCGTCGGGGCGCCGAAATCGTCGTCGCCACGCCCGGCCGCCTGCTCGACCATGTGGAGCAGAAAACGGTGAACTTCAGCCAGGTGGAAGTGCTGGTGCTGGACGAGGCGGACCGCATGCTGGACATGGGGTTCATCCCCGACATCCGGCGCATCCTGGCCCTGTTGCCCCGGGAGCGGCAAAGCCTGTTGTTCTCCGCCACGTTTTCGGACGAAATCAAGAAACTGGCGGACACCATGCTGCGCGACCCGCAGCTCATCGAGGTCGCCCGCCGCAACACGGTGAGCGAGACCATCACCCATCGGGTGTACCCGGTTTCCCACGAGCGCAAGCGCGCCCTGCTCGCCCACCTGCTGCGCACCCAGGACATGCGGCAGGTGCTGGTGTTCGTCGGCACCAAGTTCGGTTGCAGCCGGCTCGCCCATTACCTGACCCGGGAAGGGTTGTCCGCCGACGCCATCCATGGTGACAAGAATCAACAGCAGCGCACCGAGGCGCTGGCCGCCTTCAAGAGCGGCAAGGTGCGCGTGCTGGTGGCCACCGACGTGGCCGCCCGGGGGCTGGACATCGACCAGTTGCCCCAGGTGGTGAATTT
>JRYJ01000757.1_pt1 | contig 23300 bp, 23 predicted proteins | sample 235371 | NCBI WGS metagenome assembly JRYJ01 (sample SAMN03074219, study PRJNA261477) | activated sludge metagenome | biome: Wastewater Treatment Plant; feature: Wastewater; material: Activated sludge; isolation source: activated biomass of a wastewater treatment plant treating hydrocarbon... ... | reverse complement strand
GGCTTGGTTCTGCTCCTGGAGTTTGTGAAAAATCTCCTCATCTCGTTGCTTCTGTTCTCCTCGCTGCTGCGTATGAAGCGCTGCGCCACCCTGGTGTTCCTGTCCCGCGTTAATATTTACGTCGACCGGCACCAGCGGATCACCGTGCCCGCGGTCGTGACCGCGGCGACCATGCAACAGACAATCGCGCATATGCTGCAGCACACGCACCGTCTTCTGGAGCATCAGCCACCGGCCGAGCAGGCGGCGGCGCTGACACGCATCGAGACCATGCACCAGCAGGTTTCCGCAGACCTCGACACCTACCGCTCCAGCCACGCCGCCAGGACCCATCCGGTCATGCTCGGCATGCTGACGCAACATGGGCGCGCCGATCTCGCCGATCGTGAAGATCAGGCCATGGCGGATATCGCGGGCGGCCTGGCGCAGCTGGGCACGTTGCACCGCACGTTCTCCGCCGACAATGCCGTATCCAGGCTCGACAAGGGCGAACCGGCCACCCTCGAACGACGCTATGAGCAGACCGTCGAGCAACTGGCAGCCTCCATCGGTACGCTGATCGACGTCCATCGCCTGATCGACGTCGAGATGAAACATGAAGGCGACCGGTTGGTGGCTGAAGCGCGACTGCTCGTGCTGGGATTCGTCGCGTTGCTGGGTTGTTTGATCGTCTTCACCTACGTCGTGATGCGCCAATCGATCGCGCAACCGCTGCGGCAGCTGGCCACCACGGCCGACCGGGTGGCTCACCACGATCTTACGGCGCAGTTCGAAGCCTGGCCGAACCGCGATGAGGTCGGAAGGTTGGCAACCGCCTTGTCATCCATGGTGACCAGCCTGCGGGAGCAAACCACCGCGATCTCGAGAAAAACCAAGGAGCTGGAGGCCTTCACCTACTCTGTGGCCCACGATCTGAAGGGCCCGCTCCGCGAGATCGAAGGGTTTTCCTCCTTGTTGGAGAAACGGTTTACCGAGGGCGATCCCCCAGTGCGCCATCAGATCGAGGTGATCCGGCGGTCGGCCCTCCGGCTTACGTACATGATCGATGCCTTGCTCAAGTATTCGCGGTTGGAGCAGCAGGATCTGCCCCGCCAACGGTTCAACGTGCTGGAGATGATCAGCAGCCTGTTGACCGATCGCTTTGCCGGCCTCCAAGGCCAGAAGCCCAAGGTTCACGTAAACCTGCCCTATGCCGACCTGTATGGCGAACCGGTGAGCATCCGCCAAGCACTCGCCAATTTGCTGGATAACGCCGCCAAATTCTCGCGTCCGAACATCGCACCCGACATCCGCATCGGCGGCCGTCAAACGGCGACGGAGCGCATCCTCTGGATTCAGGACAACGGCATCGGCTTCGACCCCGAGCAGAAGGACAAAATCTTCGGCCTCTTCGAACGACTGCACAGCCCGCAGGACTATGAAGGCACCGGCGTCGGACTGGCCATCGTAAAGATGGTGATGGAGAAACACGGCGGACGCGCCTGGGCTGAATCGACCTCCGGCGCCGGGAGCACCTTCCATTTGGCGTTCCCAGATCGCCAAGCCGCCGTCAGCTCTCAGCATCGATTCCCAGGTGAAATGGAACGCTGATGGCTGACCGCTGATCGCCGTATGCTAACGGCTTCCCCTATTATGCGCATCCTCGTCATTGACGATGAAGAATTTGTCCGGCTCACGGTGGAGCAGACCCTGCGCGCGGAGGGCTGCGACGTGCAGACAGCCGCCGGGGGACAACAGGGCCTCGACCAATTAAATGCCGCACCATTCGATTGCGTCATTACCGACCTCCGCATGCCGGGCGTCGACGGCCGCACGGTTCTCCGCTGGGTCAAGGATCACCAACCGGACGTCGACGTGATCGTCCTGACCGGTCATGGAGATGTGAAGGACGCGGTCGCCGCGATCAAGGACGGCGCCTGGGACTTCCTCATCAAGGACATTCCGTTTGACGGCGCGCCCGTCAAGGCTGCCCTCGCGAAGCTCCGGACGGTGCGTGGGCTCCGGCGCGAGAACCTCGCGGCCAGGCACGGCGGCTACCACCAGGATGTCATCGTCGACGGTCCCAGCGCAGTCTGGAAGACACTGAAAGCCCGCATCGTCCAGGTGGCGCCCGCGAATGCGCCGGTGCTGATTCAAGGCGAAACCGGATCGGGCAAGGAAGTCGTCGCCCGGCTCCTCCATGCGCACAGCCGGCGAGCCGAGGGGCCCTTCATTGCCGTCAATTGCGGAGCCGTGAGCCGGGAACTTTTGGAAAGCGAGCTCTTCGGGTATGAAAAGGGGGCGTTCACCGGCGCCGCTTCCAGCAAGCCCGGCCTCATCGCCGCCGCGGAAGGCGGAACCTTATTGTTGGATGAAGTCGGAGAGATGCCGGGGCCGATGCAGGTGAGCCTGCTCCGGTTTCTGGATCGCGGAGAATTTCGACCGATCGGGAGCACCCGCACCCTGCATGCGAACGTTCGCATTGTGGGGGCGACCAATCAGGATGTGCAGGACCTCGTCCTGCAGGGTCGCTTTCGCGACGATCTGCTGTATCGCATCAACACCGTCACCTTGCAGGTTCCCCCGCTGCGCCAGCGGAAGGAGGACCTGCCGGCGCTGGTCGAGCACATGCTCAAAACCCTGCGAATCCCTGGGACCACCGGCCGCAGCTGCACGCCCGAAGCCCTTGCACAACTCGCTGCCTACCACTGGCCCGGCAACATCCGTGAACTGCGCAATGTGCTCGAACGGCTCGTGCTGTTGCATCCGGAGTCCGCACCGATCTCGCGGGACGACGTGCTGCAGGTGCTCCCACGCGCGTCCCTGCCGGAGGGTCCGACCGATACCGCAAAGCTGTCACTCGAGGAGATCGAGCGCCTTCATATCCAGCGGGTCCTCGACACCAGCGGCGGCAACAAGACCAAGGCCGCCCAGACCCTCCAGATCGACTACAAAACACTCCTGACGAAACTCAAGAAGTACGGCCTCTAAGCTGCCACACGGCCTCCCCTCCCCGCCTCTGGATTTCAGCCTGGTTGCGAGCTAGCATATTCCCCTACATAGTTCACAATCACCGTCCAGAAAGGAGGACTCGATGAGATCGCTCTTCGCGCGTGTGTGGTGGTTCGTCATTCCGATTCTGGTCTGCTCCATCGTAATCGATGCACAGGCCGCTTCGAAAAGGGCCGCCTCCGTCAAGGAGGTCAAGGCGATGTCCGAGAAAGATCAAACCGCGCTGGCTCTGAGCGCGGCGCCTGCGCGCATCGCGAAGGAGGCGGGCGTCATGGTCTTCGGCCCGGATGGGAAGCTGACCGAGGTCAAGAAAAGCGAGAACGGGTTCACCTGCATTCCCACCGTGATGAACCTTCCGGATCCCGATCCGATTTGCATGGACGGCGCCGCCCACCAATGGATGACCGACATCATGAACAATTCTCCCAAGCCCTCGAATACCGTGCCGGGCATCGCCTATATGGCCCGCGGAGGATCGCATTTCGAGAAAGACGGCAAGGTGGTCATGCAGAAGGAGGCCGGTGCGAAGATCGTCAAGGAACCGCCGCATTGGATGGTGATGTGGCCGTTCGAGGCGGGGGCAAGCAAGCTGCCGACCGCCCCCAATCCCTCGGGATCCTACATTATGTTCGACGGCACCCCCTACGCCCATCTGATGATTTACCAAGATCCCAAGAAAATGAAATGAGCCGATCGGTCCGGGCGGGTGACCCACAGTCGTCTACCCGCCCATCTTTCTCCTTTTCGGACAACAGGAAGCCGGTAGGATGACCGAATGAGCCTCGTGCATCACAAACTCGAACAGGCCGAACTCATCGCCCATCTGCTCGACGACGTCGTCCGCCTACCCGGAACCAGAACGCGATTCGGTGCAGATCCGTTGGTGGGACTCATTCCGGTGGTCGGAGATCTCCTGGCGACGTTGGCCGGAGCGAGCATTCTGGTCATCACTTGCCAACTGCAGCTACCGCGAAAGGTGTTCCTACAGATGGCCACCAAAATGTTTCTCAACGGTGTGGTCGGCGCCGTCCCCTTCGCGGGTGATGCCTTCTCCTTCGCCTACAAAAGCAATGCGCGCAACGCCGCGCTGCTCCTGCGCACCATCAAGCATTCTCCCGCGAACCAGTGCCCGCTTCAGGCCACGCCGCTCACCTTGCTCGATCTGGCCTGGGTGGCGGGGATCATCTTTCCGACCCTGGCCGCCACCGCCTTCATCGGCCTCTGGTTCTGGCAACACGACATCTCATACCTCACCCTGTTCTTCCCACCCGTCTACCGCAGCAGATAATCGGCCCGGCTCGTTCGCGCACCAGTCGCCGCCGGGCATCGGATCGGCTACGTGGCTAGAGGCCTTGCGAGAATTGCATCTGTCGCCAAGCTTCGTAGACCACGACGGCGACGCTATTGGAGAGATTCAAACTGCGGCTTCCCGCCACCATCGGCAGTCGGATGCAATGCCCGGCCGGAATACCGTGAAGGATCTCCGGCGGCAATCCTCGGGTTTCCGGGCCGAACAGAAACACGTCCCCCATCTCATATTGGTGGAGATCGTACCGATTGGTTCCCCTGGTGGAGACGGCAAAGACCCGACGATTCTTGAGCCACGCTGTGCACGCCTTCCAGTCCTCATGGACCGTCAGGGCGGCGAACTCGTGATAATCGAGTCCGGCACGGCGCAGGAGTCGATCCTCCAGAGAAAAACCCATCGGTTGCACCAGATGCAGGGTGACACCGGTGTTGGCGCAGAGACGGATGATGTTGCCGGTATTGGCAGGAATTTCTGGTTGATACAGAACGACGTGAAACATCCGGCTAGTGCCGCTCCATGGCCAGCCGTCCGAGTTTTTCCAGTGCTTTCAGTGCAGCCGACCGATCCCGTCCCGCCAATTCGGCTGAGCTCAGCAGCAGAAGGCGTTTGCCTTGTTGCGCCACGACGAACGCCATATTCCCAAGCACACCCCGACTTTCATCGGCCCGTTCGACGACCGCTATGGCCTCGTCACCGACTTGGTGGACGGTTTCATAGCGCACCGCGTGATGGGCGGCATCCTTCGCAGGATCGACCAACACGTTCCCGAACCCATGCGCTTCACGCTCGACCGATCGCGGCGCTCCCTGATATTCGATGAGGTTGAGGACCACCAACCCCTTCGCGTTTCTCCACTCGCAACCCACTGCACCATCCTGCTCGACGCTGCGCTTGCGCTCCCCGCCACGCGCGTCAGGGAAGATGGCCCGAACGTCCGTGTCCGTCAGCAGCCGGCACGCACCAGTCCCGGTCGCGCTCGACGATGCCGCCGCCGTGACCGGCTCGTTCGATTGTGCAAAGCAAGGAATGACGCTCCCCAAACTGGCCGCTGCAACCACGATGGTCATAAAACCATGCATGGCAGAGTCCTCCTTGTCGAGAGCCTGGAAGATAGCCGGCGAATGCCCCAAGGCCGGGGCACAGGCGGCACCACGATACTCCACCCCGGAACACAGCGCAACGGGCCAGCCGGGATGCGACGGTGCCGCAGCTCTCCTCTTTCTCCACCTTGCGCCCTGTGAGAGACACTCCTAGAATGTCGACCATCAATGCGTTCCAGAGACGCGAAACACTTGCCTCCGCAGTAGGTTCGCTCGCAAGCCAGGAGCCCTGCCAATGAGCCGCTTACCGAACAGACCTGAACCGTCGTCGCCCCACCCGCTCTCCAATGAAGAACCCTGGCCTGGCATCAGCCGGCGGGATCTGCTGGGGCAGGCCGTGACGCTCGTGGGAATGACTGCCGCGCAATCCGTCTTGAACGCGGCGCAGGCGGAGGAGTCGTCTGCGCCCTCGGATCCGACAAAAGTGCCCGGATCACCGGCGAGCCGATATGGATCTCGCTCACCCTTCGAAACGAGCGAGCGCGCACCGAAATCCTCCTCCGTCTCTCTGACCCCGCTGCAGGACCTGCACGGCATCGTCACGCCGGCTTCCCTGCATTTCGAACGACACCATAACGGCGTTCCGGCCATCGACCCCTCGCGCCATCGACTCCTGGTGCACGGCCTGGTTGACCGCCCGCTGATCTTCATGTTGGACGAGTTGAAGCAATTTCCCTCCGTATCGCGGATCGCGTTCATCGAATGTTCCGGCAATTCCGGCGCGGAATGGCAAGCACCGACCGGCCGTACCGTCCAACATACGCATGGACTCACGAGCACGAGTGAATGGACCGGCGTCCGGCTGTCGACCATCCTGAACGAAGTCGGCGTCAAGCCGGAGGCTACATGGATGCTGGCGGAGGGGAGCGATGCCGCCGCCATGACCCGCAGCCTGCCCGTCGGTGAGATCCTCAATGAAGCGCTGCTGTGTTACGCGCAAAACGGGGAGGCGCTGAGACCGGAGCAAGGCCACCCGTTGCGCCTGGTGATTCCCGGCTGGGAAGGCAACACCTGCATCAAGTGGCTCCGCCGGCTGAAGCTGGGCACAGCGCCCTTTATGACCCGCGAAGAGACCTCCCACTACACTGATCTCATGCCGGACGGGACGGCCCGCCAGTTCACGATGGTCATGGATGCGAAGTCCGTCATCACCACCCCCTCCGGCGGCCAGAGGATCCGGCCCGGATTCGTCGAAATCCGCGGGCTCGCTTGGAGCGGCCGCGGCACGATCACCCGGGTGGACGTCAGCACCGACGGTGGACGGACGTGGGAGGTCGCCGCCCTTCAGGAGCCTATTCTCCCGAAATGCCATACCCGATTTCGTTTTCCATGGCGCTGGATCGGCACCGCAGCGATTCTCCAAAGCCGCTGCATGGATGACACGGGATACGTGCAGCCGACCCGAGCGGAGTTGTTGACAGTCCGTGGGACGAACTCGATTTACCACTACAATGCGATCCAGAGTTGGGCAATTTCGTCCGAGGGACAGGTCTCCAATGTCCATGCGTAGCGGTGTAATTGCGATCCTGTTGGCGGGGGGACTTGGGTGGCTTTCGACCTGGACACCGGCGGCGGACCCAGCTCAGCCGTCTCTCTTTGGGTTCGGACGGCCTCCTACCGTTCAAGAGATCCACTCATGGGACATCGACGTCGGCCCCACCGGCGCGGGTTTACCGCCAGGTCGGGGCACGGTGGCGGAAGGCGCCAAGATCTTCGCGACCAAGTGCGCGTCCTGCCATGGCGCGACCGGCGAGGAAGGGCCGATGGACCGGCTCGTCGGGGGACAAGGCACCCTGGCGACGGCGCAACCGATCAAGACCGTCGGCAGCTACTGGCCTTATGCCACTACGATCTTCGACTACGTGCGGCGTGCCATGCCGTTCGATGCACCGCAATCCCTGACCAACGATGAGGTGTATGCGGTCGTGGCCTGGCTGCTCCACCGCAACGGCATCCTGCCCGCCGACGCGGTGCTCGACGCCACCGCCCTCCTCGCCGTGTCGATGCCGAATCGATCGGGCTTCGTACCCGATCCGCGACCGGATGTGGGGGAAATAACACTCCCAACGGCGGGCGCCGATCATCGTACGCGCCACGCGCCCTGTGCCATCATCATCAAAAGGCAGAGGACCAGAATGATTGCGGCACCCAGGAGGGAGGCACCGAGCGAGAAGGCGCGATACTGCCGGAACTGAGCCCGGCGCAGGTGAGGAAATCGTAACAGGCAAAATGTCACGAACGATGCCCCAAGTCCGACCAGCCCAATCAGCACCTGCGCGGCATCCATCTGCATCTCCCGGGTCCGATGCCAATTCCTTGCCGGGCTACGAGACCTGGTCCGACGGGGTCCGTTCGGTCGCCAAGCCACCGGACCACAGCCGTTGCGCCGTTCGGATCGTCACAAACAGCGCACCGGCCGGGAGGCAGATCCACACGAGTTCGCTGAGCACGACCTGCAGTCCGTAGGCGGTAAAAAACTCGCCGAGGCCGATCGGCGATACGAGCACCGGGCGAAAGCCAAAGAAGTAGCGCGTGACATCGAAGGGCGAGAAAAATGCCACGCCCAGCCCCCCGTTCGTCATCGCATCCAAGACGCCGTGCGAGGCCGTGCTGAGGAAGAAATAGGCCCACAACCCCGCCCTCACCCTGGTCGGACGATGCCGATACAGCAGCGCGACCAGGGCCCCGCTCAGCAACGCGGCGAAGAAGAGAGAATGTGTCATTCCGCGATGGCCCCACAGATCGCCGTACTGGATGCCCGCGTGAAACCCGATCACGTCTGCGTCCGGCAGAATCGAGCAGAGCATGCCCAACAGGAGCACTCGGCGGTCCCATTCACGGCCGACCGGCGCTTTCCCGACCGCAAACGCCACCACCGCATGGGAAAAGGCGGATGCCACGCGTCACCTTGTCATGCCGGGCACCGGCAGATCGCTCGTCGTCTAAGGAAGGATGATGGACTGTTCGGGATACCCGATGGTCTTCAGTGTAGCTTCCAGTGCATCGACCATCGGCGGGGGACCGCAGAGGAACACTACCGCATCAGGACCGGGCGCCGGCAGATGCCGCCGCAGCACGTCCTCCGTGATACGCCCGGTTCCCTGACTCCACCCGGCCGGCGGTTGCTCCAGCACATGGTAGCAGTGGAAGTTGCGATGCTCCTGCAGCGCGCGGTCCCACTCCTGGCGGAAAATGATGTCCGCTTCCATCTTATTGGCAAACACCAGGAACAGTTCCACGTCCAGTCGCTTCGTCAGGATCCATCGGATGATGGCGATCATGGGGGTGATGCCGGTCCCGCCGGCTACCAACCCCACCCGTTTCGCCATCCCGTCCACCCAATGGCCGCCCTGGTTGGGCCCGCTCATCATGACGGTGTCCCCGACCTTTTGCTCATGCAAATACTTGGAGACTAGCCCCGTGGCGTATCGCTTTACGGTCAGATCGAAGTGGCCCATCGCGCCGGGCAAAGACGACGGCGTGTACGGCCGCTTCACGGTCTTGCCGTTGATTGTCGCGTGGACGTACAGATGATCACCCGGCAGCATGTCGAGGGTTGCATCGGTGGGAAGGCCGAACCGGAAGGTCTTCGTGTCGTGCGTGTCAGTCTCAATGGCCGTAATCTGGTACGGGGTCGGCGTCTTGGTTTTGATCAGCGTGGCGGAGGCCATTGTCATTGGTGTCCCTCGCTGGCTACTTCGGCGCCGTGAGCGCGTCCTGCGCCACGTGACCGGTCATGGATTTCTCGACGACGTTCTGTTGAATCTCCAGCGCAATGACCCGGGCCAATTGGTCCGGGGACAGCGCGCCCATCGGCAGGCCTTTCGTTTCTCCATAGAATGGGTCGTCCGGCTGGGCCGATCGATGGAGATTCACCAGCACCGTGGCCGGTTGAATGCGGCGCTCAGCCGCGCCCACCAGCACAGCCTTGTCCTCCGGCACCACGCGCGTCCGGGTCGCCCAGTCCCGCTGGTCGATCTTCGCAAACGCCACGTTCCAGATTTTTCCGTTGAGCAGGCTCCTCACGGCCTGCGGCGTCCGTTCGGCAAAATAGGGCTCGCGCACGATCTTCTGCAGGGCTTCGCGGATGCGAATGTCGTACAACTTGATCGTGGAGTCGGGCTGCGCCGGCTGGGCCAGCGTCGTTGCCCCCACTTCGTAGAAAGGTTGCCCCTCCAGACTCTTTTGTTCATCTACCGTTTTCAGATAGGTCTCGAACAACTGCTGGAGCAGCCGCACCCGCTCGTCGCCCGACATGGCGAGAATCTCCTGATCGCTGCGGATCGGCGCCTGCGTGAGAGCCCGCTCCGCCAGGAAGGTCTTCGGTTTCGGAGCCGTGTCGGCTTTGCTGATCACCCATTGAAACTCTCGGGCCAGCACCGGCGCAAGCCGGTCCGGATGGTGCAGGTACCCCTTGCTCTTTAAGGAGGAACCGCTGATCAGGAGTTTGACCCGGCCCGGAACCTTGGTGCGGGTCACCAGAAAGGGAAACTCCTTGCCTTCCTCGTTGAACACGGCGGGCTCAATGACCACCTGCTCCAACAGATTCTTCTTCAGGCTTTCGTCGAACCGCGGATAGTCCATCCGGTGCTCGAGCATGAAGGTAAACGTCTCGACCACGGTCTGAACCGACGCGTCGGCCAAGGCCTGATCCCACATCCCGCCTGACCCGCTGGATTCTTTCTTGCTGAGAACCACCTGGAATGGGGCGCCGGGCACGGGGTACGCCGACCCGGTCGTGTCATGGACTGCGTTGCTCGGAGCATGCTCGTGCCCTTGATGGCCGGCTGTGGCAGGCAACACCGCCCACGGCGTCGCTCCGGTCAGCCACGCAGCGATGACGATGCGGCCGACGCGTCTGCCGCGCCACGAGTAGGAGGCAGTGCACTTCCAATGCCGAGAATCGGTCGCGCCTTTCCTCATCCACACCGGAGAGCAGTTCATTCATTCTCCGTTCACATGCCAGAGCGGTCGGCCCGGGAACACGTAACGGGCTTACAACATCATTCTACACACTTTCGGATCGCAATGACGAGCGCAGCGCGCAATCGAGGGCGACGACGGGTTCGTTTCAGCCCGCGGCACCCATCACGGGCTTCCCGGCCGATTGCGGCAGCCCCGCCCGAAGCGCGGCCGGGGTGCGGAATTTTGTGTTACGCTTGTTGATTGCGGCAAACCTTTTATACTTAAGTTAGCGACGTAGGGAAAAGCATTGAGTCAAAGAACTCTTCCGGTCGTCCCTCGACCGCTTCCGTAGCACCCATGTCGAAACGGTCGCCAAGCGCAGTCCCCACGAGCGCCGTCGAATTCCTGATCTCCAGGGGTCTTATCGGCCAATTGGACATGGAGGCGGCGGTCCGTGAGGTGGCGCAGGGCAGGAAGGACCTCGAAAGCCTCCTCCTCGACCGCTACCGGATCCCCAAAACCGAGCTGGGAAAGGCCCTCGGCGAGTACTTCGATTGCCCGTACATCCCCTATGACGACCGAACGGTCGTCGATCCCCAGTTACTCCAGGAGCTGAACCACGATTATCTGAAGAAATACCATTGGATTCCGCTGAAACGGCACGAAGGTGTCGTCGATGTCCTCATCGACAACCCGCATGACGTCGAAAAAGGATTGGACGTCCGACGCGCCTTTCCTGGCCTGACGGTGCGTTTCGCCGTCAGTTTCCGGCGCGATATCGAACGGTTCCTTCAAGTGGTGATCGGGCGAGCCGAATGCGGCTCCATCGCCGATACCCTCGGCGAGCTGGTCACCGAGGCGCGGGCCGAGCAGCCTGCGCAGTCCGAACAAGACGGGATCGACGAGAACGATTCCGCCATCGTTCGCCTCGCCAACCAGATCATCGCTGAAGCGTACCGGTTGGGCGCATCCGACATCCATATCGAACCCTTTTCGGACCGGAAAGAAACCGCGATTCGCTTTCGGGTCGACGGCACCTGCTTTTCCTACATGCGCATTCCGGCCGCTTACCGGCGTGCCATCGTGAGCCGCATTAAGATCATGGCCAACCTGGATATCGCCGAACGGCGAAAGCCGCAGGACGGCAAGATCCGGTATCGGCTCACCAAGGACAAGGAGATCGAGCTCCGGGTAGCCACCCTGCCGACGGCTGGAGCCAATGAAGACGTGGTCATGCGCCTGCTCACCGCGAAGGAACCCATGCCGCTCGACGCAATGGAATTTGCACCATCGACGCTCCAATCCCTCAAGGAAATCGCCGAGCGCCCCTATGGGTTGATCCTATGCGTCGGCCCGACCGGCTCCGGTAAAACGACGGCTCTCCACTCCATTCTCGCTCATCTCAACACGGACGAACGGAAAATCTGGACGGCGGAGGATCCGATCGAAATCACGCAGGACGGACTCCGGCAGGTTCAGGTGAACCCCAGAATCGGATTCACGTTCGCCGCCGCAATGCGTTCCTTTCTAAGGGCCGACCCGGACGTGATCATGATCGGCGAGATGCGGGACAAGGAGACGGCTGACGTCGCCCTGGAAGCATCGCTGACCGGCCACCTGGTGCTCAGCACCCTGCATACGAACAGCGCAGTTGAAACCGTGGGCCGGTTGCTCGATCTGGGATGTGACCCGTTCAACTTTGCCGATTCGATTCTCGGGGTCCTCGCCATGCGCCTCTGTAAGCGCATCTGCGCCGGATGCCGGGAGCCCTATCACCCTACCGAATCCGAGTACAACGAGTTGGCCAGAAGCTATGGGACCGTCCAGTGGGAACGGTGGGGAGCTCGGTATGATGCACACTTCACGCTCTATCGAGGCCGGGGGTGCGACCTGTGCAATCAGACGGGATTCAAGGGGCGGGTCCCGCTCCATGAATTGCTGGTCGGCTCCGAAGAGATGAAGAATCTGATTCAGGCCCGAGCCAGGACGCCGGACATGCTGAGTCTGGCGATGAAGGAAGGGATGTTGACCTTGCGGCAGGATGGCATCCTCAAGATCCTTAAGGGATTGACCACCTTCAAACAGATCAAGGCCGTGGCGATCAAATAGCGCACACCCTCTCTCGTCTCCCTCGGGACCCGATTCAGCTCCTGGCAGTCGGTTCCAACATCTCGACGAAGAGTCGCAAACGCTCACTGTCCGTCCGGCGAAACCGAATGAATTCCAATCCGAACCGCGATCCCGCCACCCAGCGGGCGGCCGCCACTTCGACGTGGAGCGGCTCTTCCGTGTCCCTCAGTTGAATGTCCAACTGCAGGTAGTCGCCGGGAGCGGCAGGGTCCGCGGCCGTGATGGCACACCCCATGGCTGAGAGATTCAAGACGATCCCCTCTCCGGCCGCACGCTCCCCTCTGAACGACACCGGCAATTGAACGGCAAACCGTGTGCCTCGGCGGTTTTTCATAGGGAGTTATGAGACCTGGATTGATGGGCTGCAGCAGAGAGCGCGCTCATTCAGAGGAACACATTACGTTGTACCTGTCGAACTGCGACGCTTATGCCATGGGTTGCAGGAGATGTCCAGATCAGAATGTCGAGGCTGCGGCGAATCCTTTTCTGAGACACTGCCTCCCATGGAAAAGACCCGGTCGACCCCGGGCACCACGGGGCTTCGACTGTATGATATGGTATGAGGCAATGGCTGGACGGGACCTGCTCCTCCGATTCAACTCCTTATTACTCGTGCCACTCCTCGCGATTCTCCTCCTGACGGCGGCGATGCCGCTCCCTGCAGCAGTCGCCGGCGAGAGCCAACGTCCGTCCGAAGATCGGCTCGCCGACGAGGCCAAGGCGGTGTGGGAAAGCGGAGTCATGAGCCGCGCCCTCGAGATCCTGGACCAAGGCATTCAGGCCCATCCGCAGACCCTCACGCTCCGCAAGCTGACCGGCGACGTGCTCGCGACCGCACGTCGGCCGCGCGAGGCCGTCGCCGCCTATGAAACGGCCTTGGCCCTCCAGCCGAGCGCACTCGAAGTGCGCTGGGCCAAATGGAGCGTGCTCACCCGGTGGGGCCAACAGGACGAGGCCATTGCCGAGCTGCAGCGCATCGCTCACATCGACGGCGCGAACCCGCTCGTCCATCTGCGCCTGGCGCTGGACCTGCGCAAGCTCGATCGCCTGGAGGAATCGCTCGAGGCCTACAAAAAGGCCGTGGAGCTCATGCCGGACCTGTTGAGCTGGAGACTGGCGATGGCCCGCGCCCGGTTCGACGTTCTGGATGTACAGGGCGCCGACGACGAGGTGCATTACGTCCTGCAGCGGATCCCGCCCGGCTCTCCGTTGGAATCCCCGGCCAAGAACCTGCTGGCCGTGCTCTATGGCCCTGAGCGGGGCCGCCGCTTCGTGCGCAGCTTCGCTGCGGAGGGCACGCCGGCCCAGCGCCGGGAATGGGCCGCCATCCGCGCCGACGCCTGGAATCTCTTCTCAACCGATCGGTTTGCCGAGGCCGAACCCCTCTATCGTAGAATCCTCGAACTGAATCCGAAGGACGCCACCGCCGCCCATCAATACGGCTTGATCCTCATGCAGCTGGATCGGTGCAAGGAAGCCCTCACCGTGTTTCGCAGCGTTTCGAATCTCGAGGTCAGCGACGAGGAATACGCGGACACGGTCTTTCGGATGGGCCAGTGCCTGGTGAAGCTGGAACGGTGGGAAGATGCCTTCGTACACTTCCACGTCCTCTACGATGCGGCCGTGGAATTTGAAGAGACCAACAAACACGCGGAATTACCGCCGGGCATGCGCGTGCTGAACAAAGCGAAGATGGCCGAGTGGCTGGAGAAAGTCCGTCCCCACGTGCCCGATGCCGACAGCATGGTGGTCAAGGATTCCGTCCGTGTTCGGACAATGTCGGAGGAAGAGCTGCAGGCTAAGATCGCAGCGGTACGGTTGACGCACAAGGTGCTGGAGACGCGGGCCTCGTTGATGGGGCGGGATTCGGACTTCAGCTGGTTTCGCTACGTGATCCCGGCAGCCAAGGTCATGAGGGACGACTTCCCGACCGGCGCCCACGACTTCGTTCCGATCAATCCGAGCGACAGCTTCCCGTCCACCCAGCAGGACATCTACCTGGTGTTTGGCTTGGTGTCGGACTCCTACGACGCGGTGCCGCTGTCGGCAAGCTGTTTTCTGGAAAAGGACGAGATGTCCGCCGTACCGAGGCTGGCGGCACAGGACCGGGTCGTCATGGCCATGAGCGAGCAATCCGGCTATTTCAGACTGTCCCGCCCACAGACCGGATGGACGCCAGGTCTGTACCGCTGCGGGCTCTTCGAAGGCGAGCACACCTCCGCCTACGACCAGGTGGACGAAGTGCGATTCCGCGTCGTCGAGCCGGCCAAGGTATCACAACACAGAGAGGGGAGCTGATGACTGGCAGAAATGAGCGGCTGTCGGGTTTGTGTTTCTGCCACAAGCGTATGCGCTCTAAACCATACGCTCTCATACTGGAATCGCCAGCCGTCCCTCGTCCATGTCGATCACATCAAACAGGCTAAACCGCGACAGGTCGACCTTGGCTGCCAGCGCCGGCGACGCCGCTTGTAAAAACGCCAGCACGCGCCCCTCGGGACGATAGCTCTCCACCTGGATCGCCCACTGGCGCTTCTCCTCGTCCGAATGGACCACTCCTTGTTGGGCGATCCAGCGCACCACCTCTTCGTCACTCGTCGTCGAGAGGATCGCCGCCCGCAACGCATCCGCATCCAGCCCGGTGAATCGCAGAAACCGACCATCCAACGTTACGCCGGGGCGCAGGAGGTTTCGATGGTATTCCTTAGGCAACTCACCCCGCGCATACGCCCGCACCTTGTCGATCAGGCGCGGCAGGATGACGTAGCCATCCAGTCGTTCCCGCGGTGACCGGAGGCAGCGTGGCGGCTCAAAGGACCACATGTCCTGTTCGTTCGGTGAGCGCGGGGATCGCCGAGGTTCGGCCGAATCATGGAGTCGACTAAGAGAAAATGCCCGATGGATAATACCACTTCAGGAGGTTCAGCTCGACTACCCATCGAAGGGAGCAGACATGAACAGGCCGGACAAATCGGGCGAACAACAGGCGCAGCAGCGTTTCGGAACGACGAGCCGGGCTGCGGCATTCTACGCGCATCAGGTGCTGGATCGTCTGAATCCCCGGATGCGGGAATTCATTACGCGCCAGGACATGGTCTTCATCGGCACGGCCAACGCCGCCGGCGCCTGCGACTGTTCGTTTCGCGCCGGCACGCCCGGATTTGTCCACGTCCTCACCGATACCGCGCTGGCCTACCCCGAGTTCCGAGGCAACGGCGTCTACGCCGGCCTGGGCAATATCCTCGAAAATCCGCACATCGGCATGATCTTCCTCGACTTCACACAATCGACCATCGGCCTACACGTCAATGGCCGGGCCCGCATCGTCACGGGCGACGAACTCCTGCAGTTACCGGATTTACCAAGCGGCCTGTTGGAAGCCGCCCGGGCAAAGGGCGGACGACGCCCCGAAGCCTGGATCGTCGTCGAAGTGGAAGAAGCGTACATCCATTGTTCGAAGCACGTGTCGCTCATGAAACGGTTGGACAAACACATCGCCTGGGGCACCGACGACGAGGCAAGCAAGGGCGGAGACTTTTTCAAAGTCAAGAACAAGCGGGCAGGAGCCGGATAGAGCGCCAGAACGTTCGGCTTGGATCGAGCAGCCCACCGGCCATCTCCAGCGAGACGTGGCCCGCATTGGCCAAGAAGGTACGCGACGACTATCGCCCCGGCGGCCTCAAAGCCATAGCGAAGCGGAACAAGCACGAGAGTTGGCCCAACCCGTCACCGTAACCCGGCTGTTATCCAAATCACGCCGCCGGTGCCGTCACACTGGATGTCTTGTCTCGCCGTAGGCACCGTGCTTCCTCAGATTTCGCTGGTCGTCTCCACCACGAGGAATTCGCCCTGCATCTGGGCATGGATGTCACACCAGAACGGAACCTGGACCGACTCCGGGTGTAACGGATTGCCCTTCTTGAAGTAGATCGTCGCAGTCTTTCCAGGATCCACGTGATAGGAAAAGATGTGGCCCCTTCTCCTGATTTCTTCCGCATCCCCCTCTGTAATGGTGAGGGTCTGCTTGAAGAGTGGCGAACTGAAGCCATGAGTCACGGTATCTTCGTTGCGCAGCACAATGGCGGTCAATGCTCCTGGGCTGGCGTGGCCCGTCACATGGTACGCCTCGTTTTTCATGGTGACGTGAATGGTCATTTCCGGTATCGCCAACTCGGCCACCGCCGGCCCAAGTACGAGATCGGTCATGCCGAACATCCAGAATGCGGCAGTCCCAAGGACAACCGCGAGCCGGATTGTGAAGCAGTCGTTCCTCGCGTTCATGATGCCTCCTCGATCGAGAGCGGTTCCTGCGGATCGCGCTCAGCACAAACATCCTGTCACTCTGAGCCAACAGGCCGTCGAGTTCAGTAGCACGATGAACCGGTCGCAGGGCCGAGGGACTGAATCGAAGGGTCGACATCAGCCGTTTCAAGGCTGTGGTCGCCGGTAAGATGGAGGGTGTGGTTCCGTCCTGCCGACTGCGCAGAATTACAACAACGGCTGGATGAAAGAAATCGATACCGTCTGCCATCCAGTGAGATGGCTGGGGGAGGCGACTCGAAAACCTTATCGTCGCCCCTTGGCCCTGCTATCCACGGCATGGCCATGCCAGCCCTGCAGCACGCACATGAGGAAATACCCGGCGATGAGAAAGGCGATCACGCCGAGCATCCAGCCTTGCCAGGGATGCAACTGCCACCGAGGTGAGTCGGCGACATTAAAGGCGGCGCCGGTCCCGAGCGCACCCATGCCGGAGCCAAACACTAGCGCGAGCCATGGGTACCCCAACATCCGGCGATGAAACACCCCTCGGTTATGCTTTTGCGCTTCGAGATCGTATCGACTGGTCTTGAGGTAGCGATCCGCAGATTCCATGGTGCTCCCTTCATCGCTACGAACACATCCTGATAAGTGTACCAGCCTCGACGGGGTCTCAACTGTGAGCCCGCAGCATGGAGATGGACCCGGCGGGCGGAATTGAACAGAGTGACTGGAATTGTCTCCTCTGGTCTGCCGGCCTGTCATTCGGGCGACGGAGTGGGTGCGTTATTTCCTCATTTCCAGATAGATCCTGCCCATTGTTCGACCGGCACAGGGTTTGCTGCGAAATCCGGCTTGGCTTGAGGCGGTCCTGGCGGGGGTCTTCCCATGGACCGCTCATACAAAGGAGGATGGGACATGGCACTTGCAGGCGAGGCACGCACGATCGCAGCGGCACTCACGGTGACCGCTGCATCATTCCTGGGCAGCGGCATCGTGTCGGCAGAACCTCAAGAGGCGGTGCAACCGGCACCACAGCTGGATACCGCACCCGGCCCGGCCTACGCCACCGTCGACGGCAAGGTGACCAAAATCGAGGGTGAGGTTTACACGGTGGAGAGCGGCGACGCGGCCTATCTCGACAGCGGCATCAAGCCGACCGAGGTCAAAATTTACGTCGGCTCCCAGACGCAGAAAATGCGCGGCGAGAAAAGGGTGGGCGATAAGATCCGCGCCGAAGTGACGCGCGGCGGTTTCGCCAACTCCACTCAGTAGACATTTCCCGTTTCTGCCGAGTCGGCCGGCCTGGCCGGCTCGGCGGGCCTCCCGCGAGGTTCGCTATCTCCGTTTCTCCCGCCCTTGCGTTCGACCGGCCCGGCTCGATCGTTCCCCTTCTGGACGCCGATCAACACACAGACCAACCCAAGCACGCCCGCTGCGAGTGGCAGTCCCCACATCTCGATCGGGGTGGCGATTCGTCCCGCTTCCGGGTGTTCCGGCCGATAGAGGACCGGGATCGGCCCCACGCGGGCCAGCTCTTCATTTAAGCGGGGTCCCGTCCGTCCACCATATGTTCGGCTCGCAACCTCATAGGCCTTGCCGTCCACTTCATACCGCACAATGGCGATGGCGGAAGAACTGGTGGGAGACTCGATGCGGACCCGCTCACCGTCGACGCGCCGCGCGCCATATTGAAACAGGAGCGCTTCGGCGATCAGGAAGAGGCCGATTGCGACCGGGAGGATGCCCACGACAAGGAAACCGATCTTCGCCCGAGGCCCGATGGGCTTGATCGCCTTGGGAGCGCCCGGTTTGGCGGATCTTAGATCCAAATGGTCGCCCTCAGATCCATCGCCGCACCCGCGATGTGTATGCCCTGTACTGCTCGTTAAAGAGCGAATCAAGCGCCCGTTCTTCCGGCTCGATTTGGAACTTGTTCATGTAGATTACGAACAATGGAAGAGCGAAAAGAGCCGCTGCATTGGACAGGAATATGGCCCACGCAAGCAAGAGGAGAAGAAAACCCAGGTACATGGGATTGCGGGTGAGGGTATAAATCCCCGTGGTGACCAGCGAGGAAGTCGTCTGCGGCTGCATTGGATTGACCGTGGTTTTCGCACGCCAAAATGAGGCGATCCCCAAGAGGATGATGAAAGCTCCCACCGCCGCCACGCTCCCCGCCACCAGCCCGCGCGCTGGAAAGGCGACGCTCAGCTCGGGGGTGGCCCATGCGAGCCCCCACATCGCGGCCGCTATGATCAAACCCACGGCCAGCGGGGGAATCTTCAGATCGAGCGTCATACCGTGAGCCTACGCTCCCGGCGTTTGTAAAGGCAAACGGTATCCCTAGCAGAGTCGGATAGATCGAACGGGCTGATGAACGGTGAACCACGACACCAACAGCCAAAAACAACAGCCGGATACAAGGGCACCAGCCACGAAGAAGACCAAGCGAGTGAAGCGTTTCACGAGTGGCTGCATGATTGATGGAATCTAGGACATGCCTAATACATGTCCGTAAGGCTGTATGGACCAATTCACCGATGGTTCCAGCGCTTTGAAATTGCAGCGCCAAGACGTGCAGTGAGTACGAGTGGCAGGGCAAATATCCCAAATGCGACAAGTCCCAGCGGCCACAGATTGCCGAAGCCTTGAGTCCCGAACATCCAGGCCGCTTGGCCCACGACGAGGAGCACGCCCCACTTCCAGGATCTTTTCGGTTCCACATAGCCGAAGATCGCCGCGAGCAGGGCCAGCACCGGCATTCCGACAGTCATGTACCAATCTGAATCCCACGCTTCTCGCTGACCCGAAAGAGCGGAAATCAGACCCCAGACCACAATGCCGGCGACGAATGCAATCCCCTCCAATCCGTATTCGTGTCTCATACGAGGAAACCGTAGCCCGTGCCGGCCGATGCGTCAAGAACAGTGCAAAAACCGACGGCCCCACCCGTCCATCGCAAGTAGCGCCCCCCCATTTCCCTGTTCTTGTACTGAGGCCGATCGATTGCTATAGTCCGCCCCGATCCCGCATTCTGCCGATCGACGGGCATCTTGCCGGCCTGACTCCGGTTCCAGTTGTCGCATGAACGTGTGAATGCTTATGACCATCCTCTTCCGCCTTGTCATCCTCTTGAGCCTCTCCTGCCTCGTGCAAGGTTGCATTGGAATAGGGGCCTGGACCCTGGGGAGTCGCACCGATTCCGGGAACCATCCGACCATCGCCGACAGCCGAGGCACGCTGGACCTGCACAAACCGGCAACGGAAGCATCCATCAAGACCGGACAACAGCTACGCGAACGCTGGGGCGAGCCGGACCGAATCATCCTGCACGGAATCGGTCAGGAGGAATGGATCTATCACACCGGCGGATGGCGGTGGGCAGGGATGGTCCTGTACCTCGTGATTGTTCCCCTGCCGGCCATGGTGCCGGTGGGCTCACAGCACGTTTCCTTTCTGCTCACCGGCGGCGAGATCAGGCAGGCGTCACGAACCGATTGGGCATTCAAAGCAGGCGCGTACTGCGGCTACTTCGGCATGATGTACGGCCGCCTGGGATGCGGCACAGGCAGCTTTGACGAACAACAAGGAGCACCACCAGGTTCATAGGAAACTGGCCCTTCGGCCACCGCTAAACCGGCAACCATGCTGGGCGGCTTAGCACACGCTGAATCGATTCCTGGGACGTGGCCTGGTTGATCCTCACCTGCGCGCGTCGAACGAGCATATGGTTCTCCTCCAGTGAGTCCTGATAGTCAGATGTGCGCGTTCCGCGAGCAGGAGGACAACCAGGCTGCGTCCCCTCCCGGCTATGGAATTTCTCCATCCCCCTCTGGAATTTCTCCCCATCCGAACCTCCGTCATTCGTCAACCGTCGTTCGTCAATCGGATGAGATCAGATCCATAAGCCATTGATATCGCTCATTGCTCAGTCCTCATACCTCATAGCTTCCTGTTGGGCACAATCCCTGCTGAGGTCTCACCTCGATGTCTTCCCATCCATCCATTCTCTTGATCGACGACAGCCCCGGCGAATGTGAGTTGTTTCGCCTGGCACTGGCCCAGACTGGTCTCGATATCGCGTTGCTTACTGAACACGAAGCCGAAGCCGCGCTTCATGTTCTCAGGAACCATTCCGCTCCGTCCCTGATCTTGCTCGATTGGCACCTCCGCAACCAACATGGCGATGCCTTCCTGAAACGCCTGCGTGCTGATGCGCGCCTTGCCGCGATCCCGGTCGTCGTCTTCACGACCAGCGACGAGTCCTCCGACCTCCTGGCCGCCCATACTCACGGCGCGAACGGCTACGTCGTCAAGCCCGGTACCNNCTATGCCGTCTTCGCGCTCTGTATGATCGCACTGATCCTGGGTGGCGTCTCCTACCAGAAGATGCGCGTGGACATCTTCCCGGAGATCCGGCTGCCGTCGATCCTGGTGACGACGTTCTATCGAGGCTTGAGCCCCAGCGAGATGGAAGGCGCCATCACCCTCCGCATGGAGCAGCGCTTCGTCGAAGCCAGCTACGTCGAGCATATCGAATCGCAGTCGTTGGCGGGGATGAGCTATATCAAGGTCTTCTTTCAACCCGAATACGGCATCGACGCGGCGCAATCGGAGCTCACCAGCCTGGCCTACAGCATCATTCGACTCCTGCCGCCGGGCGTCTACCCGCCGTCGGTGTATAAGTTCGGCGTGTCGAGCCTTCCCATCGGGTATCTCTCGATCAACAGCGAATCCCTCGGTCCAAAAGAAATCCGCGACCTGGCCTACTTCACCGTCCGTCAGCAAATCGCGACCATTCCGGGCATCTCGTTCGGTCCGCCGCTCGGCGGCAAGGTCCGGCAGATCACCATCTTCCTCGATCAACAACGATTGCTCGCACGCGGGATCTCGCCCTCGGAGGTCGTGAAGGCGATCAACTCCCAGAGCGCGATCATCCCGGCCGGCGACATCAAGATCGGCGATCTTGATTACTATGTCTATTCCAACAGCCTCGTGGACGTCGTCGAGAAGATCAACGACATTCCGATCAAGGTGGTGAACGGCACCCCGGTGCTCGTCCGGGATATCGGTACCGCGGCAGACAGCGCTGCGATCCAAACGTCGATCGTGCGCGTCAACGGACGTGAAGCCACCTACATCCCCATTACAAGACAGGAAGGCGCCAATACACTCGAAGTGACAGACGGTATCCGCGCCAAACTGCCCAAGCTCACCGAGATTCCGGCCGGTACGGCCGTGAAATTCCTCTATGACCAGTCGCTGTACATCCGCCAGGCCATTGCCAATCTCCAGAAAGAAGGGTTGCTGGGCGCGGGGCTGGCCGGCGTGATGATCTTTCTCTTCCTGCGGAGCATCAAGGCGGCGCTGGTCGCGTTGATTTTCATGCACCTGCGCTGGGACAAGCCCGTGAACGCCCTCATCGCCGTAGGCGGATTTCTGTTTCTCGGAATCTTCCTGATGTTCTGCGTGATCGACTTCGATTCGCGGATGGATCCGCCGCCGCCGGNNTTTTCACCGGCATCATCAAGTACCTGTTCGTGCCGATGGCCATGACCGTGGCGTTCGCCATGTTGGCGGATTACGTCGTCTCGATGTCGGTCACGCCGGCCATCCTGGCCCGGTTTTACCATGCCGGCCATGGTGAATCGTCGGAGGACGAGGGCTCAGCGAGCGAAGGCTGGTTCCGCTACGTGCTGGCGATCTACGAACCGCTGCTCCGCGCCGCCGTGCGATTCAAGGCGCTGGTCGTGCTCGGAGCGGTCTTGGCCTTGGTCGGAACCGGCCTCCTGCTGATCCCCCGCCTGCACACCGAGTTCTTTCCCAAGGTCGACGCGGGCAATTTCACCATGCTCGTGAGTGCTCCGGAGGGATCGCGGATCGAGAAAACCACCGCGATCGTGGCCGAGATCGAGCACCTGATCCAGGAGACCATTCCGAAAACCGAACTGGAAGAAGTGATCTCCAACACCGGTCTGTATTTCGGAGACGCGGCCCGCTTTGCCCCGAATACCGGCAACCACACCGCCTTCGTGCTGATCAACCTGGTGACCAGCCACAAGGGCCATACCGAGGATTACATCGCCGAGCTTCGCACCAAGTTGAAGAGCCGCCTGCCCGGCGTTGAAATCGCCTTCCAGACCGGCGGCATCATCAGCGACGTGCTCAACTTCGGCTTGAAGGCGCCGATCGACATCCAGGTGAAGGGGCCGAGCCTGGACGTCATCCGGCCCGTGGCCGAGCGCATCCAGCAGCAGGTCGCGCAGGTCCCGAACACGGTCGACGTGCGGATCAAGCAGGGCAAGAGCTACCCCGAACTGCACATCGACGTGGACCGCACCAAGGCGGCCTACTACGGCGTGACGCAGGACAAGGTCGTGGTCGACGTGATCACCGGGATCAGCTCGAACCTGGCCCTGTCGCCGAATTATTGGCTCGATCCCAAGACAGCGAACGGCTACTTCCTGCTGGCACAGTATCCGGAACAGTCGCTGACCAAGACCGAGGATCTGTTGAACATCCCCATCATTGGAGCCCGCACACCGCTTCTCCCTACGGCCAGTCTCACAACGGCCGGCGCGACGGGATCTACGGTGGCATTG
>JRYJ01003385.1_pt1 | contig 23328 bp, 16 predicted proteins | sample 235371 | NCBI WGS metagenome assembly JRYJ01 (sample SAMN03074219, study PRJNA261477) | activated sludge metagenome | biome: Wastewater Treatment Plant; feature: Wastewater; material: Activated sludge; isolation source: activated biomass of a wastewater treatment plant treating hydrocarbon... ... | reverse complement strand
ATTTTGAGATAGGTTCTAGTATGGAAGCAGAGTAAGAGATTTAGCAAACATTCCTATCCCCGTCATTGATTGGCTCCATTCGATGGGAGACCTATGCACACTATTGTATTGCTGACGATTTCGAACGTGTTCATGACCCTAGCCTGGTACGGGCACCTCAAATACAAAGACGTGCCGCTCTGGCAGGCGATCGTGGTGAGTTGGGGGATCGCGTTCGTTGAATACTGCTTCCAGGTGCCGGCGAACCGGATCGGGCACTATTCGTTCACGGCAGCGCAACTGAAGACGATTCAGGAAGTCATCACGCTCGTCGTGTTCTGCGCCTTCTCGGTCGTCTACCTCAAGGAACCGCTCAAGTGGAACTACCTGGTTGGGTTCGCCATGATGGTCGGCGCGGTGTTCTTCGTGTTCAAAGAATGGTAAGGGTTCTTGCAGTCCGGACCCGCGCTTACTAGAATGCCAGCGGTTTATCCGATCCTCCGATCAAGACCTCAGCCAGCAAGGTGACCGATGCCACCGAAGAAGACCGAGACGAAACCCAAGCCTGCCAAAGCTGCACCTGCCGCCGCGCCGCCCACCGCCTCGAAATCTGCGGAGGATTTCGAAAAACTCGGGGTGTTCTATCTCGGTCGACCGTACGACCTAGCGGCGAAGCAGGCCAAGCCGGGCTGGCTCTTGTACGACTCGAAGGATCTCGTCACGCACGCGGTCTGCGTAGGCATGACTGGAAGCGGCAAGACCGGACTCTGTCTGGCGCTGCTCGAAGAGGCGGCGATCGATCATATCCCCGCCATCATCATCGACCCCAAAGGCGACCTGGGCAATTTATTGTTGACCTTCCCCAGCTTAAAGGGAGAAGACTTTCAGCCCTGGATCAATGAAGACGATGCCCGCAAGAAGGGATTGTCGCCCGCCGAGTTTGCCAAGGCACAGGCCGACCTATGGACGAAAGGACTGGCGTCCTGGCAGCAGGACGGAGCTCGGATTCAGCGGCTTCGCGATGCCGCCGACTTCAATATCTACACCCCGGGCAGCACTGCGGGCTTGCCGGTGTCGATCCTCAAGTCGTTTGCCGCGCCGGCCGCCGACATCCGTCAAGATGCCGAACTGCTGCGCGAGCGCATCAGCACGACCGTCACCAGCCTTCTGGGGTTACTCGGGATCGAAGCAGATCCTATCCAGCAGCCGCGAGCACATCCTGCTGGCGACCATCCTCGATCACACCTGGAAGAAAGAAGAAGATCTCGACCTGGCTGCGCTGATTCACGCCATCCAGACGCCGCCGATCTCCACGATCGGGGTGATGGACGTGGACTCGTTCTTCCCCTCCAAAGAGCGCTTCGCCCTGGCGATGAAGCTCAACAATCTGCTGGCCGCGCCGGGATTCCAGGCCTGGCTCGAAGGGGAGGCCCTCGACGTTCAGCAGTTGCTTTATACCTCGACCGGCAAGCCGCGGATGACGATCTTCTCCATCGCGCATTTGAACGATGCGGAGCGCATGTTCTTCGTTACGCTGCTGCTCAGCCAGATGGTCGGGTGGATGCGGGCGCAATCCGGGACGACCAGCCTGAGGGCGCTCCTGTACATGGACGAGATTTTCGGCTACTTCCCGCCGGTTGCCAACCCGCCGTCCAAGTTGCCGCTCATGACGCTGCTGAAACAGGCCCGAGCGTTCGGGCTCGGGGTCGTGCTGGCCACTCAAAACCCGGTCGACCTTGATTACAAAGGCCTGGCCAACACCGGGACTTGGTTCATCGGCCGGCTCCAGACGGAGCGCGACAAGGCACGGGTGCTCGAAGGGCTCGAAGGCGCTTCCGCCAGCTCCGGGAAGAAGTTCGACCGGGGCCGCATGGAGCAGACCCTGGCCGGCCTGGGGAATCGCATCTTCCTCATGAACAATGTCCATGAAGACGAACCGGTGGTGTTCGAAACCCGCTGGTGCCTCTCCTACCTCCGCGGTCCCCTCACGAGGACACAGATCAAGACCCTGATGGACCCGCGAAGACGAGAGAAGGTAGATGGAGGACGCGAGACGGCAGCGACTCCGTCCGCAGCTCCCAACGTCCCACGTCTTACGTCACCCGTTTCGCGTCCGATCCTGCCGCCCGACGTGCCGCAGTATTTTGTGCCGCTGCGTGGAAGCAAGCCGCAAGGGAGCGAATTGGTCTATGCGCCGATGGTGCTGGGCGCGGCTCAGATCCGCTTCACCGATGCCAAAAGCGGCATCGACCAGGCTCAGGACATCACCGTGCTCGCGCCGATTGCCGACGGGGCGGTTCCCGTCGACTGGGACCATGCGGTCCCCGCAGACCTTGTCGTGGGAGATCTGGAACGGGCTCCCGAGGCGGGGGCACAATTTCTTTCGCTCCCCGCGAGCGCCGGGAAGGCCAAGAGCTATGCGGATTGGAACAAGGACTTCGGTGGGTGGTTGTTTCGAACGCAAAAGGTGGAATTGTTGAGGAGCCCCAGCACTAAGGAAGTATCAAAGCCGGACGAATCCGAGCGCGACTTTCGGGCGCGGCTGCAGCAGGCCGGACGAGAGCTGCGGGACAAGGCGGCGGAGGGGCTGCGGCAAAAGTACGCCCCGAAGATTGCGGCCCTGCAGGACCGCGTGCGACGGGCCGAGCAGGCGAAAGAAAAACAGCAGAGTGAATCGCGGTCCAGCCAGGTGCAGGCGGCCATTTCAGTCGGCGCCTCGATTCTCGGCGCCTTTCTCGGGCGAAAGACCATCAGTGCCACCAACATCGGCCGAGCCACCACGGCGATTCGAAGCGCCGGTCGTGTCATGAAAGAATCGAAGGATGTGAGTCTCGCCGAAGAAAATGTCGCGGCCTTGCAACAACAGCTTGCCGACCTTGAGGCTCAATTCAAAGCCGAAAGCGAGGCGCTGGCCGCCGCCACGGACCCATTGACCGAAAAACTTGAGACCGTCTCAGTCAAGCCCACCAAGTCCAATATCGCCGTCAAGCTGGTCGCTCTGGCCTGGACGCCCCATTGGCGCACCGGCGACGGCACCCTCACTCCTGCCTGGTCGTAGTCATGCCCAGGATGGATGGCCCTATCGTGCTAGGGCCGTTTCGTATAGGTCTGCAGTGGATTACGCGACGTTCAATTACGTATAACTTCGTTACGTAGAGACCGGTATATAGGATGAGTTCAATGGGAGGGGTGTTTCCGCTCCATGACAGCATACACCGCCCGGCGGGAGGATCCGGTGAGGCCGGCTCGCCTGGGCCGGAGTCGGAGGGCGAACGGCAGCCCTCGCTCGCACAGGAACTGGACGATCTGATCCAGTTGGCGGCCTCTATCTGCACGGCGCCTATCGCGCTGATCAGCCTGGTCGACTCCGGCCGTCCGCAGATCACGTCGAAGCTGGACCTGACCCCGTCGCAGACGGAGCGCCTCGGGAGCTTCTGTTCCGAGTCCGTCCTCAGCGATGCCCCCCTTATCGTACTCGATGCACGAGCCGATGAACGGTTCGCCGATCATCCGACGGTGACGGGTGCGCCGCATGTCCGTTTCTATTGCGGAGTCCCGTTGACGGAACCCGGCGGCCAGCGGATCGGCACGCTCGCCGTCATCGACGTCGTTCCCCGGGAATTTGCACCGGAGCAACTCGACGCTCTGCGGCTGCTCGTCAGTCGGGCCGTCGACCACCTGACGTTGGTGCGCCGTCATCGCGAGCTTCTCGCCACGGTCGGACCCCGGCCGGCGGAAGCGCCCCCGCTTTCCCCGGCGGGAGGCGGAACCGACCTCAACGCCCTCCAGGAAGCGGCCGCGCGCCAGGCTCTGGGATCAAGTGTTCGAGAAAACGCAACTGGCCGTTGCCTGGGGGAATGTGACAGATAGTACCCTGATCGCCGTCAATCCGGCCTTTGCCCGCCAGCGCGGCTATACCGTCGACGAGTTGGTCCGAAAGCCGATCCTCACGCTGTTCCCCCAGAACGAGCGTGACGCGATCGAGCTGCGGATGTCCCAGATCAGCAAGGACGGACACGGGGTCTTCGAATCCGTCCACCTAAGAAAAGACGGTACGACGTTCCCGGTCCTGTTGGACGTGTCGCTGATCGAGGACGATAACGGCCGACCGATCTTCCAGGTGGCCTATGCGTTCGATGTGGCTGAGTTGAAGCATACCCAGCGGAAGACGGAGGAGCAGGCGAAACTGCTCGACCTGATCTTTCAGTACTCGCTCGACTGCATCGTGTTGCTCGACAAAGACTACAACTTCATTCGCGTCAGCAACACCTATGCGCGAGTTTGTAACCGTGAGGTGTCGTCGTTTCCGGGCCGAAATCATTTTGACGACTATCCTTCACCGCTGAAAGAAGAGTTCGATGAGGCGATCCGGAACCGGACCGTGTACCGGAAAGCCGGGCGGCCGTTCACCTTCCCCGACCATCCGGAGCGGGGAACGACCTACTGGGACCTCGGCATGGTGCCCATTCTTGAGACCGACGACGAGCATGATCTGCTTCTGTTCACGTTGAAAGATGTCACTCAGCACAAGCTTGCCGAGGAGGCGTTGGAGCGGAGCCGAGGTCGACTGGAATTGCAGATCAACGAGATGCCGATCGGATATATCGTCTGGAATCACGAGCTCCGTGTCGAGTCCTGGAATCCCGCCGCGCAGAGGATCTTCGGTTTTGCCGCCGAGGAGGCTGTCGGGCAGGATTGCTCGATCATTGTGCCGCCGGATTTACGTTCTCACGTCGACGATATTTGGCGCCGGTTGATGGGTGGAGACCGTACCGCGCACAGCGTGAACGAAAACGTGACCAAAGACGGCCGCCGCATAACCTGCCAGTGGACCAATACGCCGTTGCGGGATACCGACGGGCGGGTCTCCGGTGCACTGTCCATGGTGATGGATGTCACCGAGCGCAAACAGGCGGAAACGGCGTTACGGACCAGCGAAGAGCGCTTTCGTCTCGTCGCGGAGGTGACGAACGACGTGCTGTGGGACTGGGATCTGGTGACGGACGAGCGCTGGTGGTCACCGAACGCCCAGGAGAAGTTCGGGTATGACCCGGCGAAAGAGCGGGGGGTGGAAGCCTGGAGCGCCCGCCTGCATCCGGACGACCGGGAGCGCGTTCGGAGCCGGCTGGATGAAACGATCCGGACGGGGAAGACCACCTTTGTCGAGGAGTACCGGTTCCTGCTGGCCGACGGCACCTATGGATGCTTCATGGATAAAGGTCGCCTCGTCATCGATGCGTCCGGACAACCGGCGCGCATGATCGGCGCCATGATCGACGTCACCGCCGCGAAACGCGCCTATTCGACGCTCATGGAGGCGTATGCCCGATATCAGGTCCTGGGGCGAGAGGTCTTGGCGGCCGGTGAAAAAGAGCGGCGCCGCCTGTCGCGGGAACTGCATGATGAGTTCGGGCAGGTGCTCATCGCCCTGAACCTCTACCTCGCCCGTATCCAGGATGGTGTTGCCGCCCTGCCGGCGCAGTACGCGGGGCCGTTGAGCAAAGAGGTGGCGGCGGCAAACGGCATGCTCCAGCGGCTCTTCGGTTCGCTCCAGGAGATGGTGTGCGGCCTCCGGCTCGCAGTGTTGGATGAATTGGGTCTTGTCCCTGCGCTGCACTCGCTCGCCTATCAAATCCAGGAACGACATGGGCTCCGATGTCGGATCGAAGCGATGTCGGAGGACGTGGGCCGTACGTTCGGCCCTGAATTGGAGGGAGCGCTCTATCGCATCGCACAGGAACTCCTGACGAACGTGGTAAAGCATGCCGATGCGTCCGACGCGTCCATCACTCTGAGCCAGGCGGATGGGTGGGCAGGTCTGACCGTGCGCGACGACGGCCGAGGTTTTGAGGCGCGCGGAGGTGCGCCGACGTGGCGATTCGGGCTCCGCGGAATTCAGGAGCGGGCCGAGTTGCTGGGCGGCAGGGTGGAGGTGCGGTCGAAACCCGGGAGCGGAACGATTGTGACGGTCTCGATCCCCATCACAGCGGGTGCGGAGCGCGGGGACCTGTCCGAACCGGTCACTCCCTCGACGCCGCCGGATCCGAGAACGAGGACGTGAGATGACGAACAAATGTCGATGTCTGATCGTGGACGATCATCCCATCGTCCGGAAAGGCATGCGGGACCTCCTTTTACAGGAAGGAGTGTGTCACACCGTCGAGGAAGCCGACAACGCTGCGGCGGCGTTGGAGACCGTGCGCCGCGAGCCGCTGGAGTTGCTGATTCTCGACGTGGCTCTGCCCGACAAGCACGGCCTGGAGGTCCTGAAGGAAGTCAAACTGCTGCGTCCCGACTTGCCCGTGCTCATGTTGAGCCTCTATCCGGAGCGGGAATTTGCCTTGCGGGCCTTCAAGGCGGGCGCATCGGGGTATCTCACGAAAGCGCAGGCGCCGGCGGAGCTGCTCTCGGCGGTCAAGGACGTGCTGAGCGGGCGGCGGTACATCACCAAAACACTGGCCGATGAATTGGTCACGTTCATCGACAGGGGGCAGCCGGAAACTCCCCATGACCTGTTATCGGACCGTGAAATGGAAGTGCTGCGCCTGCTCGGTCAGGGCCGGACCGTCTCGGAGATCGGCGAGAGCCTGGCGCTGAGCGTCAAGACCATCAGTACGTATCGTATTCGCCTGCTGGACAAGCTGAAACTCCGCACCACCGCCGAACTCGTCCGCTACGCCATCGAGCATCACCTCACCGACTAGGCCTTTCACATCCATCCCGGCAGTCGTGCATCCTTGCCAAGCCATAAGTTGCTCGATCGTCCGAACGCTGTAGGACGGACACCGATGATGGAATACGTACGAGGCCGATAGGTTTCAATGCGCACGCGCAGTATTGTGACGCCTGATGATGAGCCGGTCCGGTGCAACCGGACCCACAACGGCTCACCGCGCAAGGTGTCACAATGATACGCGAAAGGACCCGTCTCTTACAGGTCCGCCGGCGGCGGTCCGGCTCGGTTTCTGCGGCCGCCTCGAATCCCCGGGCATCGTCTCCCGCCCATCGGCCGTCCGGATTCTCATCGCGGATGACCAAGAAGTGATCAGGGCCGGTCTGCGGACCATGATCCATCCCGCAGGTGATCTGCTGGTGGTCGGTGAGGCCGCCTCGCTGGGAGGCGCCGTTGCCGAATTGCGGCGCATTAATCCGGACGTCGTTCTGCTCCGCCAGGGACTCTCCGGGAGCACGGTAGGTGTCGCGTGCCGGATGCTGTGTGAGACCGATCCCGACATCCGTGTCGTCATCCGTGCCTTAGAGCACGACGAGTCGGCGTTCCTCGCCGCGGTGCAGGCGGGGGCGCACGGGTACCTGACCGAGCCGGTCTCCCGTGAGGAACTGCTCCGGGCGATCCGATCCGTGGCAACCGGAGATTGCTACGTCGAGGCGGATGCGGTGGGTCGCGCATTGGCCGCGCTTGAAGCCCAACCGGGTGGAACGGTCGGGCTGGAACTGCAGACCCTCTCTCCCCAGGAAGAGCGCCTGCTGCCGCTGGTGGCCAAAGGGATGACCAACAAGGAAATCGCCCTGTTGATGGGACTTTCCCACAAGACGGTCAGGAACTACCTCGCCAACGTCTGTTCGAAGCTGAGGCTTACCAGGCGCGCTCAGGTCGCGGCAGTCTACACGCAGTACGGCACCCCCAGTCCGGCGCGGTCCTGACCAGGCACCGCAATTACGTACGCACACGGAATCCGGTTGGGCCGTTGAACATCCCCATTCGGCCCTAGTGTCAAACACCAGCCTCAAGCTATAAATCCTACCTGCCTCCCGGCGAAGCGTCGCCCTGCGATGCCGCGCGGGACGGTGCAGGATGAGGATGGCAGCGACTCCTTCCGATGAGACGGCCCGTCTCCGTGCGCTCTTCCGCTACCGGATTCTCGACACGCCACCTGACCAGGTGTTCGACGACCTGGCAAAGTTGACCGCCTTTATCTGCGGGACCTCCGTCGCCGTCATTGGTTTCGTAGACCGGGACCGTCAATGGTTCAAGGCCAAGGTCGGCCTGGATGCCGCCGAAATCAAGCGGTCGCTTGCGGTCTGTTCCCAGACCATTCTTGGCACGGACTTGTTTGCGGTACCGGACGCACGAGCCGATCGACGCTTTTCATCGAATCCGTTGGTCGTCGGCCAGCCCTACATACGCTTCTATGGCGGTGTGCCGATCCTGACCGATGACGGGTATGCCATCGGAACGCTTGCGGTGATGGATCCGACTCCCCGGACGCTCACGGTCGAACAGCGGATGGCGCTGCGGACATTGGCGACGCAGGTGATGACCCTGCTGAAGGTCAGGATGCCGCATGAAGCGAGCGGCCGAGCCGAGTCGGCGCGAATGTCCGGCGGTGCCGACATGCGGAGCGAGCAGGCCGGGGCTGACGCCGGCGTCGACGATCCTTCGTTGCAAGAGATTCATCTGGCGCTGAGCCACGCGATGCCGGGCATATCGCGATTGGACGACCAAGGGCGGTATGTGGCGGTCAATGACATCTACGCCCACACGCTTGGCTACGAGCCGCAGGAACTGATCGGGCATGTCTGGGAACCCACGGTGCACCCCGACGACCGGCCGGCGGTCATCCAGTCCTATGAGCGCATGAAAGCGCTCGGGCGGGACGAGTTCGAAGCGCGCGCGGTACGCAAGGACGGCAGCCTGTTCTACAAGCAGGTGCTGATGGTCCAAATCCTGGACCGGGACGGCCGGTTCATGGGACACCACTGCTTCATGCGGGACATCACCGAACGGAAGGCGGCGGAAGAGGCCCTGCGGGAAAGCGAACGGCGACTCAAGGAACTGCTCGAGACCGTGCGGTTGATGGCGGTGATCAATGACCTGGAAGGGCAGGTCCTGTATTGCAATCCGTACTTTCTGGCCGTGACCGGGTATGAGAACGCGGAGGTTCTGGGCTGCGACTACATCGACACCTTCATCCCGGGCGAATGGCGGTCTCTCCTGCGCACCACGTTCCTTTCCGCCATGAAACACGCGGCGTTCCCCCGGCAGTTCGAAAACGAGGTGATTACGCGCGCCGGCGTGCGCCGGCTGATTTCATGGACGAATACCCCTCTCCGCAGTGCCGGCGGTCAGGTAATCGGCATGGCCAGCCTCGGTGTGGACATCACGGAACGGAAGCAGGCCGAGGGGGCTTTGCGGGCCAGCGAGGAGCGGTTCCGCGCCGCCTACCACAATGCCTCGGTCGGCATGTCCATCTGCGACTTGACCGGCCGGTTACTGGAAGTGAACCGGGCCCTCTGTGACATTTTGGGATACTCCGAGGGGGAACTGCTGACCAGGGATTTTCAATCTCTGACTCATCCGGACGATATTGCCGAGAATCTCGATCGGATTCGCGCTCTGGTCGAAGGGGCACCGGTGCCTCAGGTATTCATGAAGCGGTACATCAGAAAGGACGGCGGGTTCGTCTGGGTTCAGGTCGGTCTGTCGGTGATTCGCAATTCCGAGGGGACGCCGCGGCATCTCCTCGCCATGGTCCAGGACATCAGCGAACGCAAGAAGGCCGAAGAACTGCTGCGTGTGAGCGAGGAGCGGTTTCGGCTGGTGGCCGAGGCGACGAACGATATCCTCCGGGATTGGGATATTCAGACCGACACCCACTGGATGAGCCCCAATGCCCGCGAGAAATTTGGCTATGATTCCCAAGCGGACTGCACGATCAAGGCATGGAGCAGCCGTGTGCATCCCGACGATCGAGAGCGAATACTGGGGCTGGTCGAGAAGGCGGTTCGATCGGGACGACGGACGGTGTCGTGGAAGTATCGATTTCGGCTTGCCGACGGGTCGTATGGCCACTTCTACGATCGGGCCCAGATCCTTCGCAACGCCTCGGGCCGGGCGATCCGGATGATCGGCGCGATGATCGACGTGACTGAATCGACGCGGGCCTATGTCTCCTTGGAAGACGCCTACCGTCGGCTCCAAGCGATGTCCCATGAGTTGCAGACGGTCGAGTCGAACGAACGCCGCCGCCTGTCACGGGAGCTCCATGACGAAGTGGGACAACTCCTGAGCTCGCTGAAGTTCGATCTGGAATCCGTTCGCCGCGGCGGATTCGGTCGGAGAAAAACGCCGCCGGCCCAGATCGCCGAACGGCTGACTCGGGCCCTTGAGACGACCGATCTCATTTTTACACGGCTCCGGCAAATCGTGCGGGCTCTGCGTCCTCCGGTCTTGGAGGAACTCGGCTTGAAGGCCGCCCTCGAGGCGCTCACGGCGGACGTACAGACCCGCACGGGGCTTGCCTGTTCGTTGGTGTTCCAAAAGGAAACCGAGCACGTGGCACGGCTCCCGACGTGCGAGACCGCACTCTATCGCATCGCACAGGAGTTGCTGACAAACGTCGTCCGCCACGCGCGGGCCACCACGGTGTCCGTTCAGCTGTCGGCCGCCGAGCAGCATTGGATATTAATGGTCAAGGACAACGGCGTCGGGTGCGATTCGACGACACTGGCCTCGAGCGGTGGAGTCGGCCTCCGCGGCATCAGGGAGCGGGCTGAAATTCTCGGAGGTCGAGTCGAGCTCGAGTCCCGCCCCGGATCGGGCACTTCGGTCATCGTGCGTATTCCGGTGCGCCCCGAACCGACCCCTCGGCCGGCAAAAGTCCGTCGAGCGGCGCCTGCAAGCCGCCGTCGACAGGAAGGCCATGACTAAGTATCGGTGCTTGATCGCGGATGATCATCCCGTCGTGCGACGCGGCGTACGGGATGTGCTCGAGGATGAGCGATTGTGCTCGGAGATTCACGAGGTGAGCAGCGGGGAGGCGGCCCTCGGCGCAATCCGGGGGCAACGCTGGGACATCTTGATCCTCGATATTGCGCTGCCCGACAAATTGCGCTGCCCGACAAGCATGGGCTGGATGTGCTGAAGGAGGCCAAACAGTTACAACCCGGGTTGCCGGTTCTGATGCTGACGCTGTATCCCGAGCGTGAATTCGCCTGGCGGGCGTTCAAGGCGGGCGCATCCGGTTATTTGACCAAGGATCGGGCACCCTCGGAACTATTGGCGGCGGTCAGGCGGATCCTGCAGGGCGGACGCTACATTACCGAAGCGCTCGCCGATGAGATGGCCACCGTCCTGGAGACCGGCGAACGCGGATCGTTGCACGCACGATTGTCCGATCGGGAGATGCAGGTCTTGCGCCTGCTGGGCAAGGGCCAGTCCATCTCGGAGATCGCGGCACGCATGTCGCTCAGTGTGAAGACCGTCAGCACGTATCGTTCGCGGCTCCTGCGGAAACTGCATCTCAATTCCACCGGTGAACTGGTGAAGTACGCCATCGATCACAATCTCACCACGTAGAGCATCACGCAGAACTACGTAGATAGTCACGCCGAATATCCGGCTCGAGTGTACCGTCCTTCTCCCCGGGGCATCCCCGTGCTGTAGGAAAATTCTGATTCCCCGACGCGCTTCCCGCTGATAGGGACGCCGGCGCTTTCCAGGTACTCTTACGAAGATACGCACCGACAGGGCCGGGAGAGGGATCGTCAGAAGAAAGGGGATGCCAGGCTATGAAGCGGGGACAGAAAGCGGGGCCGCGAACCGGACGCCGCGATGCGATCCGCATCCTGATTGCGGACGGTCAGGAAGTTGCCCGAATCGGTATCCGCGCCATGCTCACAGGCGAACCGGATTTTTTGGTGGTGGGTGAGGCCGCCACTCTTGACGACACTTTGGCGCAAGCGGCCTGCCTGCAGCCGGATCTGGTCCTCGTCGAGGCCCGGTTGTCGAGCGGGTCCGGTGTCGAAGCCTGTCGGGCGTTGATCACGGCCGATCCCACGATCCGCGTCATCATTCTCACGCAGTCGGGGGACAGCGCGCTTCTGGCGGCCGCGGTGGCGGCGGGCGCCCATGGGCATCTCTTGAAGAGCGTCGACCGGGCCGAACTTCTGCAGGCGATCCGGACCGTCTTCTGGGGCGAAGGGTTCCCGACCCCGGGATTGACCGAGGCCGTCGTGCGTCTGCTTCGCCGGGATGACTATGCCCTCGAGAACAGTCGCTACGTCACGCGGCTGTCGCCCCGGGAACAGCGGATTCTGCCGATGATCGCCGACGGTATGACGAACAAGGAAATCGCCGCGAGCCTGGGATTGTCGGACAAGACGGTGAAGAACTATCTGGCCAGCGTCTACTCGAAGTTGGGAGTGACAGGGCGGGCCCACGCAGCGGCGGTCTATGCGCAGCGGGAAGCTCAGGATGCCCTGGGGGCAGGGTCGACGGGGGGCGTCTCCGACACGGTTGCGGACAAGACCTGCACTCCCTAGTCGTTGCTGACCAATCGGGCACAGGTGCCGGCGAGGCGCTGGGCTGCCGGTTCGCGGTCATGGCCGAGCGCCTTGAGCGCGGGCACGCCCGTGATCACACACCGGATTGCCTCACGATACTTGTTGGCAATCGTGCGGCCGACCCAGGCGGCCATCTCCACCTCCCCCGGATCGAGTTCCGTCAGCGTCCCCAACTCGCTCACCTGCAAGGCTCTACAGGGGCGGCCGGAGGCCGTTCGTCCCAGTTCATAGTATTGGCAGTGCCTTCCGGGGTCGTCCCGTTCTTCCCGCACACGCATGTATTCACGTTCAGGTACGCTCGTCCCGTCCAGCACGAAGACGAACAGGAACGCGTCGTGCGGATCGCTTTGTCCGAAGAGATGCTGGTACCCCTGAAAGTACGGTTGGGGCGGCGCCGTGTCCTGATCCGGATCGTACCGATTGTTGGTGAACAGCCGGTAGAGCTTGTGGTGAAGGGCGTCGTACGACGTCGTGCTCGCTTCCTTCAGGAGACTGATCACGAATTCCTTCTTGCCGCCGACCGGCTGCCGCTCGGCCTTGCTCGCGTCGGAGATGATCAACACGTCGGGGCGCGGTCGGCTGCCGTCGGCTTGCAAGAGGAACTCTCTGAGACCTTCGAGCCCCAGGTTCTCCACGACGCCGCCGTCGATGTAGTATCGCCCGCCGACGTTCTTGGGCTCGAACGCGCCGGGAAAGGCGCCGCTCGCCGCGACCGCGTCCGCGATCCTGATCTCCCGCTGGGCGGCGTTGCGATCGGTGAAAATCTCCCGGTGACGGGTCACGTAGTTCGTGGCATTGACGATCAACGTCGGCATCGACACGTCGGCGAACGTGGCCTCGCCGAAGTAGGTGCGCCGGAAATGCGCGGCGTACGTATCGCTGTTGGTCATGGTTTGACTGAGGAGGTAGCCGAAGAACTGACGGATGTGAAACAGGTCGTTGGGGAGACCGGGCTTCCGTGCCTTGAGCAGGTCCATGAATTCGCTCGGTCGATGTCCGAGTGCGTAATAGCTGCCGACGATGGATCCGCCCGACACGGTCGACAGGTAGTTGATCGGGATGCGCGTACCCGCTGCGCCGTCGCCGTCCAGGGCGTCGAGCACGCCCGCATGGATCGTCGCCGCGCGATAGCCCCCGTCCGAGAGCGCGACCGCAACCGTCACCCGCTCGTTGAGGGCGCGTTTGCGGTCTTCCACGACCGACTGGCGGTGGTCGGCGGCGGGCGGTATGGAGGTCTCGAACAGGCCGATGGGTATATAGGCGGTCGAGCTGATTCCCCACCCTGCGAATGCCGACCAGGCAATGATGCCGATCAGTGCGATCGACAGTTTGGTGAGTTCCCCGTCGGTGATCAGTCTCAGCAGGAGGCCGCCTCCGGCCAGCGCCAGAATGCCGAAGATGGTCCAGAACAGGACGGGACCGTAGGGTCTTGGGATACGCGTGGCGACGTAGTAGACGGCCAGGAAATACACGGCCATCAGGAAGAACACGCCGGCCTGCCAGGTGCGGGACAGCAATGGATTCAGCCTGTTGTCGGTGATGCGGATCAGACTCTTGTCCAGCCGGGAAATCCACAGCAAGGCGATGCAGAAGGACAATGGGAGAAAGATCCGGTCGAAATAGGCCGTCCGAACGTCCAGCCAATTGCCGATGCCGAACATCACGAGGAGCACGACGCCCATGATGACGGCGTTGACGGTGATCGGGAAGCGCTGCTTGAGTGCTTTGCTTTTCTGGAGGACGACCTGGCTTTGTTCGCGCAACGGTTTCATGCGTCACCTCGCGGGTTGGCGATGAGTAGCGCTTGACCTGGTCTCCGTCAAAGAACGGATCAGAAGCAAGCCACGTGCCGCCTTGATTTGTGTGCGTGCGCGCGGGCCAAGGTATCCAAATCGAGGGACTGATGAAGAAGATCCGGAGTTTCCCCGAGATACGGGACTCCTGATCCCTTCCCAAATCCATACAGCCTGTATCTCTTTCGATACCCGTCCCGGGACCCGGAAGCTCAGGAGAGAGAAGAAGGGGAAGAAGCGCACGGCAGAGGAGAGCGGTCAGTGCTTGCGGTCTCGTTGCATGAGCTTGTCGGTGTAGGCCAGCAGAATGGCCGAACCGAGAAAGGTCATGTGAATATAGATCTGCCACTTGATGTGCTCGGTGGAGACATTCGCGACGTTGACGAAGGCCTTCAACAGATGAATGCTGGAAATACCGATCAGCGACGCGGCGAGCTTCACCTTGATCGTGCCGGGATCGACGTGGCTGAGCCAGTCCGGACGGTCGGGGTGCCCTTCCAGGTCGAGTTTGCTCACGAAGGTCGCATAGCCGCCGATGACCACCATCGTGAGGAGGTTGGCCACCATCGTCACGTCGATCAAGCCCAAGACCCCCAGCATGAATTGCGTTTCTTCAAGTTTCTGGATGTCGACGATCATGTGAACCAGCTCGACGAGAAACTTGTAGGCGTAGAGCAGCTCCGCCACGATCAGGCCGGCATAGAGCGGTGCCTGGATCCAGCGGCTGAAGAACACCACCACCTCGAAGGCGTGTTCGACAGGATTCGTCGGTGCGTGGGTGGGCACAGACTGTGTGGGGTCGGACGGGGACGGATGGCTCACGCGGACGATTGACCTCCCGGCTGCGTGCGTATCCTAGTGGGCGCGCCGCACTCTGTCAATTCCACGATTGCAAAATAAATCCGAACAGGCTCCGAGGGCGCAGGGGCGGAGTAAGAGGGATCAGGCATTGGCGGTGTGGGGTCGCTTGAGGAGCCACGTCTCGATGACGGTCTGAAGATCTTTGGAACGGATCGGCTTCGCCACATAGTCGTCCATGCCGGCGGCCAGGCACCGCTCGCGATCGCCCTGCATGGCGTTCGCCGTCATGGCGATGATCGGCGTGCGGACGGACCGACCCTCCATTTTGCGGATCAGCGCCGTCGCCTCGAACCCGTCCATCTCAGGCATCTGACAATCCATGAAGATCAACGAGTAGGGAGACCGTTGATGGGCCGCCACGGCTTCCTGGCCGTTGGCCGCCACATCGACGCGGTACCCCAGCTTCTCCAACATCTTGATCGCCACTTTCTGGTTGACGGGATTGTCTTCGGCCAGGAGGAGCCGTGCCTGGGACGAGGCCTCGGCTTCTGCGAGCCGATGTTTGGTGATCAGCGGAGCCTGGCGCGGGCCGCTCGCCTGGCCGTGAGTCTCGAGGGTGAGCGAGAGGCAATCCAGCAACTGGGAATGCCGCAAGGGTTTCGTCAGATATCCGTCGATCCCGAGTTCCTTGGCGGTGGCCCCGTCACCGCGTCGGCCGACGGTCGCGAGGATGATGGTCCGGATGGCCGACACCGCCGGGTCCTGCTTCAACCTCCGCGCGACCTCGAAACCGTCCATATCGGATTGGTGGAGTTCGATCAAGGCGAAGTCGAAGGGTTGTTGACTCGCGGCCGCGCGAGCCATGGCGATCGCCTCGGCGCCGGTCTCGGCGCTCGTGCACTCCATACCATCTGAGATCACCTGCTCCTGCAGGACACGGCGGACGGTTCGGTTCGGATCGACGAGGAGCACTCGCCGCCCTCTGAGTCGCGCCCACGAGGCTGCCGGTGGGGCCGAGGCGATCGCTGTTTCTGGTAATTCCGCGGTGAACCAGAATGAGCTGCCTTGTCCCATGACGCTGTCGACTCCGATCTGGCCGTGCATCTGGGTGACCAGGCGTTTGCAAATGGCCAATCCGAGGCCGGTGCCTCCGTATCGGCGTGTGGTTGAGCTGTCCGCCTGGATGAAGGCCTGAAACAGCCGGTCGGTTGCCTCCTTGGGAATGCCGATGCCGGTGTCCGTGACCGTAAATCGGAGCCGGTTCGGATTGTCGGCCTGGTCCCTGGTCACGTGCAGGAACACTTGGCCCGCGGCGGTGAACTTGATCGCGTTCCCGACCAAATTGACGAGGACTTGGCGGAGCCGGCCTGGATCCCCGTAGACACCGGCCGGCACGGCCGCATCCACCGACCCGATCAGTTCCAGCCCTTTGCCCTGCGCCTGTTCGGCGAGGAGCTCCAGCGTGTCCTCCACGGTCGTCCGCAGGTCGAAGGCGAGATTCTCGAAATGGAGTTTCCCGGCTTCCATCTTCGAGAAGTCGAGGATGTCGTTCACCAGGGTGAGGAGCGCGTCGCTCGAGCGGCGTACGGTATCGGCGAATTCCCGCTGTTCCTCCGTCAACGCGGTGTCCAGCAGCAGGCCCGTCATCCCGATGATGGCATTCATCGGCGTGCGGATCTCGTTGCTCATGGTCGCCAGAAATTCGGATTTCAGCTTCGCCGCGTCGAGCGCCTCGTCGCGCGCTTGGGCGAGCTCACGGTTTTTCTGCTCGAGCTCGCTGGCGGCGCGGGCCAGGGCCACCTCGGATTCCTTCCGTTGGGTAATGTCCTTGGCGACGCCGAGGTACCCGATGGCCTTCCCGTCTGGATTTCGGAGCGCCGTCACGGTGAGGATGACGATCAGTCTCGTGCCGTCTTTCCGAATGTACGTCCACTCCCCTTCGTCATAGCCGCCGTGCCTGGCGTTTTCGACGAATACCTCGAAACCATGAACGGGGCGTTCGTACAGTGCGCTCAGCATCCGGGCTCGTGCGCCGACTTCGGCGGAGTCGTGGAACATGAGCGGGGTCCGTTTGCCGATCATCTCGTCCGCGGCATAGCCGAGCATGGCTTCCGCGCCATGATTGAATGTCGTGATGAGACCGTCGGTATCGGTGGCGATGATGGCGATCTGCGAGGCCGCATCGAGGATGGCCTCCAACTGCAAGTTGGCCGAGACGAGGGCCCGCTCCAGGTTCTTCCGGGCGGTCACGTCCGTCACGACCCGTTGAATGGCGGGCCGGTCCTCAAACGTGATGGGAGCCGCGGCGATTTCGATGTCGATGACCGTGCCGTCCAGTCGAACGAAGCGGTCCTCCATCGGCGGCAAGGCCTGGCCGGTGACCTCGATCGTATCGAGGCGGGCCTGGAAGCGGGGCCGTGATTCGGCCGGCACCAATTCGACGAACTCACGTTTCATCAGTTGTGATGGAGCTGAGGCGCCCACCAGATTCAGACAGGCCTGGTTCGCGTAGACGATGACGCCGTCGACCGTGACGAGGACCGCGTTCGGTGACAGTTCGACGAGCGAGCGATACCTGGCTTCGCTCCACCGGATGGCCTCTTCCATCTGGCGCGTCGCGGTGACGTCCTGGGCGATTCCGGCGAAACGATACACGCTGCCGGATTCGTTTTTGACCGGAAAGCAGCGGTCTCTGATCCAGCGGATGCTGCCGTCGGAACGGATGATGCGATACTCCTCGTCATAGGGGATGGTCCCCTGGCAGGCGGAGGCGGTTTCAACCCGAGTGCGGTCCTCCGGATGCACGCTGTGAAGCCATACGTCCGGTCGCGCGTGGAGTTCGGTTCTCGAGTGGCCCCAAATCTGCTCAAAGGCGGGACTCACGTAAACCATTTCCTTCCTATCGGCCGAGACCAACCAAAAGACGGCGTCGATGTTTTCGGCCAACTGGCGGAACCGTTCTTCGCTCTGCTGGACGGCATCCGCCATGCGCCGCCGTTCCGTGACATCGCTCACCATCGAGAGCACGCTGACGATCCTCCCGTTTCCGTCCCGAAGCGGGGTATTGGTCCATTCGCACAGGATCCGCTGCCCGGCCTTGGTCAGATTCTCGTTCGTGCTGTGGGCCGAGAGATCCCCTGCGAGGAGGCGGTTCCAGATCCCATCAACCAATGGTTGGATCTCTCCGGGTACGAGGAGGGAGGCATGGCGTCCCATGACTTCCTCTGCCCGATAGCCGAAGATCCGTTCCGCAGCCGGATTCCAGGACCGGATCCGGAAGTCGGTGTCGCACAGAATATGGCCGATCGGCATCTCGGCAATCTGCTGCCGGAGCAAGCGCTGACTTGAGTCCAGCGACTCCACCGCCTGGCGCAGATCCTCCTCTGCCCGCGCCTGAGCCTCTTCGAGTCGTTTTCGGACCGTGATATCCAGATGGATGCCTGCCGCACGGAGCGGCGCCCCCGAGCTGTCGCGCGACAACACTCGTCCCGTATCGAGCACCCATCTCCAATCTCCGCTCCTGGTCCTGAGCCGATGTTCGGTGGAGTAGGCCGCCGTGCGTCCTTCGAGGTGTGCTGAGAGCGCCGCCATCACGCCGGGCTTGTCCTCCGGATGGAGCAACCCTTCCCAGGCCTGCACATGCGGCTCGATTTCATCAAGACGATAGCCGAGCATCTCGGCCCACCGTTGGTTGAAGGTCACGCGTCCGGTCGGGATGTCCCAATCCCATGTGCCGAGGTTCGCGCCGGTCACCGCGATCTCCAAACGGCCCGCCTGCGTTTCGACCGTCTGTTCATGGACGGCGAGCAGGTTTTCCAGCAACGCAATCCGGCTCTGCAATTGGCCGATGGTTGGCGCATCCGGCGCGGCCGTTCGGGGATGGGAAGCCGAAGGGCGCGATGCGGGCAGTACCTGGGTTGGGTCGTCATATGGCAGGAGCGCGCTTTTGGCGCAGAGCGCCAGCGTCTTGAACAGTTCGGCGGTATTTTCGGAAATGATCTCGCGGCTGAACAGAATCACCGCGAACATCTCTCCGCTCGGCAGAGGCGCACCGAACCCGAGGACGGACTGTATGCCGTATTTCTTGACGAACTCTTCCTGCGCCGGCACGAACGGGCTTCCCTCGGCCTTCAGCACGTGAAAGACCCCGAAGGTCCGCTCTCCTCCGCTGTCCAGCACGATGTTCGGGACGCTTCCGTTGGGCTCCGGCAGGGACCACCCGAATTGCCGGAAGAGTTGGCTGAACATGGGCAACTGCTCGACGGCTTCCGGACTGACCAAGGGAATGACTCGGTAACGGCTCGAGAGGGCCGGGATGTTCCATCCCGGGACGACCCCTGCACTGCCCAGCAAAGTGAGGCATGTGGTCGACGAATGTGGGGGAGTTTTCCCAAGGTGTTTGACCGCCAGGGCTTGGAGATCGGGCGCCAGTTGGCTGTAGGGGTGGGTCTCGAAGAGGCGCACCAGGGCGCACGCAGGATCCTGAGTCTCAAGACGGACCAGGGAGGAAAACAGGTGCCGAACCAGTCGTTGGGCGACGTCCTCGATCCCGGTCGCTCCGGCTCCGAGGCGTCGCAGGGCGGCACCGCACGCGGTCATGTCCTGTAGGGTAAACGATGTCAGACGGTGCATGGCGTAGAAAGACCCGGCAGGGGGAAGAAGGGACAACCTGCCGGATACTGTGTCGGCGGCGGTGGGGAAAACTTGAGGCGCCGGAAGGGGCGCCGCCGCGTTCAGGAAAAGTGCTTGGAATAGAACGCCGCAGCCTGCGACCTCCGGGTGATGTGCAGCTTCGTGTAGACGTTGGCGAGGTAGTTCTTGACGGTCTTGTCGCTCAACCCCAGTTCGGCGGCGATCTCTTTGTTCGTCTTCCCCTGGGCCACGAGCGGCAGCAGCCGCTGTTCCTGTGGAGACAAGGGCAGCTTCATCCGGTCGTGCGTCCGGTTGGCCAATCGCCGGAGGTAGGCGAACGTGTGGTGGGTCACCCGGGGGTCGAGAAACGACTGGCCCCTGACGATCGTACGTAAGGCCTGCAGCAGCGTCTCGGCTCCGGCATCGCGGAGGACGTACCCGTGGGCGCCGGTGGCCACGGCGGACAGCAGCGTCTCATCGTCGAGACTGTCGGACAGGAAGAGCAGCCGGCCTTTCGGCAGATGGCCGAGAATCTCCTTCGCGGCGTCGATGCCGCTGCCGTCTTCCAGGCGCAGATCGAGAATGACGATATCGGGTTTGAGGCGGGTGATCGTGGGGACGGCTTCCGCCCGCGAGGTGGCCTCACCGACGACCGTGAATTCAGGCTTCGGCTCGAGCAGCGTCCGCAGTCCCACTCGAACGAGTTCCTGAGAATTGACGATGAAGACTTGTGCCGGTTTCGCCTGTGACTTGTTCATGTGTGTATTCCAAATGATGGTAGAAATCTCTTGCTTCTCCTTGACCAACCGAAGGCGTGCGTCGGCTGCAGAACCGGGAGCTGCCGCGTCCTGCCGTTCACCGGATGCCGCATCCGAGCCGCGACGGGTCTGACTCTCCGCACTTTTGCGTCGACTTGGTCTCATACGTCCTCCTGCGTCCCACGCCGGCCCGGGTTTCGCCCCGAGCCGGCGTGTTCAGAGGTCATTTGCACACCGTTCCACGGTCGCGACGAACGCCCGGCGGTCGTGATCGCTAGGAGACGCCGGCCAGGTGCGTTGCTTCCGCCTGCAGTCCCGCGGTGACCGGCACGGTCGAGGCCACGCCGACGTCGACGCGAGACAAGGCGAGAACGATATTCTTGCCGCCGAATCCGAAACTGTTGATCAGCGCCCGTTGCAGATGGGCCGGCCGGCCTTGCCCGGCGACATAATCCAGATCGCAGGTCGGATCGGGGGTCGTCAGATTCAGCGTCGGCGGAATGAACTGATGTTCCATCGCCTTCGCCGTGCCGACGACCTGAAACGCGCCGCTGGCGGCAAAGGCATGCCCCAACGCCGCCTTGAACGAGCTGACCGGTACCCGGTACGCATGGGAGCCCAAAACAGACTTGATGGTCTGCGTTTCCAGCGCATCCAGCTCCACCGTCCCAAGTCCGCAGGCATTGACGTAGTCCACCTCTTCGGGGAACCAGTGGGCGTGCTGCAGCGCCAGTTGGGCCGCCCGTTGCTGGTCGCCCCCGGCGCTGGCCGGTTTCACCATGGAATGGGCGTCGCAGGTAAAACCCCACCCTTCGAGTTCCGCATACATTTTCGCGCCACGGGCACGGGCGTGCTCATAGTCTTCGAGGACAAAGCAGCCGGCTCCCTCGCCCAGCACCATCCCACAGCGGGTCTTGTCAAACGGGCGCGGCAGATTGCGGATCGTTCCCCGGTCGTCCGGCGCCAGCGCGCGACCGGCATTCATGGCCGCGTAGACACTGGGGTGCAGCGGGGCCTCGCTTCCCCCCGCCACTACGACCGACGATTCGCCGGATTTGATCCACTCATAGGCTCGGCCGATCGCATTGGCGGTCGAGGAACACCCGATGGAATAGGTTTCACACGGTCCGTGCAAATCCAGCACGATGGCGACCTCCGACGAGATGGCGTTCGGGAAGGTCATGCCCATGGTAAAGGGATTGACCCGTTCATAGGCCGTGCGCGTGGCGGCATCATGATACTCGAACGCCTCCTTTATGCCTCCGATGGAGGTGCCCATGCTCACGCCGATTGACGCGCGGTCTTCGTGGTCCAGGTCGAGGCCGGAGTCGCGCGCGGCCATCATCGCCGACGCGACCGCGAATTGGGTCGCCCGCCCCATCCGGCGGGCTTGTTTCCGATGCAGAAAATCCTCCGGATCGAAGTCCTGTACCTCGGCGGCGAGGAGGCAGGCTTGAAACGGCGAGGTGTCGAACGACGTGATCGGTTTGATTGCGGACGCTCCCCGACTGAGCAGATGCCAGAACAGATCGACGGTGCTCCCTAACGGTGAAACGACTCCCATCCCCGTGATAACGACTCGTCGTGTGGTAGTGTGTGCCATAGTGCCCTCCCGTGCACCTGACAAGGTGAGTGGCTCGCTCCTCAATGGGTGTGCCATGCATGCATGTGTTCCCGATGGGCTTCTGACAGCGCCGAGTCAGGGTAGAACGCGGCGTAAAACTCTTCGTCCACATGATGGGTTTGACAGGCCACGACGGCTTTGCAGGCATCGGCGTGGGCGGGGAAGCGCCCGTAGGTGCCGAGCACATACTCCGCGAACGCGATGGTCGCGTCGATCGCCCGCTCCGAGTGGCGGGGTACCTGCTGTGCGCTGCCGGCGCTTACCCACGTTTGTTCGCCCGGCTTGCGGTAAGTCCCTTCCGAACCGAACTTGCTCTCGACCAGCTGCATGACGGCCTCCCGCATCGACGGCACGAACGGCGGCGTAGGACCTTCCCACACCCCGGGCAGCCCGACCGGATTGGCGCGCAACGGCCTGCCGGGCGGCACGACGAAGTGGAAACCCAGACCGGGATAGATGTGCGGTTCCATGCCGAGCAGGTGCCGGCCGCTGCCCACGCTCTGAATGCCGCCGCCGAGGCCCAATGCCTGCTGCATCAGGAAGATGTGTTCACAGATGATGCCCTGCTCCTGGATCGCCGTTTCACAGATCGCAGCGTCCAGTTCGCGGAGACTGAACATGCGGCGCCGGGCCAGGTCGTCATGGAGGTGCCCCCCGCGGCTCGTGCGGAACGCCTCCAGTCCGCAGCCGGTGTTGCCGTTGTCGGTATCGACGACGAAATAGCCGGTGTCCTCGCTGAACAGCATCAGCAGCAGATTGAGATAGAGCTGGGCGATGTTCGTGACCGGGATAAAAAGGGTCGTGCCGGGACGGTTTGCGTACCACTGGTTGAACGGCAGCATGAACGGCGCCTCGCGCGGGATCTCCATCCGGGACGATCGCAGGCGAACGATTCTCAGGTCCCAGGGATGCTCGGGACCCGTCGAGCCGGCGACGAAGAAGACCCCGTCGTCGTTGGTGTAGAACAAGTGCGTGGTCTGGGCGGCGCAGGGGCTGGGTACCGTTCGGCTCTGAAAATTCATCAGCGCGTTGCCCTGCCCTTCGCTGCGCCCCGGCCGTCCCACGAACTGCATGTCGCCGAGGTTCCGGCCGGATTGGCCGACGGCCGCATGAATCAGGTACTGCTCCTCTTCCCGGCTGAGCGGCAGGGGCTGGTGCCGGCTTTCGTAGGCCAGCGGTCCGTTCGGCATCGTCATGCCTCGCCCGAACCGACGGGTTTTCCGTTGTTGCAGGAGATCCAGCAGGGTCAACGTAGCCTCCATGGTGGTGGAATGCGCGGCGGTCTGCTTCATGGGCTCCTCCTCCCGGGGTTTCATGGCCTGTGCGGCCGGCCCGGATTCGTGGGTGTCTGCGGGTCGGGATCGTCACGCGAAGCGTGACGATAGCGTGAATGGACAATACGAGAGCCGCGGGGCGCCGTCACCTACCCACCGGGGTA
>JRYJ01002095.1_pt1 | contig 23377 bp, 21 predicted proteins | sample 235371 | NCBI WGS metagenome assembly JRYJ01 (sample SAMN03074219, study PRJNA261477) | activated sludge metagenome | biome: Wastewater Treatment Plant; feature: Wastewater; material: Activated sludge; isolation source: activated biomass of a wastewater treatment plant treating hydrocarbon... ... | reverse complement strand
TGATGGCGTCCGTGTCCTCAGACACGACTCAGTTTCCGAGGTCATCACATGGTTTGTCAACACACTGCTAAGAAAGGGAACAGCCGATCCGTTTCGTCGAGACGACGAAGTTGTCGAAATAGCGTTGCTGGACCTTCGAGAACGGGACGCTGGTCCAGTAGTTTTCCAGGTAGACCGCATTGATGCCGAAGTCCGAGTAGGCGCCCACCCAGTTCAATCCGGTGCGTTGCGCTTCCGGCTTGTCGTCGATCCAGAATTCGAGCACGCCATCCGAGTCATGGCGCGTGTTCAACTTCATGTGGACTTCGATGCAGAACCACCTCCCGACGTTGGCATCGCTGAACAGCGCGGTCGCGCCGCCAGCTGCGCCGAGCCAGCGCAGGCGGGGGAAGTCGTTATAGGTCGTGGTTTGCAGCCTCCCCGATTCATCGGTTCCCGAGGCGGGATCCACATAGAGCCGCGCCTGGTCCGAGCTGGGTGGGGCGCCGCTCCAGAGATGGCCGATCGCGGCCTGCGCAAAGCGATCGGTGGAGAGGACCGTGGCGCGCGAGAGCTTGTCGGCGCCGCCGCCGACCCACCCGGGCTGGAGTCGGAGATCGAATCGCCAATAGATGTCCGTGTAACGGGTCGTTCCCGCGTCGACCGGTTTCATGTAGGCCATCGGTGTTTTGCCGAAGGCCACGTGCAGGAAGCCGCCGTGGGGATCGCCCGGCAGGTACTCCGCGCGCATACCGGCGGAGCCGTTCACGCCGATGCCGGTCTCCCGGACGAACCGTCCGTGGCGAATGTCGTACTCGAAATAGCTCGCCAGTCGATCGCTCTCGAAATCGTCGCACCAGATCCATTCCGGGTGTCGGTTCCGCCAGTCTTGGCAGGGCTCGGTCCGTTCGGCTGCGCCGGCGGGAAGGGGCGCTGCGCCGACCAAGAGCGAAAGGAGGGCGATACCGAGGGCCTGACGAGCCAACTCCCTCATGCGGTCCACTGTCGAAACAGGATGTCATGTCCTGCCCCTTTGTAAGGGGAGCCAAGGTGGGGTAGAGAAGCTCGCGCTACCTCCCCAGTCCCCTCCTTAGAAAAGGCGGGGAACGCTTCACGAAATACGAGGTTCTCGTCTGACGTTTTCCGTCTCACGTTCAGTTGGTGATAGCCCCTTCCGAGGCCGACGAGACGTGCCGCGCGTATTTGCCCATTACGCCGGAGAGGTAGCGCGGCGCCGGATGCTTCACCTTCTTCAGGCGAGCGGCCAGTTCTTTCTGACTCAGTTCGACATCCAGCTTCCGCTTGGCGATATCGAACGTGATCATGTCGCCGTTCTTTACGGCCGCGATCGGGCCGCCCTTGACGGCTTCGGGCGCCACATGGCCCGCCATGAGGCCGTGGGTGGCACCGGAGAAACGCCCGTCGGTAAGCAGCGCGACGGAATCGCCCAATCCGGCTCCCACGATGGCCGCGGTCACGCCGAGCATCTCGCGCATGCCAGGTCCGCCTGAGGGCCCCTCGTACCGAATCACCACCACGTCTCCCGCCTTGATCTGTCCGGCCTTTACTGCGGCGAAGGCGTCTTCCTCACGATCGTAGACCTTGGCCGGCCCGCGGAAGTGCATGATGTTATGGCCGGCCACCTTCACCACGCAGCCGTCCGGTGCGAGGTTGCCCTTGAGGATCACCAGCCCACCGGTCGGCTTGATCGGGTTGGACAGCGGGCGTAGCACCTGTTGCCCCGGCCGCTCTTGCGCCGCCTTGGCCTCTTCCCCGATGGTCCGACCCGTGACCGTGATCTGATCCGGGTGCAGAATCTTCGCGTCGATCAGACGTTTCGCGACCAAGGTCGTGCCGCCGGCGGCATACAAATCCGCCGCCGTGAACCGTCCGCCCGGCTTGAGATCGGCGAGCAGCGGCACCTTGCGGTTGATCTTGTCGAAATCGTCGATGGTCAGCCGCACGCCCATTTCGCGCGCGACGGCCAGCAAGTGCAGCACGGCGTTGGTCGACCCGCCGGTCGTGGCGACCGCGGCGATGGCGTTCTCGATCGACCGGCGCGTGATGATCTGACGCGGCCGGATGTCCTTCTTGAGCAGATCCATGACCAGCTTGCCGCACTCGAAGGCCACGTCGTCCTTCTTCTCGTCCATGGCCGGCACGCCGTTCCGCCCCATCGGCGAGATGCCCAGGAACTCGAACGCGATCGCCATCGTGTTGGCCGTGAACTGGCCGCCGCAGGCGCCGGGGCCCGGGCAGGCGTGGTCTTCCAAATCCTTCAGTTCCGCATTGGTCATCTTGCCGGAGGCATGTTTGCCCACCGCTTCGAACACGTCCTGAATGGTCACGTCGTGGCCCTGGAACTGTCCCGGCATGATCGACCCGCCGTAGAGCATCAGCGAGGGGATGTTCAACCGGCAGAGCGCCATCACGGTGCCGGGGATCGTTTTATCGCACCCCGAAAGCGCCACGACGCCGTCGAAGAGATGTCCGCGCGCGACCAATTCGATCGAATCCGCAATCACTTCCCGGCTGATCAACGACGCCTTCATGCCCTCGGTGCCCATCGAGATGCCGTCGGATACGGCGATCGTGTTGTACTCGATGGGGGTGCCGCCGGCGGCGCGAATCCCGGCCTTGACGCGCTCGGACAGACGCCGCAGGTGATAGTTGCAGGGCATCACTTCGATCCAAGTATTGGCGACGCCGATGAGCGGACGTTCCAGGTCGGCATCGGTGAACCCGACGGCCTTCAACATGGCGCGGGCGGGGGCCCGGCCTGGCCCATCGGTGAGGTCGTGACTCTTGTGCTTCGGGTCGATGGTCATAATCTATCCTCTAAGGGGACAACCGGAGATGATCCTCACGATCATTCGCGAGGGGGGAGAAACTTTCTCACAGAACCCGGTGGAGGGTCAATCGGCGGGGACTCGGGCAGAAAAGGCTGTTGATGGGAATTGTGCGAGAGCGCAACGAACGGGGAGTGAGGGATCGCGGGGCAGCGCCGGGTCGAACGACCCGGCGCTGTCGAATGTCACTCAGTGTTTCTTCCCCTTCTTCTCGTGCTTCGCTTCGGTGTCGATCACCTCGCCCGTTGCGGCATCGATGTGTACTTCGGTGACCTTGCCGTCGGCCCCGACGATCTCCACTTCCCAGATCGTCTTGCCGTGCTTCTTTTCCAATTCGGCTTCGACGGCGGTGCCCTGGACCTTGTCGGAGGCGGTCTTGATCGCCTGGTCGATGGTGACCTTGGCGTCCTTCACCAGCTCCGCCACGTTGCCCTCTTCCTCCTTCCCCTTCTTGCCCTTGTCGCTCCAGGCCGGAGTGGTGAGGAGGCAAAGGGCACCGACGAACAACGCGCCCACAGCAATGTGTTTCACCATAGTCATCCTCCCTTCAATCAATGCCGGTCATGACGTTACTGTTGTGGTTTCGCCTGGCCGGGCGGGTTTGTTCCGTGCGGATTCGCGCCGGACATCCCGCCGCCATGCGGATTGCTGCCGTGGGGGTTGCTCTTGCCCATGCTCTTGTGTTGCTGCATCGCCTTCTCGTGTTCGGCCTTCTCCTTCTCCCGCTGTTCGGGGGTCAGTACGCCCAAGGCTTCGCGGCGGGTCTTGATGGAGACCATGCGAAGGGCGACTTGCAACTCCGCGCTCTGTTTCAACTTCGCTTCGATCGCGCCGAGATCCGACTTTTCGTTGTCCGTCAGCGCCTTCAGCTCGCGCTCCGCGACCTGAATATCGGCTTCCATCTTGATGCGGGTCTTGTCCAGGTTGAGTTGCATGTCCTTGAGCTTGGAAACCTGGTCCGCGCTCAACCCGATCTCCTTCTCATGCTTGAGCAGATGCCGAATCAGATGGCCGGCGCCGCCGCGCATCATCATCTCCATCATCGCCGCGCCCATCCCATGGCCGCCCTTGCCGTAGCCGGCACCGTGGCCGCCGTACCCGCCTTCCGGATTGGCCCAAGCCGGGGACAAGGTCAGCGCGCCGGCGAGCGCAGTGGCGGTGGCAACTGTGAAGAGCTTCGTCGTCATTCGTTCCTCCTTCGGGTTGAGTATGTTAGTGACCGCCGAGCTGCGGTAAGAGTCCGATGTCTTTCAAGGCGTTGAACATGAATTGGATCGCCAGCGCCGCGAGCAACAGGCCCATTAGCCGGGAGATGATACGTTCCGCGATGGGATTGAGCCACTTGGCGCCCGTCGCCGCGACCGCTAATATAATGTAACTCGCCAACCCCACCAGTACAAGGCATCCCAAGAGCACGCCGAGCTGCACGAGCGACTTGGCCTGTGCCTCCAGTAAAATCACCGTCGAGATGGCCGCCGGTCCCGCCAGCATCGGAACGGCGAGGGGGGTGATCGCGATGTCGTCCTTGCTCGTGCCGGCCGCGGTTTCTTCCGCCGTTTCTTGCACGGTCGACCGCTGCGCGCGCAGCATGTCGAGCGCCACCAATAAGAGGACGAGCCCGCCCGCGATTTGGACGGCCGGCAGCGTGATGCCCAGCAGCTTGAAGACGGCTTGGCCGAGCAGCGCGAACCCCGCAAGGAAGCCGACGACCACCAGACAGGCCACGCGCGCGGTGCGCAACCGCTGGGGCACCGAGTCGCGCGGGGTCATGGCCAGAAAGGCGGGAACCGCCGCGATCGGGTCCACGATCACGAAGAGCGAACTGAACGCGAACAGGCCGTATTCGACGAATTCCATGTCGGGGTGATGATCGACCGGGATCAGCCGGAGCCGCGCCGCGCCGCCGCGAGCACGTCCGCCCGCGGATCGGCGTGCTGGAACCGGCCGAGTTGCTCGTAGAGCGCCCGTTCCTCGTGGGACAGGCCGGTCGGCATGACGATCTTCAGCTTGAGGAACAGATCGCCGTGTTGCCCGCCGGCGGTCGGCAAGCCCTTGCCTTTCAGGCGCAGTTTGCTGTCCGACTTGCTGCCCGGCGGAATTTTCACCTTGACCGGTTCGGTGAGGGTGGGAGCCATGACCTCCGCGCCGAGCGCGGCTTCCCAGGGCCAGACCGGCAGCGTCACCTGCACGTCGGAGCCTTTGAGCCGGAACGGGCCCTCGCGGTTGATGTGCACTCGAAGATAGAGATCCCCCGGTTTCCCGCCGTTGACGCCCGGTTGGCCCTTCCCGGCCAGGCGGACGCGCGTCCCGTCTTCCACGCCGGCGGGGATGCGCACTTCGATCGTGCGTTTATCGAGCTGGGTGCCGGAGCCCCCGCACACGACGCAGGGACGCCCCCGCACCATCGCGCTGCCGCCGCAAGCCTTGCAGGTCACGCGTTCCGACAGCTCGACGCGTTTCGTGACGCCGGAGAGCAGGTCGCGAACGGACAATTCGACGTCCGTTTCGAGGTCTTCGCCATCGACGGCGAAGCCGGGCGAGCTCCCGCGGCTCCGTCCGCCGAAAAACGTCTCGAAGATGTCGCCGAAATCGCCGGTAAAGCCGCCGCCTGTTCCGCCCGTGCCGGTCCAGCCCGGGTGCGCTCCGGCGCCGGCCTGTTGCCGGGCTTTCTCGTAGGCGTCGGCCTGTTCCCAGTTGTGCCCGTACTGATCGTATTTCTTGCGTTTGTCCGGATCGGAGAGGATTTCGTGGGCTTCGTTCAGCTCTTTGAACTTCTTCTCCATCTCCGTTTTCTTCGCACCGGTGTGGAGGTCCGGGTGAAATTCCCGGGCCCGGCGGCGAAAGGCTTTCTTGATGTCGTCGGCGGAAGCGCTCCGCGGAACGCCGAGCACATCGTAGTAGTCTCGTTGAGAAGTGGCCATCAGAAATGCAATCCTTTCAGCAGCTTACGGGGTCTCCCGTGTCTTTGCAAGGGATCTCGTGCTTCTCACACACGCGATCACTTTCAAGATAAGGAAGCGGGCCGGTCAGTCAAGTGGCGGCGGCAGAGGCGCGGCCAAGCCGCCGGTTTCCTTGAAAAAAATGAAGCTTCGCAACCGGAAGAAACAGCGAGAGCGGGCCGCCGGCCTTCGCGGACACCTCGCGGCCGGCCCGCACCGTGACGGGGCAGCGGCCGAGCCGTCCGTGCAGAAGCATGTCCGCACCCAGGTCTTCGATGAACTCGACGGTAACGGTCGCGGGAACGGCCTCCGGGACGGCCTTGAGCGCGATGTCTTCCGGCCGGATGCCGAACGTGATCAGGGCATCGCCCGGAGAGCCTGCCGCTTGTCCGGCCGGCAACGACAGCTCGAATCCATCCCCCCGAAACAGCATCGCCTCGCCCTGCCGCACGCACCGGCCCTCCCAGAGATTCATCGCCGGCGTGCCGATGAACGAGGCGACGAACGGATCGGCCGGTTCCGCATAGAGCCGATTGGGTGGATCAACCTGGCGGACTTCGCCCCCTTCCAGGACGACGATCTGATCACCCAGCGTCATGGCCTCGACCTGATCGTGCGTCACATAGACCATCGTGGCGTGCAGGCGTTGTTGGAGTTTCTTGAGCTCCACCCGCATCGTCGTCCGGAGCTGCGCGTCGAGGTTGGACAGCGGCTCGTCGAACAGGAACACCTTCGGCTTGCGCACGATCGCGCGGCCCATCGCGACGCGCTGGCGTTGACCGCCGGAGAGATCCTTGGGTTTCCGATCCAGCAACGATTGAATGTCGAGCAACTGCGACGCCTCGGCGATGCGGTCGTCGATCACGTTCCGCGGCGCGCGGCGCATCTTCAGCGCGAAGGCCAGGTTCTCGCGCACCGACAGGTGCGGATAGAGCGCATACTGCTGGAAGACCATTGCGATGTCCCGGTCCGCCGGCGGCAGGGCATCGACCGGCTTCCCGTCGATCACGACCCGGCCCGACGTCTGCTGCTCCAAGCCGGCGATGATGCGGAGCAGCGTCGATTTGCCGCAGCCGGACGGGCCGAGCAAAATGGTCAGGCAGCCGTCCGGCACCCTCAGCGACACGTCGCGCAGCACCGGTGTCTGGTGAAAGGTTTTCGAGATCGCGCGAAGCTCGAGCTGAGCCATCAGTCACTTCCTAACAGAATGTTCAACCGTCATTTGGCTGCCTTGAAGTACCCACAGGATGTTCAAAAAGGCCGTCCAGCGAGGCCGCAGCGAACGAAGAGGCGAGGCGTACGTTGAGCCTCTGAGTGATGCGAGAACAAAGCTGGAGGCCTTTTTCAACATCCTGCTAACCTTTGACGGCGCCGGCCGACAGCCCGCTGATGATCCATCGCTGGCAGAGCAAGACCACCAGAATCAGCGGGAGCGTGGCCACCACCGACGCCGCCGCCAACTCGCCCCACGGCATCGTGAACTCACCCTGAAACAGCGCGATACCCACCGGCAGCGTCTGCCGTTCCGGTTGCGTGAGGATCAGCAGGGCGAAGAAGAATTCGTTCCAGGCGTAGATCAGGATCAAGATCGCGGCCGTGAAAATCCCCGGCGAGGCGAGCGGCAGGGTGATACGGAGCAGGGTGGACCAGGGCCCGCAGCCGTCGACGCGCGCGGCATCTTCCAATTCGGCCGGCAGTTCCTTGAAGAAGCTGGCCAGGATCCACACGGCCAGCGGCAACGTGAGCGCGACGTAGGGCAGGACGACGCCCCAATGCCGGTTCAGCCCGCCCAGCGAATCGAGGATCCGCCACAGGGGAGCGGCGATCGCCATCTGCGGAAACATCGAAATGCACAGCAGCACGGCCATGATGATCCGTTTCCCCGGAACGGCCAGACGTGCCAATGCATAGGCGGCGGGAATCCCGATCGCCAGCGCGACCAGCGTCGTGGAACCGGCGACGATCACGCTGTTCGCGACGTAGGCAAACAGGTCGTGGTCGAACAGCGCGGTGCGATAAAAGGAGAGACTTCCGGAGGGCCACCAGGTCGGCGGCGTCGCTTCGATCTCCTGTTGCGATTTGAACGACGTCAGCACGAACCACAGGAAGGGCAGGAGACTCAACCCGACCGACAGGACGACGCCCAGGACGAGCAACAGACGGGGCTTCATGGTCGTGGTCGCTCCAGGAGGGACGAGCCGATCGCGCGGACATAGAGGAGCGAGATCGACAGGATCGCGAGAAAGACCGCGACCGAGACAGCCGAGCCGTAGCCGAGCCGGCCTTCGGTGAACAACGTTTGGTACCCGTAGAACTGCAGCACCTTCGTGGCATCGCCGGGCCCGCCCTGGGTCATCACGAACACGAGATCGAACACCCGGAACGCGTCCATGGTGCGGAACAGCAGTGCGAGCAGCAGCGCCGGCTTCAGCAGGGGCAGCGTGATGTAGCGGAAGCGCTGCCAGAGGCCGGCTCCGTCGACGGTGGCGGCCTCGTAGAGGTCGTCCGGAATGACTTGCAGCCCGGCCAGGATCAACAAGGCGGCGAACGACGACGTTTTCCACACGTCGGCCAGCACGACGGCGCCGAAGGCAAAGCCGGGGTAAGCCAGCCAGGGGACGTACTCCGCGATCCGGTCGCCGAACAGCAGCAGATTGGCGAACCCATATCGATCGTTGAAGATGTAACGCCAGAGTTGCGAGGCGACGACGGTGGGAATGGCCCAGGGGATCAAGATAACCGCGCGGACCAAGCCGCGCCCACGGAACCGTTCGTGGATGACGAGCGCGATCCCGAGCCCGCAGAGCAATTCCAGCAGAGTTGAAAGGAGCACATAGCTCAGAGTGACCAGAAACGCCTGACGGGCCGTCGGATCGGTGACGAGCGTCCCATAATTCTCCAGGCCGGCAAAAGGCCGGCCGAGCGAGGGAATTCCGATGAAGATGTGGTGCAGGCTGAGCCAGAACGAATCAAGGACGGGATAGAGCGCGAAGAGTCCCGTCACGAGCAGCGCCGGCGCCACCATGGTCCAGGCGGCCAGGGCCTCGCGTCGTTGCGGAGAACGAGCGGGTGCGCTCATGGCGCGGTCCTCGTGAGCGCCAGCAGACGGTCGATCCGGGCATCGGTCCTAGCCGCTTCACGCGCAAAATCGAATCGGTCCGTGGCGAGTGCGCGGCTGAAATAGCTCTGTAGGAGGTGCGAAATCGCCGGATAGGCTGGCGACCGGGGCCGCGGCTTGGCCGACTGCAGGACGGCGAAGTGGCTGTTCAATTGAGGATTGGCCGTGAGCAGGTCCGGGTCGTCATACAGTGCCCGCCGCGAGGGGGCGATGCCGGCCTCGCGCGCAAACCACTTTTGCATGGCCGGACTCGAGAGGAACTCGATGAATTGCCAGGCTTCCCGTGCATGCCGCGAATAGGCGCTGATGCCGTACAGCCACCCGCCGAGCGTGGCGGCATGCCGGCCCGATTCGAACCCGGGCAAGGCTGCGATCCCGACGCGACCCGCGACCTTCGAGCGGGTTTGGTTGTTGGCCAGCTCCCACGCGTAGGGCCAGTTCCGATGGAAAACCGCATCACCCTGGAGAAACACGGCCAGGGATTCGGGTTCCTGATAGGTGAGGACGGCGCTGGAGGCCAACCGACCGACGATGCGCTCGCGGACGAACTGCGTGGCCGCGAGGGCTTCGGGCGACGAGAGCCGTGCGCGTGACCCGTCGGCCGAGAGCAGGCTGCCGCCCTGGCCCTCGATGAACTCCAGCATGTGGCACACGAGGCCTTCGTACTGTTTGAAGGGAGCCGAGTAACCGCGCAACGTCGGGGTGGCGTTCCGCTCGCCGGCGACGATGGTATCGGCCTGTTCGGCCAGTTCGTCCCAGGTGGCCGGCGGAGCGAAGCCGTATTTCGCGAGCAGGTCCGATCGATAGTACAACAGCCCGGCATCGATCCGGCTCGGCACGCCGTAGACGTGCGATCCGTATTCGCCCACCGCGACTGTGGCGGGCAGGAATTCGTTCCGCATGGCCGGAGCAAACTCTGTATCCAACGGTCTTGCCCAGCCGGCTTCCGCGAATTCCGGAACCCAGATCACGTCCATGAAGAACACGTCGACGGTCGTATCGCGATTCTTCAGCTTCTGCGTGAGCAGGTCGTGATAGGCGGTGGAGCTGTGGGGGGCCAGCTCGCGGACGATTCTGATGTGAGGATGGGCCCGCATGAAGCGGGCGAGGGCCTCGTCCCACACGCGGGGATGATCCGGTTTCCACGAAATGAAGCGGAGGGTGACGGGGGGCGGTATGGCCGAAGTCTCAGCGTGAGCTCGGACGGTCAGGTTGGCGGCAGCCGCACCGAACAGCACGAGCAGCGCCAATGCCGAAGCCAGCCGAGACAGCGGTGGCACGCTGCGGCAGTTTCTCTTGGGGATGCGGTGATGAGCGCCTCTCCGTCGCATCACCCTCCCAGGTTATACACAGTCGGGGGAGGCGATGCAAAAGTGCAACGGTTGTGCGAGTAGGGGCGGTTGGTTTACCTGTTGCGATGAACTTGGCGGGGAGACCTGGCGCAGCATGTGGGTGTCTCACTCTGTGACGCCGTGTAAGGAAGCGGACGCGCCACGCTTCACAAGTCCGCCGAGAGGAGCTTTCGCCATGCGTCGCTCTCAGAGGAGTCCGGCATAGATGGTCCTCGAGCAGCCGAAAAGAAGCCTCCGTCAATCGGCGCTCGCACCTTGCCTCCGGTACCGCTCCCTCGCAGGACAGGCTCACACCGCGACACGTAAGAGACTCCGTCGGTTCGTTCGCCTGGTTGCGGCGCTGATGTGCGTCACCCTGTCGGCGCACCTGGCGGCGGCCGGCGACGCGCAGTACTTCTACGACGATCTCGGCCGTCTCTCCACCGTCGTGACCGAGACCGGCGACATGGCGGTCTATCGGTACGACGCCGTTGGCAATGTCTCCTCGATCGATCGGTTGACGCCGGCTCCGACCGGGATCGGCATCTTTGCCCTCCTGCCGGGCGCAGGGGCTGCCGCGAGCCAGGTGCGAATCCAAGGCTACGGATTTCTGACGACGCCCGCGCAAAACACCGTCACGTTCAACGGGACCGCGGCCACGGTCGTTTCCGCCACCGCCACCGCGCTGACCGTGACGGTGCTGGCCGGCGCGACGAGCGGATCCGTCGTCGTCACCAACAGCAACGGGTCCGCGACGAGCCCGCAACCCTTCACGCTGTACGTGCCGAGCGTCACTGCGATCAGTCCCACGGTGCTCCCGCAAGGCGTCACCTGGCCCGTCACGATTACGGGGGCCGATTTGGTCCAGGCCACGGCCGTCACCTTCTCCAACAGCGGGATCGTCGGCCGCATTCAGGCGGGAGCGACCCCGACCACGCTCCCGGTGGCCGTGACCGTCGGGGCGGCGGTCCCGACCGGCACCTATACCTTCAGCGTGACCACCGCGGCCGGGACGGCGGCCGGCGGCAGCATTACGGTGACGACGCCGCTGCCCACCATGAGCGCGGGGGCCCCGTCGCTGAGCGTGTCGATTCCGAATATGGCGGTTCCGGCCACCGGCGCGCCGACCGGCACGGTGATGAGCGTGGGCGCGCCGACCAGCGTGCGAAAGCCGTGACGCGCAGCGGCGTCGCAAAAGGAGCATCCACATGACGGCAACACAAATGATGAGGGCGGTGGCGATGAGACTGGCCGTCCTCTGGAGTCTGGTGAGCCTGTCGCAAGGCGCGATGGCCCAGACCTTCAGCAGCGGCAGCACGGGTGCATTGGGCGCGTTCAATCCCGCCACGAACACGGTGGTGACGCTGCCGGCGGACGGCATTCTGAACTACACCACCGTGAATATTCCGACCGGGGTCACCGTGACGTTTCAGAAGAACGCCGCCAATACGCCGGTGACGCTGCTGGCCACGGGCAATGTGACCGTGGCGGGCACGATCAGTGTGAACGGCGCGTTGGCTCCGCCGTGCAGCGGTGGCAATCCCGCGCCCGGCGGCGCCGGCGGCCCCGGGGGCTTCGATGGAGGACGGGGCGGCGCGCAGGGCGTCGTCAATACGGAAGGCTCGGTCGGCCAAGGCCCGGGCGGGGGCGCGCTCGCGGGACACGGGACCTACGGCGCGCCGAACAATTTTCTCGCGCTCATTCCACTATTCGGCGGTTCCGGCGCCACCGGCAGCAACGGCGACACATCCGCCTGCGGACTGGGCGGTTCGGGCGGGGGCGGCGCGATCGTGATTGCGTCGACCACGCAGATCTCGGTGACCGGGGCGATTACGGCGAACGGCGGGCCGCAGCCGCCGGTCTGCGCCACCGGCTTGGCCGGCAGCGGCGGCGCCATCCGGCTCGTGGCGCCCTTCATCACGGTGCCTAGCCCAGGCCAGTTGGAAGCCAAGAGCCCGCATAACGGTATCTCCACCGGCTGCTTCGGGGGTGCCGGCCGCATTCAATTGGAGGCGTTCAACTTCGGCGTGATCCCCTCGACCACCCCGGCGGCCTCGATCGTCAATACCCCCGGTCCCGTGACGGCGGCCAGCACGCCTGCGCTCACGAATCTTCCGACCGTGAAGATCGCCTCGGTGGCGGGGATCAACGCGCCCGCCACGCCGACCGGGTCCTACACGACCGCCGACATCACCTTGCCAGGCGGAACGAGCAATCCGGTTACGGTCACGTTCAACGCGACCAACACGCCGGTCGGGTCCGTGTTCCAAGTGAAGGCCATGCCGCCCTCGGGGGCGGCCGTCGTCGTCAACAGTGCGCCATCGACCGGAACGTTCGCCAGCTCGACGGCCACCGCGACGGTGACGTTGCCGACCGGGCTGACGTCGGTGCTGAACGTCTATGGCAGTTACGTGCTCACGCCTTAGCAAGATGTTGAACAAGGCCGCCAGCTTTGTTCTCGCGAAGACACTGCCGCCTTCACATCTCGCCGGCGTTCATAAACGTGGCGTGCTTTATTCAGCGCGTCGTGAACCTCAGAGGCTCGAATTCAACCGCGGCGGCCTCACGGGACGACCTTGTGAACATCTTGTGACGATTCTCAGTGTGCACAGGTTCTCGAATTCTGCGGAGCGATGAGCGTCCCATAGTCCTTCAGGAGAACGGAGACCATGCTCATGACGAACCCGACCTGTCGAGGGGGCCTCCGGGCCGGTCGCCTGCTACGGGCCGTCGTCGTCCAGGCGATCTGGGTGCTGATCATCCTGTCGCGCGCCGAAGGCGCGCCGGGCGACGTGACCCTTGCCATTCAGCCGGTCGAGGTGCGAGTCGTGCCCGGCCAAACGGTGACCTTCGTCGTGCAGGCGGACAAGCAAGGCCGGGGGTCGGGGCATCCGCTGATCCGCTTGTCCGTCGAAGATTTGCCGCCGGGCATGACGGCCACCGTGGAGCCGCCGGTCATCGGCACGGCCCCCCGCAGCCGCAGGGCGGTGGTCCGGGTGGGCACCACGGCCGACCGGCCGCTGCCGGCGGGGACGGTCCTGAAGATCGTCGGCACGGTCGAGGAGGACGGCAAGCCGATTCGACGCGAGGTCACGGCCGGACTCCAGGCCGCGGCAGCCGGCACGGGCGCGGTCGCCGGGCGCGTGCTGGCGGCGACGGACAAGGACGCCGTCGCAGGCGTCACCGTGACGGTCGGGAAGGCGAGCACGACCACCGACGCCGCCGGGAATTTCCTCATCACCGATGTGCCGAGCGGACTGCACCTGGTCATGGTGGAAGAATCGGCCCTCCCCCGCCTCCGTCCCGGCGGACATCAGCACACACATCCGACCCTGGTCGAGGTCACCCCGTCTGAGGTGACGGTCCTCGACCAGCCGCTGTATGTCCTGGACGCGCACCCGAGCTCGCAGCGCCTCACACCGGGCAAGGCGGCCACGATCCGGCCCGCGCACGTCCCCGGCTTTCGCATGACGATTCCCGAGGGGACGACGATCCTGGGAGAGGACGGCACGCCCCACACCGACGTGACCGTGACGCCGCTGGCGCCCGATGTGGTACCGCCGTTGCCGCCCGAGACCGCGCCGCGGACCCTGTACCTGATCAGTTTCGGCCGGCCGGGCGGCGGGATCGCCTCGACGCCGATTCCCATCGAGTATCCGAACGATCTCGGCGCGCTGCCGGGCGAGCGGATCGACCTGTACTACTATGACAAGGTGCCGGAGGCGGACCGCACGTCGCATCAGTGGAAGAAATACGGGGAGGGGACGGTCAGCGAGGACGGGCTCCGCATCGTGCCCGACCCCGGCGTGGGGCAGCCGAAGTTTTGCATTACGTTTCCCAACCGCCCGACGGTCACCGATGCCACGGTCCGGCCGGAAGATGAACGCAACGCAGATCCCGGCGATCCGGTCGACGCCTCTACCGGCATCCTGCTGGTGCAGAAGACCGACCTCGTCTTGCCCGGCGTGCTGCCGGTCGCCATCACGCGGAGCTACCGCACCAAATCGACCGGCATGGGGCCGTTCGGCCTCGGTGGCAGCTTCAACTTCGACCTGCTCATGCTGCCCGTCGGCGCCACCTATTCCTATCTGCTGCCGGACGGAATCGCTACCTCTTCACCCAGGAAGCCGACGGCAAGTACCGCAACCAGGCCTATCCGTTCCTGCGCGGAGCCGCCCTCACGAAGTTTGCCGACAGCCACACCGAGCTGCGGTGGAAAGATGGGACGGTGTACGTCTTCAATCCCGCCGGGTACCTGACGGCCCAAAAGGATCGCTGGAACAACCAGCTGACGATCACGCGCGACAGCACCAACCAGATCACGCAGATCACCGAGCCCTCGGGCCGCGCCCTGACGTTCACCTACACCCTCACCCCGCGGGGTGCGCTCCACTATTCCGTCATCGCGTCCATCACCGACCCCATCGGGCGGACGGTCTTCTATGGCTACCAGTTGGGCCTCCTGGCCTTCGTGATCGATCCCCAGGGCGGGCTCACGCGGTACGACTACTGGGGCGATTTTCTCGCCGCCGTGACCGACCCGAAGGGGATCACCTACCTCACCAACGAATACGATGCGAACGGGCGGGTGCGGGTGCAGCGGCTGGCCGACGGCGGCAAATACGTCTTTGCCTATACCTTGGCCGGCCAGACGGTGACCCAGACCCAGGTGACCGACCCCAGAGGCAACGTCACGGCCTATACCTTCACGGCCGCGCAATATGTGGCGCAAGTGGCGGCGCCGGGCCAAACGACCACCTACACCCGCCAGACCGGGACGAACAATCTCACGCAAGTCACCGACGCACTGAACCGCGTCACGAGCTACACCTACGACGCGAACGGGAACGTGCTCACGATCACCGATCCCGAGACCAACACCACGACGTTTACCTATGAAGCCACCTACAATCGGTTGGCGACCATCACCGACGCGATGACCCCGGCCAATGTCACCACGTTCACATATAACGATGTCGCCAGAACCACGACGAGCACGAACCCCCTCACCAAACAGACCGTGATTCAATACAATACGGCGGGCCAGCCCATCAGTATTACCGACCCCCTGAGCCACGCGACGACGTTCGGCTACGACGCCAACGGCAACCTGATCACCACCACCGACGCGCTGTCGAACGTGACCACGCGGCAGTACGATCCAGTCTCGCGGCTGATGGCGCTGGTCGATCCGCGGGGATTGGTCACTCGGTTCCAGTATGACCTCCTCAACCGCGTGACGAAGATTCAAGATCCGATGACCGGCACCACCAGCTTCAGCTACGATCTCAACGGCAATCTGCTCACCGTGACCGATGCGAAGAACCAGGCCACCACCTATACCTATGACAGCATGGATCGATTGGCCACCAGAAACGATGCGCTGAATCGGCAGGAAACGTATCAGTACGATTTGGCCGGCAATCTGTCACAATTTACGGATCGCAAGGGCCAGGTGACGACGTTTACCTATGACGCACTGAACCGGAGAACCGGGGCCACCTCTGTCGGCAGCTCCACCACGTTCGGCTACGATGCGATCAATCGACTGACCAGTGCGAACGACTCCGTGGGCGGGAATATCACCTGGGTCTACGATGTGGTCGGCAAGCATCCGAGAGTTGCAGAAACCACCAGCGCCGGGACGGTCACGGTCGAATATGACGAAATCGGGCGACGGCTGAAGCTCTCGGCAACGGGCCAAGGGGATACGACGTATGGCTACGATGCGGCGAGTCAATTCAAGACCGTGACCAAAGGGATGCAGACGGTGACGCTGAATTATGACGATGCGGGGCGACGGACCAGCCTGACCTATCCGAATGGGGTGGTCACCTCCTATGGGTATGACAACGCCAACCGCTTGCTCACCATCAACCATGTGAAGTCCCCGACGACGATCGAGAGTCTGACGTACACCTATGACAAAGCGGGCAATCGAGTCTCGCAGCTGCGTCAGAACGCCGTGGCTTCGAATCCCCCGACCGCCGTGACCGCCGCCAATATCGCCTACGATGCCGCCAATGAGCTGACCCGCTGGAACAGCGCGACGACGAATCTGACCTATGACAACAATGGGAATCTGGCGACGGAGACGCAAGGCGGGGTGACGACCACCTACACCTGGGACAGCCGGAATCGACTGACTGGCATCTCTCGCACAGGCTTCACCGCCAGCTTTGTCTATGACGGATTGGGGCGACGAAAGTCTAAGACCATCAACGGCACGACCACCGGGTTCTGGTATGACGGGAATGATGTCTATGCCGAACTGTCGGGGGCGACGCCCTCGGCGACGTATATCCGAGGACTGAGCATCGATGAGCCGTATATTCGAAAAGGCACAACTGATGAGTTTTACGAAGTCGATGCGTTAGGCAGTTCCGTAGTCTTAACCACCCCCGCCGGCACCGCCCAGACCACCTACACCTATGAACCATTTGGCACGACGACGCAGAGTGGGACCGCCAGCAGCAATGCGTTTCAGTACACGGGGCGGGAGAACGATGGGACGGGGCTCTATTACTATCGGGCGAGATATTACGGACCGCAATTTCAGAGATTTCTTACTGTAGATCCGATCGAATTTGAAGGCGGCGACGTGAATCTGTATGCGTATGTACAAAACGCTCCAATCAACCTAGCTGATCCATTGGGTTTTTCGGCGAAATGTCCAGATTGTGTAGATAGGTGCCTGAAGAACAACTATGGCGACCTTGCGGATTATGCCTTTAAGGCGAGTATCTTTGGTCTTGCAACAGTTGCAGGGCTCGAGGTAGCAGCCTACAGTGCTGGTGCAAAGTTTGGTGTGTTGGGCGGTCTTGGTGTTGCTTCAGACCTCGCTTCTCAATCATTCGCTAAGGAAGCTGCAAATATTCTCACCTCGCCAACGGCGAATTACAGCAAATTCTTCGGGTTGCAGGCTCGAGCCGCCGCCGCGGCCTCTTCCCTCAACGTTGCTTCAAGACTTGCTTGGTTCTCAAGAGTTGCATTCACAACAGCAAAGGCCTTGGGCAACGTAGGAGCGGTTGCAACAGTCGGTGGAACCTCCTTCTACGGTACGGCTTGGCTATACTGCAAGTGGGAATGTGGGCAAACGCGGTGAGCTCGGAATATACCACTATCCAAATTGCGCTCGGAACACTTGTAATGTTACTCGCGTTATTTTTCCGCCTACAGGGTAACATCAGAAAGTTCCATATTCTGTTCTTAGTCGGATTGATGGGATTGATAGGTGGTCTGATGGCATCCAACCTTATCGGGTTTTGGGTGGGGTTGATGCTATTCGTCGCCTGGTTTGTTGTAGCTGGAATTATGGCCTATTTGGAGCGAAGCAGCGTTAGAGATAGATAATCTTCAAATGTTGACGAAGAAGAAAAGAAGAAGAAAAGGGGTCGGGAGTCTTTTCTTGACAGAGGGTGCCGGTCGCGCTACAAGTACGCATGCCTCGCCGTCCTCGGCTCGCGGCTGGAGACCTGGTGTACCACGTGTTGAACCGCCGTGTCGGCCGGCTGCCCCTCTTTGACAAGCCGTCGGACTATGCCGCGTTCGAGACGATCCTGGCCGAGGCCTATTCTCGGCTGAAGAGCCGGATCGTCGCCTATTGCCTTATGCCGAATCACTGGCACCTGCTGTTCTGGCCCCGGCACGAGGGGGAACTCTCCGAGGTCTTGCGGTGGATCACGGTGACGCATACCCAACGCTGGCATGCCCATCATCACACGGCCGGGACCGGGCCGGTCTATCAGGGGCGGTTCAAGTCGTTTCCCGTGCAGACGGATGCGCATTTCCTGACCGTGGCCCGGTATGTAGAGCGGAATGCCTTACGGGCCAAATTGGTCGAGCGGGCCGAAGCCTGGCGGTGGTCGAGCCTCTGGCGGCGGACGCAGGAGGAGCCGACGCTGACGGCCTGGCTCAGTGACTGGCCGGTGGAGCGGCCGCGGGATTGGGTGGCCCGCGTCAATCGGCCGCAGTCGACATCGGAGATCGAGTCGTTGCGGCTGAGTGTCCAACGGGGGCGACCCTTCGGGGAGGCAGAATGGGTGCGCCGGATGGCGAAGCGGTTCGGAATGGAATCCACGTTGCGGCCGCGCGGACGGCCGAAGGGCTCCTGAGAAAAGACTCCCCGACCCCTTTTCCGTCGCCCTTTCCCGTCCGACCCGGTGGCGCTGACGAATGACGCCGGAGCCAGTCAGACGACGTACACCTATGAGCCGTTCGGGAGCGCGACGCAGGCGGGCACAGCGAGCAGCAATGCGTTTCAGTATACCGGACGGGAGAATGACGGGACGGGGCTCTACTACTATCGGGCGAGGTACTATAGCCCGATTTACCAACGATTTGTTCGGGAAGATCCCGTTGCGTATCCCACTGGTGACCAATTTCTGAATTCCTACGTCTATACTGCCGATAATCCGACCACTTTCATCGATCCGATAGGGCTTTGGAGAGTGAGTGGTCAGGGGAAAATCCCTCCTGCTGTCCCCAGTACTCAATTATGGCCGTTCCTCGATTGCAGGGATCTGTGTGCTCGAAACAACGCAGCTCCGGGGCAGGACCCAGCATGGATACAGTGGACGGTAACTAGAACCTATCTCAAAATCTTCCTCCCCTTTGTGAGGGGAGGCTGGGAGGGGCAGAGTCCCGGCCAGGAGCTCCTGCGCATGTCGGCCGAACATCGCCATGGTGGCCGGCCAGCGCTTCGACCTCCCCTTCCCCTCCTTACGAAGGAGGGGAGCAGACAGAGCATCGTGATGCCGGAAGCATGATTTTGAGATAGGTTCTAGATTGGCTCGATCTTCTCCTAGCAGTGTGTTGACAAACNNCGCCAGGCGAACGGCGGTGTCACCCGTAATGCCTCGCTGCCCCTTGATGATTGCCGTAATTCGATTCGCCGGCACTTCGAGAGCCTTGGCAAGCGTATTGGCGTTGATCGGAGGATCTGCCGCCTTCAGGAACTCTTCCAGCAAAATTTCTCCGGGATGCACCGGCCGCATACCGCTCTTAATCATGACGTCCCTCTTTCAGTGATAGTCTGTGATCTCGACATCATGGGGTCCGTCAGCCATCCAGACGAAACAGATCCGCCATTGATCGTTGATCCGGATACTGTGCTGCCCCGCGCGATCTCCCTTCAGTTTCTCCAGCCGGTTTCCGGCTGGAGCCAGCAAATCCCTAAGGTCGGCGGCGCTGTCCAACATCGTGAGCTTCCGTTCGGCAACTTTCCGAATCCCGGAGAACTCCTTGACGTTCTCTCCGGCAAACAACAACTCCGTTTTCCTGTCCCGGAAACCTCGGATCACGGTCTTCAGAATAGCATGGTTTGACGATTTACGTAAAGCGGATGTGCTAAATTTGTGCTAACAATTGGCAAAATAGATAGAATTCTTCGAATCACATCGAGCTAATAGAAACGCCGTAAAACCTTGTCTGACAAGGATAAACGGGGAAACCTTCGCAAAATCAAGCCGCTGCTAAATTCTGTCCTGCCGAACTTTTAAGGCGAGGGTCCTGGGTTCGAATCCCAGCCGACTCACCAAACCGCACTTCGTGCGACCCCGAAATGGTGTCAGGAATCATTTCGGTGTCAACGGACTCGGGCGGAGGGCGCTGTCTGTCCCTATGGGGCGCCCACGACGGATCATTCCGGCGGGCGTGGTTGTCCACGTCCTCAATCGGGGCACTGACTGGATTCGACCGTACAAAATGATTCCTGACACCATTTCTTCGTTCACAGTCCGTCCGGCCGTGCGCACGATTCCTCCATCCGCGGCGCTCCATGTGAGTGTTCAACAACGCTATGACAAAGCGCAGCCGGCGAACGAGGTGGTCAAAGCGGGATGCGGCGAGGCCCGGGGTCAGCGCGGCGTGGCGGTCTTGGCCTTGGCCATCATCTTGCAGTAGGTGCAGACTTCGGCGGTCGTCGGTTGGCCACAAGCATTGCAAGGGTGGAGGGTGCGTTGATCCTTCTCGGCCATCGACTCGGTCGGAGTATCGGGTTTGGCCTGTTTGTCGAGGAAGCCCCAATAGAAGCGCTGCTTCGTGCCGGGTGATTCCGTCTCCAGCCGGTTCAAGACTTCTTTATAGAGGAGCATCTTCGACCCCTTGGCCATCGGGCATTCGTCCACGATGTAGTCGAGGCGGTTGACGACCGCGTAGGCGGCGATCTCCCGCTCGGACAAGCGATAGAGCGGCTTCACTTTTTTTGCGAACCCCTCCACCGAGGCGGGCAGGGACGGCCCCTGCTTGTCGAGATACTCTTCCTGCCAATGCAGCACGTTGCCCAGCAGCCGGGCGGCTTCGTCGTCCAGGTTGTGCCCGGTGGCCATGACGTCGTATTCGTGCTCGATCGCCGCGCGGTTGAACTGATAGCGCTTGATCGTCCCGCAGGTCGAACAGGTCGGACGGTGCAGCATCGTGGACAGTTCGCGGATACCGGCGCCAGCCTCCTGCTCGACAATGTGCACGTGCAGTTGTGCGCCCAGGGGAGCCGCGACGGTGTCGTAATACCGTTGCACCTTGCGGTGCGACTCGTCGGAATAGCCGCCGATGCCGAGGTGGACGTAGAGCGCGTCGGCCCGATAGCCGAGCTTGAGGAGAATATGCCAGAGCGCCAGGCTGTCTTTTCCCCCCGAGACGGCCACGAGGATGCGGTCTTCGCGGGTGAACATCTTCTGCGACTTGATGGCGCGGGCCACCTGGTCATGCACGAACTCCGTGAAACAGGCCTTGCAGAAGGCGGCGTTGTGCCGCGGCAACCCGATCACGGCTTTCGTACTGGTGGGGCATTTGGTGCAGTTCATGGCTCCCCAAGGCTATTGGCATTCAGCTATCAGAAAGAGAGATGAGTCGATTCACGGGTTTCCGATCGCCGCAAGCCGATCGCTGACCGCTGTTGGCTATGAGCCCCCCGAGATCACCGGCCGGATTTCGATCTGATCCGTGTCGCGCAGGAGCTCGTCTTCGGTGACGAGCTCATCGCCGCGGATGACGAGATGGGCCTCCACGACGAGATTCAGCTCCCGCAGCACGTCCTTGCTGCGTTTCGGACCCTTGATCTCAACCTGGCGTTGGGGGTGACTCAATTGGACGATCATGAGCCGATGATACGGCCGGCGAGCGACGGAATGCAAACACGCGAGGGAGCGGTGTCAGACCGATGGAGATTGGCGAGACACGATGGCCCGGGACGTGATCTGTGAGGAGAACCCGCGCTGCGAGGGGACGGCCGGAATCCCGCCGGCTACTTTATCGCGTTGATAATCTGCGCGACGAGCACGCCGAGCACTCCGAGAAACAGGAGTGCCGCGGCGATTGCCAGACGCTTGAATCTCCGGTTCTTGAGTTCAAGATCGCTGAAATAGTCACTGTTCCATGCAGCCTTCCGAGCTTCCATGATCCCGCCCTCCCGTTCTGGTAGATCGCCCTCCCCATCTGATGCTGCGAGATGATTGCGAATGGTGCGCTGCGAGCCTCGGTTGAAGGATGCCGCATGTATGAATCCACCTAAGGAGAGTGCCACCACGTATATCCAACTATGCCGGGGGATAGCAAGCCCAAAGACTCGACAAAATCATGCGCAGGGCTGGATTTTGTCCAGGTCGGCGGTGCGGGGATGGATGAAGAGTTTCAGTGGGGCGGAGTAGGGTCGTCGGCTCCGCTGCGGCCTGTCCCCCAAGGTGTTGTGGTGGGGGTGGCTGCTACTCGCTAAATCTCGGCGTCTCGAAGGGCGCTGGCGGATTCTTCCGGCGAGACCGGGTTGATGTAGAAGCCGGTGCCCCACTCGAAGCCGGCGACCTGAGTCAATTTGGGAATGATCTCCAGGTGCCAATGGTAGAAGTCGCCCGTCCGTTCGTGCAACGGGGAGCTGTGCAGCATGAAGTTGTACGCGGGCCGGGCCAGGACCTTATCCATCCGCCGCAGCGACTCGCACAGGATCGGCGCCAGGAATTCGAACTGGTTGCGTTGACTCTCTTCGAAATAGCCCGCGTGCCGTTTCGGGAGAATCCACATTTCGAAGGGAAACCGCGGGGCATAGGGCGTGATGCAGGCGAACTCGGGGTTCTCCGCCACCACGCGCCCGCCGTCGGCCAGATCCTGCCGCATGACGTCGCAATAGATGCAGCGCTCCTTCTGTTGGTAGTGGGCGCGGCAGCCTTCGATCTCATTCTGTACGCTGGTCGGCACGATCGGCAACGCGATGAGCTGCGAATGGCTGTNNGTTCGAGCGTGGCGCCCGCGGAGGCGCCGTGATTTTTGAAGATCAGGATATAGCGGAAGCGCAGGTCTTTTTTTAGGTCGAGGATCCGGTCGCGGTACGCCCACAGCACGTCCTCGACCCGCTTGGGCGGGAGGTCGCCGAGGCTGTCCCGATGGCTGGGCGTCTCGATGATGACCTCGTGCGCCCCGATACCGTTCATGCGATCGTAGAGCCCGATGCCTTCTCGTCCCATGTCGCCCTCGACCTGCAGCGCGGGGAACTTGTTCGGCACGACCCGCACGCTCCAGTTCGGCCCGTTCGGTTCGGACCCATACGGGCGATAGGCCAGGATCTCCTTCGGCGTCAGACGTTCCTGGCCGGGGCAGAAGGGACACAACGCCGCCGAGTTCGACGGCGGACAGGGAACCTGCNNCTCCGTCGAAATGATCACCCACCGGCCTACGATCGGATCTCGTCGTAACTCAGGCATCTGGTCTCCTTCAGTGTGATTCGGTGATCTGGTGATTTGGCGATTGCGAGAGTCGAGGACAAATTCACCACATCACGAAATCGCCCGATCGTACTTTCTTTCAGACTCTCCACATCGTCGCTTCGAAGTCGTCGCCGGCGCGGTTGAAGGTGGCCGGGTTGTGATGGGGGTAGCGTCCCACTTCCATTTCGTGCTCCGACACCGTGAGCGACAACCGGATCTGGTCCCCGATCTCGATGCCCAAATCCTTGAAGGGCATCGCGAGCTCGAGGATCTTTTTGCGCGCGATCGTTCCGTACCGGCCGATCTCCCGATAGGCGCCGGTCTCGTCCGCCCGGCTCGCGGTGAAGGTTTGCGCGCCGGCGGGCGCGAGCGCAAAGGACAGCTTGTGCTGGTGCACCCCGGAGGCGATGGAGAGATCCACGGTGCAGTGTTCCTGGCGGGCCTGCGAGCGGTCGTCCGGATCGAGCCG
>JRYJ01003734.1_pt1 | contig 23483 bp, 34 predicted proteins | sample 235371 | NCBI WGS metagenome assembly JRYJ01 (sample SAMN03074219, study PRJNA261477) | activated sludge metagenome | biome: Wastewater Treatment Plant; feature: Wastewater; material: Activated sludge; isolation source: activated biomass of a wastewater treatment plant treating hydrocarbon... ... | reverse complement strand
TCGCCGCGCGACGCGACGCGGCAGGTGCGCTCACGCCGCAGCCACCGTCGCTTGGTCTCGGCGCGCGCAGCGACGCGCCATTCCAGAACGAGGGCCAGCGCGAGTACGAGGCCGAGCTCGCGTTCCCGCTCTGGCTGCCTGGGCAGAGCGCACGGCAGACGGCGGTCGTCGACGCCGAGCGCTCCCAGCTCGAAGGGATCCTCACCGTCGCGAAATGGAAGGTCGCGGGGGAGGTGCGCGAAGCTTACTGGGATGTGCGGATCGCGGAGGTCGAGCTGGCGCTCGCGCGNNGCGGCGCGGGCGAAGCTCGCCCAGGCCGCCGAGGACCGGCGCGACAGCCCGGAACTCGCGCTCGGAATGCGCCGCGAGCGCGGCGCGTTCGACCAGCCTTACGACAATTCCCTTCTCCTCAAGTTCAAGGTGCCCTTTGCGACCGACGCGCGCAACCGGCCGCGCATCGCGGCGGCGAACGCCGAGCTGATCGAGGTGCAGGCCGATTACGAACTCGAGCGCACCCGGGTCGCCGCCGAGATCGAGGTGGCGCGGCGCGGTCTCGCGCAGTCGGAAACGGTTCGCAGCTTCGCCGCGGCGCGCTTCGAGCTGGCCGCGGAAACGCAGCGGCTGATCGCGCGGGCGTTCACCCTCGGCGAGATTGATCTCGTTTCGCGACTGCGCGCGGAGAACGAACGCTTCGACGCCGAACTCGGCTTGACCCGGACCGAAGTGGAGCGGGCGCGAGCGGTGTCGAGACTCAATCAGGCGATGGGAGTGATGCCATGAAGCGCTTGGTCTACCTGTTACTCGCCGTACTCGTGCCCGGTCCGAGCGCGCTCGGCCACGAGGGCGAGGACCACGGTCCGCCCCCGACGCCCGCGGTCCAGACGAGCATCCCGCGCGTCGCGGCGGTTTCCGAGGCTTTCGAACTGGTGGGCGTCGTCTCCGGCGGCAATCTCGTTGTGTATCTCGATCGGTTCGCAACCAACGCACCGGTGACCGGCGCCACGCTCGAGCTGGAGAGCGGCGCCCTGAAAGCCCTCGGCACGGCGGCGCCCGAGCCCGGCACGTACACCGTTCCGCTCGGGCCGCTCGCCAGTCCCGGCCGGCACGCATTGGTAATCAGCGTCGCGGCCGGTAACGAGTCGGACCTGCTCTCGGGCACGCTGGAGATCCCGGGGCCGCCCGACGAGGCGCACGGACACGCCTGGAGTGAATGGCTCACCTGGACGGTGGGAGGCGCGGTGCTCCTGGTCGGCATTGGATGGCTGGTGCTGCGCCGCGCGAGGCGGGCCGCCGGATGAGCGCCAGGCTCCGAATTGGCCCGCGATGGACGGCGCTCGTCGGTGCCGGAGCGCTGGCGCTCGCAGCGCCGGTGTTCGGCCTGGAGACCGTCACCCTGAGGCACGTTCACGGTCTCGGCTACAGCCCCGACGGCAGCCGACTCATGATTCCGAGCCACGATGGACTTTCCGTGTACAGCGGCGGCCGCTGGTCGAAGGCGCCCGGGCCCAAGCACGACTTCATGGGCTTCGCGGTCACCCGCGATTTCATCATCAGCAGCGGGCACCCCGCGCGAGGTGCGGGCCGCGCCAATCCGCTCGGCCTGATCCGCAGTCGCGACGGCGGGCGATCCTGGACGAGGCTCGACTTCGAGGGGGAGGCCGAGTTCCACGTGGTCGCTGCGGGCTACGCAAACAACGCGGTGTACGTCCACAATCCGGCGCCAAACTCGCGCATGCCGCGCCCGGGGATCTACCGGATGATCGGCCAGGGGCCCGACTGGCGCGGGGCCAGCGGGCGGGGCCTGCACGGCGAGATTCACACGCTCGCGGTGCATCCGGCGCAAGCGGAATTGATTGCGGCGGCGACCAGTGCGGGCCTGTTCCTGTCACGAGACGCTGGCGACGAGTTCAAGCAGGTGATGGCAGGCGCGCATGCCACGGCTGCGCACTTTGCGCTCGAGGGCGATTCGCTCTGGTTCAGCGCGTTCGACGGCAAGCCTAGCCTCTATCGCGTGGCAATCGGGGGCGACGCGCGCGAAGAGACCGCGCTGCCGGCGCTCGAGCGCGACGCGGTGGCGAACATCGCGCAGAACCCGGCGCGCCGGGCCGAGTTCGCAATTGTGACGTTCGAGCGCGCCGTGTTCCTCACTCCCGACGCCGGCACGACATGGACGCGGATTGCGCCTCCCCGAGGCTCGGCGCCGGAGCGATGAAAGCGAACCTACCCGACGGCGGCGTGAACGGATTTCCAGGAGACATCATGAGAGGACTGACGACGCTTGTCGCTGCGCTGCTCGTCGCGACCCAGGCCGCCGCACACGAGGGCGAGGACCACAGCAAGGAGGCGGGCAAGCCCGGGCCTGCGCCGCGCACCGCGGCTGCCAACGCCGCGGAGGCCCCGCAGCGCCTTGCCGACGGGAGCCTGTTCGTGCCCAAGGCCGCGCAGCGCCAGCTCCGCATCCGCACGTCCGTCGGCGCGGTGGGCGATCTTGCCCAGACCGTCGAGCTGATCGGGCGGGTGGTGACCGACCCGAATGCCGGCGGACACGTTCAGTCGAGCCAGGCCGGACGCGTCGAGGCCGGGCCGCGCGGCCTGCCCACCCTGGGGCAGAAGGTGGCCAAGGGCGAAGTGCTCGCGTATGTGCGTCCCGTGGCGAGCAGCATCGAACGCGGCAATCAGCAGGCGGCGCTCGCCGAGCTGCGTGCGAACCGCGCGCTCGCCGAGAAGAAACTCGCGCGTCTCCAGGCGCTGGAAGGCACCGTCCCGCAAAAGGAGATCGATGCCGCGAAGGCCGACCTGCAAAGCCTGACCGAGCGCTCGGCTGCGGTGGGTGCGAGCCTCGCCAATCGCGAGCCGCTCCTGGCGCCCGTGTCGGGGGTGATCAGCGCGGCCACCGCGGTGAACGGCCAGGTGGTCGAGGCGCGCGAGGTGCTGTTCGAGATCATCGATCCGCAGCGGCTGATGGTGGAGGCGCTCGCGTACGACCCGGCAGTCGTAGCGACCCTCGCCGGCGCGAGCGGCATCCCGCATAACGGGCCGGCCCTCCAGCTCGCGCTCATCGGTGGAGCGCAGCAGATGCGCGAGCAGGCGCTGCCGGTGCTGTTTCGGATCAAGCCGCCGCTTCCGCCGCTCGCAGTCGGCCAGCCGGTCAAGGTGGTGGCGCAGACGCGCCAGACCGTCAAGGGCGTCCCGGTGCCGCTCGAGGCGATCGTGAAGGACGGCGCCGGCGATGCGGCGGTCTGGGTGCATCGCGAGCCGGAGTACTTCGTTGCCAGAAAAGTCCGCGCCCAGCAGCTCGACGGCGTGAGCGCCGCGGTCACCGCGGGGCTTTCAGCCGGCGACCGGATCGTCACCGAGGGCGCAGCGGTGCTCTCGCAGGTGCGCTAGCCATGTTCGCATTCCTCATCGACCAGAGCCTGCGCCACCGCCTGCTCGTCTTCGCGGCTTCGCTCATCGTCATCTTCTACGGCGTCATCACGCTGAAGCAGATGCCGGTGGACGTCTTCCCGGATCTCAACAAGCCGACCGTTACGTTGCTCGCCGAGGCGGGTGGCATGGCGCCCGAAGAGGTGGAGCAGCTGGTGACGTTCCCGATCGAGACGGCAATGAACGGGATGCCTGGCGTGACGCGGGTGCGTTCGGTCTCCGGGATCGGCCTTGCGATCGTCTTCGTCGAGTTCGACTGGGGCACGGAGATCTTCCGCAACCGCCAGCAGGTCGCCGAGCGCCTGTCGCTCGTGCGCGAGCAGCTTCCCGAAGGCATCGCGCCACAGATGGGGCCGATCGCCTCGATCATGGGCGAGATCATGCTGATCGCGCTGCCGGCCGATCCCGGCAAGGCGCCGGCGATGCAGGTCCGGGAGTACGCCGACTGGGTGATGCGCCCGCGGCTGCTCACCATCCCGGGCGTCGCGCAGGTGATCCCGATCGGCGGCGAGGTCAAGCAATACCGCGTCGAGCCCGACCCCGCACAGCTCGCAGCGCTGGGCGTACCGCTCGAGGCGATCGAGTCGTCGCTCAAGAACTATGCCGCCAACACGAGCGGCGGCTTCCTGGAGGCTGCCGCACGCGAGTACCTCATCCGCAATATCGGACGCACCTCGCGCCTCGCGGACCTGCAGAACCTCGCAGTGGCGGCGAAGAACGGCCAGCCCGAAGCGGCGTTCTGATCAACTTTCAATCATGGTGGGGCGACCCGATTGTCGCCCCACATTCCAAAGGAGCACGAACGATGTACGACAATCAACATCTATGGGCGCCGGACGCGCGCATTACAAGGACAACAATCATGGAAGAAGAAGGCGGCTACTCAGGGATTTTCTATGTGATGCTAATCATCGGCATCGTCGGCGTGTTGGGATTTTTCATCGTGGCGGCTGGAGCTGCGGGGGGGATGTGAACATGGACGGTGATTGGTTCGTACTGCGGCGGATTCCGTGCCCAACCTGCAACGGCGACGGGCTGGTGTGGCGTGGCGGCAATCAAGAGAGTTGCCCGCGATGCCACGAAACCGGCTACAGCACCGTCGAGGTGCCGCTGACTGTTGCGCTGCGTGACCTGGGCATCGACGTAAACGCCATTCAGCAGGCACAGCAACAGGCGCGGCGCGCTGCTGACGTTGCATAGATGCTGGCAAACGGCAAGATGCCGGATTGAGGTGACACCATGAGCGAACTCGACAACGGGTCACGTGGCGGGCGCATGTTCGCCCTATCCCTGCAAGGCAAAGCGACGGACGCTCAGATCATGCGGCGCGTTCACCGGCTGGCGAATTTCTACCGGGACAAAGGTCATTTTTACTGGGCGACTGGTTTCGTCGGGGGCGCTACGATGACCCTGGACGGAACATACCGGACATACCAGAACGGGCGCTGGAGCGATACGTACACCGATGCTGACCGTAATCGTCTGTAGCGCGGTGGGCGCGTTCGCCCTATCCATGCCGTTTTTTGTTTTCCTGTGGGCTTTGGCGCGCATGTCCAAAGCGCAGGAACAGCAGCAAGACGATACGGAAGCGTACCTGAGATTGACAACGGACTTTCAGAAAGGAGATCGGCAACCATGATGAAATGGACACGACACACTGACCTGTCGCTGGACGGGTCGAAAATCATCGTGGATCACGCACTCATCAAGACCAGCCCGGCGCTGACCAGCTTGGAGAAAGACACGTTGACGCCGGATGGATGGCGACGGCGCGACAGTCAGCCGACCGCCTATGCTGTGCGCTACACCGACGTGACGACGCGTCGGCAATCCTTCGAGGTGGGCGGGCTGGTCGTCTACTACCACCAGCATGACGGCTGCCTGCTCTTTGTCAGCCTCGTCTCTGCGCCGCAAACGCAACCCGATTCTATCGAGGCGATCAACCTGTCTACCGTGCGCGTGGCGGGCGTGCGTTGGCCGCACAATCTATCAGGCGGCAAGGGCATGAAAACGCGTCTAACAGAGGCGGCGCAGACAATGATGGCGGCGCACGGCGCGCTGCTCGATGACGACGCCTGGGTGCAGGTTCCCTACTGGACAAAGGCGGGACGCGCGCGCGTGTCCCGCCTTGCCATACGTGAGTTCAAGGCGGGCAAGCTCCGCAATCCCGAACCACAGGAGCGCCATCCTTACCGCAAGCTGGCGGGACGCTTCCTCAGCTTTCACGGCGTTTGGGAGATCGGCACGGCGACCGTGCGCGTGACCGAATCGCCCGACAAGGTTATTGTTGGTCGTTCCATCCTCGACGTGGTGCGTCAGCCAGAGGCGGTGGAGTTGCACAATACCGTGCTAGGCTGCTCTGTCTGGCGTTTCACGCCATCAGAGTTTGCACGGTTGGAGAAGGTGCTGCCATGAGTGAGCACACCTATCAGTCGCTAGAAACGCTGCCAGTTCGTCAGATCATTCTGATGTACCTTGACCAGCAGAGAACCGTGCAGGCGTTGACGGAGCGGCTGACCCGGCTGGAAAAAGGAGCCGGGCAGCCGATCACGGCGTCCAACGCGTGCCCGCACTGCGGATACACGAAGATTTGGGAGATGCCGCGCCGCCGCCAGTGCAAACGGTGCAAAGCGGTTTGGGCAAGGGAGGAGTGATGAGTCAACAACAGCGAGAATCGGCGCGGCGTGACTATCGCACGATCAAGACGGCGCTCGACAACGAGCGCCGCATGTCGGCGCAGTTCCTCAAGGGGAGCCGCCGCGAGGCGAAGCTGGCCGAACTGGACGACGCGCTGGCTGCACTCAATCGCCTGGGCGTCGTCATCGGCGCCGTGTTTGCGGCGGAAGAAGCGCAGCAAGCGACATTGCTCACTGGGGGAAATGCCCAGTGACGCGTCAAGAGCGGTGGACGGAGATCGTTGTCGCCAAGCCCGTTTGCGCGCCGATGCGGTCGGTGATCACCGGCGCGCTCGACCCCTACGGTGTGGTTTACCGGGTCTCCTTCCATCACGCGATCAGGCCAATCAATCCAAGCAAGCTACCCAAAGGGGAGGTCGAGCGCAAGGGCGGATTGGTGACTTGCTACGTGGCGAAAATCCAGGTCAGGGAGCAAGCGGCGGTTTGGGCAGAGTACCTGCTGCTGCGCACGCACCGGCTGATGCTGCTGTCAACACCGAAGCACCCGCGCAACGCCCGGTGGGTGGCGAAGTTCGACCTGAACGACATGCCCCGCCCCTGGATTGAACCGGGCTGCACGGAAGGGTCACAGCGCCAGACTGAACCCGCTCAGAAGGAGCGATCTTGGTTGGTACGTCTGTTTCGACGTGGTGATTGACAGTTGTTTGATTACGTGTTACAATTTCATTTGAGGGTAACAAGCACGTCAAGGAGGTGACACAGCTAAACAGAACAACGTCCTGCTGCCGGGTGCGTCTGCACGCTAACCAACTTTCTGCTTCGGTCGAGGAGTGAGTGGGTTGCGGCGCATCCGGCGAATCTATTTCAGAATTGACTCAACCAGGGCAACAATCATCCATATTTGATTCCGTGCGCCTGTATCATCCTATTGATACGGGCGCTTTTGTTTGGTACAATGAGCGCATCGATTCACGACCTGAAAGGATGAGGATGTTGCACCCGTTACCAGACACTGACACTATTGCCGCTAAAGCCGTGCGCAGTGTGCATCGGCGCGGCTTCTACGACAGCACGCCGCACGTTGCCAACGACCCGCACGTGATGGCGCAGGTTCTCCGCCTCGTTGAGGAAGTGGGCGAGTACCAGCACGCCCGGCTCTACAACGCCCCCACCCACGAAAAGGCCAAAGAGGTGGCCGACATCGCCATCGTGGTATACCAGCTTGCTTGGCTGACTGGCGTGCCCCTCGACATGCTGTACCGGCAGGCGGCGCCGTTGGCATCGACCAGCTTCTCAGTGGAGGTGAGCGCGCTGATGCGCGCATTGCGCAAGTGGACAGGACGCACGCTCGACAATGCGTCCATCGCTACGGCGCTTGCCCGCATCATGGCGCTTTGCTACATCACGTGCGAACAGATGGGACAACAGTTGGCAGTTGTAGTGGCCGACAAGCTGGCCGCCGATGAGCAGCGCGGCTATCAGCACAACGGGATGGCTGACTAATGGCCGTGCGTTTGGAATCCAAATCTCAGCCCGATTCTCCGCCAGCACTTGACACGCTGACCATCGTAATTGAGCGGTCGGATGTAATAGAGCGCAGCTTGATGGCGTTGACTACCGAGTTGAGGCGGCGCGCATTGGACGCCGTCCCAACGGTGAGATTTTTGTTGCGGAGGTGCTGGCGCCGCAGCGCACGGTGTTGGCGCGAGACGACGCTATCCGTCGTTTCAAGATCGGGCAAACGGTGCTGGTAAGGTGGGAGGACGTACAATCAATCATAGAGAACGAATCATGATAATAAGCAGCCTGAAAGACTTAAAGCAAGACAAGCACAATGCGAACAAGGGCACCGCGCGCGGTAGCGCGCTTGTGCGCCAGTCACTGGAGGACGTGGGGCCGTGGCGAAGCATCGGCGTGGATGCAAATGGCGTCATCGGCGTCGGGAACAAGACCGGCAAGACCTGGAAAGAGTTGGCGAACCCCGACGACGTGATTGTCGTCCAGACGGACGGCACAAAGCTGGTCGTCGTCCAGCGCGTCGATCTGGACTTGGAGGCGGAAGATGAGGAGGCGCGCAACCGCGCCCGTCGCGCCGCCTACTATGACAATCGCGCCGCCGAGCTTAATTTGGAATGGGAAATCGGCGTCATCCGCGCCGACTGGAAGAACGGCATTGGCCTAGATACGATGTGGGAGCCGACCGACCTGTTTACGCAGAATGAGCTAATGAGCGAACAGGCCACCGGATTCCTGAGCCAGTTCCTTGCGCCCTCTCCGCAGCCTGCTGCTGCGCCTGTGGCGGGCGGAACATCCGACACTAGTGCGCCACAACCTGCGTCTTCTCTGCCGCCTGATGCAGCGTCTGTGGCGGGCGGCACGCTTGCTGATGGTGCGTTGCCACCTGCGCCCTCTCCGCAGCCTGCTACTGCGCCGCCTGTAGCGACGGGTGACATACGCAGCAATTACACGTTCCTGACGCTCACGACCAGCCTTGCCGAGCGGGATTACATCATGGCGACCCTGCAAAGCATTGTCAGAGAGCATCAGGTAGGCAATGTAGCCGAAGCGCTGGTGTGGCTGTGCGAGGAGTACAACGGAGACCACGATGACGATTCCCAAGAGTAAGTACAAGCGCAGGCAGAGCGTAGACCAATCGGTCTACGAATTGGCGCTCGACCGCATCCGCCGTCTCTATGCGTTGCACGACACGATTATCGTCTCCTTCTCTGGCGGCAAGGACAGCACGGTGGTGCTCAACCTCACGGCGCAGGTAGCAGCCGAGCTTGGCAGATTGCCGGTGCGCGTCGTCTCCTTTGATGAGGAAGCCATCGCCTACGAAACTGAGGATTACATGCGGCGCTGTGCGCAGCGTCCCGACCTCGCGTTTGAGTGGTATTGTGTTCCGATGAAGCATCGGAACGCCTGCTCAAATGAGGAATCATGGTGGTATCCCTGGCATCCTAATGACCGCGAAAAATGGGTGCGCCCTATGCCACCAGAGGCCATCACCGAGATACCTGGCTACGATGGCGTAGGAAATCCGTCCTCTATCTCTGACATCAGTTGCATTATAAGCAATAATGTATCGCTTGGGCGCGTGTGCTGGCTGTTGGGCATTCGCGCCGATGAGTCGATAACGCGCTGCCGCGCTGTGCTTGCGCGGACATACGACAACTACCTGATTCGCGTTGCTCAAGGTGATTCCTGGGGATCACCGAGCATCCCAGTGCTGACACCGCAGTACAAGGCATATCCGATTTATGACTGGACGACCGAGGACGTTTGGACAGCACCCGCCAAATTCGGATGGGACTACAGCAGCGCGTATGACCTGATGGAAATGATCGGTGTGCCTGCGGCGCAGCAGCGGCTGTCCCCTCCGTTCGGAGAGCAGCCGATGCGTGGGCTCTACATCTGGCGGGAGTGCTTCCCTGACATTTGGGATCGGTTGCAGATGCGCGTCCCAGGCGCAGCGACTGGCGCTCGCTACAGTCGCACGGAGCTATACGCGGCTGGCGACACGATTTCGAAGCCGCCTGATATGTCTTGGGAAGAGTACATTGCCAGCCTGATCGCCCGGCATCCAGATGAGAAGGTCAAGCGCCAGACGGCGCGCAAGGTGCGTGAGGCGATCAGGATTCACTATCGGTTGACGACCGACCCGATTGCGTCGAAGGCGTACCATCCGATTAGCGGCATCAACTGGTATTCACTGGCGAAGCTGGCCGAGCGGGGCGACACCAAGAATCGTTGGTCACGCAAGCTGATCGGAGACGATCCGGATGTGCTCGCAAGAGCCTGGGAGAAGTACAGAGCAAATTTGCAGGAGGAGGAGTAATGGCAAATATAGACGATCAGCCCGTTAGCAATGTGCAGTGGTTGCAGCGCGACCAGTTGCACGCAAACGATTACAATCCTAATCGTGTCGCACCGATGGAGCTTGACCTGCTGGCCACCAGCATTTGGGAGGACGGTTGGACACAGCCGATTGTAGCCCGGCGTTATGAGGGCGTCGGGTTGCAGATCGTTGACGGGTATCACCGTTGGACGGTCGCAGGCCGACCGAACATCAGCGCTTTGACAAATGGGCTTGTACCGGTGGTGCTGTTGCCTGACGCGCTTAACCGAGCGCACCAGATGATGAGCACAATTCGCCACAATCGCGCGCGTGGCACGCATTACGTGGTGCGCATGGCGGACATCGTCAATGAGTTGGCGATCTCGCTATCTGTGCCAACGACGGAGATCATGCAGAGGCTAGGCATGGAGAGCGAGGAAGTCAAGCGCTTGATCGAGCGTGGCAAGATGACCACGCGTCACGGTCAAGAATCGTTCAACAAAGGATGGGTTCCCGGTGATTCATGAACTGATGACAGCAGACCTGTTACAGGCGGAGGCGGGACGCGGGTCGCGGGTTCCTACGCGCCTATGGGCGTCTGATGCGTTTGGCTGCCTGCGCCGCGCCGTGCTTAAGTTACAGGGTGCGGCGACGACCGTTGACCCTGCGCCGACCATGTTGCAAGCGTTCCGCTATGGCAATCTCTATGAGGATGACATTGTCGCAGCGGTCGTGCGACAGTTGGGTGAGCAGCGCGTCACTACGCAGTTGCGGCTAGGAGATGAGTATTGGTCGGGTAAAGCCGATCTGGTTATCGACCATGGCACGTCCACGCCGACGATTGTCGAGTGCAAGGCGCTTAATTCTAAGTGGTGGAATTATCAAGATGGTCTCCCCAAAACTGAGCACGTTGGCCAGTTGTGCATGTATGGACACCTGTACTCCAAGCAGTTCGGCGTGACGCCAAACCTGATTCTGTTCTACCGGTCATGGTCTGACTACGCGGAATTGACGTTGACGCCGCACGATGATACGGTATTTGTCAACGGCGTCATGAACGGTAGCAAGGTCACTAAAATTCTACTCATGAACGTGCGAGAACGCAGAGAGGTAGCGGAGTGGGTTTTCAACAATCGCGCGCCATTGCCCGCCCGCCTGCAAAACAAGGAGGACGGCTGTACATTCCGGGGGGAACCCAGTTGCCCCATGTACTACCATTGCTGGCCACGACAGGATTTGTCGCCGTCACTGTGACGTGGCAGGCGTTTGCCGTCTCGCAGCAGACGCCGTTCGTTCCACCTGTGCAGGACATAGCGAGGGCGTTTGTTGACCTGACGGCGACGGGCGAGATGGGCAAGCACGCAGCGGCCAGCGTGCGAACCGTGCTTCTTGGCTTTGGCCTTGCTACGTTCCTGGGCGTGCTGTTGGGCGTGGCGTTCGCTCAATGGCGAGTGCTCGGCACGATGTTTATGCCGGTGCTTGACGCAGTGCGCCCGATTAGCGCGCTGGCGCTTTTTCCGCTGCTCATCCTTGCGTTTGGCCTGGGACAGACCAGCAAGATGCTGGTCATCTTCTGGACGGCGTGGCCGAGCGTGCTGCTTGGCACGGCGTACGGGTTGCAACGTGTAGAGCAGGAAGCGGTTGAAGCTGCTCGGCTAGATGGGGCCGGGCGGCTTCAATTGCTTTGGCGCGNNGTATGTCAGCCGGTTGGATTAGCTTGGTCGCCGCCGAAATGCTTGGCAGCAACCAGGGGCTAGGCTACGCGGTGCTGACCTACTCTCAAACGTTCCGCTTTCCGCAGATGTATGCGGCCATCGTTTGTATTGCGCTGTGCGGGCTGGTGCTCAATCGCCTGCTCGCGGCGTTTCAATCGTTTACAGTACGGAGGATCACATGAGGTACGGAGTTCTGACGTTGTTGGTGGTGGTTGGCGTTTTGGCGGGGTGCGTGGCCGTGACGCCGCCTACTCAGGAGCCAGGAGCGCCGCCTGTTGTGCGGTACATCAATTTCAAGGTGTATGACCCGGTCTACGTCGCCATCGATCAGGGTTTTTGCGCTGAGAGGGGGATTGACGTGCAAATCGTTTGCGACGCTATTGCTGGAGCAAACGCGATTCAGGCGGTCGCAGCCGGGCAAGCGGAAGCCGGTCTGTCCAGCGTGCCAGCGCTGGTCAACGCCAACGCTGCGGGACTGCCCGTACAGGGCGTGATTGACATCCAAACCACGTTGCAGGGTCAACCATTGCAACGGTGGTTTGTGCTCAACGACAGCCCGTTACAGTCGCTGGCTGATGTGGCGGGCGCCCGCTATGCGGTCAACATCTGGCGCAGCAGCTTCCATTACACGACGCTGGCTGCGCTTGCCGAGGCTGGCGTAGATGAGAACTTGGTTGATTTCCAGCTTCTTAGTTTTGCCGACCAGATTCCGGCGCTTATGTCGGGCGAGATCGACGTTGCCGGGCTGATTCCTCCGTACCAGGGTTTCCTGCTGGATGAGTACGGCGGGCAGGTGCGCGAACTGTGGAACGATTACGATTTCTACGGGGAGAAGCACGTCAGCCTGATTTTCCTCAATCGCTTGTGGGCGCAGTACAACCCGGTACAGGCGGAAGCGTTTGTCTCCTGCGTCCGTGATGCTATCGAGTGGACGGAGGCCAATCAGGCGGAAGCAGCCGCCATCGTGAGCAGCTACACCGGCATTCCCGCCGACGCCATCGGAGAGTATCATTTCACGCCGGGCGGCGCTGTGCGAATGCCTGATGTGCAATGGTGGATTGACTATCTGCGCACACGCGGCGATCTGACTGCTGACTGGGTGCAGCCGGATGACGTGGCCACCGACAAGTATAACCAGTAGGCGGCAGAGACATGCTGAGGTATACGACAGTCGGTTCCAAGCAGAACGGCGACAATGCGCGCTGGCAGTACGTTTGGGATCACATCGGCGAGATCGTGCCTGAGCATGTCGCGCGCAAGCTGGTGGACGACACGGCGAGTGAGGTGGAAGCTACCATCTCCGCTCGTCGTGTCGGGTGGGCTTGGTCGGGCGGCAAGGACAGTCAAGCGCTCGCCGTCGTCATGGATGCGGTCGGCGTCAAGCCGTGCGTGCTAGGGATGACGCTGGAACTGGAGTATCCCGACTTCCTGCGGTGGGTGACGGACTACATGCCGTGGGAGTTGAGCATCTACGATAGCGGCCACACGCTTGGCTGGTTGGCCGAGCATCAGGAGTGGCTGTTTCCGCAGCATTCCAGCGTGGCGGCGAAGTGGTTTGCCGCCATCCAACACAAGGCACAGGCGAGCTTTGTCAAGGAACACGACCTCGACATGATCATCCTGGGACGCCGCTTCGCAGACCGCAACAACTGCGGCGATTCTGCGACGGGCGTCTACACCAACGCAAGCGGCGTAACCCACTATAGCCCGATTCGACACTGGACGCATGAGCAGGTGCTGGCCGTCTGCTACTGGTACAAGATGCCGATGGCGCCATTCTACGGCTGGGTGAACGGCTGGGTTGTCGGAACCGGTTGTTGGGCGGCGCGTCAGTGGACGGGCAGCACCGCCAATGGCTGGCGTGAGTTGTGGCAGATCGACCCGTCTATCGTGCTGGCGGCGGCTTCCTGCATTGAGTCGGCGGCAGCGTTCGTCAAGGAGCAAGGCTGATGTGCGGTTTGTTCGGTTTTTCAGGGGCTGCACGCCTCTCCATCGTGCAGCGACTGGCTGCACTATCTTCAACGCGCGGAACGCACGCCTACGGCGCTCAATGGGCGACAGGACGCATATCAGGGGCGGGACGCTGGGATGACCACCTAGCCCAGTTGCAAGCCGTTGACGGTACATGGTGCGTCGGCGTTGGAAGAATGGCCACGTTTGGCACGTGGCGCAATCCGGCAAACAACCAGCCGATCACGGTTGGCGGCGTGACGGTTGTCCACAATGGCAATCTCTACCACATGGATGCTTGGCTGCGCGCCAACTTCCCGGCGTACACGCCATTGACGCAGACTGACACCGAACTCGTGGCGCTCGCTTTGGCGCACGGCTACGCGCCGGAAGCCTTGCCGCATGGCCCCGCAGCGGCGCTGATTTGGCATGTAGACGGTGAGAGGGGTCTACATATCTGGCGCACGAATCACCCGTTATACACGGCGTCTATTGGCGAATGCGTGTACATCAGCAGCCGAGCGTGGGATGACGCGTGCGAGCTTGTTCCAGCCAACACGCTGGTGCGCGCGCAATATTCGGATTTTTGAGGATTCATAAAAATGGCAAAGGCCGGGCGACCGCTCAAATTTACACCGGAGGAAGTGGCCGAAGCGCTGATAGCACGCGGCGGTATCATGTCGCTGGCTGCGAAGCAGCTTGGTGCTGACCCGGAGACGGTTGCATCGTACTGCAAGCGGTTCAAGGTCTGTCGGGACGCCAGAGTCAGCGGCGTCGAGCGCATGAAGGATTTGGCGGAGAGTACGCTGATGAACCTGATTGCCGAGGGGAACGTCGCGGCGACGATCTTCTACCTCAAAACCAAGGCGAAGGATCGCGGCTACATTGAGCCGCATCAGCAGTTACAGATGCAGGCGGCAGCAACTGCCAACGGCACAACGGTGGCAATTGCCGGGTCTGTATCGGTCAAGGAGTGGCGGCGTCTAGCCGAGGAGCGCATGGCGCAAGCAGATGCTGCGCTGGCATTGTTGGATGACGACTACACAACCGATGGTGACGCATGACGCATGCGTCACAAGCCAAGCCTGCGTAGGCTGTATCTTACTGCAAACCTCGACCTAGAAGCAGCATCCGGTGTTCCTGGCGCACGCTGGGAGCCGTTCCAGATCGCCCACCTCGATGATGAGGGGACGTTCCGCATAGAGAACAAATCTCGCCAGATTGCATGGTCATGGCTGATTGCCGCCGAGGCGTTGGCCGACGCTATTCTGACGGGGCGTAGCAGTTTGTTCGTCTCTATCAATATGGCGGAGGCGCAAGAGAAGATTCGCTACGCTCGACAGGTCTACGAAAGCCTGAACGTCGAGCGTCCCCGCATCGTAGGTGAAAGCCAGACGCACATCGAATTGGAGAATGGCGCTCGCCTGTTAAGCCTGCCGAGTCGGCCGCCGCGTGGCAAGGCGCGCTATTACGTCTACCTGGACGAGTTCGCCCACTTGCAGCAACCGCGTGCGGTCTACACGGCGGCGCTTCCCATTATCTCGAAGGGCGGGCGCCTACGCATCGGGTCAACGCCGTTCGGCCCGCAAGGGATGTTCTGGGAAATCTACACCGAGCAGGTGCAACCATATCCTGGCTACAGGCGGGCGTTTACGCCTTGGTGGATGGTGCAGAGCATGTGCATCGACATTCCTCGCGCACGGCAGGTAGCGCCAGGGATGAGCCAAAACGAACGCGTTGCCATGTTTGGCACAGAGCGCCTGAAAATCATCCACGGCAATATGCTATCGGACGATTTCGCGCAGGAGTACGAGGGCAATTTCGCCGACAGCGGCAACGCATGGATCACCTTCGCTGAATGGTCAAACGTGCAATCCGCCGACCTGCTGAGCGAACAGCAGAGCGTGCAGGGGAACGCCATCAACGCGGCGCTTGACCTGATTGACCGATTGCGACAGTTGAGTCTCGACACCCACATCGAGAACGCAATGACGGTAGGGATGGACGTTGGACGCACGCATGACGCCAGCGAGATTTTCGTCTGCGGTATGGGAACCACCAGTGTCATCCCAGTACGCGCCAACATCACCATGCGCAAATCGCCCTTTGATGCACAACTGGCTGTAGTGCGGAAGCTGCTGGACGCACTGCCTGTAGTGCGCATGTTGATTGACAAGAGCGGGTTGGGGATGCAGTTGGCCGAGCAGTTGGAAACGTACTACCCTGGCAAGGTCGTTGGTGTGGATTTCAACAACGCCAACAAGGTGATGTGGGCAGTAGACGCGCGTATGCTCGTCCAGAAGCGTCAGATCGTAGTCCCTGTTGACCGGGCGCTGGCCTATCAGGTCGCCAGCGTCAAGCGCATCCAGTCGGGCAGTAGCGTGATTTTTGATGCTGATCGCACCAACGAGCATCACGCCGACAAGTTTTGGGCATGGGCGCTGGCTGTACACGCCGCGTCGCAAATCATGGGCGGGGGAGACACGGTGCGTATCATCGGCAGGCGGCGCACTGGGTAAAATGCCCAGTGACATTTTTTGATGATTTTATGTTACAATTCCAGTCAAATACCGGACATCTAGGAGGTACATCGTGGAACAGTACAGACGGCTGGCGTTGCAGGTCAATAGCCTGTTGGCCGACCGCAACCGGTTGGCAGGGATGCTTGGTCAAATTATGGATGGCCGACGCGACATCTACGCAGCGGCTGGCTATCCGCAAGTGTTGTCGTTTCAGGACTACTATGGAGCGTACCGGCGGCAAGACCTGGCGCGGCGCATCGTCACTGCCAAGCCCGATGAGACGTGGCGCTTGCCGCCTGTCGTTCTGGATGGCGCTGACGCCAAAAGCGGGCGCGACAATACGCTATTTGCCAAGGCAGTGTTGTCGCTTGCAGAGGGTGCGGAGCTTGGCGGGCTGGAAGACAAGTTCGGGCTGTGGCACGTGCTAAATCGCCTTGACCGTGTAAGCGGCATCGGGCGCTACGGCATCCTATTTCTGGGCATCCGGGGCACAGACCAGACCGACCAGCCGCTGCGCAAGGGGGAGGCCAGGTCAGCGCGCGATCTGCTCTACTTGGGTGTCTACGATGAGGCGCACGCCGACATCGTAGAGTTCGACAGCGACCCGGCATCCCCTCGCTTTGGGCTGCCTCTCTACTACAATCTGACGACGACGGACGGCAAGATCGGCGGCACGAAAACGACGCGCGTGCACTGGTCACGCTGCATCCATGTCGCCGAGGGGTTGGACGGTGACGACATCTACGGTACGCCCCGGCTGGAAGCGTGCTGGAACCGCATCGTGGACATCCTCAAAATCATGGCGGGCAGTGGTGAAGCGGCGTGGAAGCTGCTTGACCCTGGCTACAACATCCGTGCGGACGAGGGGAAGCGGCTTCCCACCGACCCTGCGCAGATTGAGGCGCTGGAGGCGCAAATCGAGGACTTCATCGACGGCTATACGCGCTGGCTGATGCTGGAAGGAATGACAGTCAATGCAATCCCTGGCAGCGTGCAAGACCCGTCCGGGCTGGTGATGACGAACATCTCCCTGATCTCCGCCGCCACCGACATTCCGCAGCGCATCCTGCTTGGCAGCGAGCGGGGAGAGCTTGCCAGCAGCCAGGATGAGCGCAACTGGGCGACGAAGATTGAGACGCGGCAGGTCAACCATGTGGAGCCGAACATCATTCGTCCCCTACTCAGCCGCCTGATCTATGCTGGCGTGCTCCCCGCGCCGGCCAGCGGCGACGTGTTCGTGAAGTGGCCGAACTTGCTGGNNGCTGCCTGCGCCGTCTTCCGGCGACGTGTTCGATTCAGTGGCCGAACTTGCTGGAAAGCGACCGAAGCGCCGAAGCGCAGACGGCCAAGACAACCGCTGAGGCGCTGGCAACGGCAAAGGCGAAGGTAGACCCGAAGGTCTTTGTGGAGACCTACCTACCGGAGTTGCCCGTTTCCGCTATCGAGGAAGCGCCGGAGCCACCGCCCCAACTTGTCCAGCCGCAACCGGGTCAGCAGCCAGACGATGATCAGGGGCGTGACGACCAAACCGGCGACGAAGAAGCGCCGGAGGAGGTGGCGGCGAATGCTGCACCCTTTTGGCAATTCACCAATGGCCGATGGTGGTACGCTTACCCGTAACGCAATCGAGGATGGGGACGACCCCGAACGGGCAGAGCTAGAGCGCAAATCAGCCAGACGCATCCGTTCCGCCTTTGCTGCTGTTCTGGATGCCGTGCTGCCCGCAGGCACGACAGAGAACGACATCACGCCCGAACTGGCGACCGTGCGGCTGGTCGGCGCATGGGGCAAGGTGCGTGATGAGATCGTGCGGATGCTGACCGACGCGGCGCTGATGGGCGCGCGCTTCGCCTTCTATTTCAACACGGGCGAACTGCAAGCCAACGACGCATCGATCACGTCCTCCTGGGACACCGTCAACGAGGAAGTGCTGCGCTATGTGCTGGGCGACGCGTTCCATATGGGCGGCGGAATTGCTGACGAACTGACGCAGCAGTTGCTGCGAACGAGCGAGCAGCAGATCAAGATGGCGATTGCGGAGTGGGTGCGCAACGGGCACCCACTGGCGACGCTCATTTATACGCTGTAAGCTACGGCGCTCTCCCGCCGTCGCGCCGAACTGATCGCCACGACCGAAGTGACGAGAGCTTATGCGGAGGGCGCACGGCTGACCTGGGCGCAGGGCGGCGTCATCCAGACAATGCGCTGGCAGACTGCGAACGACGAAGGGGTCTGTCCCATCTGCAAGCCGCTCAATCAGCAGACGGCGGCAGTGGTTGGCGGCGTTTTCGCCGTCACAAACGACGTGGGCGCAGTCATCCGCACGATCTCGACGCCGCCCGCGCATCCGGGCTGTCGCTGTTGGCTGTCGCCTGTGGCGCCATCGGTAACGGCTGCACCCAAGAAGAAGACGCCCAAGCCCAAGCCAGCACCGAAACCGAAGCCAGCACCGGCACCTGACGCATGGCCGAAGAAGATTGACGGGCTGGTGGAGGTGCGGTCACTGGGCGGCAGCACCGGCGCAACGCTGGTCGAAGACCCGGCGACGGGAATGCGCTATGTGCTCAAGCGGGGAGCCAGCGCCGAACACTTGCAGAGCGAAGTGCTGGCCGACACGCTCTACCGGGCGATGGGCGTCAATGTGCCCGACGTGCGTCTCTACAAGACGGCGACCGGCCCGGTCAAGCTGGCGCGCTTCATCGACGGCAGGACGCTGGCCGACGTGCGGCGCACCGACCCCGCAGCGTATCAGGCGGCGCTCCAGGCTGTGCGCAAGGACTTCGCCAAAGACGCGCTGCTTGGCAACTGGGACGTGATCGGCCAGGAGTTCGACAACATTCTGGTCGATGCGGGCGGCAAGGTGTGGCGCATCGACAACGGCGGCGCGCTGCTCTACCGGGCGCAAGGCCAACTGAAAGCCAAGCTGCCCACTTACGTTGATGAGCTTTGGAGTCTGCGCAATCCCGCCGTCAACCGGCAGACCGCCGAAGTTTTTGCCGATCTCGACTACGCCACCATCGTGCAGGAGATGCGGGGTATCCTCAACGACCGTGCGGCGTTGGAAGCGGCGCTAAAGAGTGGAAAGGCCGGTAAGAAGCTGGTCGCCAACGTCGCCGCCCGCCTCGACAGCTACCAGGACTATGTAGGCATCAACGACCTGCTCACACGGGACGCCTGGAAAGATGACTATGTGGAGTCCTTCACGCGTCACGTTGCCGGGCTGCGCAATCGCGGCATTGTGGATAAGCTGCCCAAGAAGCTGCTCAACAGCGACGTGTATGTGAAGGATGAGGCAGGGAGAGCGTGGGATCATCTGCGCTCCGGGGCAAAGGGCAAAAGCATCGTGCATGATGTGGCGGACTACATTCAGGGGCAGGGCGGCGACTACAGCTTCGTCTCCTACTGGGAGGGGGCGCAGGCGGGCGACTCCTGGAGCAGCGCATCGCAGGCGCTCAAAGTCTTCTACGCCAGGCAGCGCACCATCGACCTGGACACCGTCTTCTGGTGGAAGCATGGACGGCAAGCGTCAGAGGAGATCTACGCACGCACCATCGCCAATCTGGGCGAGGCCAAGTACCGGGAAACCTTCACGGCGTGGCACGCGTTCAACTACGAGTTCATGCGCAACGTAGAGTTTGCCGGGAACGACATCGGGCAGGGGCTGGTGCGGCTGATTCGCACGGAGTCGTTGCAGGTGATGCAGATAAACAACCTGCTGCGCGGGCAGTCCGGCGTCATACGGCGCGGGGCGGTCGAATCAACTTCCATCTTCCGCAAGGTCTCTGTGTTTGGCACCGAGGAGACCGTGCAGGACGTGCCGCATCACCGCATCTTCGGCAACTACATGCTGGAACGTGCGCCGGGACAGAATACGGCGTCGTTCCTGGGCGACCATGAGAATGAGATTGTCGCCATGATGGACGGGATTGTTTCAACCTACAGATGAGCGAGGGAACCATGCAGATCGACAAAGTGGAATACGGCGAGGCAGACGGCTATCCGGCGCTGCTTCTCACGATTGACGGCAGGGAAGCACTAATCACCATCGACCTGAAGCGGACAATCCTGGAGCAGTACAATGCCGTCTTTCTTGGCGGCAACTGGGAGGGCGTCACGGCGGTGGCGATCCCGGCAGACCCGGCCAACAGTCAGGCGGCGATGACGCTGGACGGCTTTACCGACGACCCGGCCATTGTCGCCGAGGTGCGCAAGTGGCTGGCGTGGGTCGAAGGAGCGCAATAATATGCCGATCACGATAGAGATCGAAGGCGTCGAAGACCTGGCGCGTAAGTTTGACGCAGCGGGTCAGGTGATGGTGCTGCGCCCGCCGATGGTGCGCGGCTTGGCGCGGCTGGAAGACCCAATCAAGACGTACCCGCCGCCCATCCCTTCCGGGCTGTGGAAGGCGACCGTAACCACACGCCAGCGCCGTGCGTTCTTCGCTCTGCTGCGTGCCGGTCGCATCTCCGGCAAGCGCACCGGTACACTGGGGCGCAGATGGACAAGCAAGATCACGGAGAAGGGCGCCAGCTTGGAAGGGGAGTGGGGCAACGTCACCGCTTACGGGCATTGGGTGCAGGGGCATGGTGATCAAGTGGCGTTTCATCGTGGGCGGTGGATCACCGATCAACAGGTGGTTGACCGGAACCGGCAGGCCATTGTCGATGACTTCGCACAGGCAATTACGGCAGCGTTGGAGGCGTAGTGGTAGAGCCGCATTCGTTCGTAGAACCGGCTGAAGCGGGCGCCGTAGCGTCAGTCATGCGTGTACCGCAGCGATGGATACGCTTTCTGCGCAAGTGCCTGAACCTGCGGCCAGGCCGCTACATGATCGTGTTGTCCGTACATGGCGACCGCTGCGACTGGTCGGTGGTTGATGTCGGCAAGGTGGAGCAGTAGATGGCAATTGCAGGGGGTGCTTGCACCGCGTACGAGTGCAGGCTGTTGGCGGATGGCACGCTGACGACGCGCAGCCGCACGGCGTTGCGCAGCTACTGCGCCGACCTGGACGGGGAACCGGAAGGGAATCTGAGGAAGCTCCGCAACGGCGAACCGCTCACCGTTGCGGGTAGTGACATGGTCAAGCTGCGTCAGTTGCTTTCGACCGGGAACCCACCGACCGTTGCAGCGTAGCGCGCCGCTTCCGTGCGTGCATCCTTGATAGCACGCTGGCAATCCAGTATCAGCAGGGCGTCGGTATCCTCTGTTGCATCGATGGACAGGCCGAACGCACACGACTGCAAGGCATAGCCTATCTGCGTATGCGTGGCAAGCATGGCGGGCGGTGGGTCAAGCTCTGCGAGGTTATCCCGCAAGCCTCGCAGGTTGGCGAGCGTGTCGTCAGAGTCGGCGCCGTCGTAGGCGGCGGTCATCTCCGCTGACAGGTCGCTCAGGATGGCATCGGCGGCAATCCAGTAATCGAGCGCCGCCGTAGGCCAGCGCGGAGCGTAGGAGGTCGTAGCGACAATGCCCGCAACAAGCAGGCTGGCAAGTGCATAGAGTTTCATGGAGTATGCCCCTTTCTGCCTGTCAGGATAGCACAGAAAGGGGCGCGTTGCTAGTGAGGATTGGCGGGGAGACCTTCGCTCTCACAGCATCCTTATCTGTCGTGCCCGAATATCGGTCAACTCTCCCCACTCCCAGGCCGGCGCGGGCAATCGCCAGCACCAGCCGTATTTGCCTGACGATCCCGGTATCGGATTGCCGCTGGCGTCCCGGTACATCGGCGTGGCGTTGCTGTGCCGATAGATCGTACCGCGATGGTACCGCGGGTCATGATAGCTGATTGCCAACTCGATATGGTACGGCTGCTCCAGGTAGACCGGAGGCCACAGGCGCACCCGGTCAGCCTGCACGCGCTGTAGCACCTCGCTGATCGCCCATGTCGGCGTGGTTGGGCGAAACATGCCGCGGCGGTCGTAGAAGCCTGGCACGATGCCAGGCTTGCACCAGTAGTTGTCATGCTGGACGGCGGGCGCCAGCCAGATGCGGCACAGATCGACCACCTGCCACTGCGTCGGCAAGCCAGGATAGCCCCACCATCCGCTGCACCGTGTGGCGTGCGGTATGCCGAGCATGACCAATCCCACCGGCACGCCGTCGTAGTCGAGGACATACACCATCGGGCGTGCGCGCGCGTCGACGCGCTGGTGCAGATAGTGGTCGCTTTCGACGGTGCGCTGTGCCCAGTCGAGATCGGAGCGGTCGCCCAACCGGATGGTGAGGGAGTGGGTCATGGAGTGGGTCATAACGATACCAAAAGCGGTTGCGTCACGATGTCGCCAAGCGCCGTCACGCTATGATCGACTCGACGGTGGTAAAGGTGGAGAAATACTTGCTCCTTGTGCTAGAAAATTGACGGTGAGTTGCTTGCTCATTTGATATTGTAGCACACAATCAGTCGAATGAATCCATACGTTTACTATACGTTTTCTCATTGTCAATTTGCGTAAGGTTATTGAACCTGATGATTTTGTGTGCTATCATCAATTTATGGGCAAATCGACGCTGCGCACTCCTATCTACCAGACGGGGGCGACCAAACCTATCGGCTATGTTGTCGCCGACGAGTTGCGCGTCACGGTCAACGGCGCGCGTCACTTTCTGCGTCGTCGTCCGGTGCTAGCATTCTCAGAGCGCGCCATTGCGAAGGCGGAGGCGGCCGGCGCGACCAGTATCGTGGTCAACGACAAGGAGACCGGCAAGGCATACCGGGTCACGTTGGCGGCGTTGCGCGTCAACGGCAAGCAGTTTGACATGGGCTACGAGAAGCGCGTCGGGCTGCACATTTCCCAGTGGGATGAGGTTGAAGCGGAAGAGCAATTGCCGCTTTGGGCTTGACGCAACCGAACGCATGTGCTACGATGCCTTTGGTGGTAGGTAGGCGGGTTCCGTGCTTGTCAATGGGGACAGGCGACTTCGGACGGAACCGTCCGCAACTCAATACGCCAGGAAGCCCTGAGCGCCGCCAGGAACCGTGAAAGATCGGACACACGACGGAGCAACGCAAGAGTGGCACACACGGCACAAAAGACAACCGTCTTTTGTGCTTTTTTATTTTCCGGCCATGACGACAGAAACAATAGCAGGCAGCACCACAACAGGCAATATCTCGATAGGCAACCCCTCATTAGGGTGCGTCACATTTGATAGTGGTGCGCTGCCTGGAAGGAAGCGCGTGCTCCAGTTCATCACGCACGCCAGCACCGTTACCGGCGCGACGACCCGCTATGCGCTGCTCGACGGGCGCAAGCATCTGGTCGTGCCGGTGGTCGCACTGGTGGCCGGGGTGGTCAATGGCTTCCTGGTCGAGCCGGAGGAACTGAGCCACTTTGCCGACGCGTGGAATGGGCGCCCGATCCCCATTCGCCACCCCAAGCAAGATGGCGAATACATT
>JRYJ01002546.1_pt1 | contig 23655 bp, 15 predicted proteins | sample 235371 | NCBI WGS metagenome assembly JRYJ01 (sample SAMN03074219, study PRJNA261477) | activated sludge metagenome | biome: Wastewater Treatment Plant; feature: Wastewater; material: Activated sludge; isolation source: activated biomass of a wastewater treatment plant treating hydrocarbon... ... | reverse complement strand
CAGGAGTACGTCGACTCCATCGTCGATGCCGTGCGCTGGCTCGGTTTCGATTGGGGACCGCACCTGTACTATGCCTCCGACTACTTCGATTGGATGTACGAGTTCGCCGAGTATCTGATCCAGTCAGACCACGCCTACGTGGACAGCCAGTCCGCGGAGGAAATGCGCGCAAGCCGCGGCACGCTTACGGAACCCGGACGCGACAGCCCATATCGCAGCCGCGGCGTCGCCGAGAATCTCACCCTGTTCCGCCGCATGCGCGCCGGCGAATTCCCGGACGGCACGCATGTGCTGCGGGCGAAAATCGACATGGCATCGCCGAACATCAACATGCGCGATCCTGCCATCTACCGCATCCGCCATGCCGCACACCACAACACCGGCGACAAGTGGTGTATTTATCCGATGTACACCTACGCCCACCCCATAGAGGACGCGCTCGAGAACATCACCCACTCCATCTGCACGCTTGAATTCGAGGACCAGCGGCCGTTCTACGACTGGCTGCTCGAACGGTTGGCCGAGGGCGGCCTGCTGCTCCGTCCCCTGCCGCAGCAGATTGAGTTCGCGCGGCTGAATCTGACCTATGTCGTGCTGTCGAAACGACGGCTGATCCAGCTCGTCGATGACAGGCGCGTCGATGGCTGGGATGATCCGCGCATGCCGACCATCGTCGGCGCGCGCCGGCGCGGCTACACGCCGGAGGGTTTCCGCCTCTTTGCCGAGCGCATTGGTGTATCCAAGGCCGATTCCTGGATCGACTACAGCGTTCTGGAGGAGTGCATGCGCGAGGATCTCAACGAACGCGCCGAGCGGCGTATCGCCGTGCTCGATCCGCTCAAGCTGGTCATCGACAACTATCCCGCGGACCAGGAAGAGGAGTGCTTCGCCCCGAATCACCCGCTCAAACCGGAACTGGGCAGGCGCGCTCTGCCATTCTCACGCGAGCTGTGGATCGAGCGCGAAGACTTCATGGAATCTCCGGCCAAGGGCTACTTCCGCCTCTTTCCCGGCAACTCGGTGCGCCTGCGCTATGCCTACGTCGTGAAGTGCACCGGCTGTGAGAAGGACGCATCGGGCAGGATCACCGCGGTGCATTGCGAATACCTGCCGGATTCGAAAAGCGGCACGCCCGGCGCAGATACCTACAAGGTCAAAGGGAACGTGCACTGGATCTCCGCCCGGCACGCCTGCGAGGCGGAGGTGCGGCTGTACGACCGGCTGTTCACCCATCCGGTCCCGGGCAAGCGTTCGGTGTCAGCTGCGGGGCACGCTCCGGATCACCACCACGTCCACGAAGACGACGCGGGCCGCACGGAGTTGGTGGAGGACAAATCCGACCACAACTGGCTCGACGATATCAATGCGCATTCGCGGGAGATGATCCGCGCCTGCCTCGAGCCGGCGCTGAAAGACGTGCGACCCGAGGAGCGTTTTCAGTTCGAGCGCCACGGCTATTTCGTCGCCGATCGCGTCGACACGAGGCCGGGTCAGCCGGTCTTCAATCGCACGGTGACACTGAAGGATTCTTGGGGCAAACAGTCCGGCTGATTGGGCAGACTCCGGGCGTGTGCTCAGCGCTGCCGGATGTGCGCAAGGACGTGACCGAGCCGTGCCGCGGCGCCGACCAGGCGCAATAGGGCGATCAGTGCGGCCGTCGGCAGCACCATGAGCGCAACGCCGATGAGAATCGCGCGGCCGGCGATGCCGCGCGACAGCTCGGGAAACTCGCGTAGATACAGCGCGATGGAAACGAGCATCGCCGCGCCAACGAGGTCGATGACCGCTTGCCGGCCGCGCGTTCGCTCTTGGTTGCGGTAGCCCACCACGACGTTCAGCATGCGCCATCGGCCAGAGAGTTCCAGGTTGCCGGCCAGCAGAATTGCCGCAGTGGCGCCGATTACCAGTCCGAACAGCGTCGACGTTCCGGCCTGGGAGATGAAGATGCCGTACCATTCGGTGACGGCGAAGCCGAGAAAAAACCCGTAGGCAACCAGGCAGAGAGCGTCCGCGCGCACCTGCGGAGCGTCGATGAAAGGCGTTTTCATTGTCGCGAGCGTCCTCACTCGTCTTTTTTGCTATGACCCCGAACGAACGATAGCACAGTGGCGCGCGTCGGCGCTTCCACCAAAGGAGCTTCATTCGAAGGGAGCGAGTTCCACAAGTGCCTGAACGCTTAGGCAAGCGCGCACGGCACCGTCGCACGGCCGCAACATAGGGGTTGCATGCTTTTGCTAAAACCACGCCTGCCCTGCCGCCGCGTTCTGGCTCGCCGTTCCCCGGCACTGGTGCACTGCATTGACGCGGCGCAGCTTTCTATGACGATCGGGAGGGAGTAGAGTGGCACAAAACGGGATAATCGATGACGCACACGAAGGAGAAAATGACCATGGCATCCGCCACACCGACCCTGTCTCTTGCCGACTGTTTCGCCCACGCGCTGACAGTCGAGCGCGAGGCGGTGCAGCGCTACAACGAGTTTGCCGACCACTTCGAAGACCAAGGCAACGAAGCCGCCGCAGATCTCATGCGCAAACTGGCGCGCTTCGAGTCCGAGCATGCCAGCGCTTTGTCACGCAAGGCACCCGACATCCCGCTGCCGTCCCTGAACGCGACTACCCATAGCTGGCTCGACGATGGCCCGCCCGAAAGCGTTTCCCACGAACTGATCTTTCATTTCATGACGCCGCACGACGCGCTTGAGATCGCCCTGCGTGCCGAGCAGCGCGCCAAGGCGTTCTTCGAGCAGGTCGAGGCGAACGCCGCCGACCCCGAAGTCAGGCGTCTGGCCCGGGAAATGGCGGGGGAGGAAAGGGCGCTCATTCGCTTCATCGAGGACGCGCTGCCGGGCGCGCCGCGCCGGTTCACCTACGAAGAAGACGATTTCCGGGACTTCCTCTATCCCTTGCGGCCGGCCAACGTATTACCGGCCTGACGACATCGCCGCCCCGATGCTGCACGTTCTCGCCTATCCCCCGGCAGGCCGCCGCCGGGGGATTTGCGTTGTGGCTACGTCCGGGCTCGCGGCAGCGGTCATTGCGCGCACCACGACGCTTAAGGTGTAGCAAGCGGCGCGGTTTCTGACGATTCTTGTCCTCCCCACTTTTCTGCGCGGCCAGCCGCCGATAAACTTACGATCGATAGCGATTCGCGTTCGCGAACGCGTCCAGTCGGAGAAGCGGTAATGAAGGGACATGGAGTCCGATTCGCGGCATGGCGGCTGGCCATGCTCCTGATCTGTGCGCTGGCGTCGCCCGGCCGGGCGCAGATGCTCGGTGCAAACGACCAGCCGATCCACGACACCGCGCGCCTGGGCACTGGGGCGCAAATCCAGGCCATCCTGAAGGCCAACCCCTCGGCGCGCGACGTCCGAACCGGCCTTGGCTCCACCCCCGTGCATCTTGCCGCCACCAACCCGGACATCTCAGTGCTGAAGGCTCTGATCGCCGCAGGCGCCGACGTGAATGCCAAGGACAACGAGGGCGTCACGCCTCTGCATCTTGCTGCCTACACCCAGCGCGCCAGCCACGCCCAGGTGCTGCTCGAAGCGGGTGCCGATCCCACGGTGAAATCCCACGCCGGTCGCGATGCGCTGTCCATGGCGCGCAAGGCGATGGCCAACGAGGCAGCGGGCGTGATTTCGCTGTGGATACTCAAGGGCTGTAAGGCGGGCAAACCATGCTGATGCCGTTGTCACACCCGCGGCTGCGTGCCGCCATGGTACGCGGGGGACGCGTACTGCGCGGAAGCGCTCTCGCCATCGCCGCTTCGATAGCCGCGCCGACACCGGCGCTCGCGAACGAAGCCGTGGCGCTGCCACCCGTGGAAATATTCGGGCCGACGGTGTGCCTGGCATGCATCGACTGGGCCGATCATCTCCGGGAGCATGGCTTCACCGCCACCTTTAAGGGCATCGATGACGTGGCCGCGGTCAAACGCAGGCTCAAGGTGCCGAAGGACGTGGAATCGGTCCACACCGCCGTCGTTGGCGGCTACTTCATCGAGGGCCACGTGCCGGCCGAGGACATCAAACTGCTGCTCAAGGAAAAACCGAAGGCCCGCGGTCTGGCCGTGCCGGGGCTGCCCCGGGGTGCGCCGGGGCGCGAGCACTCGGCGCCCTTCTGCGAGCGGGGCTGTACCATCCTCGACAACGAGGGTATGGAGCCCGTGGTGCGCCGCGAACTGTTCGACACGCTGCTGGTGGAGCAAAACGGCAAGAGCCGCGTCTGGGCGCGACATTGAGCCCACCGTCGCCGGGCGCCACCTTCATCCCTTGAACGCCAGGAACTCCTCGAACAGCGACTTCGCCCACTGCAGATCCTCGTCGCGTGGATTGCGATCGCGAACCTGCTTCACCGTCTGCTCGATCAGTCCGTCGCCGCGGACGCGGTAGCGCATGTCGATACGCATGGTTTCCATGGGATCGAAATCCGTAACCACGTAGCACACGCTCTCCGGCAACAGTTTCGGCGCTTCCTTTTCCCGGGCGCGGGCAGCGATTTGCTGCGCCACGATACGTCCTTGCCGATTGGCCATGTGACCGCTCTTGGGGTAATGGCCGAACAGCGGCGAGACCGGACCCATGGCATCGCCGATCAGGAATATCCGCTCGTCGGCCCGGGCGTGGAGGTGCACCGGATCCTGATCGGCCCAACCGGTGGGTTTGCCGTCACTGTCCAGGCCGATCAACCCCGCCTTCCAGACGACGTCGCCCGCCTGCTGCGGCGCCNNATCGCACTCGCGCATCGCCGACATAGGCGATCTGGTCCGTGTAGCGCTCGGAGAGTGCGCGCCGAAACCCCGGTGAAATGGGGTTGGGGTCAAGCACGATCAGCTTGCCTTTGATCCGCCGCGACTTGATCAGCCAGCCAATCAGAGTCGCCCGTTCGTAAGGCGCGGGCGGGCAGCGGTAGGGCATCGGCGGAATCGTCATCACCAGATCGCCGCCGGCGAAGCGGCCCAGTTTACGCTTCAGCGCCGCCGCCTCTTCGCCAGACCCGTAGGCGCAGGGGTAGTTGCGCAGACTGTGATCGGCGGCGCGCCGGTCGTCGCCGAACCACGCCCCGTAGTCGTAGCGGATGCCCGCGGCAAGCACGAGCCAGTCGTAGTCCAGCGTGCCGCCGGCCGCAATGACGCGACGCCGGTCGCGGTCGATTTCGGAGACTTCGGCGCGGATGTAAGTGTAGCCATAGGCCTTTGCCGCAGCGCCGTAGTCGTGGGTGAGATAGCGGCCGTCCACCAGGTTCGCCAGCCACTTATTGCTCAGGGCGCCGGACCAAAATGTGGCGTGTCGCTCCAACAGCACGACGTCGAGTTCGGGCGCCAGGTCACGCAGGTGACGGGCTGCGCTCAGCCCGCCCCAGCCACCGCCGACAACGACCACGCGCCGGCTCACTGCGCGTGGCAGCAGTTGCGGCAAGGAACCGGCGACCAGCGGCGCACCGCATACCCCTGCCGCTGCGCCGAGTGCGGTCAAGGTGGCGAGAAAGCGGCGACGGGCTGGACGCATGGCTGGATATTTGCTTCGTTCCTGACGGCTTGCCGGTCAGCGTCTCGGCGTGGCAATGGGTTAGCGCCTAGAAAAGCGCCGCAAGCGCGGCCTCCAGCTCCGCGCGGCTCATCAGACCGAGCTTCTTCGCCACGACCTTGCCACTGTGATCGACGACCAAGGTGTAGGGCAGACCGCCCTTGGCATTGCCCAGCGCGCGCAGCAGGGGAAGCCCCTGATCCTTGGCCAGCAGCACCGTATAGTCCATTTCGTAGGCCTTGGCAAACTCGCGCACGGTATCCGCCTTATCTTCCAGGCCAATGCCGACGACGATCAACCCCTTCTCCTTCAAGTGCCGCTGCACGCGGGCTAACTCGGGTATCTCGACTCGGCACGGCCCGCACCAGCGCGCCCAGAAGTTGATCACCAGAGGCTTGCCGCGCAGGCTGTCAAGAGCGAACGGCCGGTCCTGGGCATCGGAAAGGGTGGCGGCGAACAGCGGTGCCGCGTCCGGCATCTCGGAGGCGATCTCAGCCCGGGCGGTGGCTGACGCGACGAGGGACACCAGGATCAGCAGCAAATTCATGGCAGTCGCGCAGGCGGTCAGTCGTGTGCCGAGCATCCGAGCGGTTTTCGTGGAAACGCGATCCATAGGGATTCTAGAGCTAGGGGCTAGGATAACCCATTGCCCGTCGCGCGGCCCTGCGCACGCCGATGTCCCTCAAGTCGGCGCCACATTTGCCGTTTCCAGAGATTCGAATGGGTGCCGATAGTCAACGGCTTCCGCCGTGTCAGGAGCAAGTAGCGAACAAGCCATGAATAGTCTGGACCAGGTTTCCGTGCTGATCGTCGAGTCCCGTGCCCCGATGCGTGCGCAGTTACGCGACATGCTGGCGCGCGGCGGCTTCAAGAACGTCCAGAGCGCAGCGAGCGCCGGGCTGGCGATCCGCAAGCTGCGCGAGGGCGGTTTCGACATCATTCTGTGCGAATACCACCTGGGGGAGGGTCAGGACGGCCAACATTTCCTGGAAGACCTGCGTCACCATCACGTCATCCCGCTGTCGACGATCTTCATCATGGTGACAGGCGAAGGCTCCTACGAGCGGGTCGTCAGTGCCGCCGAACTGGCACCCCAGGACTACATCCTCAAGCCCCTGACGCCAAGCTGCCTGCAAGAGCGACTGATACGCGCCCTGGACAAGCGCGAGGTCCTGTTGCCGGTGTACCGGCAGATCGAGCAGGGGCACCTGCTCGATGCCATCGCCTCCTGTCGCAAGGGCGAAGAGGAGCATCCGCAGTATCTGATCGATCTTCTGCGTTTGCGCGCCGAGCTGCACATCGCGGCCGGTCAGCCCGACCAGGCGGAAGAGGTGTACAAGCAAGTGCTCGCCACCCGCGCCGTCCCCTGGGCCCGCCTCGGTCTGGCCAAGACCATGTTTCTTCAGAAGCAGTACCAGCCGGCAGAGGAACTGCTCGAAGACCTGGTCGAGGAGAATGCGCTCTATCTCGACGCCTACGACTGGCTGGCACGGACCCGGGAAATCGCGGGACGCCTGGCCGAAGCGCGCGACACGTTGCAAAGCGCGGTCAAGGTCTCACCGCATACCGTCAGACGGCTGCGCAAGTTCGGCGAAGTGTCCCTGGAACTGGGCGACATGGAGGCGGCCGAGCGGGCCATCGCCGAGGTGGTGCGCAAGGGCAAGTACTCCGATTTCCGCGATCCTGAGGACCACGTCACGCTAGTCAAGGCACAGCTCGGACTAGGCGACACCGCCAAGGCTACCGCCACCTTGCGCGACCTGGAGCGCAGCATGACCGGCCTTTCCAAAACACCGCTATGCAAAGCGCTGTCGACGGCCATGGTGGCCACGCGCACGGGCGATGCGGCTGCCGCCACCTCCGCCCTGGAAGAAGCGATGAAGCACAACGATGCGCGAGCATCCGCCTCACTCAACCTGAAGCAGGAGCTAGCCCGGATTTGCCTTGCCCACGCCATGGACAGCGAGGCCGAGGAAATCATCATGGACGTCATGCGCCATACCGCCGACGATGCCGGCGTCGAGCGCATCAAGGGCATGTTAAGCGAGCTCGGCCGGCCGGAACTAGGCGAATCGCTCGCCGGGCGGCTGCAGGAGGAAGTGGGCGACATCATGGCCCGGGGCGCGCAGCTCGCCAAGAGCGGGGATTTCGACGGCGCGCTACGCGAGATGATGGAAGCGGTGCACAAGCTGCCGGGCAACACCCAGGTACTGCTCAACGCCGCGCTCGCCCTGCTCAAGCACCTCGAGCACCGCGGCTGGAACGACAGGTTCGCCGATCAGGCGCGGCAATTCATCGACCGCGTGCGCCGGCAGGACCCCGGCAATGCGCGCCTCTCCGCCCTCACCGGCTACTACCACAACATCATGAAGAAGTACGGCATCGGCGTGCCTGCGACAGCCTGAGCCGCCTTGCTCATTGCCGCTCGCTGCGGCTGCGGCACTGCCGCTCACCCGAAGCGCTGGCGCATTGGTCGCCGCCGCAGGATCCGCAGCCGGCACCCTCCTCCCGGAATGGCCCGAGCTCGGGATGGCGTCGCGCAAACCCCTGATATGCCCGCTGGACGACGATCAGCCCTGCCAGCAGCGCAAAGATGACGACGATGGTCACGACGTAGGTGAGCACGTTACCCGCCCAGTCCGGCAAAACCCATGAACGCCAGCGACAGCAGGCCAGCGAGCATGAGTGAAAGCGCCGTGCCCTGGGCCACGCTGGGCACGTCGGACAGTTGCAGCCGCTCGCGCACGCTGGCCATGAGCACCAGCGCCAGGGTAAAGCCGGCACCGCCGCCGATGCTGAATACCACCGATTGAACGAAGTCGTATTCGCGCGCCGTCTGGAACAGCGCCACGCCGAGCACCGCGCAGTTGGTGGTAATGAGCGGCAGATAGATGCCGAGCGCGCGGAAAAGCGCCGGACTGTACTTCTTCAGTACCATCTCCACCAGTTGCACCGCCGAGGCGATGATGACGATGTAGGAGATGAGACGCAGAAACTCCAGGTGAAAGTACGTCAGCAAAACGTTGAGCCCGTAGGCGCACAGTGATGCCACGAGCATGACGAAGGTGGTCGCCACACCCATGGGCACGGCAGTGTTGAGCTTGCCCGAGACGCCGAGAAACGGGCACAGGCCGAGGAACATCGCCAGCACGAAATTGTTGGCGAGCAGTGCGTTGACGAAAATCTGGAATGCCGTTTCACGCATTCTGGCCCGCCTCCTTGCCGGTCACCGCCTGCTTGCGCCGCGCGCGCCAGGAAAACAGCAGCAGCCAGGCGCCGAGGACGAAGAAGCCGCCCGGCGGCAGCACCATCACCACCCACGGCTGGAAGTTCGCCCCGAACAGGGAAATGCCGAACAGCGTGCCGGCACCCAGGACCTCACGCACGCTGCCCAGCGCGAACAGCCCGATGGCGAAGCCTGCGCTCATGCCAAGGGCATTGACCATGGCGGGCACCGGCGGGGTCTTCGACGCATGCGCCTCGGCGCGGCCGAGAATGATGCAGTTCACGACAATGAGCTGGATGAAGGCGCCCAGGGCATCGTACAACGCCAGGCTCACCGCCTGGATGATGTAATCCACCACGGTGACGAAGGTGGCGATGATGACGATGTAGGTGGCGATGCGCACCTCCTTGGGCACCAGCTTGCGGATCAGGGACACCAGTCCGCACGAGCAGACCAGCACGAAGGTGGTCGCCAGACCCATGGTCAGGGCGTTCATGGCCGACACCGTCACCGCCAGCATCGGACACATGCCCAGTACCATCACGAACACCGGGTTCTGGCGCCAGATCCCCTCCATGAATTCGTCCCAGTTTCTTGTCGGCTGGCTCATGACGGTTTGCTCCCGATCTTGTCGATGTGCGGCGCAAGGCGCGGCAGAAGCTGTTGCGCGCTGTCGTTGATGGCCTTGCCCACGGCGCGGGAGGTGATGGTGGCGCCGGAAATGGCGTCGATCTGCCATGGCTTGGTCTTATTGCCGTGCTTGACCGCTTTCACCTCATTGGCCAGCGCGGACAACTCGCGGTTGAGCTGCACGTCGAGGGAGACGAAGTTGGCCAGGAATTCCCGGTCGGTGAGAATCTTGTCGCCGATGCCCGGCGTCTCACGCATGGACACCACGCCCATGCCGACAACGCACTGACAATCCGGCGAATAGCCGAACATTATTCGTACCGTATCGGCATAGCCCTTGGCCACGCCCTCGGCGGCGACGCCTGCCAGCTTGCCGGTGCCGTCGTAGGCAGCGTAGAACTTCACCGCACCCGCCGGCGGCTCGCCCTGGCCCGCGGGCGCGATGCCCCCGGCGGGCAGTGCGTTGAACTCGCTCACCGACTTGGCGCTGGGAATGACCTTGAAAACCGCCCGCTCGATCGCAATGCGCTTGTTGGCGGCAACCGCGTCGTAGGTGCCCTGGTAGGCGCTGACGATGATCAGCCCGCACACGGTGGCGACGACGCCCAGCGTCGTGATCATCGCCGAGGTGGCGGTCGCCGGTGGTGCCGGCATCTGCTGCGCGCTCATTGCCCGGTCTTCTTCTTGAAGAAACCCTTCTTCGGCGGCGTCGCCCCGGCATCCTCGCGCGAAATGTACTCGGGATGCATGGAGTAGGAGGCCGCCCGGCGCGCGCGTCGTGACGCGCCCTTGCCGAAGGGCAGTGGCTGGGTGTAGTGCTCGATCAGCGGCGTGGCGGCATTGCCGAGCAGGATTGCATACATCACCCCCTCGGGCAGCCCCGCGTAGTAGCGGATGGTCACAGTTAGCAAGCCGATCAGTGCGCCGTAGAGCCACATGCCTGCCGGCGTCACGGGCGACGTGGCCATGTCGGTAGCCATGTACACCGCACCCAGCACGAGGCCGCCGGACAGCAGCATGAACAGGGGATCGGGATAGCGCATCGGGTCCAGCGCGAAAAGCACCCAGGCGGTGAGGCCGGCACTGCCCAGGATGGCGGTCGGAATACGCCAGTCCATGAAGCGACGCAGCGCCAGATAGCCACCGCACAGCAGAACGAGCGCCGGTGACGGACCGACCGCCATGTGTCCGGCGAGCGACGAGAGCAGATCCCCGGCCGAGGTGACGACACCCTCGAACTTCCACCTCGCCAGGGGCGTGGCGCCGGTGAAGGCGTCCATCTTCATGGCATGAAGCCAGGCTGCGGTGTCTGCCGGCGCCATCAGAGGCAAAGCCAGGGAGGATGGAATGAACTCGCCGAAGCGCCCCGGCAGGAAGGACGGCGTATACGTGGCGATGGCGACGGGAAAGGCCGCCTGCACGAAAGCGCGGCCCACCAGCGCCGGATTGAAGACGTTGAAGCCTATGCCGCCGAACAAAGCCTTGCCCAGGGCGATGGCGGTGGAACCCGCGACCGCCCCCATCCACAGCGGGAAGCCGGGAGGCAACGTCAGTGCCAGCAGCAGGCCGGTGATGGTGGCGCTGAAGTCCGACAGGTTGCCCGCCTGCCCGCCCTGGCGCACGAAGAAGCGCTCGGTAAGCAGGCACGAGCCCGTCACCACGAGAATCGACGCTGCCGCCGATATGCCATACTGATAGACGAAAAAGGCGCACACAGGCAGCAGCGACAGCACGACGTTGAGCATGATCTGCTCGACGCTGCGCGGACCCTTGACGTGGGGCGCGGTGCGGATCTCGACGGACGCGCTCACGCCACCGCCTTCTCACGCAGGATCTGCTTGGCAACCCGGAACTGTTGCACCAGCGGGATGTTCGACGGGCAGATGTACGTGCAGCAGCCGCATTCGAAGCACTCGCCCAGGTAGTACTGCTCCGCCATCACGTCGTACTCGCGTTTGGCCGCGAGCATGCCCAGTGTCGAGGGATTGAGCCCCATGGGACAGGACTCGACGCATTCGCCGCACTTGATGCAGGGATAAGTCTTGCGGCCCTCGCGGTTCGCCAGTTCCTCGCCGCTGAATACGAGCANNCTCGGCGGGTGCGCCGGCGTAGTCGAGAACGAAGGACAGCGGCGTGCCGATGGGCACGCGGTAGTCGCCCGGCCGCGCCACGCCCGGGCCAGTGACAGTCACGACGCGCTCCACCAGCCCCTGCCCCGCCGGCAACAGGCGTCCCAGCGCCGCCAGGGTACCGACGTTGTTTACCACCATGCCCAAGGACAGGGGTAGCTTTCCGGAAGGCACCTCGACACCGAACAGGGCCATGATCAGCATTTTCTCCGAGCCCTGGGGATACTTGGTCGGCACCTCCTCGACAAATATGTTGCCGCCTGCCGGCGCCGCGCGCCGGAGCGCGGCAACGGCATCCGGCTTGTTGTCCTCGATGCCGACCACGGCGCGCTCCGCGCCGACGGCACGCATGCCGAAGCGGATGCCGGTGATGAGATCGTCCGCGTGCTCGACCATCACCCGGTGGTCGCAGGTGAGATAGGGCTCGCACTCGCAGCCGTTCACCACCAGCGTGTGCACCGTCGCGTCCTTGGGCACGGCGAGCTTGGCGTGGCTCGGAAAGGCGGCGCCGCCCAGACCGACCATGCCGGCGCGCTGAACCGCCAGCACGATCTCCTGGGAAGGAAAGGCATCGATCTCCTGCGTCGTGCCCCACTGCACTTCCTGCGTCGAGCCCTCGTGGACGCGAATGACGATCGCCTGGGCCCACGGGCCCCGGGCGCTGGGCCGCAGCTCAATGGCCTCGACGATGCCGGTCGCCGGCGCGTGGTGCGGCACCGACAACCAACCGTCCGCTTCGGCAATCGGCTGGCCGCGCACGACTTCCTCGCCGACGCCGACGATGGGTCGGGCCGGCTTGCCGATGTGTTGGGACAGGGGCACGATCAGCTTGCGGGCGAACGGCAGCCGCCGGATGGGATTGCCCGCCGTGATCTTGTGCGACGGCGGATGCACGCCGCGCTGGAAGGCTTCGCCGCGGAAATACGAGAGCAGCTTCATTGCGTGAGAGCAAAACCCACCATCGTCGTTCAGTTGTACTTCGCCGCCCGCGCCATCAGCTTCTCGATGCCCGGCTCGTTGGCGTTCCAGGGTGTGCCGGGATGCAGGCAGGCAGCGGTGCATTTCTCCGCGGCCTTGACCAGATCGGCATACTTGGCGCCTTTCGGGTTGATGACGATGGCCTGCTTCTGGTCGTTGTAGGCGAAAGCCTTGGGCGCGATCGTGGTGCACTCGTCGCAGGCGGTGCATTCCGGTGTCTCGATCCACACCGGCTCGTAGCCCGGCGCCGCAGTCGTATCCGTGCCCGCTGCGGCCGCCGGCACGGCAGCCGCCACGGCATCCACCGCCACGGGCGCGCCGACCATGCCCAGGCTTGCCGTGATCTTGGCAAGCAGCTCGGCACGTACCTGGTCGGCGACGATCTGGCTGTCCACGGCCGCCTTGTCTAGGCCGGCGATGTTCCGCAACTGGCACCAGAACTGCAGACGCTCCTCAGTAGCGCGCACCAAGTCCTCGGTAACCAGCAGGCGCATCAGGCGATCCTTCTGATCCACGGCCCAGATGTACGGGAACAAACCCTCACGCTCCTCGGCCGGCAGCTTGATGAGATCCGCCAGCAGCACCATGCTTTCGTTCCAGGTTTCCGGCGGCGCCTTGCGGAACTGCTTGGCGAAGCGCGCCTCCGTCGCCGCGAAGTCGGCGAAGGTCATGGGCAACTGCATCGACTGGATGCTGCCGTCCTCGGCGCGGTATTTGAGGGTGTATGTCGGCCAATCCTCCTCCAGGGAAGGGTTGCCTTCCAGGCTGACGCACTGGTCGAAGGTCACGCCCGCCTCCGGGTCGAAGCGGAACAGCGGGTAGGCACGGCTTTCCACGGCCAGCTTGCTCTGGTCCACGCTCTTGTCGTCGCCCACGCCGTGCTCGGGCGGGCAGACGGCATAGATGTTGAACAGCGCCGGCCGACGCGAGTTCAGCCCGTCGATGTAGCTCTCCAGCAAGTGATTGACGTGGGCGATGGTGCCCTGCATGACGTAGGCCGTGCGATGGGCCATGCCGATCAGGCTGATCTCCTTGCGCACCTCCTGCTTGCCATGTTGGGCGGCGCCGAAGGGCGCCATGTCGGAGATCTGGCCGATGAACCCCGATGTGCACGCCTGGCCGCCGGTATTGGAATACACCTGGGTATCGACCACGAGCACCTTGATCGGCATGCCCGACATGAGCGCCCGCGACAGGTTCTGGAAAGCCGATGTCGTACATGGCGCCATCGCCGCCCAAGGACACGACCGGCGGGCAGAGGAGCCACTCTTCCGTGGAGAACTCGTGCCAGGTAAAGCGGCGGAAGAACTCGTCGTGTTTGTCGGCGTTGTACTCCCCGGCCAGCTCCAGCTCCGCCTTGCGCACGGCCTTGAAGCCCTCCGCCATCTTGGCCATGTGGCCTTCGAAAATGCCCATGGCCACCGAAGGCGAATCCTGGAACAGATGCGAGGTCCAGGGGAACGGATAGGGATGGTAGGGATAGGTGGAGCCCCAGACCGAGGTGCAGCCGGTGGAATTGATGATGCCCATTTCCGAGCGGCCGCGCTTGCTCGGCCCTTCGACATAGCGCCAGCGCAGGTCTTTCAGCTTCTCCAGCAACTGCGCCATGGAGCGGACCCAGGCCGGGTCGAGCGGCCGCGAGGGCTTGTTGGCCATGATGCGCGCCGACAGGTTGGCCAGCGTCAGATCCTCTTCCTTCGAGGATTCCACGGCCCGCAGCATGGCCTGCGTATCCGCAAGGTCCACCGCTTCGGTGAGCTTCATGCGTACGTGCTTCTCCAGCCGCTCGACGAGATCGTCGATCTTCGCAACGAAGTCCTTGACCCGCGGCTGCATCAGCGCCGTCACTGTCGAGGTAAACAGGTGGATCGCCGTCTTCTCGCCGCAGCCCAGGCAGGCACCGTCGCCGCAGGTCATGGCATTGTAATTGTGCTTGTCGAGCAGCAGCGTCTCCAGCGCGCCGATCTTCTCGTCCAGGCTGTCGATGCGGCTGTACTCCTTCGATGTCGAGGGCAGATCGAGCCAGAAATTCCAGTCCTGGCGCAACCGCTCGACCGAATCCTCGGTCTGCGTCACCATCTTCAACGCCATGTCCTCGCAAACCGTCACGCACAGGGCGCAGGCCTTGCAGGTGTAAGGGTTGATGGTGATGGAGAACAGCCCACCGCTGCCTTTCGCTTTCTTTTCCTTGGCATTCCAGTAGGGCTTGGTGGTGGCGAACTGGAATTCCCCCAGGCTGTTGCGGAACAGGCCGAACTCCTCGGCCATTTTCTCGCGATCGGCCTCCGGCGCCTCTGCCACGACGGCGTCGATGGCGACGTCAATCATCGGCCGCACGCTCAGTTGCGTCGCCTGGCTATCGGCCTCGACGGCGGCGCGCAGCTTCTTCTCCACGGCGCGCACGGCGCGGCGCAGGAAGCGCGTCGGCCGGCCGCCCCGCTCGATGCGCGTCACCGTCGCGTCGAACACTTCGCTCACCGAATTCACCAGTCCCGGAATGGCGCTATCCGGGCATTCCGTGTAGCAGTTGCCGCAGGCGGTGCAGTTCTCCGGGATCCACACCGGATGCTCGAAGCGGATGCCGGTCATGTCGCGGAACACGCCGGAGGCGGCCGGAATTAGCGAGGCGCCGATGAACGGATCGACGAGATTGTCGCTGCCCCTGCCGGTGGCATAGAAGCTGCCGGTCTGTTCCCAGAAGCGGTGCAGATCGGCGACGCGGCCGTCGCCCTCGGGCATTTGCTTGAGCATGATCGGCAGCGCCGCCTCCTTGCGTGCCAGCGGCTTGCGGCTGACGCCGACTTCCTTCTCCGTGATCTCGCGCAGCTCGACGAACCCGCGCCGCACGACGCGCAGGTTGTTCTCCACGACCGCCTTGCCCTTGGCACCGAACTTGGCCTGGAGCTGGTCCTCGATGGCGCGGAACAGCGCCTCCTCTGACAGATTGGCGCTCGCCATCACCGGCGAGGCGGCGAAGAACGCCCCTTGGAAAGCAATGCCTTGCATGCGCAGCTGCAGGTCGGCGCTGCCGGCCTCCTCGCGCGCGATCTGGAAAGCGTCGAGGAAGAAAACGCGCAGCTCGTTGTCGACAATCTGCTTCTGCGCCCAGACGGGGAAGCTGGCCCAGGTGGCATCGGGCGAGCCCTGATTGCTCTGGATGATGAACACGCCGCCGCGCTTCAGCCCCGAAAGCGGATTGCTGTGCTCGAATACCGCAGGGTCGGGCGAGAGCACGACATCGACATAGACATACTCGCAATTGACCCGGATCGGCTCCGGGGCCGCGGACAGGTAGTAAGTGGTCGGCTGGCCCTTTTTCTCCGAACCGTATTTCGGGTTGGCCTTGATGTCGTAGCCCAGCAACTCGAACAGGGTCATCGCCAGATTCTTGCCCGTGGTGATCGCGCCCCAGCCGCCGACGGAGTGCATGCGCACGGTGATGGCACCCTTCGGCAGCAGGTTCGGATTCTCGCTGCCGCGCAGCGCCAATTCGCCGATGCGCGGATAGGCTTCGAGCAGATGCTGGTGATGGATTTCGTCCTTCGGCGTAAGAGCCTTGTCGCGAGCGAATTCAATCGACAGGTAGAAGAACTTGCGCTTGCCGCCCTCGGGCAGCATGTTCTCCACGGTAGCGATCAGCGCCTCGGGCTGAAGGTCGCGCGAGCCAAGCCCGTAGCAACCGGAATACAGCCGCGGCAGGTCACCGGCGAGATAGACCGGATAGCCGTCGTAGGGTCGCTCGTTGTCGCGCGCGGCGCCATTTTCCAGGCACTTCGCCAGGCTCGCGCGCACCTCGCGAATGAGTGGCAGATCCTCGGCCAGCGGCTGGTCGGTGCGCTCCAGCACGGCCACGCCTTTTTTGCCCTTGAGCACATGGCCGATCAGGTCGCCGGGGAAAGGCCGGTACATGGTGATGTTCACCACGCCCACCTTGAGCTTGCGCGTCTCGCGCAGATAGTCCGCCACCGCCTCCGCCTGGACGATCATGCTGCCCATGCCGACGATGACGTACTCGGCGTCACCGAGCTTGTAGGTGCTGACGCGGTTGTAGCGCCGGCCGGTCAGCTCGGCATACTCGTCCATGCAGCGATCGGCGATGTCCTCGATGTGATCGAAGAAGTAGGGACGCTGGCCGGCGGTCGCCTGCATGTAGGCATCCTGATTCTGCACCGATCCGGAAAGCAGCGGCACGTCCACGTCCCAGATGGCCGGCACGCGCCGGCGCTTCGGGCCGTAAAGCATGGCCTGGGCCGGGGTGGGCGTGTCGATGATGTCATCGGGTTTGCCCAGGTACTCGGCCACCAACTCCCGTTCGGGCAGGCGCACCGACTCGATCAGGTGCGTTGTCAGGAAGCCGTCCTGGCCGACCACGGCCGGGGTGAGCGACAACTCCGCCGTCTTGCGCGCGATCAGATTGAGGTCGGCCGCCTCCTGGGCGCTGCGCGCCATGACCTGGATGAAGCCGGTGTCATCGACGCAGTGGTAATCGTCGTGGCCGCAATGCACATTCAGACTGGCCTTGGTGATGGCGCGGCAGCCCATGTTGAGCACATAAGGCAGGCGTTTGCCGACCGCGGCGTAGAGCGACTCGTGCATGAACGCGACGCCCTGGGCCGAGGAGAAGTTGGTGGCGCGCAGGCCCGCCATGGACATGCCTGCGGTCACCCCGGCGGCGGCGTGCTCGCTTTCCGGCTCGATGAAGATCAACGGACGCTCGGAAATGTTCAGATGCCCCTGGCTTACCGCCTCGGCCCAGTACTCGCCCATCTGGGTCGAGGGCGTGATCGGGTAGGCGCCGGCAGCGTCGGAGGCCTCGCGCTCGACGTGGACGACAGCCGTATTGCCGTCCACCGCGTCGCGTACCCCGGGGTACTTCGCCGTCTTGTTTTCCTTGGCGGTGGCGCCGGATTCCAGCAGCGAGAATTGGAAGAGCTTCTTCAGCATGGCCACACTCCTCAATGCGCAAATCAGTGCAACACGGGCAAGGGTTGCTGGCGCAGGATCCTCTTCGCCTCGGCACCCTTGACGGGCAAGTCGGGGTTGTCGAACCAGACGATGGCGCCCGTCGGGCAGCGCTCTGTGGCCGCGCGGTCGGCCTTGTCGTTCTGGTCGTAGTCGATGACCGCCAGATTGTTGTGCAGCTTCATCAGCCCCGGCGCGGCGTCGACGACGCACTTGCCGCAGGCGGTGCAGGCCACCTCACAGGCGGCCTCGGCCGTGTCGCCGTCGGCCAGGTTCTTGCACGCGACCCACAGCTTGCGGCTCACCGGCTCCAGGGAGAACAGGCCCTTGGGGCAGACTTCGACGCAGTCGTTGCAGGCGGTGCACATGACCGAGTCCACCACCGGCAGGCCGTGCCGGTCCATATGAATGGCATCGAAATCGCAAACCTCGGCGCAATCGCCCAGCCCCAGGCAGCCCCAGGCGCATTCCTTGCCGCCGCCGCTGACGACCGCCGCCGCGCGGCAGGTCTTCAATCCGGCGTAACGGGCGCGGGTGAAGGCAACATGGGCACCGCCGGCGCACGCCAGCCGCGCAACGCGCTTTTCGACAGTACCGGCTTCGACGCCGAGCAGATTGGCGATGATCTTGTTCTGTTGCGGCGAATTCACGGTGCACTGGGCCGGAATGATCTCGCCGGCCACGACCTTCTCAGCGAAATTGCGGCAGCCGGCCGTGCCGCAGGCGCCACAGTTGGACTTGGGCAGCATCTCCTCCACCTGCTCGATGCGCGGGTCCTCGTAGACGTACAGGCGGCGATTGGCAACGGCCAGCAGCCACGCCAAGCCTACCCCCAGCACCGCCATGAACGCACCCGCCACTGCCAGATTTGCCATCGTTCGCTCCTCGCCGCGATCGCAATCGAGAATCCGTCTTATTTGACCACTACCGGCGTATGGTTATTTTGTCGTGCCGGCACCAACTTCATGCCCGTTCGGCGCCAAGGCTCGAACATCTCGTCAGGGATATGCGCGCAAACAAATGCCTCGGCGGCTGCCTCCGGCGCCTTGCGGGCACCCATCGCGGCAGCCACCCACGGGAAAGCCGGAGGTCAGATCCGGCTAGCGTGACGGACTGACAGGGTGGTGGCCAGCCCGGGTGATTCGCGCGGGTGATTCGGTTGCGTCGCACCCGCGTTCGTGATGATGTCGAGTATACGAATTCTGACGCAATGCACAAGCAGCGATGTTTATGTATCGCCGAATGCCACTTATCAACCTCTGTTGGCGACACTGCATGGGTGCAGCCGTTCAATGCCGGGTCGTATCGCCGCGGCCGATGAAGGCAACGGGAAACACCGTTGCGGCGTCGGCGCGCTGGGCGGGCGCACTCTGGTAGTCGGGCATCTGGGCCGGCGCATTGCCCGACGCTTGCATGAGCTTCTGAATGAGCAACTGGATCTGGTCCGAGAGCCAGTCCTCCTCGTAGCGCGTCGGAATGAATCGCAACTCCCGGACGCGCTCGGGGATATCGGCGGCGGCGTAGACCTCGTTGGCAGCGTAGGCAGCGGAGAAAAACGGCCCGGCGATGAAACGCAGGCGGTAACCGCTTGCGCCGTCGTGCTCGAGCAGAAAGATCCGGGCGCCGGCGGCCAGCTCGTGGTCGTCGTCGAACACCGGCGTCACCGCGAACGCCGCGGCCCTGTTCTCGATCACGAAGCGGGTCGCTTCGTCGAAGCCAAGACGATTGTCTTGCGCCGGTGCGGCATTCTGTTCCAGTTGATCGGACACGATGGCCTCTCCTTCGGGGAACGGTTGCGTCGTTCCACGCTACCACGCCTGTCGCATGCCACAAGCGGAGTTGTTTATTCGCCGATCGAGGCGTGTTATCGACGAGGCAGCGCAGGCGGCCGACGCGAAACGTCGTCCGTCGATCCGAGCCGATAGAATGGCATTTTGCCCGCGATCGCCGCGCCCGACGACATTGCCATGCCCCAGGACCGCCCCAACGCCATCGTCATCCATGGCGCGCGCCAGAACAATCTCAAGACTCTCGACCTTGCCATCCCGCTCAACGAGCTGATCGTGGTCACCGGCGTGTCCGGTTCGGGCAAGTCCTCCCTCGTCTTCGACACTCTCTACGCCGAAGGACAGCGGCGCTACGTGGAAACCTTCTCGCCCTACGCGCGGCAGTTCCTCGATCGCATGGACAAGCCGCAGGTGGAGCGCATCGAAGGCATCCCGCCGGCGATCGCCATCGACCAGACCAACCCGGTGCGCACTTCCCGTTCCACCGTGGGCACGATGACGGAACTGAACGACCACGTGAAGCTGCTCTTCGCCCGCGCCGCGGCGCTGTTCTGCCGCGGTTGCGCGCGGCCGGTGCGGCGCGACACGCCGGAGAGCATCTACCGGGAACTCACCGCCCGCAGCCAGGCGAGCGGCGACCCGCGGCTGATCATCACCTTCCCCGTGCCCATCCCGCACAACTTCTCGGAACGGGAGGTACTGGCGCTGCTGGAACAGCAGGGCTACGCGCGGGTGCATGCCCGCCATGACAATGTGCTCGACGTGGTACAGGACAGGCTGCGGCTGGCCAACGCGGAACGGGCACGGGTGATGGAGGCGCTGGAAGCGGCACTGCGCGTCGGCCAGGGCCGCGTCGATATCCATGTCCTCGCACCGGGCGCAGGCGCCGACGCCGCGCCGGAAGCGGTGTGGCGCTTCAGCACCGACCTGCACTGCCCCGACTGCGACATCCACTACCACGATCCCAACCCCAGCCTGTTTTCGTTCAACTCGCCCATCGGCGCCTGCGACACCTGCCGCGGCTTCGGCCGCAGCATCGGCATCGACTTCGGGCTGGTCGTCCCCGACGAATCGAAAACGCTGCGCGGCGGCGCCGTCAAACCCTGGCAGACGGAGAGCTACCGCGAATGCCAGGACGACCTGGAGCAATACGCCAAAAAGCGCGACGTCCCCCTGGACCTGCCCTGGCGCGAGCTGACGCCGGAGCAGCGCCACTGGGTGCTCGAGGGCGAGCCACAGTGGAAGAGCTGGCGCAGTTCCTGGCCCGGCACCTGGTACGGCGTGCGGCGTTTCTTCGACTGGCTCGAAACCAAGAGCTACAAGATGCACATCCGTGTGCTGCTGTCGAAGTACCGCGCCTACACACCCTGCACCGCCTGCGACGGCGCGCGGCTGAAACCGGACGCGCTGCAGTGGCGGCTCGGCACGCGGGAGGATGCCGACCGCGTCCTCGCACCGGAGCGGCGCTTCCTGCCCCGCGGGTTGACGTGGCCACGCGCGACGCTCGAAACCCTGCCGGGGCTGAGCGTCCATGACCTGATGCTGCTGCCCATCGGGCGCTGCCGCGACTTCTTCGCCCGCCTGCATCTGCCGGCGCCCCTGGACGAGGCCACCGACCTGCTGCTGACCGAGATCCGTGCGCGCCTGGACTATCTATGCGAGGTGGGCCTGGGTTATCTGACGCTGGACCGGCAGTCGCGCACGCTCTCCGGCGGCGAGGTGCAGCGCATCAACCTGACCACGGCGCTGGGCACGTCTCTGGTGAACACCCTGTTCGTGCTGGACGAGCCGTCCATCGGCCTGCATCCGCGCGACATGGGCCGCGTCATCCGCGTCATGCAGCGGTTGCGCGACGCCGGCAACTCCCTGGTGGTCGTCGAGCACGACCCGCAGATCATGCTCACCGCCGATCGCATCCTCGACCTGGGCCCCGGCCCGGGCGAGCGCGGCGGTGAGGTGGTGTTCTTTGGCACGCCCGCCGAATTGACGCACGCACGCACGCTCACCGCCGACTACCTGGCGGGGCGCAAGCGCGCCGACGCCGGCCTCGCGCCCCGCGCGCCCGAGCGCGACGGGCTCGCGCTGCGCGTGCTGGGCGCCGCCGAACACAACCTGAAGCAGATCGACGTGACCTTTCCGCTCAACCGCCTGGTGTGCGTCACCGGCGTCTCCGGCTCCGGCAAGTCCACCCTGGTCGAGGACGTGCTCCACGCCGCGCTGCGCAAGGCCAAGGGCAAGCCCACCGAGGCGCCGGGCGCCCACCGGGCGCTGCTCGGCCACGAGCACATCGCCGAGGTGGTGATGGTGGACCAGTCGCCCATCGGCAAAACCACGCGCTCGAACCCGGCCAGCTACATCGGCGCCTTCGACGCCATCCGCACCCTGTTCGCCCGCGAGCAACTGGCGAAGGAGCGCGGCTACAGCACGGGGACGTTCAGCTTCAATGCCGGCAACGGCCGCTGTCCCACCTGCGGCGGCAACGGCTTCGAGCACGTGGAGATGCAGTTCCTGTCCGACGTCTATCTGCGCTGCCCCGATTGCGACGGCACCCGCTATCGCCCCGAAGTGCTCGAGGTCAAGCTCGCCGGCCGGTCCATCGCCCAGGTGCTGGACATGACGGTGTCCGAGGCGGTGACGTTCTTCGCCAGGGCGCCGGAGGTGCTGGCGCGCCTGAAGCCGCTGGCCGAGGTGGGCCTGGACTACCTGCGGCTCGGCCAGCCGGTGCCCACGCTCTCCGGCGGCGAGGCCCAGCGCCTGAAGCTTGCCGGCCACCTCGCCGATGCCGGTGCGCGCGACGGCGACGCCGCGCCGCCCGGGGCCAAGTCCTCGCTGTTCCTGTTCGACGAACCGACCACCGGGCTGCACTTCGACGACATCGCCAAGCTGCTGCGGGCCTTCCGCAAGCTGATCGGCGCCGGCCACTCGCTGGTGGTGATCGAGCACAACCTGGATGTCATCGGCGCGGCGGACTGGATCATTGACCTCGGGCCGGAGGGCGGCGACGCCGGCGGCGAGATCGTCTGCGTCGGCACGCCGGCCGAGGTAATGGCCCACGCCACTTCCCACACCGGCAAGGCGCTCAAGGACTACACGGCAGCCGTCGGCCGGGGCAAACCCGGCGCGGCTTCGCGCAGGCGTGCCTCGATGACGGCGCGCGAGAAGCCGGCGCCGGCCTACGCCGCCGACAATGCCATCCGCATCCACAACGCCCGCGAGCATAACCTGAAGAACGTGGACGTGGACATTCCGCGCAACCGCTTCACCGTCATCACCGGCGTGTCGGGCAGCGGCAAGAGCACGGTCGCCTTCGACGTCCTGTTCGCGGAAGGGCAGCGCCGCTACCTGGAATCCCTCAACGCCTACGCCCGCCAGTTCGTGCAGCCCACCGCCCGGCCCGATGTGGACGCCATCTTCGGCATCCCGCCGACGGTGGCCATCGAACAGCGCACCAGCCGCGGCGGGCGCAAGAGCACGGTGGCGACGCTGACCGAGATCTATCACTTCCTGCGCCTGCTCTACGTCAAGCTCGGCACCCAGCACTGCCCGGACTGCGACGTGCCCATCGCGCCCCAGAGCTTCGATTCCATCGCCGCGTCGCTCATGCGCGACTATCGCGGCAGCCAGATCTGGCTGCTGGCGCCGCTGGTCGTCGCGCGCAAGGGCTATTACACCGATCTGGCGAAGTGGGCCAATGCCAAGGGGTTTTCCGATCTGCGCGTGGACGGCGAGTTCCTGCCCACCGCCGCCTGGCCGCGGCTCGACCGCTACCGCGAGCACACCATCGAGCTGCCGGTGGCCGACCTGCGCGTCGCGGCGAAATCGGAACATGCGCTGCGCAAGGCGCTGGCGGACGCGCTGGACTACGGCAAAGGCGTGGTGCATGTCATGCTGCAGACGCCGGCGCCGAAGACGGTCGCCGCGAAGCACGCCACACGCGCCGCCACCGCCCTCGGCGACGCGGTGTTCTCCGTCAAGCGCGCCTGCCCCGCCTGCGGCCGGAGCTTCGCCGAACTCGACCCGCGGCTGTTCTCCTTCAACTCCAAGCACGGCTGGTGCGAGAGCTGCTACGGCACCGGACTGGCCCTGTCCGGCTTCGACGCCGAGCAGACCGGCGAGGAGATCTGGTGGAACGAATGGTGGGAGGGCGACGCGCAGGCCTGCCCCGACTGCGCCGGCCGGCGGCTCAACCCGGTGGCGCTCGCCGTGCGTTTTCGCGAGCAGTCGATCGCCGAACTGACGGCGCTGCCGGTGAGTGCGATGGAGCGGTTCTTCCGCAAGCTGCGGCTGGCCGGACGCGAGGCGGAGATTGCGCGCGACATCGTCGCCGAACTGGGCACGCGCTTGTCATTCCTGAACGAAGTGGGCCTGTCCTACCTCTCCCTCGACCGGGCGGCGCCGACGCTGTCCGGCGGCGAG
>JRYJ01000582.1_pt1 | contig 24269 bp, 31 predicted proteins | sample 235371 | NCBI WGS metagenome assembly JRYJ01 (sample SAMN03074219, study PRJNA261477) | activated sludge metagenome | biome: Wastewater Treatment Plant; feature: Wastewater; material: Activated sludge; isolation source: activated biomass of a wastewater treatment plant treating hydrocarbon... ... | reverse complement strand
TCTTTGTCGCGGTGATCGGGCTCTTGGTTTCGCGCGAGTCCGTGGCGCTGCCCTTTACCGTCCTCATTGTGTTGCTCAGCGTGTTCGGTATTCTCTTGAGTCTGCAGATGGCGATCGTGCTGGGCCGGTTTTCCGGCCAGAATGCCCTCTGGGAATGGCAGATGCGAGGGATCGAACGGACCCCCTTGTGGACCGAGCGGAAACTGGCCAACAGTCTCTATACGATCCGGGAACGCCATGAGTCGCTGGAGGATGCCGTCAACGAACCGGCCACCTTTCATCCGAACTGGGCCTTCCGGCAGCACCGTCAATGGTGGGCCCACAGAGAGACCAGTTTCCCGTGGTTTTTCGGGTTCGTCTACGGGCTGTTTCTCATCTGGAGCGGCACCCAGCTGTGGCGGTCCGCTTTCGCGGCGTTCGGATAGCTCGCTTTCTTCGAGCGAGGCCTCCTGCAGGGCGTTCATTCGTCACCTCCAGATCTTGAACCCTGCGACCAGGAGAAATAACGAAAGGATCAGCAGCATCGGATGTAGTACCGTCATCGTCGTCATCGCCTCACACCTCCTGTCTCTCCTGTTCTGTCATCTTCCTCATAAAACGCATGGATGAAGCTGGCATGAAGGCTCAATGAAGACTCTTTCATAGAGAATCAGAGGCTCTGGATTCGGAGGATACCGCCGAGTTTACAATATGCAGGGGCCGGTCTTCTTGGAGGAACGGACATGTCTTGCCATCACGGGAGGGGGTCGTGCGGATCTTAATCATCGAAGACGACGCGGATTTGGCGCACTTTCTCCGCAAGGGACTGCAAGAAGAACGGCACACTGTCGAGGTGGCGGCCGACGGCGAGACAGGACTCGCACTGGCGGAAGATGAAGGTTATGACCTCCTCATCGTCGACGTCATGCTTCCCAAGCTGGATGGACTTGCACTCTGCCGGCGACTGCGCGGGCGCGGCAATCGGACGCCGATCCTGCTGCTGACGGCGCGCGATACCGTGGACGACAAAGTGCTCGGGCTGGACTCGGGGGCGGACGATTATTTGACCAAGCCCTTCTCCTTCGCGGAGCTCGTGGCACGGGTCCGCGCGTTGTTGAGACGCGGCGGCCCTCAGGCGGGAGTCCGACTCAAAGCCGCCGACCTGGAGATGGATCCCGCCGCGCACCGCGTCTGGCGCGCCGGAAAGGAAATCGCGCTGACGAACAAGGAATATGCGCTGCTGGAGTACTTGTTGCGCAACCGGAATCGCGTGCTGACGAGGACGGCGATTTTGGAACGGGTGTGGGGGCTGAATTATGATCCGATGACGAATGTGGTCGATGTTCACATCCGGTCGTTGCGGGTCAAACTCGACCGCGACTTTACCCCGCCGTTGATTGTTACGGTTCGTGGGGTCGGATACAAGCTGGAGGCGGAGGAATGAGATCCTTTCGGACGCACCTCCGCGGCTCGGCCCTGATCCTCATTACGGTGCTGCTCGTGACCTTCAACACGCTCGTGTACTGGGGCTTCCACAGGCTCCTGCAAGAGTACGTGGACGGTCGGCTGCTGGGGCTGGCGCAAACCCTGGCCGTACTCATTCAACAACGCCCGGAGCTGCTGCAGGCAGCGGATCATGAGATCGTGTCTCGGCAGGACTCTCACGCCGACGACGAACGGATGCATGAGCTGCGCGAAGCGTCACACACCATCCAGGTCTTGGATCGTGCCGGGAAGGTGGTCTGGAGGGGGGTGGATGTCGTATCACGCCCGCCCCTGAACACCAGCGTGCTGGCGAAAAGTGTCGCCGGAGAAATCGTCTACGAAACCCTAGAGACCGCCTCCGGTACGCCGGTGCGGCGGGTCTCCGTGCCCGTCCGGGAGGGCTCGGACGTGCGGTATCTCCTCTTGGCCGAAGCGTCCTTGGGTTTCGCCCGCCGGAGTTTGAAGGGGCTCATGGGCCTGCTGATTTTGGTGTCTGTGGTCATGATCGCGCTGGCTTGGTTCGTGACCGGATGGCTGGTGCACACCGTCCTGAGGCCGATCCAGGCTCTGAGCCGGACCGCCGGAAGGATTTCCGAGTCCTCGTTGCGGGACCGGGTCAATTTGGATGTCTCCCATGCCGAGTTTCATCTGTTGGCTCAGGCGTTCAATGCCATGCTCGATCGGTTGCAAAAGGCTTCGGAAAGCCAGCGTCGGTTCGTCGATTACGCCGCCCATGAGATGAAGACGCCGCTGACCGTGATGCAGGGGACTCTCGAAGTCTCGCTGCAGAAATCACGGACCGCCGACGAATATCGAGAGGTCCTCGTGTCCAACCTCGAACAGGTGCAGCGGTTGATCGGGCTGACCAGATCGCTCCTGACCCTGGCGCGATTCGCCGGCGACCGGCCGCCCGTCCAGCTCGTTCCCCTCGCGCTCGAACCGCTGTTGCGGGAGTTGCTGGAAGATCTGACCCCCGTGGCCGAGGATCGGGAGGTCCGCCTCGTGCTGGAACGCGAACCGGTTCCACCGGTACTCGGGGATGCGGAGCGATTGCAGCAACTGTTCATCAATCTGCTCGACAATGCGTTGCGGTATACGGATCGGGGCGGAACCGTGACGGTCCGCCTGAGCCGCTCCGACGATCACGTCCGCGTGGCCGTTCGCGACACCGGGCAAGGGATTGCGCCGGAGTTTCTGCCGCACCTCTTCGAGCGCTTTTATCGCACCGACCCCGCTCGGGCGAGGGATTCAGGCGGGACCGGCCTTGGTCTTCCCATCGTCAAAGAAATCGCGGAGGCTCACCACGGTTTCGTTCGAGTCGAGAGTGAGGTCGGCAAGGGATCGGTCTTTACCTTCACGCTGCCCGCCGCCAAACCCTGACGGCTTCTTCTTCCTTCTCTTCCGCCGGCATCCCCACGGACATCAGCCGCTCATCCCATTGTGAAGCCTTCTTCATATGGGGTTCATAGTCCGTTCATGTCGGCGCCTTACAGTAGAGACACGCGCGACAGCGAGGGGGGACGGCCAAGCCGCCGCCGTGAACGGCCGGAACAAACGGCCGGCCTCGCGTCGGGGAGAGGATTTCCTGGGATCGGCCACCAGGACATTGCGACTCATTGGCCCCGGAGAGGTTCAACGGATCGATCGAGAGGAGGATGAGGTGAAGAACTCGAAAGGAATGGTTCCGGCTGTCTTGTTGATGTTGCTCGTGATCGGGGCGATGGGCGTCATGATCTTCTGGGGCCTGTCCCTGCTCGATCTTCCGGGATAGGAGTGGGTGCGCCAGTCAAGGAAAGGAGATGGACCAATGGATAAAGCAGGAATGCCGATGTATCCCGCAATCGTGTTGGGTGTGTTGACCCTGTTGACCTGGGCTGTGGCGGTGGCGGCCTCGTATGTGGACGAGAGGCCGGCAGAACCGGTTGGGCCGGGCGGCAAGAACGGTACGAGAGCATCATCCTAGTCACGGGCGGCTCACGGCTCGGTGCGATATCTGGTCGGTGAGCCTACCCGTCTCGTGGAGAGGAGGCGAGTATGTCGAGCGGATCAAGATCACGGGGACATCGTTGGGCGATTGTGCTGGCAGGAGGCGATGGAGTCAGAATGCAGACGGCGATCGCGCATTGGTTGGGCTGGCGGGTGCCGAAGCAGTATTGCCGGTTCGTCGGGACGCGGTCGATGTTCCAGCATACGCTGGATCGCATGATGCGCATCGCAAGGCCTGAACGGACGGTCGTCGTGGTCGGACGCGGGCATCACGAGGCCTGGGCGCAGATCGGGGAACGGAATCCCGGGGTGGTCCTCGTGCAACCGAGGAATGCGGATACGGCGCCGGGCACGTTTCTCCCGCTGACCTACATCCGCGCCCGCGATCCGGAAGGCACCGTGGTGGTCTCGCCGTTCGATCACTTCGTCTTTCCTGAGGAACGATTTCTCGGTGAAGTGTTGTACGCCGCGCGGGCGGCGGAGAAATTGGACGGCCGGATGGTGCTGCTCGCGGCGCGCCCGACCGGTCCGGAAACGGACTACGGCTGGATTCGGCCGGACCGCGATCTGGCTTGTTTCGGTACGCGTCCCGTCTGGGCCGCTCGCGCGTTCCTGGAGAAACCCGAACCGTCGCTCGCGCGCTTGGCCTATGCGTCCGGCGCGTTCTGGAACACGATGATCATGGCCGGGACAGTCGATGCCTTGTGGAAACTGGGGTGGCGGGTGCTTCCCGACATGATGGCCCTGTTTGAGCAATTGGGCGAAGCGATCGACACGCCGAGGGAACCGGAAGTCCTTCGGATGATTTATCAACGGATGCCGTCCCTGAATCTCTCCTCCGATCTCCTGGCCCATTCCATCGACCATCTGGCGGTCATGGAGATGCAGGATGTCTGGTGGAACGACTGGGGGCGGCCCGATCGGATCGCCGACACGCTGATGAGGCTGGGACGACACTCGGAGTTCGTCCGCCGACACTTGCAGACGGGGAACGTCGGAAGTGCGGCGACGGTCGGAGACGGCGCCCGCTCGTTGCAGGCCGCGGCTCCGCTCGTGGTGCGGGATGATGCATCGGGTATGCGGTTGTCACTGTCCGGAGACGGCGCCATGCGAGCGGCGATCCTAGACCAGGAGAGCGAGTCATGACACGATCACGACGAAACAGTCCGATCCGGCGGACAATCCGCTGGTCTCGACGCCGGTGGGTGATCCTGACGGTGTCGCCCCATCTCATGGCGCAACTGTATCAGGCCGATGCAGAGCGGTGGCATCGGCAGGCGCAGTTTTATGCGCGACACCGGGCCTATTTCCCGCGACTGGCGACCAGCCGGTTCGTCATTCGATGCCGGCAACTGTGCGAGCTGTACCGGCGGCTCGCCCAGTCATTGTTGCGCGGCGGGATCGGCATCGTCGGTAGCGGGACACACGCGTGGCGGCTGAACGGGGGTATATAGCCCCAAAGGAGAACGGAGGTTGATGCAAATGGCAACAGAGAGGGAGCGACGTCGGTTGCGTCGGCTTTCTCGAACCGCAGGAGCGGTACCGCCTGTGTTGACGCCCGCGCAACACTCTCGTGGCGGTACTGTTCTTGCTCACTCGGTTGCCGAGGGAAGCGAGTCCACAAGCCTCTCGAGTCGTGAACGAGAAAGCGGATATGCGAAGCACCTTGCATGTCTGCACTGAAGGAGGACCCATGAATCCCCGATTGATGACACAGGTTCTTTTCGCCACCGATTTTTCCGACGATGCCGCACGGGCCCAAGAATACGCGATGTACTTGGCCACGGCGTGGGATGCCACGTTGCAGGTCTTGCATGTGATCGAAGCGCCGGCTTGGTTCAACGCCAATGCCGCCACCCTGGCCGTGATGGAGCAGGCCCGGCTGGACGCGGCGCAGCGCTTGGAGCACGTGCTCGACCACATGGTGCGCAGCGGGATCTCGGCAACCGTACGGCAGGTCATGGGCAAGCCGCACGAGCACATCTGCAGCGCCGCGCGGGAGAGCGGTGCCGATCTCGTGGTGCTAGGCACGCAGGGACGGACCAACCTGCTGTACGGGCTCCTCGGCAGCACGGCCGAGCGGGTCGTGAAAGACGGGCCCTGCCCCGTGCTTGCGGTGCCGGGGGTGCGCCCGACCGCGGGAAAACCGATAACGGCCGGTTCCTCCATTCCGGTCCAGCGCATCCTGGTACCGGTGGATTTCTCGAGTCCGGCCCTCGATGCGGTCGAGTATGCCGTTCAACTGGCCAACGGCCTCGGTTCAAAAATCACGTTGCTGCACGTGTTGGAGCCGATTAGCTACGACCTCGAGTGCGGGCTCGGTATGATCGAACAAGAGCGCAGCAAACGAGATCATTGGAGCAGGCAGTTGACCGAGCTCACGGACCTGGTGACGTCGTTCGGTCTTCCGGCGGAGTTCGAGGTTGCCGGCGGGCTTCCCTCCGAGGGAATCCTCGCCGGGGCCCTGCGGTATCAGTCCGACCTCATCGTGATGGGAACCCACGGCCGCCGCGGGAAATCGGAATGGCGCTTCGGCAGTGTTGCCGAGGCGGTGCTCAGGCGGGCCACCTGTCCGGTGTTGACCGTGAAGACGCCGAAATTCGCACCGGGGCACCGGCGTGTCGTGCCGCACACGCTGGGAGAGATGGAAACCAAAGGAGCGCGGTAATGGCTCTTCGGAACATTTACATTACAGAATTCGATTTGGAGCGCCTCAAGGGGTTGGTGGATGCCGGCATCAGATTCAGGGAGCGGGATCGGGAACATTTGGAAAGTTTGCAGCACCAGCTCGATCAGGCGCAGATTGTGGACCCAGCGGCGATCCCGCATGATGTGGTGACCATGAATTCAACCGTGCGGCTTCGGGATGAGGAAACGGGACAGGAGGAATCCTATACCATTGCGTTTCCGTCCGAGGCGAATATGGCGAGAAAGACCATTTCGGTTCTCGTACCCATCGGAACGGCCATTCTGGGCTGCAAGGTTGGCGATGTCGTACAATGGAGCGTGCCGGGCGGTATGAAACGGTGGAGGATCGAGGAGATCGTTTATCAGCCCGAGGCTGCCGGCCATTACCATCTATAAGCCGTAGGCAAGACGAACCACAGAAGCGCCGTATCCGTTCACGGGACGCATCGGGAAAGACATGGTGACGAGCGTCCTCGGTCGGATCTTCGGTAGGAGTCGACGGCCTGACCCTGGCTCGGCTGGAGAGACGAGGTCGGTGAACCTCGAACCAAGAGGGGAGGGGGTATGTGGGGCCGACGAGGTTGGAGAAGCGTACTCGCCCTGCTGGGTTTCATCCTGCTGATCGGAATCGGACCGACCGCGAGGGGTGAAGACCGGCAGATTTACCAGGTGGTGATGCACCTAAACTCCGACGATGAGAAGGAGCAGCGGGGCCTGCTCGGAAATATCCATCATCTCTACGAAGCGGTGGGACGGAAACACTTGCGGGTGGAAGTGGTGGCGCATGGCGGCGGATTGAAATTGTTGACGAGGAAGGAGTCACGGTTCGCCCGCGAGCTGACCGAACTCAAGGCACGATTCGGCGTGGAATTCACCGCCTGTTCCAACACGATGAAGAAATTGAACCTGACCCGGGAGGATCTGCTCGACCAGGTCGACCGTACGGTTCCCGCGATGGTGCGGCTGATGGAGTTGCAGGAACAAGGATGGGCGTATATTAAGCCGTAGATGAGAGCTGTCGGCTGAAAGATCTTAGCTCGTAACCGGGAGGAATGATGGACGTCAAACCGAAAGTCTACTTCTATCACACGGCCGTGCAGTGGACGGAGCAGCGCAAGGGAGTCATTACCAGCGCCGGGAAGCCGGATATCCAAGTCGCCACGCCGCCTGAATTCAAGGGACACGAGGGCATCTGGTCGCCGGAGGATCTCTATGTCGCATCGGCCAACATCTGCCTTATGACGACTTTTTTGGCCTTTGCGGAGCGGGCGGGGTTGGCCTTTACGGCCTTTCGAAGCGAGGCCGAGGGGAAGCTCGAATTGGTCGATGGCAAGTTTCAGGTCACGACCATTACGCTCCAGCCGCACATTGCGCTGAAACCGGGGACCGATTCCGGCAAAGCTCGGGAGCTCGTCGAAAAAGCCGAAGCCAACTGTCTCATCTCGAATTCGATGAAGACGCGCATTACGCTGGAGCCTACCATCGTCGAGGGATGAATCGTTCGCCCCTTGACGATTGAGGGTTGACGTTTTGCCCGCCCTGCGCCCTGTGGCACCATGCGCCAGCGCCGATCATGGGGCTGGCGCAAATGGCCGCAGCCTTCTCGCCGCCGTTTCTGTGGTCCGCCTCATAACCACCGGTACTTTCAACACAATCCAACCATCCCATCGTGGCACACCCGTCGCAATATCGGTGAGAAACCGGGGTGAGGACTGCCGTGAATCGTATCATCAGGGAACACTGGCTTGCGCCGCTTGTGGCTGCTGCCTCGGTGTGGATGCTTGCGTGCGAGACGACCGGCGCTCCGGCGCCCGATGCGGTGACCCGGGGAAAGTCGATCTACACCCAGGTCTGTGCAAAGTGCCACGGCGGCGACGGCAAAGGGGGCGGGTACAAGAACCTGACACCTCCCCCCAGCGATCTGACTGCTGCGACGGTGCAGAACAAACTGGATGCCAGCCTCTACAAGTCAATTCATGAGGGTCGAAAAGATACCGCGATGGGAGCGTGGAAGTTCGCGCTGACGGACCAGGAAATTGCCGACGTACTGGCCTATGTGCGGCAACTGGGAAGCCGGAATGAAGGGAAGTTGCCCTGAGCGTCCGAGAGGAAAGGACAATGAATTGGCGAGTGGTCGGGGTCGCCGCGCTGTTGTTGTGGGCGCTTACGATCGCGATCGCGGCCTGGTTGTTCGTGCAGGGCCAGACCAGGCCGGGAACCGATGGGCGCACGGAGATCGTGCTGGCACCGGCGGAGCGGGATCAGATTCTTGCCGAGATGCGGCTGCTCTTGAAGGCCGTGCACGGCGTGGTGACGGCGTTCGGCAATCCGGAGTCGGGCCGAAAAGAGGCGGAGCTGGCGGCCCGCGCGGCGGGAATGCAGATGGCGGCCGACGTCGAGCCTGCCATCATGGTCAAGCTTCCTCTGCCGTTCAAGCAGATGGGGATGTCGATTCACAAGGACATGGATGCCCTGGCCGATGCCACCGCGAGGGGAGAGCCACAGGCGGAACTCCTCAAGCGCCTGTCGAGCGTGACGGCCCGCTGTACGACCTGCCACGACATGTATCGATTGGGAACAAGTAAATAGCTTTCAGCTTTCAGCGATCAATTTCTCCGGAGCGAATCCTTTCGGGGGGAGCAGACTCCTACGAATTGGGAACCGACATCGCACAGTGGTGGCTGAGGGGGGGGAACCAATCAACCGTTTGTAGCTGAGAGCTGTAAGCTGATCGCTGAACGTACAGCTTTGTATGCCGACCGGTTCTTCTATCACCAAGGAGGTTCGTCATGACCTGCAACGTCGGCGGAATTGAGCGGCCCATTCGTATCGTGCTCGGAATTTTGTTGATCGGGATCGGAGCATTCGGGGAACTGACGGGCGCGGCCATGGGTGTGGCGCTTGCGGTCGGCGCGATCGCGCTCGTGACCGGCGCGATCGGATATTGCCCGGCCTGGACGCTATTGGGCATCAACACCTGCCCGACGCAGACCTCGGGCAAGAAAGCCTGAGCAGTCACGAGTCTTCATTGATTTCTTCGTGGCCGGGCGGGGAGGCAGCCGAAGCGGGGACGCAAAGCGAGGAGGTTGCGTGCGTCTTTGCTTCGCAACAGGAGGTTCATCATGCGGAGCGGGAATCTCATGCGCATGACGGTGGTGTCATTAGTGCTGTTCTCTGCCGGTGTGGCCCCGACGACCCGGGCACAGGATCGCGATCGGGATGAACTCAAGATACAGCAACAGCTTCAGGACAAAGACAAGCTACAGACGAAGGATCACCTGAAGGATCAGTCAAAAGATCAATTGAAGGAGAAGGATCAGCTCAAAGAACAGGTGCAAGAGCGTACGAGGGAGCGGCCCCGCGAGCAGATGCAGGTCGAGCGTCCCGACCGGCCTCAGATGGAGAGAACCGAGCGCCCGGAGCGACATGGCGGGGGACGATAAGTTTCGGGCCTGTTGCGAGAAGAGTCATGAAACACCCGTGACAATTCCGTCACGGGGTGAGCAGTAAGGAGGATGCAATGGCAACGATGACGAGACCGGGTGTGCCGGTCGGAGGATTCAAGAAAGTCGGACAGATTGTCGGAACCAACGAGCTTCGATTTCATCGAGGCCACAGCGCGCTGGCGGTGGCAGTGGAGTTGCTCACGACCCACACGCCCGGGGCGCCGGTCGTCGACGACGCCGGACAATATATCGGCTTTATCAGCGAGTTCGATCTCTTGAAAGCCCTCCAAGCCAACAAGGACTTGAATCAGCTCACCGCGGAAGCCATTATGGCGAAGGATCGCATCACCGTCACCGAGGGGACGACGATCGAGGACGCCGTGAAGGTGATGGAAGAGAAGCGGTTGCTGAATCTTCCGGTCGAACGCGACGGAAGAGTGTTGTACACGCTGACCCGTCATGACTTGCTCAGGGCCTGGATCGGTCTCGGGTTGGATATCGAGAACGTGACGGCATAATCGTCGAGAGAACGAGTCGGTCGAGTGAGGACGTGAGTCAAGGGGACGGATCACATCCTGTCGAGAGAGGGGGCTTTTCGACTCCGGTCGGGTCGCGGCGGCGATTCTTCGGTTGGGTCACCGCCGCGGCCGCCGGCCTGGTGGGCATATCCCTGGGCATTCCGCTCATTGGCTCTCTCATCTCGCCGGCCTTCACCCGCCGGCAGCGCAACTGGGTCGATGTCGGCGCTGTCGACGATCTCCAGATCGAGAAGCCGGTCCAACTGGATCACGTCACGACGATCCGTGACGGTTGGCTGGAAACCAAATCGCAAAAGGCGGTGTGGGCCGTCAAGCGATCCGAGGAAGAGATTACCGTCTTCTCGCCGATCTGCACACATCTGGGGTGCGGCTACCGTTGGGACGAGACGGAGCGTAAGTTTCTGTGCCCCTGTCATGGGAGCGTCTACGACATGGAGGGACGGGTGTTGGCCGGTCCCGCTCCGCGTCCGCTCGACCGACTACCCGTGAAGGTCGAACACGGACGCCTGCTCGTCACCTACAAAGAATTCAAGTCGGGGCTGTCAACGGCTGTGGAACTCTGATGAGAGCCTGTTTCGTCCTTCGTATCTCGGGGTGAAGCAAGAGCGTAGAGCGAATGGCCTATAGCAGGAACAGCAGCAAACCGTCTCTAGGACTGACGTAAGAGAGACCCGCATCACTTGTGCTATTGGCCATAGGCTATAGGCTCTTTTCTCCTCACGCTTCACGAGCAACGAATGCCATCGCGCCTCTACGATTGGTTGGATAGCCGGCTGAATCTGAAGCCGGTGGAGCGCACGCTGCTTGATGAGCCCATTCCCGGCGGGGCGAGTTGGATCTACGTCTTCGGCTCCGCCACGCTGTTCCTCTTCCTCCTGCAAGCCGCGACCGGCATGATTCTCGCGGTGTACTACGCGCCGACGCCGGACCACGCCTACGACAGCGTCCGTTTCATCGAGAACGACGTCGCCTTCGGCTGGTTCGTCCGGGGGTTGCACCACTGGGGGGCCTCCGCGATGGTCGTCGCCATCGGGCTCCACATGCTGCAGGCCTTTCTGTACGGCGCGTACAAACCACCGCGCGAGATCATGTGGATGGTCGGGGTGATGCTCTTCCTGATCGTGATGGCCTTCGCTTTTACCGGCTATCTGCTGCCGTGGGATCAAACGGCCTATTGGGCGACGCAGGTGGGCATCAACATGGTCGGGACGATTCCGCTTGTCGGCGATTTCCTGTCCCGCGTCATGCGTGGCGGCGAGGTGCTCGGCGCGCTCACGCTTTCCCGCTTCTTTGCGATCCACGTCCTGTTTCTGCCGGCCCTCCTCGTGAGCGGGATTGCGTTGCACCTGTTCATCCTGCGGCGGGTCGGGCCGGCCGGTCCCTGGACCGACGAACGGGCGAAGTTGGGCAGCGAGACCTTTTATCCGCGTCAGGTCTACATGGATGCCGTGGTGATGCTCGGAGTGTTTGCGGTCCTGGCCACATTGGCATGGGCCGTACAGCTGCCTCTGACCGACAGGGCCGACCCGTCCGATACCAGTTTCGTTCCGGTACCGGAATGGTATTTCCTTTTCTATTACGAACTGCTCAAGTACGTGCACGGGCCGTTGGAGCCCCTGGCAACCTGGATTCTTCCGGTGCTGGTCATCCTGATCATGTTGTTCTGGCCCTTCATCGACCGCAATCCGCTGCGCAATCCGATCAAGCGGCCGGCGGCGATCGCCAGCGGGTTTTTGTTTCTGGTCGTCGTCTTCGGCCTGCTCGGCGTCTCGATCAGGAATCTCTATGCGGTGCCGCGAACGGATCCGGCCGTGGCGCGGGGGAAAGCGGTTTACGTGCNNGTATTCACGGAGAGGGCGGGGCCGTGGCGCCGGACCTGTCATCGGTCGGGACGACCAGGCCCGATCGGGAATGGCACCTGAAACATTTCCGCAACCCCCAGTCGGTGTCGCCGGGCTCGTTCATGCCGAAGTTTCCGCTGAACGACCAGCAGCTCAACGACCTTACGAGTTATATGTTGAGCCTGAAGGCGGCCACGTAACCTGCGTCAGGAAGAGTGTTCGCTCCTGGTGCAGGAGGCGTTTCGCGCCACTCTCCCCTCGCTGTTGTAGCATTCCTCCGCAGGCCGGGATCATTCGTATCCCGGTTGTTCCTCCGCTCTTGTTTCTCATCAGCGGGTTGCAATTCCCCACTCAGGGACCCTGTCGTATCCTCCGTTGGGCACAGGTGTCGCAAGTCATACGACCACGTGTTGATGGCGCCAGGAGAGAATCCTTTGGGCTCGTGTTGGCTCGAAATAACGGGGCTTCTGACAGGTGGATGGAAGGAGGCTGATATGAGGACGGTTAGGAGGATCGGTGTCGGGCTTCTCGCGTGGCTCGTGCTGGGAGGTTGTTCGTCCTACCACACCGGCAAACATGACAAGGCGGTGCATGCGAAAGCCGTCATCTCCGGACCTGGGATCAGCGGAGAAGCGCATCTCTACGAAGAGTATGAAGGCCGTGTCAGGATCAAGGTAAAACTGAAGGGCGGTCCGGACAGCAAGCTGACCCCGGGATTGCACGCGATCCACATCCATGAGACCGGGAACTGCGAGCCGTTCGCGGCGGCCAAGGGCCATTACGACGGCAACGTCGATCCCCAGGTGAATCCGGATGCCAATATCAGCCCCGGACTGGGGAATCATCCGTACCACCTCGGCGATCTCCCGAATCTGTCCGTCGATTCCGATCGGAAGGGGACGCTGTACACGATCACCAGCCGCGTCACGCTGTCCGACGGACTCAACTCGGTCTTCGACAAGGACGGCAGCGCTCTTGTCGTGCACGAGTTGCAGGATAAGTATCTGCCCGATCCGCCGATGAAGGATGCGCCGGGCGGCACGCGGATCGCCTGCGGCGTCATCGTGAAGGAGTGAGGGCGATGCGTGGGGCCGATGAGACCGGTCGAAACGCTGCGCCGCGGATGAACTCGCCTGCGATCGGGCTCGGCCTCCTTACATTGACGGCGACGACTCTGGTGCTCGGGATGTTCGGAAAGGGAACGGCGGCCGATCCGGGCGAGCGACTCGTGAAGACCACCTGCGTGCAATGCCATCGGATCGAAGGTAAGCCGGCGCCGAGGAAGACGAAGAAAGCCCCGGATCTCATCTGGGCCGGCAACAAATACCAGCCTGAGTGGCTCATCGGCTGGCTCCAGGATCCGGACATCAAGCTGTACCCGGTCGGGTATGACGTTCGGCCGGAGCGGAAAAAGCGGCATCTCTCTCTGTCCGCCGATCAGGCGAAGGCCGTCGCGGGCTTCTTGGCTACGCGCAAGGATGCACGCATCAAGGAAGGTGTGATGAAGCCCGGTACACCGGAGCAGCTGGATCGCGGCGCCCAACTGTTCAAGGAACACGGCTGCCAGAATTGTCACCTCACCCCGGCCAGTACGCCGAGGGGATATGTCGGAGGGACATCGAGCACGTCCTTCATCAGGATGAACAAGCGTCTGCAGGCGGACTGGGTATACCGCTTCAACCTGAATCCGAATGATTTCGAACCGGACAGCGGGGCGTATATTCCGAAACCACCGCTCCCGGAGGAGGATATTTATGCCGTCACGGCATTCATGATGACGCTGAAATAAGTGGCGGTGCTGGGAGGGCGGCTCGAGCGAGCGAATCCGTCGAGAGCAGTGCTGGTAGATCGACGCGAGAAGGGGAGGTGTCGCGTGGCGCACAAGAAGATCGTCTTAGGGGTAGCAGGGGTGCTCCTGGGCCTGTTTGGGGCGTGGGGAATAGGTCTGGCCGGCAAGGAATCCGGCGTCACGATCCCGGTGGAAAGCGTCGTCGACTACATCCACGCGGTCCTGGCATCGGACCGGACGTTCTATACCGTCCATGTCGTGGAGCGGATGCAGCGCCGCGGCGTGATCGACGCGGCGGAAAACTGGAGGTCGGCCAGCGTCCTGCCGCTGCCGGCGCAATTCGTCCAGGAATCGTCGAATCTTGCGGCCCTGACCGGGGTGAGAGTGCGGTACCGGCTCCTCAGCCTCCATCCCATCAACAAACAGAGCGGGCCCGCGACCGAATTCGAGAGAAGGGCGCTCGAAGCGGTGACGGCCAACCCGGCGGAACCGTTCAAGGGGTTCGTGATGGAAGGCGGAGAACGGTATTTCCAGGCGATGTACGCCGATCTTGCTGTGTCCACGGTCTGCGTCAGTTGTCACAACGCGCATCCTGCCAGCCCCAAACGAGATTACAAGCTCAACGATGTGTTGGGCGGAGTCCTGATTTCCATCCCGGCTCCCTAATGGAGGCCGGGCCGCACAGCGAGGAGGAGGTCATGCAACGAGACGCGCGCGCGAGAATCTTCCTAGTCGTCGGGCTGCTGGCGGCCCTAGCGCCGATGACAATGGCGGCCTCGTCGAAGGGCAACCCGGAGTCGGGGAAGAAAATCTATCTCGAAAGCTGCCAGAACTGCCACGGGCCGACGGGCAAGGGGGATAGCGACATGGCGGCCTATCTCAATCCGCCTCCGGCCAATCTGACGGCCAAGGCGACGCAGTCGAAGACCGATGCGCAGATTCGGAAGATCATCATCGAGGGCCGGCCCGACACCGCGATGACCAGTTACGACGGCGCCTTCGAAGACGCCCAGTTGGCCGACCTCATTGCCTACATCCGGTCGCTCAAGCCCTGAGAGAGGACCAGACGACGTTCGCGGGTGAAGCGTCGCCGCGGAGGGGAGCATCGTTCATGAGCGAAAGTCTGCATGTCGTGTGTCCGCAGTGCCGGAGCGTGAACCGGGTGCCGGCCACGCGTCTGTCGGACCGGCCCAATTGCGGCCACTGTCGCGCGCCATTGTTCATCGGGCATCCGATCGCGCTCGGGACGGAAGATTTCGACCTCCATGCCTCGCGCGCCGATCTTCCGCTGGTGGTGGATTTTTGGGCGCCGTGGTGCGGACCCTGCCGGATGATGGCGCCGGCCTTCGAGCAGGCGGCGACGCAGCTGGAGCCGCAGGTGCGGCTGGCCAAGGTCAACACGGAAGAGGATCAGGCCCTGGCCGCCCGCTTCGGGATCGTCAGCATCCCGACGCTGATGATCTTCCGCGCGGGCCGTGAGGTGGCACGGCGAGCCGGTGCTTTGGGGCCGCAGGAGATCGTGCGTTGGGTCCGGAGCAATTTGTAACGTCATGGTGGCGGCGGTATGAGGGAAACGGCCGCGCGGTGGTATGAGCGGGGGCGGTGACGGAAGCGGTGAGCGAGCCTGGGGGCAGCACCGATATTGAATGTTTTTAGAGAAGGGTGACACGATGCGCAAGTACGCGGGCATAGTGATGGTGATCCTGGTCCTGGTGGCGACGAGCCGCTGGATTGCGGCTCAGGATTTCCCGGGGAACCCTGACAAGGGCGAGTCCATTTACAAGGCACAGTGCCTCCGTTGCCACGGGAGGCTGGGCGACGGCAACGGGCCGGACGCGGGGGATCTGATCGTGCAGCCGAAAGACTTCCATACGCTTCAATCGCGCGGGCGAAGTGATTTTGAGCTGCTGGTGGCGATTTCGAACGGGGTCCTGTTCAGTCCGATGCATTCCTGGAGAGGCCGGCTGACCGACGAGGAGATGCTTGACGTCATCCGGTACATTCGTGCGTTGGCACCACCCCGTACCTCGTCCTGACGGGGTCGACGGATCCCGTCGCCGGCAGTGGGGCCTAAGGGCCATGCGGAGTCGCCCGGGGGTGCCCGCCATTGGCGATGACTTTTCCCTCCGTACGGCGTAGCATACATCGTATCTCACAGGAAGCGAGGTCTGCTGAAGACCCAGCTATGTCAACACGCGAGAGGCCCGAGGGAAACGACTCACCCGAACCGATCAGCCTCAGCCGGCGCCTCCACATTACGCCCGATGAGCTGCGACAACGACTGTCTTTCCTCGCATTCGGCCAGGAGGATCATCGAAACCTTCCGATACTCGCCGCCGTCGTTCGTGCCTCACTCTCCGATCTGATCACCGCGTTTTATCATCACCTCCTGCGGTTCGATGCCTTGCGGGACATGCTGGCAGATCCAGCCCGTCTAGAACGGCTCAAGCAGGCCCAACGACGGTATTTGCTGAGCATCGGCGAGCCGCCGGATACGATGGAGTATGTCGAGCTGCGGCTTCAGATCGGGTACACGCATGAACGGGTGGGGTTGGAGCAGAAGTGGTACCTCGGTGCCTATAGTCGACTGTTCGGGTTGATCGTGGAGCGGCTCATCGAACAGGGGGCGCGGGAGCCCGAACAACTGGCCTCCCTGATCGGTACGCTGGAGAAGCTGTTCAAGTTGGACCAGACCCTCGCGATGGAGACCTACTCTCATGCGACGACCGAGCAGTTGGCGGCGAGTCTCGGCCAACTGCGGGAAACGCATCGTCAGTTGGAAGAAGCCTCACGTCTCGACGGGCTGACGCACATCCTGAACCGTCGCGCGCTGATGGAGACGTTGGAAAAAGAACTGGAGCGCAGCCGGCGGTACCAGCGGCCGTTCGCGCTGTTGTTTCTGGACGTGGATCACTTCAAGGCGATCAACGACCGGCACGGGCACCAGCGGGGTGACAAGGTGCTCCAGTGGATCGTCCAACTGATTGCCGGGATGTTGCGTCCGCCGGACATTCTTGGACGGTATGGCGGGGAGGAGTTCGCAGTCGGCTTGATCGAATGCGATGAGCAGCGGGCGCGGATGATCGCGGAACGGATCCGGGCGGCGGTGGAACGGTTCGGCGGGAACGTCTTCCTGATGACGGAACCCTATCGGACCGGGACCGACCGGGTTGCCGGTGTGGCCCGGAAGCAGCAGGGTGAGGTCTACGTCGACCTCCAAGGCGACGAGATTCTGTTGCACCCGGACTTGATCGCCGATCTGGTCGAGCCCTTTCTGGCCAGCGGAGCGCCCATGGGAACCTTGAAGCGGCAGATCCACTCGGCCGACGACTTGCGGAATCCGGGCGTCGTCAAGGTCACCACCGACCACGAAGGCTACGCACTGTATTTTTCCCGCGCCCCGATTCCCGTTGTCCGCGACGATCCCCGCCAGGGGCCGGTGGCGGGACTCCATTTCATCCATCTGGGCATCTACATCTATACGCGGGCCACATTGCTGCGGATGGCCGAGTTGCCGACCGGTGTGCTGGAGGAGGCGGAGAAGCTGGAGCAGTTGCGGGCGCTCGAGCACGGGATCCGGATCCGCGTGTGGGAAACGAAACATGGTTCCTTACGCATCGACCGCCCGGAGGATGTGCCGGGAGCGGTCGAGCAACTGCGACGACAGGACGCGGCCCGGTGTCTACACTGACGAAACAGGAATGCCCAACCACCAAAAGGTGCCACGATGAGCAAGTTCATCTTTGTGACCGGCGGAGTGGTGTCGTCGTTGGGAAAAGGGCTGGCCTCGGCATCCATCGGCAATCTGCTGGAAAGTCGCGGGTTGAAGATCACCTTCCTGAAGCTCGACCCCTACATCAACGTCGATCCGGGGACGATGAACCCCTATCAGCACGGCGAGGTGTACGTCACCGAGGACGGCGCGGAGACCGATCTCGACCTCGGGCACTATGAACGGTATACGTCGCTGACGCTCTCGCGGGAGAACAACTACACCACCGGGCGGATCTACCATTCGGTGATCACGAAAGAACGGCGCGGCGATTATCTCGGCGGGACGGTCCAGGTCGTCCCCCACGTCACCGACGAAATCAAGCAATGCATCATGCGAATCTCCAAGGGCATGGACGTGACCATCGTCGAGATCGGCGGCACGGTCGGCGATATCGAGAGCCTCCCGTTCCTCGAAGCGATCCGCCAGATCCCATACGACGTCGGGCGCGATCACGTGCTCTACGTCCACCTGACGCTCGTCCCGTACATCGGGGCGGCCGGTGAGCTGAAGACCAAGCCCACCCAACATTCCGTCAACAAGCTGCGGGAGATCGGTATTCAGCCCAACATTCTCCTGTGTCGCACCGACCGGTACCTGCCGCCGGAATTGAAGGCCAAGATCGCCATGTTCTGCAATGTCGAGAAGGATGCGGTCATCACCGCGAAGGACGTCGACACGATCTACGAAGTGCCGATCGTGTTCCGCAAGGAGGGCCTGGACGAGTTGATCGTTCGCCTCTTGAAACTGGAAACCGGGCCGCCGAATCTGCGCGAGTGGGATGCGATGGTGCAGAAGATCAAGCATCCCAAACACGAGGTGTCGGTCGCGCTGGTCGGCAAGTATGCGGGCCTGAAGGAATGCTACAAGAGCCTGGCGGAGGCGCTGGTGCACGGCGGCATCGACCATGAGACCCGCGTCCACATCAATTGGATCGAGTCGGAGGACATCGAGCGGCAGGGGACCGAGCGCATTCTGCGCGAGGCGGACGGGATCCTGATCCCCGGCGGGTTCGGCGCGCGTGGCATCGAAGGAAAGATCATCACGATCAAGTACGCCCGGGAGCGACAAATCCCGTTCCTTGGGCTCTGTTTAGGCATGCAGTGCGCGACGATCGAGTTTGCGCGCCACGTCGCCGGACTGGCCGGGGCCAACAGCGCTGAGTTCGACGAACGGTCGCCGCATCCGGTGATCCATCTGATGCCGGATCAGCAGGGGGTCAGCGACAAGGGCGGCACGATGCGCCTGGGATCCTACCTCTGCAAGTTGGGCGAAGGGACGCTGGCGCAAAAGATGTATGGGGTCGGCGAGGTGCGCGAGCGGCACCGCCACCGATACGAATTCAACAATGCGTATCGGGAGCAGTTGATCGCCAAAGGGCTGGTGCTCAGCGGGCTCTCGCCGGACGGCCGCCTTGTGGAAATCATCGAGTTGCGCAACCACCCCTGGTTTCTGGCGACCCAGTTCCACCCGGAGTACAACTCGCGCCCGCATCGGCCGCACCCGTTGTTCAGCGGGTTTGTCGGGGCCGCATTGCGCCGCAAACTAGGCCAGTAACGCGATGCTACAACAGGCGCTCAACTTTGTTCTCGGCTCGACGAGATCCTCAGCGTAGCCCAGAGGCTACGCCTCCGGTCCCGTCGTCGCCTGCGGTCTCGTTGATCATCCTGTTTGAGCATCGCAAGGGAAACATCCAGAGTCCATGTCACACGAAGTTCAGATTGGGGATTTTACCGTCGGGGCGGGACACCGGCCGTTTTTGATCGCCGGCCCCTGCGTGATCGAGAGCGAAGCCCTGGTGTTGGAGACGGCGGCGCGGATTGCGGAGATCACGAAGGCTCTCGGTATGCCCTATGTGTTCAAGTCCTCCTTCGATAAGGCGAACCGGACCTCGATCGGCTCGTTCCGCGGGCCCGGGCTCGAGAAGGGATTGGCGGTGCTTAAGAAGGTTAAGGACCGGCTCGGCTTGCCCGTGTTGACGGACGTGCATACCGAAGAGCAGGCGACGGAAGCCGGCAAGGTCGTCGATGTGCTCCAGATCCCGGCGTTTCTCTGCCGCCAGACCGACCTGCTGATCGCCGCGGCGAAGGCCGGCAAAGTCGTCAACATAAAGAAGGGCCAATTCCTATCTCCGCAGGAAATGGGCCAAGCGGTCAAGAAGGTCGAAGAGAGCGGCAATCGTCGGATCGTCCTCACCGAGCGGGGATCGTCCTTCGGCTACAATAACCTCGTGGTGGATATGCGGTCGTTCCCGATCATGCGGAGCTTCGGCTATCCGGTCGTGTTCGATGCGACCCACAGCGTGCAATTGCCGGGCGGGGGAGGGACCAAGTCCAGCGGGCAGCGGGAGTTCGTCGAGCCGCTCGCCTGCGCCGCCGCCGGGGCAGGGGTGGATGGGTTCTTCATGGAAGTGCATCCCAACCCGGACGAGGCCCTGTCCGACGGTCCCAATATGGTGCCGTTGCATCAATTGAAGTCGTTGTTGGAACGGGTGCTCCGAATATGCGACGCGGCAAGACGGACAAATTGACACGCCGGCCGGCGCGGACGCCGGCCAGACCGGCATCCCGGAACGACGGCAGCCTCGCCGACGGCAAGCGCGTGCTGGAAATCGAGGCGCGCGCCGTGCTGGCGCTGATCGATCGCCTGAACGAAAGCTTCACCAAAGCGGTGGATGTGCTGTATACCTGTCAGGGCAAGGTCGTCGTGTCGGGGATGGGGAAGTCCGGTCTGATCGGTCAAAAGATCGCGGCCACGCTGGCCAGTACCGGCACGCCGTCGTTCTTCCTGCATCCGGCGGAGGGCGTGCATGGCGACCTGGGGATGCTCACGCGCGGCGATGCGATGATCGCGATTTCGAACAGCGGCGAGACGCAGGAAGTGCTCCAGTTGTTGCCGTTTGTCAAACGGATGAACATTCCCGTGGTGGCCTTCACGGGCAAACAGACGTCGACGTTGGCGAAGAACAGCGAGGTGGCGCTTGACGTGTCGGTGAGCGAGGAGGCCTGCCCGATGGGCTTGGCGCCGACCGCCAGTACCACTGCGGCCCTGGCGATGGGCGATGCGCTCGCGGTCGCGCTCTTGCAGCGGCGCGGCTTCAAACAGGACGATTTCGCGCAGTTCCATCCCGGCGGCTCGCTCGGGCGCCGGCTCCTCGTCAAGGTGCGGGACCTGATGCATCGGGGCGACGACGTTCCCCGCGTGGCGGCGACCGTGCGTGCGACCGAAGCGTTGCTCGAAATGACCGCCAAGAAACTCGGGATGACGACCGTGGTCGACGACGCCGGCCGTCTGGCCGGCATCATTACGGACGGCGATCTGCGGCGCTTCATCCAGCGGGGCGGAGATTTTTCCGCGATCACCGCCGGTGATTTGGCCAGCCGCAACCCGAAAACCATTCATCCGGATGAACTGGCCGCGCGGGCGGTCGAGTTGATGGAGCGGTTTTCGATCACGTCGCTGGTCGTGAGTGATCGACCGGGTCAGACGGTCGGCGTCATTCACTTGCATGACCTTCTGAAAAGCGGAATCGTGTAAGGCATGGCAGATAACTGGAAAGAAGCGGGCCTGGTGCTGATGCGGTCGGCGGTGCAGGAAGGCAACATCAACCTGCCGAACGTGCTCACGCTCGTCCGCATTCTGATGATCCCCGTCTTCGTCGTGCTGATGATGGCGCCGGACCCGGACCGGTCTCTGTCGGCGGCGGTGATTTTCGTCGTGGCGGCGATGACCGACTTGCTCGACGGCTACGTCGCGCGGAAGACCGGCCAGATCACGAAGCTCGGCCGGCTGCTCGATCCGATCGCGGACAAGCTGCTGGTCCTCTCGGCGCTCATTCTGCTGGTGCAACTCGACCGGGTGACGGCGTTGGTGGCGATCCTGATCATCGCCCGGGAAGTGGCGGTCACCGGTATTCGCGCGATCGCCGCCACCGAGGGCATGATCATCTCGGCGGAGGTGACCGGCAAATACAAGATGGCCCTCCAGGTCATCGCGATCGTGCTCCTGATCCTGGAAGGCACCGTCATAAACGACATCGGCAACCTGCACTTGGCCGGCATCGTGACTCTGTACCTCTCCCTCATCCTGGGCTACATCTCCGGTGCGCAATACGTGTGGAGTTTCTGGCGTCAAGTGGCCGCCAAAGGGTTGTAGCCGCTGGGTTTGGTACGCAGCGGCGCATCTGCTCGATCAGCGTTGTTCATGGACAGTCCCTGGTTGACGATACTCCTGGCGCTCGGAGGCTACCTTGTCGGGTCGGTTCCCTTCGGCGTCGTGGTCTCCCGCGCATTGGGCACGGTCGATCCGCGCACCGCCGGCAGCCGGAACGTCGGGTTCACCAACGTTCTGCGGGTCAGCGGCAAGAAAGCCGGCATCCTCACCCTGGTGGGCGACATCGGCAAGGGCTGGATCGTGGCCTGGCTCGGGACGGTGGTTCTGGACCAGGAGTCCTCCATGTTATTGGTGGCGCTGGCGCCGATTCTGGGCCATCTCTATTCCGCCTTCTTGAACTTCAAAGGGGGGAAGGGGGTGGCGACCGCGTTGGGGGCCGTCCTCGGCGTGGCGCCGGTGGTCGGCCTGACCCTCATGGTCCTGTGGCTCGCGGCAGTCGGAATTTGGAAATACTCATCAGGCGGAGCGTTGTTTGCGTTCGGCGTCTTTCCGGTGGTGGCGGTGTTGTTTCAGCGGTCCTGGCTGTTCGTCGGATTTTCGGTGATTGTGACGGTCTTGATTTGGGTGCGACACAAGGACAATCTGATGCGGTTGTGGAGCGGGACGGAATCGCGCATTGGGCAGGCCAGTTGACATAATAAATCTTATCAGACATTACTGCGATGTTGTCTTTTGAGCTGCTCGCCCGGATCCGGAAGGAACTCTCCCTCACCGGCAGCGCCCTCTATGAGACGATTCTCGCCATCGCCGAGCGTGTGAACCGCAAGGTACATGTGCTTCGATTGCACGGTCAGGCGGCCGCGCTCCTGAATCAGATCCGGATGCTGCATCGCCAGGTCGGTCATCGCGTCGCGGATCGTGTCGCCGACCCGGCTCGACCCCATGTGGAGCTGGCCGCCGATCCGTCTTTGCCACCCTTGGATGAGGTTGTGCGATCCGCCTCCGATCGAATCAAAGCGCACCGGCTCGCCCTTCACCAGGTCGAAGGCCATATCCGGGAACTGAAGGAAGAACTCGTCCATGAAGAGCTGCTGAAGATCCAACGCGACCTGGGCATCCGCGATGCCGCCGTCGACCGGATCGTGGTTGCCCATGGCGCACCCGTCATCGGGCATCCCATCGGCGAGTTCGATCTGCCGGCGACGATGCGCCTGGTCGCCGTCTTCCGGGGACCGTTTCTGCTTCCGCTGTCCGATGCCCTGACCCTTCGCGCGGACGACATCGTCGTCCTCGTCGGCCTTCGGGGCGACCTGGCCCGCTGGGTGCCGCATTTCCAAGGCGCCGCGGTGTCGTCAAAAAGCGCCTGAGCCGGTTCTTTTCCGCACAATCCCGAATCTGGTATCCTGAAGGCGGCTGGTCCGGAAGGAATTGGAGTCGCCCTCATGAAGGTCATAGTCCCTTCCTCGCGTTGGCTGCTGCTGGGGATGTCGGCGATGATCGCCACGTTCCTCACGGGTATGCCCGCCTCCCTCGCCGCCTCGGACGCGCCGCCGCGCAAGGATTCCCCGGGCCTGCGCCTGCTCGAAGACATCCAGGCCGTCATCACCGACTTGGCCGAGGAAACCAAGCCCTCCGTCGTCAGTATCTTTCCCATTCAGACGCTCGGACGATCGCGTGAGGGCGGCGGCGAGCGGGTGCCCAATTCAACCGGTTCCGGCTCCGGCGTCATCGTGGATCCCGAGGGCCACATCATTACGAACAATCATGTGGTCGGAGAGGCCACCGAGGTCGAAGTTCGGTTGTCGGACAAATCGAAACTGTTCGCGCAGGTGATCGGCAAGGATCCGGATACGGACTTGGCGGTGCTGAAAGTCACGAGCGACCGTCCCCTCCCCGCGGGACGCTTCGGCGATTCCTCGACCGTCAAGGTCGGTCAATGGGTGCTGGCGGTCGGCAATCCGTTCGGACTGGACCGCACCGTGACGCTCGGGGTTGTGAGCGGGGTCGGACGCGAGAACATCAATCTCTCCCGCTATGAGAACTTCATTCAGACGGACGCCTCGATCAACCCCGGCAATTCCGGCGGGCCGCTCTTCAATCTTCGCGGGGAGATCGTCGGGATCAATACGGCCATCATCAACTTCGCGCAGGGCATCGGCTTCGCCATTCCNNGCTGATCAGCAAGGGGCGGGTCGTGCGTGCTTGGCTCGGGGTGGGCCTGCAACCGTTGACCCCCGAGCTTTCGAAGAAGTTCGGGGTGGAAGAAGGCGAAGGCGTGCTGGTGAACGAAGTGTTCGAGAAAGATCCCGCGGCGCTCGCCGGAATCAAACCGGGCGACGTGATCACGAAAGTCGACGGGGCATTGGTCGACACGCCCAACAAGTTGTCTCGGTTGGTGGCGACGCTCCCGCCCGGTTCGACGACGAGCGTGGAAGTCGTTCGCGACGGACAGCGGCTGACCGTGACGGTGGCGCTCAGTGAGCGACGGGACGCCGTGGTTGCGGCCTCGCTGCCTCAATCTCGATCGGACGTGAAGCTCGGCATCGACGTGCAGGATCTCACCGCGGGGTTGGCGGACAAGTTCCACCTGCGGGAAACCAAAGGAGTGTTGATCGCCAAGGTCGAACCGGG
>JRYJ01000199.1_pt1 | contig 24520 bp, 20 predicted proteins | sample 235371 | NCBI WGS metagenome assembly JRYJ01 (sample SAMN03074219, study PRJNA261477) | activated sludge metagenome | biome: Wastewater Treatment Plant; feature: Wastewater; material: Activated sludge; isolation source: activated biomass of a wastewater treatment plant treating hydrocarbon... ... | reverse complement strand
TTGCCGGCGGGCTCGCCCGGCTTGGCCGGCTGGGCGCCCCCCGGGGCGCCGCCCACGGCGGGAGCGGTCAGCGGCGCCGTGGCGGGCACCGGCGGCTGGTTGGTGAGGGCGCCCGGCACGCCGCCCGCCGTCTGGTTGACGTTGGCCGATTCGGCGGTCTGCTGGCTGCGGATGACGGTGCTGTCCGGCGTGTTGTTGGGGCGGAAGCTCTCGGCCGTCTGCTCGCTCTGGGAGAAATCGATGTCGGCGGCCACCTGCACCTTGTAGTTCTCCGGCCCCAGCACCGGCTTGAGAATCTCCTCGATGCGCTTGCCGATGCTGTCCTCGACCTCGCGCACGTACTTGATCTGGGCGGGGTCGAGGCCGGCTTCGGTGAGTTTGCTCTTGAGTTGCGAGAGGAGGGCGCCGTTCTGGTCCAGGACGGTGACGTTGGCGATCGGCAACTGGGGCACGCTGGCCGCCACCAGGTGGGTGATGCCGGCAATCTGGGCGGGGTCCAGCACGCGGCCCGGGTAGAGGGTGAGCAGCACCGAGGCCGAGGGCTTCTGCTCGTCGCGCACGAAGACGGATGGCTTGGGGATGGCCAGATGCACCCGTGCCGCCTGCACCGCGCCGATGGACTGGATGGTGCGGGCCAGCTCGCCCTCCAGCCCGCGCTGGTAATTGACCTGTTCGGCGAACTGGCTGATGCCGAACTTCTGGTTCTCCATCAGCTCGAAACCGACGGAACCGCCCCGGGGCAGGCCCTGGGAGGCGAGCTTGAGGCGCACCTCGTGCACCCGGTCGGAAGGCACCAGGATGGCACCGCTGTCCGACATGCGGTGGGGGATGTTCTGCTGCTCCAGGGCGGCGATGATGGCGCCGCCATCCTTTTCGCCGATATTGGAGAAAAGCACCTTGTAGTCGGCATGACGGCTCCACAGCACCGTGCCGATGACGATGGCGACGATGGCGGCGATGCCGACCATGAGCAGCAGCTTCTGCTGGGCGTTGAGGCGGCCGAGGGCCTCGCGCAGGCGCTCCACCACCGAGCCTGCCGGTGCCGTCCCTGCCGTGGTGTCCGTCGTCGCTGCCATCTATCCTCGGGTTAAGCCCTGCGAAACAGAAGAATAATCAAGTGGGAAGCCAAATTTTCCTAGAAATATTCTACTATTAGCCGGGCCGAAATATCGCCTGCTTTTTTCGATGCCCGAAACCGCGCCAGCCCCCGCCGCAACGGATGCCAAGACTGCCGAGTTGCAGCGGGCCTTCGACATGTTCAACCAGGTTTCGGCGGAGCTGACCCAGGCCTACGGCGCCCTGCAGGCCCGGGTCGCCTCCCTGACCGAGGAACTGGCCGTGGCCAACGGCGAGCTGCGCCGCCAGTTCGAGGAAAAGGAAGCCCTGTCCGAGCGGCTTTCCCTCTTGCTCGACGCCCTGCCCGCCGGGGTGGTGGTCCTCGATGGCGGCGCCCGTGTCACCGCCGCCAACCCGGCGGCCCGCGCCCTCTTCGGCGACGACGTGATCGGCCGGCACTGGGGCGACGTGGCCCGGGCCCACCTGGAGCCGACCCTGGCGGCGGGGGAGTGGCTGGCCGGCGAGCGGCGGGTGAGCCTGGCGGAAAGCGCGCTGGCGGCCGCCGGCGGCAAGATCCTGCTGGTCCATGACGTGACGGCGGCCCACAGCCTGAAGGCGGAACTCGAACGCAACCAGCGCCTGGCGGCCATGGGCGAGATGGCGGCCTCCCTCGCCCACCAGTTGCGCACGCCGCTGGCCGCGGCGCTCCTCTACACCTCCAACCTGGGGCAGCCGGGGCTGGCCGACGAAGCCCGGGAGAAGTTCGCCGGCAAGGCTTCCGGCCAGTTGCGGCGCCTCGAACGCCTCATCCAGGACGTGCTGCTTTTCGCCCGGGGCGAGAGCATCGGCCGCGATGTCTTCCTGGCCTCGGAACTCCTGCAGGAGGCGGCCCAGACCGTGGAGCCCCTGTTGCGCGAAACCGGCATCGCCTTCGAGCTGGCGGACGGCTGCGGCGACGCCGTCCTCGTCGGCGGGCGCAAGGCCCTCTTCGGCGCCCTGGTCAATCTCCTGGAGAACGCCATGCAGGCCCTGCCGGGGGGCGGCAAAATTTGCCTCTCCGGCAAGAGCGAGGGCGACGCCGTCACCTTTGCCGTGCGCGACGACGGCCCCGGCGTCGGGCCGGAACTCAGGGAGCGCATCTTCGAGCCCTTCTTCACCACCCGCGGCCTGGGCACCGGCCTCGGCCTGGCCATCGCCCTCGGCGTGGCCCGGGCCCATGGCGGCGGCATCGACCTCCACAGCGAGCCCGGGCAGGGGGCTTGCTTCACCATCACCCTGCCCCGGGCCCCGGGGGCCGGCGAAAACCCATGACCAGCCACAATCTTCCCATCCTTGTCGTCGAGGACGACCCCAGCCTGCGCGAGGCCATCTGCGACACCCTGGAGCTGGCCGGCCGCGCCTTCGTGGCCGCGGACGGGGGCGAGACCGCCCTGCGCGCCCTGGCCGGCCAGGCGTTTTCCATCGTCGTCAGCGACGTGCGCATGATGCCCATGGACGGCATTGCCCTTCTCAAGGAGATCCGCGCCCGCCTGCCCCACCTGCCGGTGGTGCTGATGACCGCCTACGCCGAAGTCGAAAAGGCGGTGGACGCCATGCGTTCCGGCGCCTGCGATTTTCTCCTGAAGCCCTTCGAACCCCAGGCGCTGCTTACCCTCATTGCCCGTTACGAATTGCCGGCGACCCAGGGCGAGGCGGGGGTGGTGGCCGACGATCCGGCCAGCCGGGATCTCTTTGCCGTCGCCGCCCGCGTCGCCCAGACCGACGCCACCGTGCTGCTCACCGGCGAATCCGGCGTCGGCAAGGAGGTGGTGGCCCGCTACATCCACCGCCATTCCGCCCGCCGGGAAGGCCCTTTCGTCGCCATCAACTGCGCCGCCATCCCCGATAGCCTGCTGGAAGCCACCCTCTTCGGCTACGAGAAGGGGGCCTTCACCGGTGCCCAGCAGGCCCAGGCCGGCAAGTTCGAGCAGGCCCAGCACGGCACCCTGCTCCTCGACGAAGTGACGGAAATGCCCATGGGGCTGCAGGCCAAGCTCCTGCGCGTCCTCCAGGAGCGGGAAGTGGAGCGGGTCGGCGGCAAGCAGCCGGTGGCCCTGGATATCCGCATCATTGCCACCTCCAACCGGGACATGGCGGAAGCCGTGGCCAAAGGGGTTTTCCGCGAGGATCTCTATTACCGCCTGAACGTCTTCCCCGTGGCCATCCCCGCCCTCCGGGAACGGCCCGGCGACATCGCCGCCATCGCCCGCCACTTCATCGCCGAACACGGCCCCCGCTTCGGGCGCGGCAACGCCCGGCTGTCCGCCGCCGCCGAGGCGGCGCTGCGGGCCCACGCCTGGCCGGGCAACGTGCGGGAGCTGGAAAACGCCGTCCAGCGCGCCCTCATCCTGGCGCCCGGCGACACCATCGAGCCGGCCCACCTCAACCTCGGCCCGCGGCCGAGCGTGGCCGCTCCGGTGGCTGTTCCGGTGACGGAAGCGCTGGAGCCGGGAAAAAAGGTCGATAATATGCGTGACCTGGAACGGGAACATATCCTGCGCACGCTGGCCGAAGTAGGAGGTTCCCGCAAGCTGGCGGTGGAGCGCCTGGGCATCTCCGAGCGCACCCTGCGCTACAAGCTGCAGCAGTACCGGGACGAGGGCTATTTCAACGGCTGACCTGGCGCGAAGTTTGCGTGGGGTTTGCCGGAAAGGAAACCGATATGGACACCAAGGGTATCGAACAAATGCTGAGCGCGCTGCGGGCCACGGCCGGGCAGGCGGCCGGCCGGCCGGCGGAAAGCGCCGCGGCGACGGGCGGCACCGATTTCGCCCAGGTCCTGAAGAACTCCATCGACAAGGTCAACGAAACCCAGGTGCAGGCCACCCAGATGGCGGAAAAACTTGCCGCCGGCGACAGCTCCCAGAATCTGCACGAGGTGATGATCGCCCTGCAGACCGCCAGCGTCTCCTTCCAGGAGATGGTGCAGGTGCGCAACAAGCTGGTTTCCGCCTACCAGGACATCATGAACACCCAGGTTTGACGGACTGGCGCAGTGGTGCGAAGGAGGCCGGCAATCGCCGGCCTTTTTCATTCCAGCCCGGCCAGGCGGGCCTTGCGTTCCCGCTCGATGCGGGTGATGTAGCGCTGGATCTGGGCGAGCCGCGCACCCGGCAGGTCCACGAATTCGCAGCCGACGCGGGTGAAAGTGTAGCCGTTGCGCGCGGTGACGGGGAAAGCGGTGCGCACGTGGAGGATGGCGTTGACGACGCCTTCCTCGGGCAGTTCGAAGCGGCAGTCGGCGAAGACGGCATCCGGCTGGAAATGCGGCGCCGTGGCGTTGTCCACCATGAGGCCGAGGCCGCCGCCGCTGATGTCGAGGAGCGGCAGGCGGCTCGCCCCGGCGCCGGGAAGGGGGATCAGGCAGGTGACCGGCGGCGCCACCGGGGTTTCCAGGCGGAAGTACTCGCGGCGCTGCAGGCGCAGCAGGGTGCCGGGGAGGCGGGCCTGCAGCGCGGGCCGGCCGTCGTGGGTGGCCGGGGCGACGCCGTCGAGGACGAACTGGACCTTCACCTTGTCCTGGCTGGCGGTGACGATCAGCCGGGATGCCGCCGCCGCCGCCTCGTTGATGGCCGGATCGGCGGCTGGGTCGAGGAGCAGGCGGTCGTTGCCATCATCCACGGCCAGCAGGGCGGTGAGGAAGAAGGCGCGGCCCCGGTCGAAATAGACTGTGGCCAGGTTGCTCTGCTTGTGCAGGGCGCGCAGGACGAAGAGGATGTCGACGCGGCTCTCGAGCAGGTACTTGCCGTACATGTCGACTTCTTCCACCTCGAAGCGGGCGGGATGGGCGGGTGCTTGCGCGGATACTTCCATGGGATGTCCGGTGCCGGCGATCCCGGGAGTTTATACGATCAACCGACCTCGGGGGGCGGCTTGAAGGCGGGGGGCGGCTCCTGGCTGCCGTGCTCCAGACGGTAGAGCCAGGCCAGCAGTTCGGCGACGGCCCGGTAGAGCTGGGGGGGGATGTGCTGGTCGATGTCCACCTGCACCAGCAGGGCGACCAGTTCCGGGGATTCGTGAACGTAGACGCCGTGTTCCCGGGCCCGGGAGATGATTTCCTCGGCCACCAGGCCGCGGCCCCGGGCCACCACCCGCGGCGCCGCGTCGGTCTGGCGGTAGGCCAGGGCCACCGCCTCCCGCTGCGGATCACCCGGTTTGCTGGCCATCGTCGAGCCGGGCGGCGGTCAGGCGCAGGCCGGCATTCTCGAGGCTGCGGCGCAGGGTGGGCAGGGCCGCGCCGAGCGCCTCGCGGGAGCCCGCATCGGGCACCGCCAGGGCAAGTTCCAGGTCGTTGCCGCCGCGGATCTGCAGGGTGGCGCTCACCTCCCCCAGGTGGGGCAGGGTCAGGCGCAGGCTGGTCTTCCATTGTTCCGGAATCTCGCCGTCGGCGGAGCGCCCCGGGCCGTCCTCTTCGATGGACCATTCCATGGCCTGGCCCGGCCAGGCCTGACCCTGCCAGACGAAGTTCTGGGTGGCCAGACCGTCCAGTTGCTGCTGGACGATGGGGGTCAGGTCCGGGGGGATGACGGCGGCGGCTTGGCTGCGGACAGGAACAGTTGTTTCGCCGCCGCTGGCAGCGGCCGGACGAGGGGATTCGACGGTGGCGGCAGGCGTGGCTTCCGGGGGGGCGGAGCGCAGTGGTGGTGGCGCTTCGTGGAGGAGCGGGGAGTGCTTGCCCTGGGGTTGCTGCAGCAGGGTTTCCGTCGGCAGGTCGCCTTTGACCCAGCGGGCCTGGTTGGCCTCGTAGAACACGCCGCTGCGGGCCACGGCATCCTTGAGAAGGGGGGCCAGCTCGGCCGGGTCGTCGGGAAAAGTGGTGACGAGGGGCTGGTTGCCGTTGAGGGGAGCGGGGGCGGCGCGCTTGCCGCCGCCTTCGACGTTGCCGAGGAGGTCGCCGATGAGCTGTCCGGCCGGGCTCAGGGTGGTGGCAACGGCGGGGCGCTCCGCCGGTGCCCCGGCAGTACGGTTGGCGACCACGGCCAGGGCCAGTCTGCCGTCGTGGTCCACCACCTCCAATTCCAGGCTGTCGCCGGGCTTGGCGGTGAAGGGCAGGGCCAGGGTGATGTCGCGCTGGGCGACGACGGCGCGATAGGTGCCGTTGGGCAGCAGCGCCTGGATTTCGGCCATCAGCCGCTGGCCGGGCACGAGGTCGCCGAGGACGTCGGCCAGTTTCTGGGCGGGCGCCGCCGGCTGGGGGGGCGCCGGCTGGTCGGGGAGGACCAGGCGCAGGCGGCTGGCGACGTCGGCGGGGATCATGGCGCGACGGGCGGCGGCTTAGCGGCCGCCCATGCCCTTGAGCAGGATGTCCACGTCCTGCAGCCAGGGCCCGGCCTGGGCCGACAGGCCCTGGTAGCTGGCGAGGATTTCCTGCAGCAGGCGCCGGGCCTCCTCTCTTTCGCCGGGGGGCGGCGGGGTGGCGGCCTCGCTCTGATAGGCGGCGAAGAGGGCGGGGTTGTCGGCGGCTTCCCGCGCCAGGGCGTCCCAGTTGCCGTTGGTGCCCAGTTGGCGGAGCCGGGCGGCGTGCTCGTGGAGGCGGCGCAGGCTCGTCAGGTAGGGGCTCGCCATGGCGTCGGCCTCAGGGCGCGCCGGGCGAGTCGCTTTCCGGCAGGGCGGCGACCTTGTCGCCGATCTCGATCCAGGCGGAATGGATTTCCCCGAGCAGGCGGGAGACTTCGTCGAGGGCGGCGAGGTCGTTGTTGAGGTTGGCGTGCAGCAGGCGACGGCCCATGTAATCGTAGAGGGCGTAGAGATCTTCCGAGAGCTTGCCGCCGCCTTCCATGTTGATGCTGGCGCGCAGGCCGTTGAGGATGATGTCGATGGCCTTGGAGATGGCCATGCCCTTCTTGGGGATGTCCTGCATCTCGATCCCCAGGCGGGCGTTGGCGATGGCCTGCTTGGCTCCGTCGAAGAGCATCAGGATGAGCTGATAGGGGCTGGCCGACTGGACCGAGGTCTCCAGGCCGACGTTTTCGTAGGCCTTGAGGGGGTTGCGCTGGGAGGTGAACATGGTGTTCCGATTTTAGCCGGAGAGCGCGGCGAGCTGTTGGGTCAGGTAGGTAGACTGAGTTTGCATGCGGCTCATCAAGGTGTCCAGTGCGGTGAACTGCGCCCGGTAGCGGGCCTCGATGGCGTCGACCCGCCGCTGCAGCTCTTCACGCCGGTCGTCGAGATTGGCGATGATTGTGTTGAGGCTGTCTTGGCGGGTGGTGATGATGCCGTCGGTATCGAGGAAATTCTCGGCGGTGGTCTGGAACGAGGCGCCGAAGGCGGTGATGGTCGCCGTCACGGCGGTCAGGTTGGAGGCGACGGCGTTTTCGAAATCGGTGGCATCGAGAGACAGTGAACCGTCGGCGCCCAGCGTGATGCCGAGGTCCGAGAGGCGGGGGAGTTCGCTGCTGGCGGCGGCCGGCGAGGAAAAGAGGATGTCCCGCAACTGGCGCCCCATGCCCCCCACCGAGGCGTCGCCGGTGAGGGTCGAGGCCTTGTTGTTGGTGGTGTCGAACTTGGTCAGTTCCTTGAACAGGCTGTTGAGCTCGTTCCAGGCGGTGGTGAAATCCTTGGCCCGGGTGCTCATGCCCTCGCTGTCGGCGCCGATGGTCAGGGTCGTCTGGTCGGTGGGGGTGAGGGGGTCATGGGCCTTCTTGAGGGTGATGGACACCCCGGTCATGGCCTCGCTGATGGTGTTGGTGGAAGAACTGACCAGTACGCCGTCGAGGTAGGCCTCGGCATCCTGGGCGGCCGACTTTTCCGTGAAGGCGGCGCTGGGGGCGAGGGGGTTGTAGGTCAGCCCGGAGAGGCCGCCGGTGCCGGTCAGGCGGACGGTGTTCTCCACGCCGGTTTCGTTGCTGGTGAGCACCAGTTGCTTCCCGTTGGTGCCGTTCACGATGGTGGCGGTCACGCCGGCGTCGGCGTCGTTGATGGCCGAGCGCAGGTCTTCCAGGGTGCTGCCGGTGAAATTGACGGTGACCGGCGTATAGCCGCCCTTGGCCACGAAGGAGCCGCCGGAGATGTCTCCCAGCTCGATCTGCAGGGTGCCGGCGCTGACCGTCGGGTTGATGCCCGACTGCAGTTTGTTGGCCTGGGCCAGCTGTTCGACCCGCAGGTCGAAGGTGCCCTTGGCGGCGAAGCTGGTGGCCGTGGCCGAGGCGTAGCCGGTGTCGGCGACGGTGGCGGTGAACCCCTTGAACTTGGTTTCGGAACCGATGTTCTCGGCGGCCGTGGCCAGTTTTTCCATGGCGCTCTTGATGCGCCCGTAGGCCGACAACTGGCTCTTGTAGCTGGTCTGCTTGGTGTTGAGCTGCGTGATCGGCGTACTTTCCGCCGCCACCAGCTTGGACAGAAGGCTGTTGAGGTCGACACCGGAGCCGATGCCGAGGGAAGAGACGGTAGCCATGAATGCCTCCTTCAGTCCACTTCAAGACGGCCAGAAGGAGTTCAGGCCGTCTGCTTGATCATCAAACCTTGCAGTTTATCGAGCGCCTTGGCCAATTCAACCACTTCCTTGGAAGGCATCTGGCGGATGACCTCCTGGGTTTCCTTGTCGACCACCTTGACGACGCGGATGCCGCTCTCGTCATCCACCGAGAACTGTACATCGCTGGCGGCGGTCTGGACGAATTTCTTCACCCGCTCCACCGCTTCCTGCAAGGTCTTGGCATCCGGTTCCCGGTTCGGGTTGGAGGCGTCGTCGTTGCCGGCGTCGGATTTCTGGGTGCCCAGCACGGCGGCCTGGCGGTCGATGGCGGCAGTGGCGCCGGCGTCGCCGGCCACTCCCGCGACGCGGGCCGTGTCCGCCGAGTCGTTGCGGTTGCCTTGCCCCGGAATCAGGACCGGGACCGGGTTTTGCCCGTTGATCGATGAGATTGCCATGGTAATCCCCTGTCGCTTGATGAGAGGTCGGCCCCGGCCTCGACGGCGGGGGCCGACCCTTTTATGGCACAGCCGTTACGTTACCCGCGATCAGCGCAGCAGGCTCAGCACGTTGTTCGGGATGGCGTTGGCCTGGGAGACCATCGCCGTACCGGCTTGTTGCAGGATCTGGTAACGGGTCAGGGAAGCGGTTTCCGCGGCGAAATCGGCGTCCATGATGCGGCTGCGGGCGGCGGTCTGGTTCTCGCGGGCAGCTTCCAGGTAGCTGATGGTGTTGGTCAGCCGGGACTGGATACCGCCGATGGTGGAACGGTTGGAAGCCATGGAGCTGATCCAGGCATCGACGCTCGACAGGGCGGTGGAGGCGGCGGCGGAGGTGGACACGCTGGTGCCGGTGACGGAGGTGCTGGTGAAGGTGGCGGACAGGGTGTCGGTGGAGTCGGCGCCGATCTGGAAGGTGAAGCTGCCGAACACGCTGGTGCCGTTGATCTTGGCGACGCTCTGGACGCGGGAGGCTTCCGCCTGGAGCTGCGAGTATTCGTTGTTGATGTAGCCGCGTTCCGTATCGCCGATGGCGCCGTTCAGGGACTGGGTGGCCAGTTCGCGCATCCGCTGCAGCATGTCGCTGACGCTGGCCAGGGCGCTGTCGGCGGTCTGGGCGTAGGAAATGCCGTCGGAGGCGTTGCGCATGGCAACGGTCATGCCGCGGGCCTGGGCTTCCATCTTGGAGGCCACGGCCAGGCCGGCCGCGTCGTCCATGGAGGAGTTCACGCGCAGACCGGAGGACAGACGCTGGAGGGCGGTGGCCAGGCCGGCGTCGTTCTTGTTCAGGTTGCGTTGCGCGTTGAGCGAGTAGACATTGGTGAATACGACTTGTGCCATTTTGGATCTCCTTGAAACCGGTAATCGGATCTCCGAGTCTTCGGAGCTTGACGGGATTCATCCCTTGAGTCCAATTACGACCCCCGGAAAAAAAACTTTAGTGCTTTTTATCAATTTCCGGAGTGCTAAACTCGAAGCCCGGAAAACAGGGGGATTCGCCGCCAATGGGGAGCGCCATCAGCGAACTGGCAGAGGTCGAACGGGAAATCCGCGGGGCGCTTGCCGCCCGGCCGGATCACCCCGGGCTTCTGGCGGCCCTCGGCGGGGTGCGCCTGCAGCAGGGCGATACGGCAGCCGCCGTGGACCTGCTGGGCCGGGCGGCCCGCCTGGCCCCCGGGGAGGCGCCCATCTGGGCCGACTACGGGGGCGCCCTGACGGCCGCCGGCCGCCTGCAGGAAGCCGAAGGGGCGTTGCGCTCGGCGCTTGCCGCCTGCGGGCCGGACGACAACCTGTTCTTCAACCTGGCCCGTTGCCTGCAACTGGCCGGCCGCTTCCCGGAAGCCCTCGAGGTCCTGAAGGAACTGCGCCAGGAGGGCGACGACGTATACAAATTGCGCGGCGACCTGCAAAAGGAACTGGGCGACTGGCGGGGCGCCATGCACTCTTATATGCAGGCGCTCCAGCTGGCGCCCGCCAACCCGGCCTACCTCAACGACCTGGGGGTGATGCTGGAGCTGCACGGCAATCCTGCCGATCATCGCCAGCTCTGGGCGCAGCTGGCCATGGCGCCGGACGCCCACGGCGTGGTGTTCTTCTTCCTGGGCAACGCCCTGCGGGCCGAGGGCAGCCTGGAGGCGGCCAAGGCCGCCTACGAGCGGGCGGTGGCCCTGGAGCCTGCCATGGCCGAGGCCCACAACAACCTGGCCCTGGTGCTGGGCGCCCTCGGGCAGGCAGAAGCGGCCCGGGCCGCCTTCGCCGAGGCGGTGCGCATCAATCCAGACATGGTGGCGGCCCAGACCAACCTGGGGGCCATCCTCAGCCAGCACAACGCCCTGGACGAGGCGGAGGCCATGCTTTCCCGGGCAGTGCGGCTCGACCCGGGGTGCATCGACGCCCGCTGCAACTATGGCGCGTTGCTCATGCGCCAGCGGCGCTACGCCGAGGCCGAGGCGGAACTGCGCCAGGTGCTGGCCATGGTGCCGGGCCAGGCTTCTGCCGAACTCAACCTGGGCCTGCTCCAGTTGACCCGGGGGAATTTCGCGGAGGGCTGGCCCTATTACGAATCCCGCTGGAAGATGCCCCAACTGGCGGAAAAGCGCCCGGCCCTGGCGACCCCCGCGTGGACCGGCGAACCCCTGGACGGCCGGCACCTCTTCGTCTTCAGTGAGCAGGGCTTCGGCGACAACATCCAGTTCGTGCGCTACCTGCGGGAAGTGAAGCGGCGCTTCCCGACGGCACGGCTCACCTATTACGCCCTGCACAGCCTCACCGACCTGATCCGCGCCTCCCTGGCCCCGGAGGAATGCGCGGTGCTGCGCTGGGGCGACCCCGTTCCGCCCCACGACTGCCACGCCGGCCTGCTGTCGCTGCCCTGGCGCTGCGCCACCACGCCGGAGACGGTACCCCTGGGCATCCCCTACCTGCGGCCGCCGGCGGAGCAGGCCGCGCGCTGGCGGGAGCGGCTCGCCGCCTTGCCCGGTCCCCGCGTCGGCCTGGTCTGGGCCACCGCCGAATCCTTCATCTACCGTTCGGCCAAGACCATTCCCCTGGAGCGCCTGCGGCCCCTGGTCGAGGCGGCGCCGGTGACCTGGGTCAATCTCCAGTTCGGCAAGGAGAAGGAAGAAATAGCCGCCGCCGGGCTGGCCGGGCGCTTCTTCGACGCCATGGGGCAAGCCCGGGATTTCTCCGATACCGCGGCCATCGTCGATGCTCTCGACCTGGTCATCAGCGTCGATACGGCGGTGGCCCACCTGGCCGGCGCCCTGGGCCGGCCGGTGTGGATGCTCGACCGTTTCGACACCGACTGGCGCTGGCTGCCGCCGCGGGAGGACAGCCCCTGGTATCCGACCCTGCGCGTCTTCCGCCAGGAGCGTTTCGGCGACTGGACGCCGGTGGTGGAGCGGGCGGCGGCGGCCCTGGCCGCATGGGCGGCTTCGTGACAACGGCAAGGAGGCGGCGATGAGCGATCCCCGGGGTATGCGGCTGGTCAATCCGGGGGGCAATCCCGCCCTCTGGCTCTTCCACGGCGAAGACGGCGGCGACGGCGTCTGCGGCCTGGCCCTGGCGCGCCAGGGGAGCGCCCCGGAGACGGCGCGGCTGACGGTGAGCCGGCAGGCCCACACCCAGCAGGTCATGTACCGGCTCTTCGCCGAGGAGGAGAGGCTCTACGAACCCGCCACCTCCCTGCTGGCGCTGGGGGCGCTGCGCCCCGGCGACATCGCCATCGACATCGGCGCCCACGTGGGCTACTTTTCCCTTCTTTTCCGGCTGGCGGTGGGGCCGGCGGGCACCGTCTTCGCTTTCGAGCCCATGCCCGACACTTATCGGCGCCTGCTGCGCAACGTCATGCAGAACCGTTTCACCAACGTGTTGCCCCTGCCCCTGGCGGTGGCCGACCGGAGCGGTACGGCCGTTTTCCACATTTGCCCGGAGAACGAGGGGGAAAGCTCCCTCCTCGGCACCGATGGCGGCGAATCATGTCAGGTGCAGGTGACCTGCCTCGACGACCTCTTCCGCGACGGCCTGCCGGCCCGGCCCCGACTGCTCAAGATGGATGCGGAAGGCGTCGAACCCGCCATCCTGCGGGGTGGCCGCCGCTGGTTCGACGAGCAGGGGCCGGACATGGTGATCTGCGAAATCAACCGCGGCGCCCTGGCCAGCGCCGGCGCCGGGGAGATGGAACTGCGGGACTTCTTCAGCGCCCGCGGCTACCGGGCCGCCCTCATCAACATTCCGGGGGCGCCGGGCCTGGATCTCGGCGGCGGCAGCTATTACCGCTACCTGGATTCCCGGGAACCGGCCGCGCCCGACTGCCCCTACGTCTTCAACCTGATGTTCATCCGCGGCGGCTCGGGCCTTTACCCCGACGCCTGCCAGTGACCGAAAAGGAACGACCGTGACCAGCCCCCCGGGAAAACTCAAGCTCAACCTCGGCTGCGGCTCCCGCCAGCGGCCCGGTTACATCAACGTGGACGCCTCGCCGGTGTGCCGGCCCGACGTCGTCCTCGACCTGGAACAGACGCCCTGGCCCTGGCCCGACGACGCCGTCGGGGAGGTCGTCCTCATCCACGTGCTGGAGCACCTGGGCCAGCAGCCCGCCGTCTTCCTCAAGGTCATGCAGGAGCTGTGGCGGGTCTGCTGCGACGGCGCCCGCATCCACATCGAGGTGCCCCACCCCCGCTCCGACGAATTCTGGGGCGACCCCACCCACGTGCGGCCCATCACCGCCGACGGCCTGGCCCTCTTCAGCCGGCGCAACAATGCCGAGTACGCCCGCATCGGCGCCGCCAACACGCCCCTGGGCGAGTACCTGGGCATCGACCTGGAACTGGTGGCCTCCAACCTGATTCCCAAGCGCCCCTGGCTGGAGCGCCTGCAGCGGGGCGAGATCAGCGAGGAAGCCCTGCGCGCCGCCGGCGACAGCCAGTGGAACGTGTACGCCAACTACCAGGCCACCCTGCAGGTCATCAAGCCCGCCGGCCGCCTGGTCATGGACGGCGCCGGCCAGGCGAACCTCGACGCCCGGCGGGAAGCCGCCCAGGCCGCCCTGGCGGCGGGGGATGGCGCCGCCGCCATTGCCGCCCTGGAAGCGCTCTGCGCTGCCGACCCCGGCGATTTCGAGGCCCGCTGCCAACTGGCCGCCTGCCTCCACGCCGGCGGCGACCTGGAAGGCGCCCGCCGCCACTACCAGGCGGTGGTGGATGCCGGTGCCCGCTCCTTCGAGCTGTTCAACAACCTGGGCGTGGCCTGCCTCGACCTGGGCGAAGCCGCCGCCGCCGTGCGCAACTTCAGCCAGGCCCTGGAAATGGTGCCGGGGGACCGCCTGGTGCGGGGCAACCTGGCCGAGGCCAAGGCCGCTGCCGGCGACGTGCGCGACGCCATCGAGATGTTCACCGCCCTCGTCCAGGAGCAGCCCGAAGACGCCGGCGTCTACGTGGCCATGGCCAAGGTCTTCCTCGACCAGGGCTGGTTCGCCGACGCCCGCAACGCCCTGGCCATGGCCCGCCGTTTCGGCGCCGATTCCCTGGAACTCTGCAACCTGGAAGGCATCGCCTGCCGCGAGCAGTACCGCTACGCCGAGGCGGTGGAACGCTTCGACGCCGGGCTCGCACTGGAGCCGGGCAATGCCGCCCTCCACACCAACCGGGCCAACGCCCTCGCCTGGCTGGGCCGGGACGAAACGGCGGAAGCCGGCTATCGGCAGGCCCTGGCCGCGGCGCCGGAAGACCCGGAGGCCCGCTTCTCCTACGCCTGCTTCCTTCTCATGCGGGGGCGTACCGATCCCGGCTGGCAGTATTACGAGGCCCGCTGGGAGCGCGGCGACACCGCCCGCACCCGCCGGCCCCCGAGCCGCCTGCCCCAGTGGTGCGGCGAAGCCACCGATCCCGCCGGCGACGCGCTCCTCGTCTATTGCGAGCAGGGCTTCGGCGACAACCTCCAGTTCGTCCGCCTGCTGGCCCGCATCCGGCCCGCCTTCGCCCGCGTCGTCCTGGTGGCCCGGCCGGCCCTGGCGACCCTCTTCGCCCGCGCCCTGGAGGGCATCGCCGAAGTGGTCAGCGAAACGCCGGACGAAACGGCCTTCACCTGGCAAGTGCCCCTGGTCAGCATCGCCTGTGCGCTCGCCCTGCCGGTGGCGGAATGGACCATGGACCAGCCCTACCTGCGGTCCGACCCCCTCAAGGCCATGCTCTGGCAGTCCTACCTGCCGGCCCCTGGCAAGCGCCGGGTGGGTCTGTGCTGGTCCGGCGGCAAGCGTCCCCGCCACCGCCACCGCTTCGACCTGCCCCTGCCGGTGGTGGAAACCCTGCTGGCCTGCCAGGGTGTTGCCTGGGTCGGGCTGCAGCAGTCCGGCTTCGACGAGTGGCGCCAGGGCCAGGCTGCCGCCGGCCGCCTCACCGACCCCATGGGCCTGGTGCGGGATTTCGACGACACCGCCGCCCTGGTGGCCAGCCTCGACCTGGTCGTCACCACCGACACCGCCGTCGCCCACCTGGCCGGCGCTTTGGGCAAGCCCGCCTGGCTGCTCCTCTCCAGCGAGGGGGAATGGCGCTGGCTGCAGGGGCGTAGCGACACCCCCTGGTACCCGTCCCTGCGTCTCTTCCGCCAGGCGACCCCGGGGGATTGGGCCGGGGTCGGGGCGGCGGTACTGGCGGCGCTCGGGGATATTTAGCGACCGGCCGAAATGAGTTGGCTTCTATTTCTCGATGAATCCGGCCATGACCACAAAACTTGCCCCTACGAGGTACGGGGTGGCGTGGCCCTGCACGCCGGGAAGCTTTGGCCGTTCGTCCAACAGTTGCAGCAGGCCGAACTCGCTGCCTTTGGAGCGCGTCTGCACGAGTAGCGCAAGGAACTGAAGGGAGCCAAACTCCTCGACAAGGATCGCTTCAAGTGGGCGGCACAAGGCGACTGGATGACAGACGAGGCGCGGCGCAAGCATTGCCGGGGATTCTTGACGAAGGGTTTGGAGAAGCTGCCGCCTTCGCGCGACGAGTTTACTGCATACGGTCAGGCTTGCATCGAAATGGCGCGGTCCGTGTTTCAGGCCTTGCGAACCTTCGAGGCCCAACTATTTGCGTCGGCCATTCCGGTGACCGCCGAGAAGCCGGCAACCTTCGAGGCGGGGGAAGACTTGCGCAAGGATCACGTATTCCTTCTGGAGTGCTACTTCTATTTTCTGGAAGCTCAGCAGGAACACGGCCTGCTGGTATTCGACGAAGTGGAAAAGGGCGCCGACCGGCGATTCGTCCGGCAAATGGAACGGTACTTCACGAAAACGCAGACGGGGCGCTATCGGGCTGCGTGGATAGTGCCTGTGCCCATGTTCGTCTCCTCCGATCTCAGCATGCCGGTGCAGGCCGCCGACCTAGCGATTTACTGCGTGAACTGGGGGTTCAGGTTGGCCGGCGTCGGGATGGATCAACCGGCGCAAGAAGAGATTGCCAGAGAGTTCGGGCCATGGCTCAGCCAGTTGCAATACCGGGGACAAGTGTATCGGGAGGGAAGAGTCTTCGACTCCTACGGCATCAACTTTGTACCCAATCCCTACGGCGACGGGCGATGAAGGCGGCAAAAAAGAAAAGGAGATAAAGCCTGCCAAGCCACCTCGTGCGAAGCCGCCCAGCGACAGAATCTCCACTGCTGATTATATCCCTGTCGCGACAGCGCTGAAAAAACTGCGACAAGTCGGCGCTGGGGGATGCCCGGGTATCTGCGCGACTCAAGTTGGTCTGTGATTCTTAGGGAGTTAGCACCCCCAGCCATTCCTGGGAGTGGTCCTCGAGGAGGTAGCCGGCCTCGACCCAGGCCTTGAGGGCTTCGCCCTGGCGGCGGGCGGCGGCGGGGTCGGCGAGGTGGGCGCGGATGGCTTCCCGCCAGGCCGCCGCGGTGTTGGCCACCCGCATCACCGGGGCGTTGTCGGTGCGGTAGGGCTCGATGTCGGAGGCGATCACCGGCCAGCCGAGGATGCCGTATTCCAGGAGGCGCAGGTTGCTCTTGGCCTCGTTGAAGAGGTTGATCTCCAGGGGCGCCAGCGCCAGGTCCAGGTCGAGGGCGGCGAGCTTGGGCGGGTAGGCGGCGTAGGGGCGTACCGGCGGGTGGAATTCGGCGACGAAGCGCTCGCAGCCGGCTGGGATCATGCCGAAGAATACCCAGTCCACCTCCCCGGCCAGGGCCTCGATGACCGGAGCCACGATGGCCAGGTCGCCGGCGTGCTGCACGGCGCCGGCCCAGCCCACGCGGGGCTTGCGCCCGCCGGCCGGGCGGGGCGGCCGGGGCGGGAGCTTGCCCCACAGGGCCTTTTCCAGGCGGTTGGGGACGATGCGGATGTCGCCGATGTCCTTGGCGTAGAGGTCGGCCAGGGGGGCGGTGCTGACGACGAGGCGATCGGAATGGGCCAGGGCGATGCGCATGCGCTCGGTGACCGCCGCCCGGGGCAGCTTGCGGCTGGCCTCGTTGTATTCGGGAACGTCGGAGATGCGGTCGTCCAGGGAAAAGATGCGGAACACCCGGGGCAGCAGCCGGGCGGCGGCCACGTAGCCCTCCAGACGGACGTCGTCCACCACGGCCTGGCCGTAGAGCACGTCGGGGTCGAGGCGGGCCAGCTCCACCGGGGTGGGCGCCCGTTCCCGGCCGGGCAGGGGCTCGCAGGCCGTCGCCACCTGGGCCAGGCCGAGGCGGTCGAGCATGGCCAGGGGCGCCGTCATGCGGTATTCCGCCTGGCCGGAAGGCGGCAGGGGCAGGGAGAGGATGCGCAGGGCGTCCCGGCGTCCCGGCTGCCAGCGGGCCGCCAGGTCGGTTTCCGCCCGGCCGGAGCCGTCCCGCAGGGTGAGGTGGCGGTTCCACCAGGGATCCGCCGCCAGGGCTGGCAGCCAGCGCTGGACGAAGGGCGCCGGGTCTTCGGGCAGTCCTGCCGGCGGCGGTGCGGTGCGGTCGAGAAGGGCGCAGGGCAGCCACAGGGGCGAATCGCCGCGGCTGGAGAGACGCAGGCAGAGGTCGGCCAGGCAGCCGGGAAGGCTGGCGTAGCCGGTATCGAGGCCGCCGGCTGCCGCCACCGCGGCGCGGGAGAGGAGCAGGCACGAGGACTCCACGGCGGCGACCCGGCGCGGCAGGGCGGCCCGCTGGAGCGCATCGCCGGACTGCCCGTAGGGCGTGCCCGGCAGCACCGGGCCCAGGCTGCCGCCGATGCCCAGGGCCAGGCCGGCGCCTTCCAGGCGGCCCTCGCCGTCGGCGATGGCGGGGGCGGCCAGGGGGGCTTTCCAGCCCTGCTGGGCGGCCACCAGTATCTGCAGCCATTCCGGGTTGGCCGGACGCAGGCCGGGGACGCAGACGAGGACGAGGTCGCTGGGCGCCGCCGCCAGGGCCTCGGCCAGGGCAGCGGGCGTGGGGGGCAGGCCGGCGGCGGCCTGCAGGGCGGGATAGTCGGTGCCGGCGAGCAGGGCGTCGATGGCACCTCCCAGGCCGACGACGGTGACCGGCGGCAGGGCGGGCAGCGCCGGCACGGCCCAGTTGCTGCCGGCCACGGGGCCGTCGGCCTGGTGTACGGCGAGGCCCGCCCGGGCGAAATGGGCTTCGGCGCAGGCCCGAGTCAGTTCGAGGAGGGGGGCGGCGGCGTCCGGGGTGCGGCTGAGTACGTCGGCCACGTGGCCGATGCTGGCCTCGCCCAGGGTGTCGGCGATCTGCCAGGCGAGGGCGGTGCCCAGGCCTGCCGACAGGGGCAGCCCCGCCGCCAGCGGAACGACGACGGGTGCCGCCACGGCCAGGGCGCCGATGTAGTCGCCGCCGGCCAGGAGCACCGGGTCGAAATCGGGCTTGAAGCGGGGTGTGCCGGCGGCGCTGGCGTCGTCGGCGTAGAGGGCCTGCCACTGGGGCTTGAGGTTGATGTGGTCGGCCAGGGCGTAGAGGGCCTGGGGTTCGAGGGTGGTGCCGGGGGGCAGGAGGAGTGCCCAGTCCTCCGGGGTGTCCCGGCCCAGGGCCGGGAGTACCGCCGCGGGCGGGGTGCCGGCGGGGACGGGGGCGACCCGGGGGCCGGCCCCGGTCGTGCCGCCCAACATCACGGCCTGCCACTGGCCGTAGAGCTGCCGCTCCAGGCTGGCCAGGGCGCGCCCGGCGGCGGCCCCGTCGCTGCCGTCGAGAAAGACCGTGAAGCGGGGGTGCAGGAACCACTGGCCGTGCATGCGGCGGGCCAGGTGCTCGCCGTCGATGTCGCGCAGGGCGGTCTTCTCCTGCCAGGCACGGAAGGCCTCGCGGAAAGGGTCGGCGGCCGGCTCGGCGGCGGCCAGGGTGGCCGGGGCGGCTTCCTTCCAGGCCACGTAGGTGGTGGGTTTGCCGCCGGCGGCCCGGCCGGTGTCGCCCAGGCGGCGCCAGGCTTCGGGCAGCAGGGTGTTGGCCAGGTCGTTGGCCGGGTCCAGTTCGCAGGCGAGGACCAGTTGCCGGTAGGCCTCCTGGCTGTAGAGGTAGGGGCGGCCGAAGGAAATCTCGTCCATCTTCAGGCAGTGCTCGGCCAGGCGGGCGTGGCCCTGGGCCTCCTCCCGCTCCCGCTCGGGGGTGCCGGCCGGGGCCTGGAAATGGAAGAGCTTGTCCAGGGGCCAGCGCTGCAGGGCACGGATGATGCACACGGCGGTCTCGTAATGGGGCGCCAGGGGGGCGGTGTCCACGGTGAAGATGGAGAGGTTGCTGCCGTGCTGGCGGTACTTCACCCAGATGTCGTCGTCCCGGTGGATTTCATGGTCGTCGAGGAGGCGCAGCCACTGGTCGAAATCCTCCACGTAGCGCAGGGCGGAATTGGGCCGGTGGCGGCGGATCAGCTCGCCCCGGGCGAGCACGCTGGGGCCGCACAGGCAGTTGCCGGCCAGCAGCCGCCAGCGCAGGTTGTCGTAGCGGGCGTTGAAGATGTCCGCCACCGGCGAGTCGATGATGCGCCCGTCGTCGTCGATGACCTCCACCCGGGAAAACACCGCCCCCAGGGCCGGGTTGGCCCGCAGCAGGTCGACGCCGGCGGCGATGCGGTGGGGCAGGGAGACGTCATCGGAACCGATGCCGGCGATGAGCTCGCCCCGGGTGAGGCGCACCGCCTTGCGGGCGGTGAGGGCCTGCCCGAGGTTCTTGTCGTTGAAGTCGGCGCGCAGGCGGTCCGGGTAGCGGCGGGCGAAGTCCTCGATGACCCGCCGGCTGCCGTCGGTGGACGCGTCGTCCACCACCACCACCTCGATGTGGGGGTAGGTCTGGGCCAGGCAGGATTCCAGGGTCTCGCCGATGAAGCGCTCGTGGTTGTAGCAGGGGATGGCGAAGCTGACGAGGGGCAGGTTGGGATCGGGCATGGGGTTACAGGGCGAAGGCGTCGAGGACGCGGCCGACCAGCTCGGGCCGCAGGGTGAAGGGGTCGAGGGTGTCCGGCTGGCGGCCGTGCTCGCAGACGTTGACCACCGGCTGGTCGACGGGCGTGCCGAGGGCGGAGAAGACGCCGCAGTGGCGGCAAAGCTCGTAGGTCAGGTTGAGGGCCACGCAGCCCCGGGGGGCGAGGACAAGGTTGGCGAGGGCGGCCCCGGCCGGGCTGACGATGACCGCGGCCTCGGCGTAGAGCCGGCGGGCGGCTTCGAAATCGAGTTCGCCCGGGTGGACGCTCTCGAAACCGCGGGCGGCCAGGGCAGCCTTCACCTCGGCCTGGTTGGCCAGGCGCGCCGCCCCGCCCCGTTCCAGGAAGAGGCGGCGGCGGCGCTGGCCGGGCAGGGCCAGGCGCCGGTGCAGGCGCTGCACAGCCTCGTCGGCGACCAGGCAGTCCCGCGGCTCCTCGTGCCGCTGCCACTGCACGCAGGCCTTGACCCGGGAAACCCGGGGCGGCATCAGCAGGGATTCCACCCGCAGGGTTTCGCCCCGCTCCAGCCAGAGAAGGGGGCGGGGGCGCTCCCCCAGCACCGCCGCCAGGGCCGCCGGCAGGTTGGGGTGGGCGAGGGCGTCGCGGCAGACGAGGAGGGGCCAGTCGTCCATGGCCGCCGGCAGGTCGTCCAGGAAGGCGGCCCGGGTCAGGGTTTCCGTGACCCAGTGGTAATAGTTGCCCTGGTGGGGGCCGTTGAGGAAGATGCCCCGGGCGAGCGTGCGCTGGGGCGGGCGCCGGCGGGTGATGGCCCGGCGGCCGGCGTCGTCGTCGCCGTAGCGGTAGACGATGCCGGCGTAGGCGGCGTCGGCGCCCAGGGGGTTGAACTCCGCCGGCTCCATCCAGTGCAGCACGTCGTCGGCGAGGGCGCGCCCGTCCACCAGCACGGGGTGGGCGCCGCCGGTGACGACGGCGTTTTCCAGGAGCGTGAAGGCGCCTGCCTCCAGGGGCTCGCCGGCGGCCGGGCAGGCTTCCAGGTCGCCGGCCGGCGTCAGGTGCAGGGGGCGGGAAGGGCGCAGCGTCACCGGGGCGCCGCCGGCATCGGCCAGGGGGCGGCCGAGGTCGCCGGCGGGGAGGACGGGCAGGGTGGCGAAGGGGGCGCCGCCGTCGCCGATGGCGGCGGCGCAGGAGGACAGCCGGTCGAAAGCCGGGGTGAGGGCGCCGTGATCGGGCAGCCCCGCCAGGGATTGCCGGTAGCAGTAGCGGCGGGCCACCTCCCGCCATTCGGCGAGGACGGGCAGGGGGCCGTGGCGTTCGATCAGCGCCGCCATGAGCACGTTGGCCAGGGTGAAGCGGAAATTGGCGATGAGCCGCAGGCAGGCCAGCTTGCACTCGCGCTCGCCGGCGATGGCCGTCGCCAGGCGCCGCAGGAGGCGGACCACCGCGTCCTGCTGGCGGCGCTCGTCGAAAATGAGCACCAGGTCGAGCCACAGGTCGGGTGGGGCCGCGGAGCCGTCGATGGCCTGCTGGAAGGCGGCGGGCGGGAGTTCGGCGAGGCGGGCGGCGATGCCGTGGGCGGTGTCGGCATGGCGCAGGCCGGGCAGCAGGGGCAATTCGTCGTTGCTGGTGTCCGGCTGCAAGGGTGGCGTCATGGGATGGTCCCCGAAACAGTGGTTCGGCGCCGGGCGTCGCCGGCAACCCCACATTCCGCGGGGATGCTATCCTAGACGCCCCGATCAGGCAATGGCGCGCCTTTCCGAGACCGAACCTTGATTTCCAACGGCATCCGATGACCCAGCGAGCGCTCCTCGTCGGCAGCAGCTTCAGCGCCGCCCCCATCTTCTTCGCCCTCAAGGCGCGCGGCTTCCACGTCGCCGTCTGCGGCGCCCTGGCCGGGGACCCCTGCCACCGCTACGCCGACGCTTCCCACTTCATCGACTATTCCCGGCGGGAAGACCTGCTGGCCCTGGTGGAGGCGGAGTCCTTCGACTGGCTGGTGCCCACCTGCAACGACTTCGCCTACCTTTCCGCCGCCTGGGTGGCGGAGCGGCGGGGCTACCCCGGCTTCGACCCCTGGCCGGTGGCCCACCTCCTGCACACCAAGGCCGCCTTCCGCGAGGCGATGGCCGCCCACGGCCTGCCCAGCCCCCGCTGCCTCGCCCAGGGCGCGGCGGGGCCGGCGGTGACCGGCGACCTGCCGCCCCCCTACCTCGTCAAGCCGGTAGACAGCTTCAGCGGCCGCGGCGTCACCCGGGTGGCCGATCCCGCCGCCCTGCCCGCCGCCCTGGCCCATGCCCGGGCCGCCTCCCGCACCGGCGAGGCGGTGCTGGAGGAATTCGTCGAAGGCCGCCTCTACAGCCATTCCGCCTTCATCCGCGACCAGGCCGTGGCCGCCGACTTCTTCGTGGACGAGTACTGCACCGTCTATCCCTACCAGGTCAATTGCTCCCACCACCCGTCGTCCCTGCCGGCGGCCCTGCGGGACGGCGTTCGCGCCGCCATGACGCGGCTGGCGCAGGGCCTGGGCCTCGCCGACGGCCTGCTGCACACCCAGTTCATCGCCGATGGCGAACGGTTCTGGATCGTCGAGTGCATGCGCCGTTGCCCCGGCGACCTCTACGGCCACCTGGTGGAACTCTCCGCCGGCGCGCCCTACACCGACCTCTTTCTCCGCCCCTTCATCGGCGAAACCCTGCCGGCCTCGCTACCCGTCGCCGAGGCCAGGCCGGTGGGCCGTCACACCATTTCCCGGGCGGTGCCCCTGGTGCCCTACAGCTTCTCCTGCCGGCTGCCCGAGGCCCGCGACCTGCGCATCGTCCCCCTGAAGGACAGCGGCCAGCCCCTCGACCCGGCACCCTTCGACAAGCTGGCCATCGTCTTCGCCGAATTCGCCGACGCCGCCGCCATGGCAGCCGTCACCCCCCATTTCGCCGAGCGGGTGGACATCCACCCCCACGCACCCTGGACGCCGGCCGCCGCCCCCGCCCGCAAAGGAACCCCATGCTGACCCCGAGAACCCGCCGCCGGCCCGACGGCAAACTGCAACTGGCCTTCCTCGGCGGCGCCTACTACTCGGCGGTGGGGCGGGTGCACCGCATCGCCATCGACATGGACCAGCGCTTCGAGCTGGCCGCCGGCTGCTTCTCCCGCAGCCCCGAGGCCAACCTCGCCTCGGCCCGGGAATACGGCCTCGACCCGGCCACGGCCTACGGCAGCCTGGACGAACTCCTGGCCCGGGCCGGCGAGCAGGTGGACGCCATCGTCATCCTCACCCCCACCGACCAGCACGAACCCCAGGTGCGGCGCTGCCTCGAAGCCGGCCTCCCGGTCATCTGCGAAAAGGCCCTGGCCACCAGCGTGCCCCAGGCCCGGGCCATCGCCGACACCCTCGCCCACACCGGCGGCTTCCTCGCCGTCACCTACAACTACACCGGCTACCCCATGCTGCGGGAGTTGAAGCGCCTGGTGGCGGCGGGCCGCTTCGGGCGCATCGAGCAGATCCACGTGGAAATGCCCCAGGACGGCTTCGTCCGCCTGGCCAGCGACGGCACGCCCCTCAAGCCCCAGGAATGGCGGCTCCACGACGGGCCCGTGCCCACCGTCTCCCTCGACCTGGGCGTCCACCTGCACATGATGGTGCGCTTCCTCACCGATGCCCGGCCCCTGGAGGTGGTGGCCGCCAGCAGCACCTACGGCAATTTCCCGGTGGTGGACAACGTTTCCTGTATCGCCCGCTACAGCGACGACCTCACCTGCAACATCTGGTACGGCAAGACCGCCCTGGGCTACCGCAACGGCCTCAAGCTGCGGCTCTTCGGCGACCAGGGCGGGGCCGAATGGCTGCAGGAAAACCCGGAATACCTCTCCGTCACCGACCGCCACGGCACCAAATCCATCCTCGACCGCGCCAGCGGCGACACCCAGGTGGCCAACCTCCCCCGCTACACGCGCTTCAAGGTGGGCCACCCGGCGGGTTTCATCGAAGCCTTCGCCAACTATTACCAGGACGTGGCCGACGCCCTGGAAGCCCACCTGGCGGGCGCCCCCGGCGGCAACCCCTACGTCTTCGGCATCGCCGAGGCCCTGCAGGGCATGCACCTCCTCCAGGCCATCGCCGATTCCTCCGCGAGCCGGGCATGGACGCCGGTGCCGGCCTGATCCTCAGCGCCCCCGGTGAAGCCGGGCGGGAAGCCGCCGCCCGCCGCTTCGCCGCCGCCTTCCTGGCCCCCGGCGGGGCACCCCGCTACGTCCTCGGACGCAACGTCTACGCCGCCAGCCTCGCCCGCGCCCTGCCCCTGGCCGGCGTCATCGACGACGCCGCACCGGGCGGCGCCTGGCAGGGCCTGCCCGTGGTGCGGGCCGATGGCGTGCCCCGGGACGCCCTCGTCATCAACGCCGCCGGCGGCCGGCCCCTCACCGCCAAGGCCCGCCTCGACGCCCTCGGGCTCGCCAACCTCGACTACTTCGCCTTCCTCAAGGTGGCCGGCCTGCCCCTCGCGCCGGTGGTCTTCAACGAAGGCTTCGGCGAAGACTACGTCGCCCATGCCGACCAGTACGCCTGGCTGGCCGGCCGCCTGGCCGACGACGAATCCCGCCGCCTGCTGGCCCAACTGGCCAGCTTTCGGGTGAAGCTCGACATCGAACTCCTGCGGGGCCTCGCCCAGCGGGAGCACGAACAGTATTTCGAGGATTTCCTGGCCCTGG
>JRYJ01001477.1_pt1 | contig 24746 bp, 18 predicted proteins | sample 235371 | NCBI WGS metagenome assembly JRYJ01 (sample SAMN03074219, study PRJNA261477) | activated sludge metagenome | biome: Wastewater Treatment Plant; feature: Wastewater; material: Activated sludge; isolation source: activated biomass of a wastewater treatment plant treating hydrocarbon... ... | reverse complement strand
CCGACGGTGCCGCCGATCTCGGTGATGACCACGTCGACGTCGTCGGTGGCGAGACGGTTGATCCGCCGCTTGATCTCGTCGGTGATGTGCGGGATGACCTGCACCGTCTTGCCCAGGTACTCGCCGCGGCGCTCCTTCCTGATCACCGAGTCGTAGATCTGGCCGGTGGTGAAGTTGTTGCGCTTGGACATCTTGGCGCTGGTGAAGCGCTCGTAGTGGCCCAGGTCCAGGTCGGTCTCGGCGCCGTCCTCGGTGACGAAGACCTCTCCGTGCTGGAAGGGGCTCATCGTGCCGGGGTCGACGTTGATGTAGGGGTCGAGCTTGAGGTGGGTAACCTTGATGCCGCGGGATTCCAGAATGGCCCCCAGCGACGCGGCGGCGATGCCTTTGCCCAAAGAGGACACGACACCACCCGTGACGAAGACGTATTTGGTCATGGAAAGACAGGCTGCGGGAAAGCCGAATTGTAGCCGATAACCCGCCCGGTCCGATAGGTGCCCGCGCCGTTTTGGCGCCTGTCCCGGGGGGCTCCTATGCCATGGGCGTCGTCACAGGAGATCCTCGATGGCCGCCGCCAGTTCCGCCGGCCGGGTCTGGGGAGCATAGCGCCCCTTCACCAGTCCGTCCCGGCCGACCAGGAACTTGGTGAAATTCCACTTGATGGCCTCGGTCCCCAGGAGCCCGGGCTGCTCCCCTTTCAGGAAGCGGAACAGGGGATGCGCCCCCTCGCCGTTGACCTCGACCTTGGCGAACAGCGGAAAACTCACGTCGTAGTTGAGGCTGCAGAAAGTGGCGATGTCCGCCTCGGTGCCCGGCTCCTGGGCGCCGAACTGGTTGCAGGGAAAGCCCAGCACCACCAGGCCGCGGGCGACGTACTGGCGATAGAGGGCCTCCAGCCCCTCGTACTGGGGCGTGAAACCGCAGTGACTGGCGGTATTGACGATGAGCAGCACCTTGCTGCGGTATTCCTCGAGGGACTGAGGGCGGCCATCGATGGTGGTGGCCGTGAAATCGTAGACCGTCTGCGCCATGGAAGCCTCCTTGTCGGTAAGCGTATTGAAGTTAAGCCGGCAAGCACCCCCCCTACCTCCGTTCGGGCGGAGCCTGTCGAAGCCCTTGGATGTACCGCCCTTCGACAAGCCTGTCCTGAGCAATGTCGAAGGACTCAGGGCGAACGGAATAGCAGTTGCCGAGCTAATAATGCCACCGGCGTTGATCAATGGAAATCCCGGCTCGTCGTCGGCAGTCGTCCCAGCCAGGGCGTGAGGTCCACCAGCCGCTTGGCCAGCAGGTGCACCACCCCGGATTTCGCCTCCAGCTGGCCGTAGACCCCCAGCAGGCGGGCGCCGAGGAGTTCGCGGCGCTGTTTTTCCGCCAGTTCCGGGCGGACCACCACATTGGTGTAGCCGGTCTCGTCCTCCAGGGTGACGAAGACGATGCCGCTGGCGGTACCTGGGCGCTGGCGGCCGGTGACGATGCCGGCGGCGCGGGCGAGCAGGCGGTCGGGGCCGGCCTGGAGCTGGCCGGCGGTGAGGAAGCGGCGCTCGGCCAACCGCTCCCGCAGCAGGGCCAGGGGATGGCGGCGCAGCGTCAGGCCCAGGCTCCGGTAGTCGGCCACCAGGTTCTCGCCTTCGTTGGGCGCCGGTAGGTCCGCCGCCGGCTCGGCCCGTAACGGCACGCCGTCGAAGAGGTCGCCCTGCACCACGGCGGCCGTCGCCGCCCAGGCCGCCTGGCGGCGGTGGCCGGCGAGGCTCGCCAGGGCGTCGGCGGCGGCCAGGAGGTCGAGGTCGCGGCGGTTCAGGGCGGCCCGGGCGGCGAGGTCGCCAACGTCGGCGAAGGGCCTGGCCGCCCGGGCGGCGGCGATGCGTTCCGCGGCGGCCTGGGCGAAGCCGGCGATCTCCCGCAGCCCCAGGCGCACCCCGCCGTCGGTTTCCAGCGTGCTGTCCCAGGCGCTGGCCGCCACGTCCACCGGCCGCACGGCCACCCCGTGCCGGTGGGCGTCCTGCACCAGTTGCGAGGGGGAATAAAAGCCCATGGGCTGACTGTTGAGGAGCCCGCAGAGGAAGGCCGCCGGTTCATGGCGCTTCAACCAGGCCGAGGCATAGACCAGCAGGGCGAAGCTGGCCGCATGGGATTCGGGGAAGCCGTATTCGCCGAAGCCCTGGATCTGGGCGATGATGCGCCGGGCGAAGCTCTCCGGCAGGCCGTTGGCGGCCATGCCGGCCAGCAGCCTGCGCTCGAAGGGCTCCAGCCCGCCCTTGCGCTTCCAGGCGGCCATGGCGCGGCGCAGCCGGTCGGCCTCGCCGGGGGTGAAGTCGGCGGCCACCATGGCCAGCTGCATGACCTGCTCCTGGAAGATGGGCACGCCAAGGGTGCGCTCCAGGACGGCATCCACCGCCGGCGAGATTTTCTCCACCGCCTCCTCCCCCGACCGCCGCTTCAAGTAGGGATGGACCATGCCGCCCTGGATGGGACCGGGCCGCACGAGGGAAACCTCGATCACCAGGTCGTAGAAATTCCGAGGCTTCAAGCGCGGCAGCATGGCCATCTGGGCCCGGGATTCCACCTGGAAGACGCCCATGCTGTCGGCCTTGCCGAGCATGGCGTAGACGGCCGGGTCTTCCGCCGGGATGTCCGCCATGGTGAAGGGCCGCCCCCGCCGTCCGGCGACGAGGCCCAAGGTGCGGCGGATGGCGGAGAGCATGCCCAGGGCCAGCACATCCACCTTCATCAGGCCGATGGCGTCGAGGTCGTCCTTGTCCCACTGGATGACGCTCCTGTCCGCCATGGCGGCGTTCTCCACCGGCACCAGCCGCGCCAGGGGCCCGCGGGAGATGACGAAGCCGCCCACGTGCTGGGTGAGGTGGCGGGGAAAGCCGCGCAGGGCCTCGGCCAGGGCCAGCCACTTGGCCACCCGGGGCGAGGCCGGGTCCAGCCCCTGCTCGGCGAAACGTGCCGGCAACTGGTCCCGCTTGTCCCACCAGGCGAGCGAGGCAGTGAGGGCGTCGATCTGGGGGATGCCGAAGCCCAGGGCGCGACCGGTATCCCGCAGCGCCCCCTTGGTGCGGTAGGTGATCAGCGCCGCCGCCAGAGCCGCCCGCTCCCGGCCATATTTGCCGTAGATGTACTGGATCACCTCCTCGCGCCGCTCGTGCTCGAAATCCACGTCGATGTCCGGCGGCTCCCCCCGCTCCTTGGAGATGAAACGCTCGAAAAGCAGTTGGGAGCGGGCCGGGTCCACCTCGGTGATGCCGAGGGCGTAGCACACCGCCGAATTGGCCGCCGACCCCCGGCCCTGGCAGAGGATGCCCTGGCTGCGGGCGAAGCGGACGATGTCGTAGACGGTAAGGAAATAGGCCTCGTAGGCCAGCTCGGCGATGAGGGCCAGTTCGTGCGCGACCCGCTCTCTCACCGCCGGCGGCGCCCCGGCCGGGTAGCGCCGGGCAAGCCCCCGCTCGGTCTCGGCCTGCAGCCAGGAGGCTGGCGTCTCGCCGGCGGGGACGATCTCTTCCGGGTATTCGTAGCGCAGCTCGTCCAGGGAAAAGGTGCAGCGCCCGGCGATGGCCAGGGTCTCGGCCAGCAGTTCCGGCGGATAAAGGCGGGAGAGCCGCAGCCGCGGGCGCAGATGCCGCTCGCCGTTGGGAAAGAGGGCGTAGCCTGCTTCGAACACCGTGGTCTTGAGGCGCAGCGCCGTCAGCACATCCTGCACCGGCCGCCGGGCGCGCTCGTGCATGTGCACGTCCCCCGCCGCCACCCGCGGCAGGCCGGCGGCCTCACCCAGCGCTTGCAAAACCTCCAGCTTCGCCCCGTCGTCCGGCCCGGCATGGAGTTCGACGGCGATCCAGGCCCGGCCGGGAAAGCGCTCTGCCAGCCAGCGGCCATCGGCCTCCGCCGGCTCGGCGGACGGCACCCAGAGGGCCAGGCAGTCGGGCACGGCGCCGCTGGGGGCGAGGCTTTCCAGGTCGCCCCGGGTGAGGTGGTAGCGGCCCTTCCCCGCCCGCCGCCGGCCCAGGGTGATGAGGGCCGAGAGATTGCCGTAGCCGGCCCGGTTGCAGGCCAGCAGCACCAGCTTCAAGCCGTCGGCGAGGACGAATTCGCTGCCGACGATGAATTTGAGCCCCGCCGCCTTCGCCGCCAGGTGGCCCCGCACCACGCCGGCGAGGGAGCATTCGTCGGTCAACGCCAGGGCGCTGTAGCCTTGGGCCGCCGCCCGCGCCACCAGCTCGTCCGGGTGCGAGGCCCCGCGCAGGAAGCTGAAGTTGGAAAGGCAGTGGAGTTCGGCGTAGGAGGGCGGTGGGGAAGGCACGAGGAACCCAGGCCTTAACTGTATTTGTGTACAGTTATAGCCCAAGCTCTCCCCGCCCGCAAGGCCCTAGCGCTCCCAGAAGACCCGCAGCAGGTTCTCCGCCTCGTTGTAGTGGAAGTCGAGGTCGCCCTGGTAGGCATGGTGCAGGGCGTCGCCGAGGTTCCGCGCCAGGTGGATGTCGGTGGTCGTCGCCACCACGCCGTTGGCCTCGTCTTCGATGGCGATGACGCGGGCCAGCGGGTGCTCGGCCTTTTCTGCGGCCTCGCGGTGGCGCAGCAACTGCAGGATCTCGTCCCGGTGGGCGGCGAAGAAGGGGCCGCCGACGTGGACGAAACCGGCCGGGAAGCGATCGTGGACCCGATGGCAGGCCGGGCAGGTGACGGCGGCGGCGTCCACCGGCGCCGCCAGCCACTGCCAGCGGCCGCCATGGAAGACGGCTCCGCAGGCGGGGCACACCGCCGGCTCGGCGGGCTTGTGCTGCATCCTGTAGGTGTCATGGACCCGTTCCTGCCGCAACTGATCACGGCGGACCGCCTGGAAACCAGGCATGGGAGCGCGCTTGGACATGGCAATCCTCCTTTCCATTCATGGGAAAGCATCCAACATGTTCATTCCGCGCCAAAGCCGCAGCGCCCGCGTTGACCGTCGTCAACCTTTGCCGGGAGGCGACTGTCCGCCTTCACGGCTAGCCCGGATCCGGCGCCAGATCCGCTTCTCCACAATGGGCAAGGACATGCGCCCGGGCGGCATCGCGCAGGCGCAGCGCGGCTTCCCAGCCTTCTCCCGCCGGGAGGATGGGCGACCCGACGGTGGCGACGACGCGACCGGGCCGGGGCAGCCAGGTTTCGTCCCGCAGGATGTTGCGCAGGCCGCCCAGGGCTACCGGCACCACGGGCACGCCCCGGCCGGCCGCCGCCACGAAGGCGCCGAGGCGAAAGCTGCGCAGGCCAGCCTGGCGGGTGAAGGTGCCTTCGGGGAAGAAGACCAGGGTCTGCCCCGCCCCGGCCAGTTCGCCCAGCCGGCCGGCGTCCTCGACGCTGCGCTCGGCGTCGGCCCGTTCGATGAATACCGTGCCCAGGCCCCGCAGGAGGGCACCGGCGAAGAGCTGCTCCCCCAGTTCCCGCTTGGCGACGAAAACCGCCGGCCGGCGCCGTAGGGCCATGAGGACGATGCCGTCCAGGTAGCTGGCGTGGTTGCATACCACCACCGCCGGCCCCGGCGCGTTGAGGTGCTCTGCCCCGACTACCGCCGGCGCCATGCCGGCCAGGCGCAGGAAGGCCCGCGCCCCCTGGCGCCCCAGCCACCAGCCCCAGGCCGGCCGGCGCGGCAGGGCGATGAGGGGCCAGAGGAGGAAGAGGAAGCCCGCCGCCAGGGTCCACAGGTAGCTGGCATAGGCCAGGTGCAGCCCCCGGCGGGCGCAGCGGCCCAGCCAGGCGCCGGCGCCTTCCGCCGCCAGCCCGGCCAGTTGCCGCCAGGGCGTCGGGCGGGGGAGCCCCAGGCGGCCGGCGGCGTAGAGGTCGCGCAGGGCGGCACGGCGCAGCTTGCCGCTGGAGGTCTTGAGCACGGCCCCCGGCGGCGCCAGGACGATATCGTCGGCGGGGCCGTCGAGGATATCCACGGCCAGCCGGTTGATTTCGCCGCGCAGGGCAGCCCGGGCTTCGGCGCCGGTTTCCCGGATTTCCGCCACGGCCACCAGGCGCTCGCTGCCCGTCGCCGCGTCGGGCACGCCGAAGACCGCGACGCAGCCGCGGCGGATGCCCGGCAGGCGGCCGATCGCCTCTTCCAGCTCGTAGGGGTATAGGTTGCGGCCGGCGCGGATGATCATGTCCTTGACCCGGCTGGCGAGGAAGAGGTCGCCGTCGGCCAGGTAGGCGAGGTCGCCGGTCTCCCGCCATTCCCCCTGGATCAGTTGGCGGCTGGCCTCCGGGTTGCGGTAGTAGCCGGCGGTGGCCGACGGCCCGCGGAATTGCAGGCGCCCCACCCGCCGCTCGGGCAGCTCGGCGCCGTCCTCGCCCACCACCCGCAGCTCGTGGCCCGGCAGGGGCCGGCCGCAGGCCACCAGGCGCTGGGCGCCGGTGTCTTCGGCGGCTGCCGGCGCCGCCTCGCCACGGGCCAGGGCCTGGCGGTCGACCCGGTCGATGCGGGGCACCTGCCCGAGGGACGGCACCGCCAGGCCGACGGCGCATTCGGCCAGGCCGTAGACCGGCACCAGGGCTTCCCGCCGGAAGCCGTAGGGGGCGAAGGCGGCGCAGAAGCCCTCGACGGTGTCGGCGCTCACCGGCTCCGCCCCGTTGGCCGCCAGCCGCCAGGAGGAAAGGTCGAGGCCGGCGAGGTCCGCGGCCGCCACGCGGCGCAGGCACAGCTCGAAGGCGAAGTTGGGGGCGGCCGTCAACGTGCCCCGGTAGCGGTGGATGGCCCATAGCCAGTCCTCGGGCCTGGCGAGGAAAGCGAGCGGCGACATGAGCACCAGCCGGCAGCCGTTGTAGAGGCTGCCCAGCCAGGCGCCGATGAGGCCCATGTCGTGGTAGAGGGGCAGCCAGCTGACGCAGACGTCCTTCGGCATGAGCGCCGCCGCCCGGCTCCAGGCCCGGATGTTGGCCAGGAGGTTGGCGTGGCTGAGCATGACGCCCTTGGGGTTGCCGGTGCTGCCGGAGGTGTATTGCAGCAGGGCCAGGTCGCCGGGGCGTGCCGGGAAGGGCGGCACCGCCGGTCCTGCCGGCAGGTCCGCCAGGGTGAGCACGGCCCGCAGGGTTTCCACCCGGGATTCCACCAGTCGGGAGACGCCCCGGGCCTCGGCCACGGTCAGCAGCAGGGGGGCCTGGCAGTTGGCCAGGATGCCGGCCTGGCGGTGCAGGTGGTCGGCGATGCGGGACAGGCTGGCCGGCGGGTAGAGGGGCGCCGGCACGCCGCCGGCCAGCAGCGTGCCGAAGAAGGCGGTGAAGAAATCGAGGGAGGTGGGCAGCATGATGGCCACCGCCTGCCCCGGCTGCAGGCCCCAGGCGGCCAGTCCCGCCGCCACCCGCTGCGCCCCGGCCAGCAGGGCGCCGTAGGTGAGCGGTTCGCTACGGTCGGCGGCGGCCAGGAAGCGGATGTGCTCCCGTTCCGGACAGCGGCCGGCGTGCCAGAGGAGCACCTCCATCAGGGTTGCGGCGGCGTCGGGGGCGAGGATGTCCTCCGCCGCCAGGGGCGCTTCGACGGCGGCGGCCGTCGTGCCTTCCCCCCGGGCCTCGCCCAGGGCGGCCAGCAGGTCCCCCGGCGTTTCCGCCCGCCCCAGGGTGCCTTCCGGCAGGCGCACGCCGAAGGCCGCCTCCACCCGCAGGAGGAGTTCCCCCCGAGCGAGGCTGTCCAGGCCCAGATCCCGCTCCAGGGAGCTGCGCAGGGCGGCCCTGCCGCCGCCGGCCCGCAGTTCGGCCCGCAAGGCTTCCACCAGCGCCAGGAGGCGGGCGGCACGCTCGTCGTCAGGTGAACCATGCGCCAAAGCCATCTCCCATCCACGGAACGCCACCCGGCATGATCCCGTTGGCGGCGATACCACTCCATGCAGAAAAGATACACCCGGTCGGCTAGTATGAACGCATGACCGCGTTACTGACAGGAGGCCCCATGAAAACGATCGCCATCGCCCTGTTCGTCGCCCTGCTCTCTCCGCTTGCGGCCTGGAGCGCCGAACCGCCTGCCCATCTCACCGGCGGCATCGGCCAGGAGGAGCGGGAAACGCTCAAGAGCCGCGCCGGCGAGTTCAGCCTGCACCTGTCCATCGCCGAAGCGGGTGCCGGTCACTACCTGAGTGGCGCCCGCGTCCTCGTGGAGAAGGCGAACGGCGGGGAAGTCCTCGCCGTGGACGGCGCCGGCCCGTGGTTCTACGCCGCCCTGCCCCCCGGCCGCTACCGTGTGACGGTGGAGGCCGAAGGCCGCAAGGAAACCCGGCCGGTGCGGATCACCGGCCGCCGCCCGGCGGAACTGCGCTTCTACTGGCCGGCGGCGAAGGGGGAGTGAGCGGCGGCAGGCCCTGCCAGGATCCGCTTCAACTGCCGCAGGGCCGGCTCGAAGCTGCCAACCACGATGGGGGCCGGCACGGCCAGCATGAGGTTGGCCGGCAGCCCGAAATCCTCCACCAGGTTGCCGTCCCGGTCGCGCCACAATCCCGCGGCATCCCGGGTCAGGGGACCGCAACGGACGCCCACGCGGTCAACCACGCGTTGGTCGCTGCTGACGTAGCCGACGACGGGCTTGCCGAGGGCGATGGCAAAGCCGACCTCGAAGGCTGTCCCCGAATCCACCTCGGCGCCCCGGAAGGGATCGAGGTTGGCCACCACGCCATCCGCCGCCCGGAGGAGAGCGATGTTGTTCTCGTAGATGCGCTGCGCCGTGAGGGTCGGCTGATCCACCGGATGCAGCGCCTCCAGCCCCAGGCTGGCGCACAGCGCCTTCTGGGCCGCCGCCCGGACGGCTATGTCGGGAAAGAAGACGTCCGGGCCGGCGATATAAACCTTGGGCCGGGACGCCTCGGGCGGCATCAGCCCACCCAGCGCCGCGCGTTGCGGAACATGCGCATCCAGGGCGAATCTTCTCCCCAGCCGGCCGGGTGCCAGGACATCTGGACGCTGCGGAAGACGCGTTCCGGGTGCGGCATCATGATGGTGAAGCGGCCGTCCTCGGTGGTGACGGCGGTGAGGCCGCCTGGCGAACCGTTCGGGTTGTAGGGGTAGACCTCGGTCGGCTCACCCTTGTTGTCGATGTAGCGCAGGGCCGACTGGCACTTGGCTTGGTCGGCGGCGTTGTCGAACACCGCGCGGCCTTCGCCGTGGGAGACGACAATGGGGATGCGCGAGCCTTCCATGCCGGCGAAGAACAGGGACGGCGAATCGAGCACTTCGGTCAGCACGAAGCGGGCCTCGAACTGCTCGACGCGGTTGCGGCGGAAGGCCGGCCAGTGCTCGGCGCCGGGGATCAGCGACTTGAGCGCGCTCATCATCTGGCAGCCGTTGCACACGCCGAGGGCGAAGGTGTCCTTGCGGTTGAAGAATTCGGCGAATTCGTCGCGGCAGCCTTCGTGCATGAGGATGGTCTTGGCCCAGCCCTGGCCGGCGCCGAGCACGTCGCCGTAGGAGAAGCCGCCGCAGGCCACCAGGCCTTTGAAGTCCTTGAGATTGACGCGGCCGGCGAGGATGTCGCTCATGTGCACGTCCACCGAGGCAAAGCCGGCGCGGTCGAAGGCGGCGGCCATTTCGTAATGGCTATTGACGCCCTGCTCGCGCAGGATGGCCATGCGCGGCTTGGCGCCGAGCTGGAGATAGACCTGGGTGAAGTCGTCCTGGGGATCGAAGGTCACCTTGGGCGACAGGCCGGGGTCGCTGGTGTCGAGGATGCGGTCGTATTCCTGCTGGGCGCAGTCCGGGTTGTCGCGCAGGGTCTGCATGCGGTAGCTGGTTTCCGACCAGGCGCGCTGCAGGTCGACACGGGTTTCGCGCAGCAGCTTCCTGGCGTTGCGGACGACGCGAATCTCGTCGCTCTGGTTCGGGTAGCCAACGAAGTGATAGGGCAGCCCGGCGGCGCGCAAGGCGGCGGTGACGGTGGAACGGTCCTCTCGCCTGACCTGGATCAGGGCGCCGACTTCCTCGTTGAACAGGGCGCGGACGACGTTCTCGAAATCGCGGCCGGCCATCAGGTCGGGGCGCTTCTCGGCGCCGTCGACGTCGAGGGCGGCGGCATCGAAGCAGATGCCGTCGAGGTCCAGCGTCACGCCGCAGCGGCTGGCGAAGGCCATTTCGGCGGCAGCGGCAAAGAGGCCACCGTCGGACCGGTCGTGGTAGGCGCGGATCAGGCCGTCGGCATTGAGCTTCTGCACGGTATCGAACAGCGCCTTGAGCCTGGCCGGCTCGTCGACGTCCGGCGCATCGTTGCCGGTGGCGTTGTAGACCTGGGCCAGGCAGGAGCCGCCCAAACGGTTCTTGCCGAGGTCGATGAGGATCAGGTCGCTTTCGCCACACTCGCGGTCGAGCACCGGGGTCAGCGTCCTGCGCACGTCGTTCACGGCGGCGAAGGAGGTGATGATCAAGGAGAGGGGCGACACCACCTGCTTCTTTTCGCCGCCCTCTTCCCAGGCGGTGCGCATGGACAGGGAATCCTTGCCGACGGGGATCGACACGCCGATCTGCTTGCACAGCTCGGCAATGCCTTCGACGGTGGCGTAGAGGCGGGCGTCCTCCCCCGGCACGCCGCAGGGGGCCATCCAGTTGGCGGAGAGCTTGACCTTGCCGAGGCTGCCGACGTCGGCGGCGGCCAGATTGGTCAGCGCTTCGGCGATGGCCATGCGGCCGGAGGCCGGCGCGTCGAGCACGGCGACCGGAGTGCGCTCGCCCATGGCGAAGGCTTCGCCGAGGTAGCCCTGGTAGCCCATGGTGGTCACCGCCACGTCGGCCACCGGCACCTGCCACGGACCGACCATCTGGTCGCGGGCGGTCATGCCGCCGACGGAACGGTCGCCGATGGAAATGAGGAAGGTCTTGTCGGCGATGGCCGGCAGCTTCATCAGGCGGTAGGCAGCGTCCTTCAGCTCGAAGCCGGCGGCCTCGAAGGGGACGAAGCTCGGCGGCAGCGTCGTCACGTCGCGGGTCATGCGCGGCGGCTTGCCGAGCAGCGCCTCCATTTCCATGTCCACCGGGTTCACGTTGAAGTGACGGTCGGTGACGGTCAGGTGGCCGTCGCCGGTGGCTTCGCCGACCACGGCGAAGGGGCAGCGCTCGCGCTCGCACAGGGCGCGGAATTCGTCGATGCGGCCCGGCGGGATGGCCAGCACGTAACGTTCCTGCGACTCGTTGGACCAGATTTCGGCCGGCGACATGCCCAGTTCGAGGATGGGCACTTCGCGCAGCTCGAACTTGGCACCGACGCCGCCGGAGTGGGCCAGCTCGGGCAGGGCGTTGGAGACGCCGCCGGCACCGACGTCGTGGATCGACAGGATGGGGTTGCCGTCGCCCGCCTCTTGCCCGTCGCCTTTCGGGCTTCCCATCTGCCAGCAGCGGTCGATGACTTCCTGGGCGCGGCGCTGGATTTCCGGGTTGCCGCGCTGCACCGACGCGAAATCGAGGTCTTCGGCGTTGACGCCGGCGGTCATCGACGAGGCGGCGCCGCCGCCCAGGCCGATCAGCATGCCGGGGCCGCCCAGTTGGACGAACAGGGTGCCGACCGGGAAGGTCGGCTCCTTGAAGGACTGCGCGGCCTGGATGCTGCCGAGGCCGCCGGCGATCATGATCGGCTTGTGGTAGCCGCGTACGAATTTTTCACCATTGACGGCCACGTCCTGCTCGTAGGTGCGGAAGTAGCCGGTCAGGTTGGGGCGGCCGAATTCGTTGTTGAAGGCGGCGGCACCGATGGGGCCTTCGATCATGATGTCCAGCGCCGAGGCAATGCGCGAGGGGCGCCCGTAAGGGTGCTCCCACGGCTGCGGCGCATCGGGAATGTTCAGGTTGGAGACCGAAAAGCCGCACAGGCCGGCCTTCGGCTTGGAGCCCTTGCCGGTGGCGCCCTCGTCGCGGATTTCGCCGCCGGAGCCGGTGGACGCGCCGGGGAACGGCGAAATCGCCGTCGGGTGGTTGTGCGTCTCGACCTTGGTCAGGATGTGAGTCAGTTCTTCCTTGTAGCTGTAGCCGCGGTCGGCGTCCGGATAGAAGCGCGGAATGGTCGCGCCTTCGATGATCGAGGCGTTGTCGGCGTAGGCCAGCACGGTGCCCTGGGGATTCGCCTGATGCGTCTCGCGGATCATGCCGAACAGGGTCTTGTCCTTGGCCTGGCCGTCGATGATCCACGATGCGTTGAATATCTTGTGGCGGCAGTGCTCGGAGTTGGCCTGGGCGAACATCATCAGTTCGACGTCGGTCGGGTTGCGGCCGGCCTTGGTGAAGATATCCAGCAGGTAATCGACCTCGTCGTCGGACAGCGCCAGGCCAAGCGCGCCGTTGGCCTCCACCAGCGCCGCTTTGCCGCCGGCCAGCACATCGACCGTGGACAGCGGCTTCGGCTCGAAATGGCGGAACAGTTCGCCGGCCTGGTCGAAGCCGGCCAGGACCGATTCCGTCATGCGGTCGTGCAGCAGGCCGGCGACGGCCTTCTTCTCGTCGGCGGTCAGCGCCCGGCCACCCTTCACCACCACATGGAAGGCGACGACGCGCTCGATGCGCTCGATGGCCGGCCCCAGGTCGCAGTTGCAGGCGATGTCGGTGGCCTTGGACGACCACGGCGAAATGGTGCCGATGCGCGGCGTCACCAGGAAGAGCTCACCCATTTCCGCACCGGCCGGCACTTCCTCCAGCAGCTTCGCCAACTTGGTGCGCTCGTCGGCGGAAAGCGCACGCTTTTGGGCCACGACGTGCCAGTAATCGGCCGCCACCGACTCGATGTCGGCCACCGCCGCCGTCAGGCGGGCGAGGAGGCGTTGCAGGCGGAAGGCGGAAAAGGCGGCGTCGCCCTTGAGGCAAAGAATGTCGGCCATGGGAAGAGTTCGGGAGGAATCGGGGTGAGGCGGGAAAGGGTCGAATTATAACCGAGCGGCCGACCCCGCGCCGCTCGCCAAACCCATGAAAAACGGCGCCGCCGCCCGCATCGGCGGCCGCGGCTGTGCTATACATACGGCTTTCCGCCAATGCGAGCCATTTCCATGAGCGCCCACGAAAGCCAAGTCGTTTTCGGCACCGAAGACATTCTCGTCAGCCTGTGCAATTCCGTGACCAAGGTCCTGCAGGTGGCGACCCAGAGCCCGATCCAGTATTCCGGCATGGTCCAGCGCATCACCCGCACCTGCCTGAAGCCGGACATCGGCTGCTTCGTGCTCTTCGACGGCGGTTTTTCCGGCCTGGTGGTCATCAACTTCTCGGCCCAGGCGGCCATGGAACTCTACGAAAGCTACCTCCTCAGCATGGGCATGGCCAAGGAAGACCTCGCCACCACCTTCACCTCGGACGAGGTGAGCAACGTCATGGGCGAGCTGATGAACCAGATCGTCGGCGACTTCACCGGCAAGATCCGCCGCGAACTGCAGACCCACATCACCCAGAACCAGCCCAAGATGCTGGTGCTCAACAAGCAGGTCATGCTCAGCGTGGACACCAACCTGGAAAAGCCGGAAGCGCGCCGCGTCACCTTCTACACCGGGGGCAACAACATCTTCTACCTGGAACTGGCCATCGACCGCACGGAGTTCATCAAGCTCCACGATTTCGAGGCCGAGGAAGCGGTGGACCCCGACACCCTCATGCAGCAGGTCAATGGCGAAGCCGCCAAGGCGGGCAAGAAGCCCGCCCCGGCCCCCGCCGACGACCACGAAGATCTGCTCAAGTCCCTGGGCATGTAAGGCTGCGACTGCCAGCGGCTCCCGCCGTGACGGCCCGGCTGGAACGATTGTTGCAAGTGCACAATCGTTCCCGCAGGAGGTTGCCATGGCCCACATGCTCAATGAAGAGACGATGTTCTGGATCCGCCTGGCGGCATTCGCCCGGCTTTCCGAGCAGATCCTTTGCTCGGGCGCCTCGCTGGCCGATGCCGAGGAGCTGCTTTTCGGCTGGCAGTTGCCGGGCAGCTTGCCCGCCCGCTACGCCTGCCTGACCGGCGGTGTCGCAAACGCGACAGCGGCGGAGTGAATTCCGCCGCCACGATCGACGCCGGAGTCGCGCAGGCGGCGCCCGGCCCTGGCGGTCGTCGGCGTCGAGCGCCATCAGGTGCCGGAGCACGGCTGGGCGCCGGGCGGTTTCCAGACGCCGCGCCGTGCCGGCAGGCCGTTCGCCGCTCAATCCCAAGCCAGCGCCCCGCCCGTCTGGTACTCGGTGACGCGGGTTTCGAAGAAGTTCTTCTCCTTTCTCAGGTTGGCCTGCTCGTCGAGCCAGGGCAGGACGTTTTCGGCGCCGGGGAAAGGTTCTTCGACGCCCACCTGCCGCGCTCGCCGGTTGGCGATGAAGCGGAACTGCTGAACGTGCAGTTCGGCGTTGTAGCCGAGGATGGATTCCCGCAGGATGTAGCCGGCGTAGGCGCGCTCGGCCGCCTCGGCTTCGTCCCACAGGTCGCGCAGGGCCCGGGGGTCGAGGACCAGGCCCTCCTCCTTCAGCAGTTCGCGGATGACGCGGATGCCGAAGGCGCAGTGCAGCACCTCGTCGCGCATGATGTACTGCAACTGCTCGGCGGCGCCCTTCATCAGGCCGCGCCGCTGCAGCGCGAAAACCGGGGTGAAGCCGTTGTAGAACCAGCAGCCTTCGAAGATCACCGCGAAGAAGAAGTAGGAGAGCGCGAAGTCGTGCAGGTTGGCGCGGTCGGTCAGGTCGAAATCCGACCGCAGCACCTTCTCCAGCCGGCGGTTGGCCAAGGCGATCTTGCCGTGGATTTCCGGCACCACGCGGTAGCGGTTGTAGATCTCCTGCTGGTCGAGACCCAGGCTTTCGATGCAGTGCTGGTAGGTCCAGGTGTGCAGCGCTTCCTCATAGACCTGGCGGGCCTGGTATATCTGGATTTCCGGCGCGCTCATCTTCTCCATCACCGCCAGGCCGATGTTGCGCATGGCGAGGATGTCGGAGGTGGTGAGGTAGGCCAGCACGTTCTCGAAGACGTGGCGCTCGGCGGCGGAGAGCTTGTGGTGGTAGTCGTGCACGTCCTGGGCCATGGCGATTTCCAGCGGCGTCCAGTGGTTGCGGTTGGCCTTGAGGAAGAACTCCCAGGCCCAGGGGTACTTGAAGGGGGCGAGCTGGTTGATGTCGGCCTGGCCGTTGACGATGCGCTTGTCGGCGGGGTTGATGGGGGCGAGAGCCGGGCGCGGCGTGGGGGCACTATGGGTGCGAGGGGATTCCAGCGGCGTGCGGTCGGCCGTCGGGGCGGCCGATTGGGGGGCATCCCAGTCATCGAAGCGGAAAGCGGCGTTCATCGGCATGCCTCCCGCTGCCTGTCTTTCCGGACATCTGCGCAGGCAAACAACCGTTCGCCCCGAGCCGATCGAAGGGCGTTACATCCACGGGCTTCGACGGGCTCAGTCCGAACGGAGGTGGGTTGGATGGTGGTCGGTTTCATTGGCAGGCCTCGCACTCGGGGTTGTCGATAGAGCAGAACTTCGGCGTTTCATCGGCCACCGCGGCATCGTCGCGCCCCCCCGCCTTTTCCGCCTGGCTGGCGCCCAGGGTGCGCAGGTAGTAGGTGGTCTTGAGGCCGCGCTTCCAGGCGAGCTTGTAGAGCTCGTCCAGCTTCCTGCCGGATGGCATGGCGAGGTAGAGGTTGAGCGACTGGGCCTGGTCGATCCATTTCTGGCGGCGGGCGGCGGCTTCCACCAGCCATACGGGGTCGATCTCGAAGGCGGTGGCGTAGCGGGCCTTCAGTTCGTCGGGCACGCGGTCGATGCGGGCGAGCGACCCGTCGAAGTACTTGAGGTCGGCGACCATGACTTCGTCCCACAGGTCAAGCGCCTTCAGATCGCGCACCAGGGCTTCGTTCACCACGGTGAATTCGCCGGAGAGGTTGGATTTGACGTAGAGGTTCTGGTAGGCCGGTTCGATGCTGGCGGAGACGCCGACGATGTTGGAGATGGTCGCCGTCGGCGCGATGGCAACACAGTTGGAGTTGCGCATGCCGTAGCGGGCGATGCGCGCTTTCAGCGCCGGCCAGTCGAGCGTGGCGCTCCGATCCACCTCGACCGCCTCACCCCGCCCTTCCTCCAGCAGGCCGATGGAGTCGAGGGGGAGGACGCCCCGGTCCCACAGGCTGCCGGTGAAACTGAAATAGCGTCCCCGCTCCCGGGCGAGCTCGGTGGAAGCCCAATAGGCTTGGAAGCAGACGGCCTCCATGCTGCGGTCGGCGAAGGCCACCGCCTCCGCCGAGGCGTAGGGCAGGCCGCGGGCGTAGAGGCAGTCGGCGAAGCCCATGATGCCCAGGCCCACCGGCCGGTGGCGCAGGTTGGCGTTGCGCGCCTTGGGGGTGGCGTAGAAGTTGAGGTCGACGACGTTGTCGAGCATGCGCAGGGCCGTCTGCACCGTGCGGGCGAGCTTTTCCTGGTCCAGCTCGCCGTCTTTCAGGTGGGCGGGCAGGTTCACCGAGCCGAGGTTGCACACGGCGGTTTCGGTATCCGAGGTGTTCAGCGTGATCTCGGTGCACAGGTTGGACGAATGCACGACGCCGACGTGCTGCTGCGGCGAGCGCAGGTTGCAGGCGTCCTTGAAGGTGACCCAGGGGTGGCCGGTCTCGAAGAGCATGGTCAGCATCTTGCGCCACAGCGCCACGGCGGCCACTTTCTTGAACAGCCGGATCTCGCCGGCGGCGGCCTTGGCCTCGTAGGCGACGTAGGCCGCCTCGAAATCGGCGCCGCACTTGTCGTGGAGGTCGGGCACGTCGGACGGCGAGAACAGCGTCCACTCCTCGCCCGCCATGACCCGCTGCATGAAGAGATCGGGGATCCAGTTGGCGGTGTTCATGTCGTGGGTGCGGCGGCGGTCGTCGCCGGTGTTCTTGCGCAGGTCGAGGAACTCCTCGATGTCCAGGTGCCAGGTTTCCAGGTAGGCGCAGACGGCGCCCTTGCGCTTGCCGCCCTGGTTCACCGCCACCGCCGTGTCATTGACCACCTTCAAAAAGGGAATCACCCCCTGGCTCTGGCCGTTGGTACCCTTGATGCGGCTGCCCAGGGCGCGCACCGGCGTCCAGTCGTTGCCCAGGCCACCGGCGAATTTCTGCAGCAGGGCGTTTTCCTTGATGCTCTGGTAGATGCCGTCGAGGTCGTCGGCCACCGTCGTCAGGTAGCAGGAGGAAAGCTGCGAATGCCGCGTGCCGCTGTTGAACAGGGTCGGCGTCGAGCACATGAAATCGAAGCTGGAAATCAGGTCGTAGAAGGCGATGGCGCGGGCTTCCCGGTCGATTTCGTTGAGGGCCAGGCCCATGGCGACGCGCATGAAGAAGACCTGGGGCGTCTCGATGCGGCGCCCGTCGATGTGCAGGAAATAGCGGTCGTACAGCGTCTGCAGGCCGAGGTAGCCGAACAGGCGGTCGCGCTCGGGCTTCAGCGCCGCGGCTAGGCGGGCGAGGTCGAAATCGGCCAGGCGGGGATCGAGCAGTTCGGCGGCGATCCCGCGCCGGACGAATTCCGGGAAATAATCGGCGTCGGCCGTGGCGCTCGCCGCCAGTCCGGCGCCCACTGCTTCCTCGCGCAGGCTGGCCAGCAGCAGGCGGGCGGCGGCGTGGTTGTAGGCCGGTTCCCGCTCGATCAGGGTACGCGCGGCGAGGATCAAGGCCTGCCTGACGTCGGAGAGCGCCACGCCGTCGTAGAGGTTCTTCAGGGCGTGGTCGAGAATGGCGCGCGCCGAGACGCCCTCCCCCAGCCCAGCGCAGGCGGCCTCGCAGCGTGCCAGCAGGGCGGCGAGATCGAGGGGCCGGCGTTCGCCGTCGACGGTGACGTGCAGTGCAGGCGCCCCCTGGTCCTCCGCCAGCGCCGCCCGCTCGGCGGCGCGGCGTTCGCGGTAGAGCACGTAGGCCCGCGCCACGTCGTGCTCGCCGGCGCGCATCAGGGCGAGTTCCACCTGGTCCTGGATATCCTCGATATGCACCGTGCCACCGTCGGGCAGGCGGCGGGTCAGGGAACGGACGACGGTTTCGGTGAGCCGCGCCACCACTTCGCGCACCCGCGAGGACACCGCGCTCTGGCTGCCCTCGACGGCGAGGAAAGCCTTGGTCAGGGCCACCGAAATCTTCTCGGGGTTGAAGTCGACGACGGCGCCGTGGCGGCGGATGACCTGCAGTGCCGCCAGGGCCGTTTCGTTGCCAGGGGAAAGGGCTAGAACATTCGAGGACACGACGATTCTCCGGAGTGGGGGGCGGAGAACCGAAGGGGCGCGCCGGACGCGACGTGGCCCCTGCCAGCCGCAGGCGGCAGCGGAAAACCCTCTCGAACGGAAACAAACGAAGCCACGCACAGACCTTTCGCCAGGGACACCCCGCCCCATCGTTGGTTGGAAGGACGTTGCGGCAGGTCTCCTGGCTCTCGGCTCGACGCTTTCCGCCGCCTTCCCGGTGCGAAACCAGTGGCAAAGATGGGCGGAACGCTCGCCGATGACAGTTGCGGGGGCAGCCCCGGATTTCAGGTTACAGACCTGGCACCGGATTCCCTTTTAATCCCCGGAGGGGAACCATCAACGAAGCGGAGTTTAGGCCAACGGCAAACGGCAGGTCAAGGGCAGAATCACTATATCTAGTAGGCCAACACAAAATGCATCACTAGATATTGAGCCAGCCGACTACCCCCTTCCCCCGTTCGCCCTGAGCCTGTCGAAGGGCGATGCGCCAGGGGCTTCACAGGCCTGTCCTGAGCTGCATCGAAGGGCTCAGCCCGAACGGTGCGTGTTGGTGGCTTGCCGAACCGGCATCCCGGCGGTTGCCCCGGCCCGGGGCAGGAATTCGAGAAAAGCCCCCACCGCCGGCGCCGCCACCCCGGCCCGCTGTACCAGCACGGTGACGGAACGCGCCTGCAGGGGCGGCAGGGGATGCACCGAGACGTTCGCCGCCGCCGGCAGGCAGGCCAGCAGGCTGCGGGGCACCAGGGCGACCCCCATGCCGCAGGCGGCGCAGCCGATCATGGCGTGGTAGGAGGACAGCTCGATGAAGCGTTCGGGCACCAGCCCTTCGCTGGCCAGCCAGCTCTCCAGCCGCTGCCGGTAGGCGCAGCCCGGCTCGAAGGTGAGCAGGGTGCGGATCTTCAGGTCGGCGGCGCGGCCCACCGGCGGATGGTCCGCCGCCGCCACCGCCACCAGTTCCTCCTCGAACACCGGCGTGCTGGCGAGGCGCGGGTCCACCACCGGCCCCGCCACCAGGGCGCAGTCCAGGGTGCCGTCGAGCACTTCGGCCACCAGGCCGGAAGTGGCGCCGGTGCGCAGTTCGAGCTGCACCCCTTCGTAGCGCCCGTGGAACCCGGCCAGGATGGGCGCCAGCCGCGCCGCCGCCGTGCTTTCCATGGCCCCCACCCGCAGACGGCCCATCGGCACGCTTCCCGCCACCGCCAGGCGCGCCTCCGCCGCCAGCTCCAGCAGGCGGCCGGCGTAGTCCTCCAGCACCCGGGCCGACGGCGACGGGATCAGCCGCTTGCCCTCGCGCAGGAAGAGCGGCACGCCGAGATCCTCCTCCAGCTGGCGGATGCGGGTGGTGACGTTGGATTGCACCCGGTGCAGCTTTTCCGCCGCCCTGGTGATGCCGCCCTCGCGGATGACGGCCTGGAAGATGGCGAGATCGTCGAGATCCACAAATCTCTCCTTGAGATAGTTGTCTTCATAATAATTCATTTTTCAAGAACAACAAGCGCCGCTAACCTGCAAGCGTCCCTCCACGGAGCACCGCCATGAACCCCAATCCGCACCGCGCCGGCTACCTCGCCGCCCTCGGCACCGTCGCCATCTGGACCGGCTTCATCCTGGTCTCCCGCCTGGGCGGGAAGAGCGCCCTGACGCCCTTCGACATCCTGGCCCTGCGCCTGGGCACCGCCGCCCTGCTCCTGGCCGTCTTCGCCAGGCCGCTGCCGGCCGCGGCCTGGCGTGACCGGCGCCTGTGGGCGCTGGCGGCCATCGGCGGCGTCGGCTACGGGGTGCTGGTCTATTCCGGCTTCAAGTCCGTGCCGGCGGCCCACGGGGCCATCCTGCTGCCGGGACTGCAGCCCTTCCTCATCGCCCTCGCCGCCTGGTGCATCGCCGGCGAGCGCCCGAGCCCGGCCCGCACCCTCGGCTACGCCGCCATCGCCGGCGGCATCGCCCTCACCGCCGCGCCCCTCCTCGCCGGCCAATGGTCAGCCGGCATGCTGGCGGGCGACGGGCTCATCCTCGCCTCCTCGGTCACCTGGGCGCTGTTCAGCGTGCTGGCCAAGCGCTGGCGCTTCGATCCCTGGCTGCTCACCCGCTTCGTCGCCATGGGCTCGGCGGCACTCTTCCTGCCGGTTTACATCGTGGCCCTGCCCAAGGCCCTGGATGCGGTACCCTTGTCCACCCTGCTGGTGCAGGGCCTGTACCAGGGCATCGGCCCCACCATCCTGGCCATGGTGCTCTACCTGAAGGCGGTGGAAACCCTCGGTCCCGCCCGGGTGGGCGCCCTCATCGCCCTGGTACCGGTACTGGCCGGCCTCGCCGCCGTACCGCTCCTGGCGGAGCCCCTCACCGCCTGGCTCGCCGGCGGCCTGGCGGCGGTCTCCCTCGGCGCCTGGCTGGCGTGCCGCCCCCATCCCAACCCTACCCCAAGGAGCGCTCCATGCCCTACGTGAATATCAAGATTACCAAGGAAGGCGCCACCGCCGAGCAGAAAGCCGAACTCATCGCCGGCGTCACCGGCCTGCTGCAGCGGGTGCTGAACAAGAACCCGCAAACCACGGTGGTGGTCATCGACGAGGTGGAGACCGACAACTGGGGCATCGGCGGCGAGACGGTCACGGTGCGCCGGGCGCGGGAAAAGGGCTAGCCCGGAACCATCGGCCGGGGCGGCAGTCGAAAAGCCGACGCCGCCCATCCCGCTCCCCATGAACGCTCCCGCCCTGCCCACCGGCCCCAGCCTCTTCGCCTTCGACAACAGCTACGCCCGCGACCTGGAGGGCTTCTACGTCCGCTGGGCGCCGACCCCCGTGCCCGAACCGCGGCTGGTGGTGATGAACCAGGCCCTGGCCGCCGAACTCGGCGCCGACCCCGCGGCCCTGGCGTCCCCTGAGGGCGTCGCGGCCCTGGCCGGCAACGTCGTCCCGGCGGGGGCCGACCCCCTGGCCCAGGCCTACGCCGGCCACCAGTTCGGCAGCTTCTCGCCGCAACTGGGGGATGGCCGCGCCCTGCTGCTGGGGGAGGTGGTGGATCGCCAGGGGCGGCGGCGGGACATCGCCTTCAAGGGTTCCGGGCCGACCCCCTTCGCCCGCCGCGGCGACGGCAAGTGCGCCCTGGGGCCGGCCCTGCGGGAATACCTGGTGAGCGACGCCATGGCCGCCCTCGGCATCCCCACCACCCGCTCCCTGGCGGTGGTGGCCACCGGCGAGACCATCCGCCGCGACCGGCCGCTGCCCGGCGCCGTCCTTACCCGGGTCGCCGCCAGCCATGTGCGGGTGGGCACCTTCGAATTCTTCGCCGCCCACCGCGGGCCGGAGGCGGTGCGCCAGCTCGCCGACTACGTCATCGCCCGCCACGCCCCGGAACTGGCCGAGGCACCCCGGCCCTACCTGGCGCTGCTGGCCACGGTCGCCGCCCGCCAGGCGGAACTGGTGGCCCGCTGGCTGGGCGTCGGCTTCATCCACGGGGTGATGAACACGGACAACACGACGATATCCGGCGAGACCATCGACTACGGCCCCTGTGCCTTCCTGGAAACCTACCATCCGCGTACCGCCTTCAGTTCCATCGACGAGCGGGGCCGCTACGCCTACGGCAACCAGGGAGCCATCGCCCAGTGGAACCTGGCCCGCCTGGCGGAAACCCTGCTGCCCCTGATCGATGCCGACGAGGAACGGGCCGTCGTCCTGGCCACCGAGGTCATCGAGGACTTCCCCCGGCAGCACGAGGCGCGCTGGCTGGCGGTCATGGCCGGCAAGCTGGGGCTGGACGAGGGCGGCGAGGCGGAAAGCGACCGCGCCCTGGCCGAGGACTACCTGGCGCTGCTGAAAACCCGGCGCCGCGATTTCACCCTGGCCTTCCGCGCCCTCTACGACGCGGCCGCCGGCGACGACGCCCCGCTGGCCCGGCTCTTCGCCGCCGACGACGCCGACTTCGCCGCCTGGCACGGGCGCTGGCAGGCCCGCCAGCCCCGTCGCTCGCCGCAGCGGCTCGCCGCGATGAAAGTGGCCAATCCCTGGATCATCCCCCGCAACCACCAGGTCGAAGCGGCCCTCGATGCCGCCGTGGACCGCCAGGATCCGGCCCCCTTCCAGCGCCTGCTGGCGGTGCTGCAGTCGCCGTTCGAGGCGACGCCGGAAAACGCCGCCTACGCCGAGCCGGCGCCGGCGGAAGTCACCGCCTGCTACCAGACCTTCTGCGGCACCTGAGCACCCTGTGCCTCAATCGGCCTCCGCCGCCTCGGCGACGCCGTCCAGCAGGCCCTCCCGCCGGATCATGGCCTTGAAGGCCTTCATCACTGGCCGGGAAATGGCCGTTTCGGCCAGCACGCGCTGTTCGTAGACCGCTTCCTTCAGCGCCTCGCCACCTTCGCCCCGGGCGGCGGCGACCAGGGCGTGGCTGTCGGCCCCCAGGCGCTGCCCGGGCCGGAATTTCACGGCGTCGTAGAGCCGCTCCATGACCGCTTTCTCCGCCTCGGCCATCTTGCATTTGCCGTCAAGTATCTTGAGCATGACGGCGGTGGCGCAATCGACGTCGCTGGCGGTCAGCGCCCGGGCCGCCACCCTGGCGGCCACGTCCCGGGTGGTCATGCCGCGTCCCCGGCCTGGGCCGCCTGCAGGGCCTCGTAGCCGCCATCGACGCTGAACACGCGGCCGTAGCGGAAGTCGGCGAACATCTGGGCGAAGACCTTGCTCCCATTGCCCTTGTAGCAATAGATGACGATGGGCGTCTCCTTCGCCAGCCGGCGCATCCAGGCGGGCAGGCGATCCTGGGACAGGTGGGCGGCGCCCTCCAGGTGCCCCCCCTGGTAGGCGGCGGCATCGCGGACGTCGAAGATGGCGGCGGCAGGTTCGCCGGCGATCAGGCGCAGGGCCTCGGCGGCGCTCAGGCATCGGTAGGTGGCGGACATGGGGCGACTCGCAGGAAGGGACAAGGCCTCGGAGCAAGAGCGGTGCCACTTGCCGGACCGCCCGAAGCCCGGGCCCTTCGTCCGGCAACCGCCGGCTGCGGAGGGGCGCCTTGTCGCCTTTACGACATCGCCGACCCGCCACGGCGGGGGGTGCGGCAGACGCCCCCTCTCCCTCAACAGCCGATGACCTTGAACTCCACGCGCCGGTCCAGGGCGTCGGAGGCGTCGTCCTTGCCGCTGCCCACCAGTGCCTCCCGGGAGCCGACGCCGTTGGCGATGATGCGCTTGCCCAGCCCCGGCGCCTGCTGGTTGAGGCGGCTCTTCACGTATTCCGCCCGCAGCAGGGAGAGGCGCTCGTTCATGGGCTCCGGCCCGCTCGCGCTGGTGTGGCCGGAGACCTCCAGGCAGGAATTCCGGCGGGCCGCCCGGCTGGCGATCTGGGACAGCCACATGGGGTAGGGTTCGTTCAGCTTGGCGTCGGCCACGAAGGCGGTGGAACCGGGCCGGAACAGGAACTTGACCGCCACCCGCTGGTGCTCCAGGCCGAAATCCACCATCTGGCCGAAGGCGCTGCCGGCCGCCTCCTTGCGGCCCAGCTTCCAGTTGGCCAGGTAGAGGCCGGAAAAGACGCGGAACTGGTTGCCGTAGGGCACCCGCAGGGCACTCTCGTAGAGGGCCAGGGCGTCGACATACTTGCCGGCGTTGTAGGCGTCGATGGCCTCGCTGACGATGGAGGCGGCGAGGATGCGGTCCACGTAGAGCGGATCGATGGGGTCGCCGGCCTTGGTGCCCTGGCAGGTGCGGATGTAGCCCAGGAGGGAAGGATCCTCGGTCCACCCCGGGATGTCGCGGAAGAAGGTGGTCGGGGTGATATCCACGTTACCCGGGCTGGCGAAGGCCAGGCCCTTGCTCACCAGCTTGCCCGCCTTCATGTCCGCCAGGGCCAGGCAGATGCGGAAGGCTTCCCGCAGGCCCTGGGTCTTGCGCTCCTTGTTGACGCCGGTGAAGGTGCCCACCAGCACCAGGTTGGCCTTGGCCACGTTGGTGGCGTTGAAGGGGAGGACTTCGTACTGGGGGTACTTTTCCTTGATGAGGGCGACCAGGGTGGCGCCCATGGCCTGGGTGGCCTTGTTCTGGGCGCCGGTCATGCCGTCGATGAGGGGGTCGATGACCACCGTGTAGCGGCTGCCCGGCGCCGGGGCCGGCAACTGGGCCTTGCCGAGGAGATTGTTGGCGGCGGCCAGCACGGCCTCCTCGTAAGGCAGGATCGGCGGCACCGGCGCCGCCGGGGCCGCCGGCTGGGCGGGGGCGGCGGCCTCCCTGGCGGGCGCCGGGGCGTCCGCCTTGGTCTGGGCGGTGTTGCACCCGGCCACGGCCAGGGCGAGGCCGAGGACAGCGCAAAGGCGGAGGGACCATCGTACTGGGCTGGCGGTATTCATTATCGGCACTCCTTCTGCAGGGTATTGAGTTCTTCGGGGGACAGGGCATCGCCGAGCTGGAAGCGCTGCAACAGGTCGTCACAGCGCGATTTCGCCGCCTTGCCCGCCACCGGCGGCCGGGCCGGGGATTCCGCCCGGGCGGTGCGCACGGTCGGCTTGGCCGGAGGGGCGGTCGCCGCCGCCGGCGGCTCGGGCTTGGCGACGGGAGCGGGGACACTGGCTTTTTCGACCGGCGGCGGCGCCTCCGCCGCCACCGGGGTGGGAAGCGACGGCGCCGCCGGCGTTGTGGCGGGCGCCGG
>JRYJ01000718.1_pt1 | contig 24752 bp, 26 predicted proteins | sample 235371 | NCBI WGS metagenome assembly JRYJ01 (sample SAMN03074219, study PRJNA261477) | activated sludge metagenome | biome: Wastewater Treatment Plant; feature: Wastewater; material: Activated sludge; isolation source: activated biomass of a wastewater treatment plant treating hydrocarbon... ... | reverse complement strand
AGCCCGGCGATGAAATCGGCGATCTGGTGCACGAAGCTGTGCTCGTAACCGATCTGCAAACCCGGTACCCACCATTTATCCATGTAGGGGTGCTCGGGGCTGTTGTCGGTGACGTGGACCGACTTCCAGCCGCGCAGCCGGCCCTCGCCCTCCTTGTAATCGAAGACTTGCAACCGATGCAGGTCGTGCAAGTCCCAGCCGAGCGACATATTCTCGCCGTTGATTTCGAACGTGTAGGCCGCCTTGTGGCCGCGAGCGTAGCGCGTCGATTCAAACGTCGCCAGACTGCCGTTGGCAAAGCGGCAGAGAAACGCGCAGGCGTCGTCGATGCCGACCGGCTCGACCTTGCCCGTAAGCGTGTGCATGCGCTCTTTGACGAAAGTCTCGGTCACGGCGCAGACGCTGGCGATCGGACCGTTGAGCCAGAGCGCCGTGTCGATGCAGTGGGCGAGCAGGTCGCCGGTGACGCCGCTGCCGGCCGCGGCGACGTCGAGCCGCCACAGGCCCTGGCCGCCCTGCGGCAAATCGGCTTTGATCGTCCAGTCCTGGAGAAACTTGGCGCGGTAGTGGAAAACCTTTCCGAGCCGGCCCTCATCGACGAGCCGCTTGGCGAGCGTGACGGCCGGCACTCGGCGATAGTTGTACCAGACCATGTTCGGCACCTTGGCTTTCTCGACGGCCGCGACCATCTTCGCGCCTTCCGCCCCGGTGCGAGCCAGCGGCTTTTCGCAGAGGATCATCTTCCCGGCGGCGGCCGCCGCGATCGCAATCTCAGCGTGCGTGTCGTTGGGCGTGCAAATGTCGATCACGTCGATGTCTTTCCGATCGACGAGCTTCCGCCAATCAGTTTCGACGTCCTGAAAGCCCCATTGATCGGCAAACGCTTTCGTCTTGGCGGCATCGCGCCCGCAGGCGGCCTGAAGCACGCAGCGGCGCTTCAGGTCGAAAAAGTGGTTGACCTTCGAATAGGCGTTGGCGTGCGCCCGGCCCATGAAGCCGTAACCAATCACGCCGATGTTGAGCGGGGTCATCCGGTCCATCTCCTTCCGTTAACCGCGAGTCGAAGTCTTCGAAGCCGAGCGCTCGTCGCCCTCGGAATACGTCGCGAAGCAACTCTCCGTTTCCCAGAGCCTTACCTCAGCCACCGGAAATCCCTGCGACTGGGCATAGTCGAAAATCAACTTGGCGATGTTCTCCGCCGTGGGATTCACGTCCATCACGTGGACGCGCTCGCCGCGCTTCTGCAACTCCGGCAGCACCGGGTCGTCGCGATGCAGGAGCATCGTGTGGTCGAGCGTGGCGTCGATCCATCCCCCGACGACGCGCTTGAGGTCCGAGAAATCGACGAGCATGCCCCGATCGTCGAGCCGATCGCCGCGAAGCGCGATGACGGCGCGACCATTGTGTCCGTGCAGGTGCCGGCACTTGCCGTCGTAGTTGAGCAATCGATGCCCGTAGCAGAAATGGATTTCGCGCGTGACGCGGAACATGGGGAACTCCCGTCAATCAGCGGTATCGTATGCGGTCGGATCGGGGATGCCCGCGTCGCGGAACGCCCGCCGGCGCTCGGCGCATTTGTTGCACCGACCGCAATGTCGATTCTCCACCGGATCGATGCACGAAAAGGTGTGTTGCAAGGGCGCGTCTCGGCCCCGGCGCAGGACGTCGGCCTTGGACGAGTTCGCCAGCGGCGTCTCGATTCGCACGGCGCCGTCGATCGCCCGATTGACGGCCGAGGCAAAGGCGCGGAAAAACTCCGGCGTCGCATCGGGAAACGGATTGCCCGCCAGCACGCCGAGCGCCAGCCGGTCGACGCCGTTCAGCCGGCACCAGATCAGCGCCTTGGCCAGCAGCAGCACGTTCCGCCCTGGCAGGTAGACCGCGTCGTCGCGCGACGCGGCGTCCGGCACCCAGGTCCCGGTGAGGCTCCAGTGCGCGCCGTACAGGTCCGCGACCGGCACTTCGAGCGTGACCAGCGGACGGAGGTTTGGCGCCGCGATGGCGGCGAGGAATCGGTTCAGATGTTCTCGCTCGACGCGCTCCCAAATCAGCCCGGAGCGCACCGCGATGGGCACGACCGGAACACCGTCGCGCACGGCGGCGGCCAGCAGGATCGCGCTGTCCAGACCGCCGCTGACCAGCACCGCGAGCGTCGAGGAGTTCATCCCGGCTATTGATAGCCGGGTCGGCGGCGGTCACCAATTGCCGAAAGGATGCGCCGCGCCTGATTCCGCCGTTCCATCAATCCGGTCGAAGGCGTCGCCGGAAATGCTATCATGGACCGCGATGGTCTTTGCCGGAAGGTTCGCACCATGCAGCGACGGAAATACCTGGTCCCGCACGTCATCGAGATGAACTACCAGGCGGGCCGCCGGCTCGGCGTCAACGTCTACCTGATCGACGGCGGCGGCGACTGGGCCTTGATCGACGTCGGGTATGAGGACGCAGTGCCCGAAATCGTCGATCTCATCCGCGCCATGGATTTCAGCCTGTCCCGCTGCCGGATGATCATCGCCACGCACGCCGACGCCGATCACATCCAGGGCCTGGCCAAGGCCCGCGAATTGATCAAGGCCAAGGTCGCCGCCCATCCGTCTTGCGTCGAAGCGATCGAATCGGGCGATCCGATTATGACCTTCGCCTCCATTCGGGCCCAAGGCATCGAACTGCCGATGCCCACCTGCAAGGTCGACGTCACCATCGACGAGGGCGACATTCTGCAAATCGGCAATCAGAAGCTCGAGGTCTGGCTGACGCCCGGGCACACAAAGGGACAACTCGCCTTCAAGATGGGCGACGTGCTGTTCAGCGGCGACAACATTTACAAGGACGGCTGCGTCGGCGTGATCGATGCGCATCACGGTTCCGACCTGCGCGACTTCGTCGCCTCGCTGACCCGGATCCGCGACGACGACGCCCGGATTCTCCTGCCCAGCCACGGGCCGGCTTTCCGCCACGATCGCAAGCTCATTCAGAAGACGATCGATCGCCTGACGGAGTATCAGCACATGGCTGATTTCGGAACCTGCGCGTCCGATTGGCCGCTGCTCGATGAATGGGAAGCCGACGTCATCGCCGGGCGAATGCCGGAATTGGGTGGGAATAGGGAGTAGGGAATGCAGGCTGGGAGGTGACGCGGGAGTGGCATCCGTGTCCGCCCGTGGTTTCAATCCCGTCGTCACAAGCCGAGGCTTTTTCGAAACAGGCTGCGGGCCTTGGCGGGATCGCCATCGAGTTCCCGCCACTGACGATCGACCTCCGCCAGGGCCGCGGCCGGGTCGGAATGGTCGGCGATCGCCCTGCGAATCGCCGCCAGCAGGGCGGCGCGATGCGACTTCTGATCCGGCGTGCGGAGCGCCAGGCCCGGATTGTCGAGCCGCGGATCGGCGATCTCGCGCAGCACTTCTCGCAGCCGGGCGGTATTCGCCTCGTCAAGCCCGTAATTGAACCAGCCCGCCGATTGCTTCGTCAGGTGCGCCTCTCGAAATGGCCCGCTGCCGTACTGCGGATCGTGTACGACTTCCTGGCTGACGGTATCGCCGCACAAGTACAGCAATAGCGCGAAGGCGGCATCCGGGTGCGGCGCGCCGCGCGGCACGACGCCGAGCATCCCCGTCGATCCGACATACGGCACGAAGTTGATCGGGCCGGAATCCACGGCACCTCCGTCGTACACCCGCCGGCTGCCCGGCACGCGCGTAACGCCCCAGCGATAGTTCGAACCTCTCAGCGCCGCCAGGTCCGGCAGCGTGACGATCCCGAGCACGGCGTCGTCCTCGCGGAGGGCGGCGACGGCGTCTGGTTTCTTCGATCGCCACGGCGTCAGCTGCTGCATCAGCCGCAGCGCCTCGACGAAACCCGGGCCGGCAATTCGCGGCTCGCCGGTCACCGCGTCGTATTGGAACGAAAAGAACGCCGCCCGGCTCGGATCATCCTGGCCGCGAGTCCGTAACGATCCCGTCGCCGCGCGCACGGCCAGGGGCGCGGCGATGCAGAAGTACTCGCGATCGAGTCCCGCGTCGTCGCGCGGCAGCGGCGCCAGGCTCGGCTTGCCTCGGCGATCGGCGAAGAAAGCGGTCTGCCGCGCAAACTCGTCCCAGGTCGCCGGCGGCGCCAAATCCACTCCGTGTTTCGACCGGTAAGCCGACCGCAACTCGCCGTCACCGTACAGATCCTCGCGGTAGACGCACAGTACGCCGTCGCCGATCAACGGCAGGGCAAACGTTCGCGTGTCCCAGTGGAGCAGGCGGACGCGGTAGAGCGGCAGGAACGCGGCGGTCTCGGAGGCGTCGGCCAAGGGATCGGCCCTGTCGCCGGCCGCGTGCGCCGCTAACGCCACCGGCGGTAGAACCACGACGGAGGGCGGCGCGGTTCCCGGCTCATCGGTGATCGCCAGCTTGGCGCCCACGTCGTAGGCCCAGGCCCGTCCATAGGTTTCGAGCAACCGGCGGGCCGCTCCGCTCGGGCATTGCACGGTCAGCGAGACCCCCGGCCAGCGCGGCGCGGGCCGCGGCGGCGGGCCTGGTTTCGGCGCCCGGCAACCGGCCATCCCCGATAGGAGCAACAGGAGCACGGCGGCGCGGCACGTCGCCCCCACGACGAATCCGCTTTGTCGTTGCATCCCGCCTACCTTTCTCGATACAATGCACCGCGTCGAGGACTCGCCGCCCTCATTCTAGCGGCTGACGGTTCAGCCGGAGATTGACCGAGCGAATCGACTCGACGACCAGGATAAGCGGCCGCCGTTCGTTCCGCGTGCACCTTCGAACGGCGCCGGGTGATTCTCAGTCGGCGATTGAGAATTCGGGATGGAACCGGGGACGCACTCCGATCGGCACGGTCGCGAGCAACGGCCGGGTCGTTCATCGCGCCGGAACGGAACTCCATTCGGGACCCGAGGCCCAGCCGCGCCGGCAACGCCGGCCTCGCATTTGAGAAGGCAGAGACACGAATGAAGCTCAGTNNACGTTCGTGAACAACAAACTCGTCGAAGGCGAAGTCGAACTGAAGGATGGCGACACGATCAAGGTCGGCCCGCTCGATTTCAAAGTGGCGCTTTCGGTCGCCGCCGCCGGGCCGAAGCCGCCGGCCAAGCCGGCGCCTGCCGTAACAGTCGGCGGCGAGCCCGACGCCGACGAGACGGTCGAACTTTCCGCGCCGCCCTCCGACGGACCCTCATCCGACAAACTCGCCGCTTTGCTGCTCGAAGACGACGGCAGTGCGCCGAAGCCCGCCAACACGCTCGGCCCCGAGGCCATCCCCGAAGGCAGCACGATCATGGACGTGCCGACGCCAGCGCCGCCGAGTTCGGCGGGCGGTCCCGCCACGCCCACCACCGGCAAGAAGCCTGTCCTCGGCTCGGGCAACACCTCCGACGCCGCCGCCGAAATCCTCAAGCGATACCAACGACGGCCGAGATCGTAGAAGAGAGGGATGGGGAGTAGGGAGTAGAGATCAGGTGCGGCGCGCAGCAGGGCGGCAAAGACGCGGAACGCGAAACGCCGTCGCATCGAAGATTCTCTCCGCCGCTCCGACTCTCCTGAGTTCATCGCCTTCTTCCCGGCCGCCGACTCCCCACTCCCGATTCCCTACTCCCGATTCTCTACTCCCTTTGCTCCCCTGGTTCGATCATCACCGCCGCGATCTGCCCTGGCGGCGAACGCGCGACCCGTATCGCATCTGGGTCAGCGAGGTCATGCTCCAGCAGACGACTGTCGCGGCCGTGATCCCGTATTTCGAGCGCTTCCTCGCGGCATTTCCGACTCTGGCGGACCTCGCCCGGGCCGACGAGCAAGACGTGCTGCGGCTCTGGGCGGGTCTCGGCTACTATCGCCGGGCGCGGCATCTGCACCGGGCGGCCCGGATCCTGGTCGAGAATCACGGCGGCGGATTACCCGACGAGCCGGACGTGTGGCGAGGACTCCCCGGCGTCGGCCGGTACATCCTGGGCGCGGTGCTGTCGCAGGCGTTCGACCGGCGATTGCCCATCGTCGAAGCGAACAGTCAGCGCGTGCTCTGCCGGCTGTTCGGGCGGCGCGGCGACCCGGCTCGAGAACCGACGAAGTCCTGGCTCTGGCGCAAGGCCAGCGAACTCATCCCGGCTCGTCGGGCGGGCGACTTCAACCAGGCGCTGATGGAACTCGGCGCACTCGTCTGCACGCCGGCGAATCCGAAATGCGACCAATGTCCGCTCGCCGACGTCTGCCGGGCCCGGCGCGACGGCAGTCAGGATCGCATTCCCGCCAAGCCGACGCGCCGCAGCACGATCGACGTCCGCTCCGTGGCCGTGGTGATCCGCAAGCGGGGGCGAGTGCTCCTGGCTCAACGCCGGGCCGACGCTCGGCGCTGGGCGGGGTTCTGGGAGTTTCCGCAAATCGACGCCCGGCCCGACGAATCGACCGCCGCGACCGGTCGCCGGCTGCTGCGTTCCTGCGGAATCGCGGCGGAACTTGGCCGAGAGCTGCTGACCGTGCGCCACGGCGTCACGCATCACCGGATCACGCTCACGGCCATCGGCGCGGCGTGGCAAGCGGGGCGGTTCCAGTCCGAGGCATATCAACGAGCGAATTGGCTGCGGCCCGGGGAACTCGGCGAGTACCCGGCGGGCTCGGCGCAGAAGCGGGTCATGGGAACTGTGGTCAATCGGGAATGTTGACCGCTTCGCCGCCGGCGCGGGTGGCGAGAGCGGGCAGAATAGCATCGGCGAAATAGGCGAGAAAGCGCACCGAGCCGTCGCAGAAGGCGAAGTGGGCGCCGCCCGAATGCACCGACCAAAAGTGAAAGACGTCACATGTATTGGACGAAGAACCGGCCTGAAAATGGTAGGGGCCGTACGGACATTCGGGCATGCGCGACGTCGTTCGTGTTTCTCGAACGCTCATCAGCATATCGGCTGATCCGTTGCCTGTTTGTCCAACTCGGGCGTATCGCCAACCTAAATGGTTCTCTGGACTCGGCGGCCGTTCACACAATAGAAGCCTATTGCTCGTGCCGTCCGTGACATCCACAACTCGCACATGTGAATTGACATACATCGCCCCGTCTCGTGTTTTCGGCCCCTCGCCCGAAACTCCCAAGTACTGAGTGAAAGCCGCTTCCCCTTCCTTCGGAACGACCCAGCCGCTCGCCCGCCCTTCTATAGCGTCTGAAATGAGGTTAGGGATCCGGGGTGATTTCGCCGCCGTCAGGCGTCAGCAAAGCCGTGATTGCCGCCACTGAGATTCCGTAAGACAACGTTCGCACGGAGCCGTCGGAGAAAAGGAAACATGGACCGGTCAGATGTGCTGACCCCCAATTGTCCACATATGTATAATCGGGTCCGTCCATCAGCACATTGATGCCCTTCCTGCGGTTGCCAAGTGCGCCGCCCAGGAAATAGGGCTCATCGAAGAACCAGCCGCTGGCGTCATATGCCATCGGATTGAGGGCCTTTTCCCCCACCAAGATTGTGTTCGTCGTGCCGTCGGTGACAAACGAAAGCGGCCGGCAAAACGGCATTCCCCGAATAAGGTGCCCATTGCAGGCATAGTCCGTTTTGGCCCATGCCCACCCTCCGCCGACATAGTCGCCATACTCGTCGTTCTCCGGAACTAAAGCTACCGCTCGACGCCGGGCAGGACATGTCAGTGTTTGAAGTGGCGTACCCCATTTGACCTCGCGAAAAGCATTCTCTTGTTCGACAAAAGGCAGCAACGAATAGATCCAGGATCCTTGCTGGCGCGCCGGGGATTGTAGCGGGTCGCCGACGGCCATGAAAATCACCGAATACGGCGGCACGCGGAGTATTACAGTTGGCGTAAAGTAGCTGCCATCGATGGCCAGAACCGGCTTACTAACTCCGCCACCGTGGCTCGGGAGCACGGAGTGCACTTCGTGGAAATTATGAAAGGCGAGACCGAGCTGTCGGAGGTTGTTTTCGCAGGCCGCGCGCTGACTGGCACTTCGAACTTTCTGCACCGCGGGCAGTACGAACGCGATCACGATTGCGATGATCGCAATGACGACGATCACTTCGATCATACTCATCGCCAGGCGCGAGCGTTTGGTGCAATGTTTCATCGATAGTCCTTCGCTTCCGCTCACGCCATGTCGGGGTTGACGAACCACCGTTGGCGCTTTTTCAGACGCCCACTGAACAACAATAGCAACGCACAGAGTACCACGAAGGCATAGGCGATCGCCCGACCGTGCAACTGCACAGCAACGCTCAACGGCATCGGACCGATCAGAATGGATGTGCCATCCCAAGCATACGCCCTTGCAAACCAGTCTGGAGCGCATTCAATCAGTCCTACCGCATTGTCAAAGATGTGCAGTCGCCCGTTCGATTCGCCCAAGAACACAATAACATGCCGCCGGTTGACGTAAAGAATCACGGGCGGGCCGATTCGTCGCAGTCCAAGCAAGTTGGTAGTCATTGCGGTCGCTGGCACCGAGTTTGCACGACAAAACGTGACGATGTCGGCTACAGAAACACCGCGGACCGTGGATTGGAGAGTCTGTGCGACATGGTCGAGATTGGGTGCGTCTGACACGATTGAGCGCATGCAGACAGATACGGCATCCGCAGCGCAGGCAAGGGCAGGTGCGGGCGGAGTAGCGAACACGACGCGATATGGAGGCGTGCCGGCCCCAGTCGCGTCAGCCGCAGGCAAGGGTATTACCAAATATATCAGCCCTACGAGGGTGATAGGACATCGACATCGAGAATACATGCGACGGGTTCCTTGGTCCGAATGCGACGTTTTAACGGACGTGCTGCGGCATTTAACCTACCGTCGTACTTGACTTCCACGATGTGTTTCAGACGCTCGCCTCGTTGCCACTCGCAGGTTAGGCTTGTATCCGAAGTCGTGACGGACTCTATTTCAATATTCTTGCCTTCGGTATCGTCGAGCCATAGGCGGCCCCAAAGAATGTTCGTACCCGATGTGGCGGCAAGGCGTAGCTGGGCCGGGAGCGCCCGGATTCTTTGAACGCGTAAGTCGGCCACTGCGACCTCGATGCGTGGCCGCGCGGGATCAGTCGTATGGATGATCAGGCGTCCGGCTTGTTCGCCGACTTGGCCCGAGTCGTCCGCAATCTCCTTGATTTTGAAGTCCCACCCAGGGGCGTAGTGCGTCGATCTCTCTATAAGAGCCGCACGCACATTCGCGAGAGTTGACTCTACGCGCGNNAACGGGTTTCCTGATGCCCCGTCCAACTACGCACGTCGATTCGGTTGGGGACCAAAATATCCGGCGCATTCATGAACCGAATCGAAAGAAGTGTTTGGCGTCGTGTTAAGCTCAAGTAATTGAAACGCACCAGATGCGCTTGGGCGCCCGGCTTTTCGGTTTTGCCATCGAAAGAAACTGTAAGGTAGCCAGAATCGCCGGGCCCGAGCAGAGGCTTGTCGGGTTTCGATAGCGTGCAAGAGCACGACGCTGTGGATTCCAAGATTGACACACTCGCGGCACTTCGATTACGATACTCGAATCGGCATTCGGTTGGGCCCTTGATCGCACCGAGATCTATGGCCTCCGTGGCGAAAACAAGTTCCTCATCCTTTGCCAATGCGCGAGGAGACTCGAGATCACTATTTGCGACGACTGATTCCGAGGAGACAGTTGCGTTCCCAAAAGTGAGCCAGAGGCATGCCGCCAGCAAGCAGGCTAAGACGAGCCCATTGAAGCACCAGCGTGTCATCTGATCGCTCTTCTGTTCGTTGTCGACCCTGCGGCCGGTTCCAAACGTTTGCGACGGATCAAGATCATCGCAACCATACCCAGCACAGTAAGCCCAACGAAGAGGGCCAACCAGCCAATCCAGAAGGTGCGTCCCGAGCCGGTTTGTTTGACAAGTTGCTCCAGGCTCTCCTGCGCGGCCGGGACGTTGCGAATTATCGTGGCACGATCCACGTCAAAGACTAGCGCATCCTTGGGAAAAGCAAATTGAAACTCATTGTCTTTGATATCACCGGCCCCAAAAACATATTCGTTGACGACGAATGACGTTGTTGTCCCCAGCTGACCATCTGCTATGTAGTGCTGTTGGCGGCCGCGCTTCGGCAATGACAGGCCATTGACCCACTCAGATTCGAGAAGCACCGAGCGCTCCACTATGCCATGCCGCGCGTTGTAAATCTCAAGTCGTTCGACGGCATATCCCTTTTCGGGAAGCAACCAGCATTTGGTCGTCCAATTCGATTGAGGGAAAAACAAGTCCACAAATTGGACCAACTCGTTGCCTTCCTGCGTGAGCTTGCTTGACCGAACAACTATCCTGGTCTCCCCGGTCAAGAACGATTGCAGGATGTCGTGCAAACTCACCTCGCCCATCAAGCCGAGGGGAGTGTCAACTATGAGGCTGTTGCTCGCCTGCCCCCTGACCAAGAACTCATTCGGCAGGTTGCTTGGTTGAATTTCCTTTTCGCCATTGAAGAGCACAAATGTGGCCCCGGGTTGCCCACCAGTTCGAGGGTGTTGTCTATCTGCCCACGATTTGGTCTTTTGACCCTTACGAGCAAAAAGGGCATTGACTGTCCACATTACGTCCGCCGGATTAGGCCGTCGATTGGCTGCTTCCCACGCCTTCGTCTCAGAACACTCCAAGGTGTAACGAACAAGGAATGGGTTGAGATGCCGCATACGCGAGTCAATGGTGTTCGCGATCTCTCGGAGTAACTGACTGCTCGCGTTGTTTTGTGCAAGAGCAGCGGCAGACTCGTCTGTGAATAGCAAGCCCGGCGCGAGACAAAGGAAACTGGCGCTCACTATCTTGGTCATGACCGAGAACCAAAAAACCATGTTGTTGCCAATCTGCACCTTGGATGCGAATGCGGTTTCTCGTAACTTCGAAAGTCTCCCATGATCCGACGAGCTGCGATGCGATCAGTGCGCGTCGCAGCAGACGCAATGTCATCATTAACCTGATGGGTGGGCGAGCACTGAATACTACGGGCAGGGCACGCCTGTTGTGGTAAAGACCGCCACCCCACACGGGCCATCGTTGAGCGCACAGTGTGCCTGCTGCCCCTTACATACGCCGTTAATCGGGGTTCCCCCTTTCTTTTTCGTCCCGCATGTGTTGCCCGTGCTTGTCTGCGAACAGGCGTAGTTTTCCTCTGGGATCATCCGACAGAAGCTTCGGGTTGCAACGGTTTGGAAGCACCGCCGGCATTCTTGCGTGATCGGGTCAGGCTCACACGCGCCTGGAAGTCCGTTGGGATCGGGACAGTCGTACTTGGTGTCCATGCACCAATTCGGATTACCTCCGCGCATCTGAGATGCCTGCAAATGAGACACCTTTGAGACCGCGGGGAGGTCAAAGGCTGCAGGAGAGATCAAAAACGTTGCCACGATCAACACGGTTGATGCCAATGCGCAGATTCCTGCCTTCATAGCTCGACTCCTTCGGTTTTGACCTGAGCATGGGTGTTCACGAACAACATTATGATTGTCCGCGCTAGGGGCGCACTAGGGGCGCTGGCGCTTTTTTGCCGTTTTCTTGTCCGCCGGCTCGACGGCCCGCCAGACCACCCCGCGGCCAGCCCCGTCCCCGCCAAAATGAATGATTTGCTGGCCCCGGTTCAGCAGCTTGATCGCGTCGTGCAACCGCTGCTTGGGTTCGATGCCGTCCGCCAAAGGCAACGGGTCGTCGATGCGTGGCGGCCAACCTTTCTGCTCGAACGCCCGGCAAATCGCGGCCTGGAGACCCGCGCGCCGGGACAGCCGCTTGACCAGCGTCCCGCGATACCACAGTTCGTGCCGGGCCTCGTACCATTGCGGCACGGACATGCGACGGGGAACGCGGCGTCGCATTGCGGGGCTGTTGTTTCGGCTCATAGGGCATGAAGACCTCCCAAACGTCCTTTGAGGCGCGAAACCGCGCCGCGCATGAAAAACACTATGCCGCGACGTTCGCCCCGGCAACAAACGCTGTTTATCCACAGAATTCACCGATGACGCAGATTGGAAGACCCACTGCACTCCGAATCTGTGTCATCTGTGAAATCTGTGGATCGCATTTGCTTTCTGGATCGTCTTCTCACCTCTCGCGGAACTCCGCCGCCGCCAGCCGCCGCGCGTCGGCCTCGGCATAGCGCCGGCGGACGAGCGGCATCAAGCAGCCGCAGATCATCGCGATGATCCCGCCGCTCAGGACCAGCGGATACCAAATGCCGTAGGGCTGCCCTTCGAGCCAGGCGTAGATGCCGACGCCGGCGAGGATCGCGCCCGCACAGGCCAGCACGACTCCCAAGCCGAGCACGAGCGGCTTGGCTTTGCCGCGCGGCGCCAGCATGCCGCCGAGCGCGCCCCAGAGTCCGACGAGCGTGCCGCCGCCGCCGCCGAGAATCGCGCCCGCATACGCCCCGAACGTGTTGGAATCGAACCAGGGTTCTGCCATCGGTCACCCCTCCTTTTTCTGTTTCAGGATTCGCCGGTGCAATTCGAGGACCGAGCGTGCGGCCGACGCGGCCACTTCGCCCCGGCCGATCAGGTCGGCCAGATGTTCCGCCATGGGGTCGCGCGGCTGCCCGGCCACGACCGCCCGCAACCGCTCCAGCAGCTTGTCCAGCCGGGCGCGGATCGTCGGATAACTGACGCCGTACTGGGCGGCCAGGTCCTTGAGCGATCCCTCCGCCAGCACAAAGCGCTGCACGAACTCGAGATCATCGTCGCTCAGTTGCCGCAGCGCCGGCCGATGCCGCGTCGTTTCCTGCATGTCGCACTCCGAGAACCATTACCCGCCAGCATGACGCCGGTTTCAAGAAAATGCAAGTCACCTTCAATAAAATGAAACCACAGGAAACGGGTCGCAGCTGGCGTTTCCTCCCGGCAGGGTCTATAAATCACAGAGCTTTGACAACTGGGACGATGCCCGCCAACGAGTGACCCTCATGACCAGAACCTCCGCAGCGAGTCCGCCGCTGGCGAACGGCGTGCCGGCGGCGATCGATCAGCCGCGAATCGAAGCGGCCGTGCGCGAAATCCTGCTGGCCGTCGGTGAAGACCCCGACCGCGAGGGGCTGCTCGAGACGCCGGCGCGGGTCGCGCGCATGTACGCCGAGATGTTCGCCGGCCTGCGCCAGGACGCGCGCGAGCATCTCAGCCGCACCTTCACCCAGAAATACGACGAAATGGTGTTGGTCAAGGACATCGATTTCGCCTCGATGTGCGAGCACCATCTGCTGCCGTTCATCGGCAAGGCGCACGTCGCCTACCTTCCCAACGGCAAAGTCGTCGGCCTGAGCAAGATTCCGCGGGTGGTCGAAGCGCTATCGCGCCGGCCGCAAGTGCAGGAACGCATGACCGAGGAGATCGCCGACCTCCTGATGACCGAGCTCGATGCCCGCGGCGTCGGCGTCATTCTCGAAGCGACGCACACCTGCATGACGATCCGCGGCGTGCGCAAGGCCGACTCGTTGACCACGACCAGCTCGATGCGCGGCACGTTCCGGACCAACCCGGCGACGCGCTCGGAACTGCTGGCGCTCGTTCGCGGCCCGCGGTGAGCTATGCTGGCGACGATCTGCGTTCGGCTCGCGCTGGGCTTGATTCTGTTTCTGCCGTTCATCTGGAACTGCTTGCCGCACCCGCGCTTCGTGCGCACGCAATTCATCAGCGCGCTGGGGCTGCTGGTCGTCGCCGTATTGTCGAGTTGGAATGAGTCCACTGGGGTCATGCGCGGGTTGCTGTTGGCCGGATGCGCGGCCGCGCTGGCGGGCGCTGTGTCGTGGACGCTCGATCCAGCGCCGGGCGGGCGCTGGCTGATCCTGGCGACGATCGCCATTCTCGGCGCTGCGATCTTTCAAGGAGGCGCGGCGACCGATTGGCCGTGGCGGCTGTTCGCCGGCGGCGTGAGTTCCGCGGCGCTGCTCGGCGCCGCACTCACGTCGATGCTGGTCGGGCACTCGTACCTGATCTCGCCCGGCCTGGCGCTGACGCCGCTGTTGCGCATGCTCGCCGCTCTGTTCGTCGCCGCCGGGCTGCGCGCGGTTGTGTGCGGATCGGCGCTCGGATTCTGGTTATCGGAGCGCGGCGGGCATACCCTGACTACCGAGGACGCACTGTGGCTGCCGGTCCGCTGGATCGTCGGCATCGCAGCGCCGGTCGGCTTCGGCGCGATGGCGCTGAGTGCTGCCCGGATCCGCTCGACGCAATCGGCCACGGGCATACTGTACGTCGCCGTGGTCTGCGCGATCCTCGGCGAGTTGATCGGATTGCTGCTCGAAACAACGCACGGCTGGCCGCTATAGCTGATCGAGGCAACACCGGCAAACGAACCCGCGACGCAGTTTCAATCAGGAATGGTTGCCGTTTCACCGCCAGAGTGTGTGCCAAGTGCGGCCAACAAATGCGGGCTGATGTTATAGTTCAAAAACTTCACCGACCCGTCGGCGAACGCGAAGTTTGCCCCGCCCGTATGAAGCGACCAGAAGTGGTAGCGGTCGCATGGGTTCTCAGTCCGTCCAGGTCCGAAATTGTTTCCCGCCTGCGAGCATTCGAACTCAAATGGAGATAACCTCGCTTGATTCACGCACAGGATGGTATCCAGCCCTCCGAATGGTTCAACGTTAACAGCCTCAGTATACCACCGCCCGGTTTGAAGTGAATCGGGGGGCGGTCGTTCCCCGATCATGATCGTATTGGCCGTCCCATCGGCGACATCTGTGAACCTGACACCTGGATCGCTAAAAAACATGCCTGCTTTGAAACCGTGGTAGTTGTACGTGCCACCGACTCCAACGTACGAGCCAAATGCCGCAAAGTCGCCGCTTGGAGTGCTGAGTGCGGTCACGAGTCGCCCATCACTGGGACACGCATAGCATTTCATGGGTGTCGCATATCCGACATGGGGAGGATTGTGCGTCGGTTTCGCATCGAGTCGGCAAGCTTCAACAGACTGTAACCACAAGGCATCCTGCTCGATGTCCGGGAGAATCTGTGCGAGCCAACTCAAGACGGCATCCGGTTGGCCTTGGATATGATCAGAGAAGGTCAGGGCTCGTGCGGGAGGTAAACATCCTGAGCGCGAATGGTAGTTGTGCAACGCCAAAGCAATCTGCTTCAGTGAATTCTGACAACTGGTGCGCTGCGACGTGTCTCGCACCCGCTGGACGGCGGGGAGTAGCAGGCCGAGCAGGACGCCGATAATCCCGATCGCGACGAGAACTTCGATCAGGCTGAATCCAGCTAATCGCTTTCGCGATGGAATGGTGCGCTCGATCATGGCGCCTCCTGGCCTCTACAATGCACGTGGATTTCGATCGGGTACTGACTGTCCCGTACGTGCGCGACGAGACGAACCACATATTGACCGGGCGGCGCCCGCTTGTCAGTAGCGTCCCATTCAATTCGTAAGCTCTGTGTGCTAGCTTCTTCGCCGCCGTTCTGCGCAATCACCGCCATTCCGTCCGGAACTTGTTGAGGAACCAGACGTAATGGGAAGCCCAAATTCGATCGACAAAGGCAGGTCACGCTGTAGATAGAGCCCTTCTCGGAGGCGCGCGGCAGATAAACAGTGGACGGTACGACTTCGACTGGTCGGTCAAAGCGGGCGCTCACAGGCAGACAAACCAGCTTTTGCCCTTTGGAAGTGCCAACACGGACCTGGACGTCGCCAAAGATCGTCGCGGAGGTTGCGCTCGATACACTGACTTCGATTCGAGCAAGACTCCGAGTTGCACGGTTCGGCCCAGCTTCGTCATCCAACAACTTTGCGTGGATGTGCTCGGAATCTGAGCACGCAATGCTATCGACGCTGAAGTGGTCGCCGGCGAGATCGCGCAACTCGACAACTTCCTGCTTTCTCAATTTCACCGCAGTCGCACCGAACACAACGGCAGCCGGGCTGAAATACATGCCCCGAATTCTATCGACGAGGAGCTCGATTTGACCCATCGGCTGCAGCTCATCATTCGTCCGGAATCTCAAGGTTGTTCGAGTGGCATTTCCCGGCAAGCCACGGACTGCAAGTCGGACGCTGAGTGGCACGGCCTCACCGGGCGGAATCGAAATGGCCAAGACCGGCGCGATGACTCCGTCAACCACGCGCTCCAATCCCGAGCAAGAACAGGTAGTCGACACGTTGTCGATTTCGAGCATGGCGCTTCCACGATTGGCAATCGAGAATTCGTGAGTGATGATATCACCGTGGTCGCGCTCGCCAAGCTCAATGGTTTTCGGATATGCGATCGAAGGCTTCCGATTTGGAAAGACGTGGCTTCGAGCAGAGTACGCGCCTGCCAGGACTGTGAGCGAGACGATCAGGATCACCATTTTCAGTCGATTCATGATACTTTTCTCAATCTCAATTCGATCGCCATTTTGCTCGTCGCCGCTGAACCCACCACGCCCCACCCGCAACTGCCAGCACACTAAGTGAGGCCGGTAGAATCCAGTCAATCCAGCTGCCAGGCTCGCTCTTCGTTTCCGTACGCGAAACGATGGGTTTTCCGCTGGCAGATAAGGGCGGCGGAGTTGGTAGGTCGACTCCTGCGCCGGTCACTCGACCGGTTGCGTCGGTACCGAACTTTTTGCCTTGGATGAAATCATGAACTTCGGTGTGCGGAGACAAATTCAGAGCAAAGATCTCGTTCGCGAGCGGCATATTGGCGCGAATATCGGCAAATGTTGCGGTCGTGCGATCCAGTTTGCCATCGACATCATAGCTCTTGGACACTTTCAACTCCGGAAAAAATACGCCAGGCGCTACTTCTTTGAAACTGGGGACCTCGCAAATCGTGGATCTCCCGTCGGCTTTCGCCTCGACTTTCTTTATGAGGAAGTTGTGACGGGGAGAGAACCAATAACTCCGCTCCGACTTGCCTATCTTGAGCCTCGCGACAACGGTTTCACCCTCGCCGCTCGCCACCTTCTCGATGCGTTTGAGTCCGTACCTTTCGAAAAGGCTTTCGAACGGGACTGGCCACACTGGTCGGCCTTCTTGGCTCGCTTCACCGTAAAACAGGAACAGCGCGTTATACCATGGGTCCGCCATGCCAAGTGCCGAACCCTCGAACGGTCGAATGGCAATCACCGGTTTTGGATTTGCTTTTCCCTTGCAAAGACTGATGACTTTCTGGTCTTTGATGAGGACATCGCACCAACTGTCGTTAGTGCGCCATTTGCAGCGGACGGTTTCGCCCTTGCGCCAATACTCGGATGTCGGTNNTGCAGTAAAGTGTGTGAATACTCTCGATGGCCGCACGGTGTCGAGCGATAACCTCCCTAATAGCATCTGACTGAGCGTCGGAGAATGCGCAAGGTGTCGTACCCAAGATAAACACTAAAGCTGCAACGATGCGGCAATACATCGCCACGCTCTGCGGTTGCAAGGTTCGAAAGCGTACCTACTTACAAGCGAGTCGGTGATTCATGGAGGCCAGTGAAAGCTGCAGGGTCGCCAATAGCACTTGCAGGGCTTCAGTTTTCCCTCCGAGACGTACGTTCCAATGCAGGCCACTTCGGGATCTGTACGTTTCGTGAAGCAAGTTTTGGGGGGATTGGGCGTGAGGCATAACCGAAGTGGTGGTTGGTCCCCTCCTGCAATATTGCAATACACCTGGCTCTTATCTTCCTGTGTGCAAAGCCACAACTCGGTTGGCGATTTATTTGCGCATGTCCAGTCGCCGCAAATCGCGTCGGGTGTCTCGTTGTACTGGTCACCTGTCACGGTACTCACGGTGACAAACGCGAGTGCCAGGGCCGCAACCCTCAGCGCTCTTACGCGCAGTTGACGGAGCTTCATCGCTAAGCCCCCCCGGGAGAAGTGCGTGATGATCATCGCCGGGGATTGTACACTCATCTGCTAGGGTCGGCTAGAGGCGCTACCATTTTTTCGCACTTTGTTCTCGTCGTCCGCAATCGCCCGCCAAATCGCGGCGTGGCCCGCGTCATCGCACCGAAATGGATGAATCGCTGGCCGCGATTCAGCAGTTTAGTCGGGTCGCGCAGTCGCACTCTGGGGTCAATGTCGCCCAGCCATCGCCGGAGTCGCCCGTGCCTGCTGGCTCTCCGAACGCAGCAGGTATACGCTAACCGTTGAGGATTGGCTGTGGCTGCCGGTGCGCTGGCTCGTCGGCGTCGCGGCGCCGGCCGCCGTCTCCGCGATCCTCGGCGAGTTGATCGGACTCCTGCTCGAAGAAACGAACCGCTGGCCGCTCTAGTGAACATTCAATTTCGCTGTCCGAATTGCGCTACGCCGGATCGGTTCGAATTGCCGCGGTCGGGGCCGTGGCGCTGCGTGGCGTGCGGCCACCAGGTCGAGCTGCGCGCGGCCGATGCCGACGGCGCGTTGCACCAGTGCGCGCTGTGCGGCAACGCAGAGTTGTATCGCCAAAAGGACTTTCCGCAGTGGCTCGGTCTTTTGCTGTTGGCAGGGGCTTGCGCCGCGTTCTTCGTTCTGCAAATCCTGTATCATCAATGGGTCGCCTGGGCGGTGCTTCTGGGTTCGGCGGCGATCGATGGCCTGCTGTATTACGGCTGGGTCGGCGACGTCGTGGTGTGCTATCGCTGCGGTTGCCAACACCGCGGCATCCCCAGCCGGCGCTTTGACCCGCACGAACTCGCCATCGCCGAGAAATACCGGCAGGAGCGCTTGCGCCAGGAGCAACTGCGTTCCAGCCAGCCGCGATCATGACCGCCGTCGATCCAAACCGTCTGCGCGACGACCTGACTGGAGTCTTCGAGGGCGATCTGCTGCTCGACGACCTCAGTTGCGCGCTGTATGCGACCGACGCCAGTCCTTTCGAGGTGCAACCGGCCGGGATCGCCCGGCCGCGGCACGAAGCCGACGTGCAGACGCTGGTCCGCTACGCCGCCGAGCACGGCGTGCCGCTGACGGCGCGGGGCGCGGGCACGGGCATGGCCGGAGCGTGTCTCGGCCCCGGGATCATCGTCGATTTCAGCCGGTACATGCACGCGGTGGTCGATGTCACTCGGGACGCGGTGCGCGTCCAGCCGGGCGTCACCTGGGGCGAACTCGATCGCGCGCTGGCGCTCGACGGTCTGCGGCTGGCGATTGAGCCGGCCGACGTGCCAACCTCGACGATCGGTGGGTTGATTGCCTCCGCCGCCGGCGGTCCGCGGCTGGCGAAACTCGGCCGGCCGCACGCTCATCTGCTCGCTTGCCGCGCCGTGCTCGACACCGGCGACGCTGTCGATCTTGGCCGCGAGCCGCGGCAACTCGACGACGCAGCGCCGGACCGATTTCGACGCCTGCACCGGGCGCTGTTGGAGTTGCTCGACCGCCACGCTGCCATCATCGCCGACGAGCGCTCGGCAGCGCCGTTCGATCGCTGCGGCTACCGGCTCGACGTGCTCAGCGATGGCGTGCTCGATTATCCGCGCCTCATCGCCGGGTCGGAAGGCACGCTGGCGCTGGTCACCGAGTTGACGGTGCGGACGGTTTCGCGGCCGGCCGGGCGTTGCGCCTGCCTATTCGGCTTCGTCGATCTCGATGCGGCGTTGCAGGCGGCGCTGGAACTGCTCCCCCGGGGTCCGTCGGCATGCGTCGTGCTGGATCGCCGGCTGCTGTCGCTGTTGCGGGCGCGGGCCGAGCCGTACGCGCAATTCGTTCCCGCGGAGGCCGGCGCCGCGCTCGTCGTCGAGTTCGAGGCGGCGACGCAAGCCGAGGCGCGCAGCAACACCAACGATGCGATGGATTCGGTGACGCGCGCCGGCCGGCACGTCGCCGTCGCGTTGCCCGGCCTCACGGAAGCCGCTGCAGCCCGGCTTTGGAACGTCGTGGATGCCGTGCTGCCGACATTGGCCGACCTGCGCGGCGGGCCGCCGGCCACGGCCGGCATCGAGGATCTCGGCGTGCCGCCCGCGCGCCTGCACGAGTTTCTCAATCGCTTTCACGAGGTCCTGCAACAGCATGAAACGACCGCCGCATTCTTGATTCACGTCACGACGGGGCACGTCGACGCCCGGCCATTTCTCAACGTCACTCAGCCGGCGGACGCGGCTCGGCTGTATTCCATTGCCGAGGCGGTGTACGCCGCGGCGTGGTCGCTCGGCGGCAGCATCAGCGTCTGCCACGGCACGGGACTCGCCCGGACGCCGTGGGTCGCGCAGCAGGCGCCGCGCCGCGTGCCGATTTTTCGAGAGTTGAAGACGATCTTCGATCCACGACACGTGTTCAATCCGGGGAATATCGTTGGGCCGGACCCCTCGCGCCCGGCGTGGCCGATGCGCCAGCCCATCGAGCGACCGGAGCGGCTGGCGGCGGAACCGGATGCCGGTTTGACCTGGCGGTCGGGAGAACTGGCCGCGGAAATCGCGGCGTGCAACGGCTGCGGATCGTGCCGCGCCGATCATGCGCCCGAGCGCATGTGCCCGGTGTTTCGCGCCGGCCGCGCGGAAGAAGCGTCGCCCCGGGCCAAGATCAACCTGCTCCGTGAACTACTGCGCCCGGAGTCCGATCCGCGGCGCTGGGCCGCCGACGAGGTCCGCGCGATCGCCAACCTGTGCGTCAACTGCAAGATGTGCGCGCGGGAATGCCCGGCCCACGTCAACGTGCCGAAGCTCATGCTCGAAGCCAAGGCCGCCAACGTCGCCGAGCACGGCCTCGATCGCTCCGATTGGGTCATGGCCCGGCTCGGCCTGTTTACCAGTCTCGGCAGCACGGCGTCGCTGCTGGCGAATCGGCTGCTGCGCGGCCCGCTGACGCGCTGGTTCCTGGAGAAGGTCTTTGGCGTCTCGCGGCGTCGGCAACTGCCGCCGTTCGCCCGCCGGAGTTTTCTGCGGCTGGCCCGGCAGTGGAACTGGACCCGCAGACCCGCGGCCAACGGCGCCCCGCGCGTCGCGCTCTTTGTCGATATCTTCGCCAACTATCACGATCCGTCGATCGCCGAAGCCGCCGTGCGCGTGCTGCAACACAATGGCGTCTCGGTATTCGTCCCCCCGGCCCAGACCAGCTGCGGCATGGAGGCGCTGGCTCAGGGCGACGTGGAAACCGCGCGTGAGCAGGCGCGGCGAAACCACCGCGTCTTCGCCGAGCTCGTCCGCGACGGCTACCTGATTGCGTGCACCGAGCCGACCGCCGCGCTGGCGCTGTCGCAGGATTATCTGAATCTGATCGACGATCCGGACATCCGGCTCATGGCTCGGGCGACCGTCGAACTGACGACGCTGCTGGCGGATCGTCAGTCGGCGGGTCGATTGCGAACCGACTTCCACTCATTGCCGCTGACGCTCGGGCATCACGTCCCCTGTCACCTGAAGGCGCTCGGCCGCGCGGCGGCCGCCCCGGCAATATTGCGACTGATACCGGGATTGCGCGTCGTCGAAATCGACGCGGGGTGCTCGGGCATGGCCGGCACGTTTGGGCTGCGCGCGGAGCACTACGATACGTCGCTGGCCGCTGGCCGCGAACTGTTCGCCGAGCTCCGCCGGCCCCGCATCCAGTTCGGCGCGACCGAGTGCAGCAGTTGCCGCCTGCAAATGGAGGAAGGCGCCGGCAAGCGCACTCTGCACCCGGTACAATACCTGGCGCTGGCGTATGGATTGATGCCCGAACTGGCGAAGCGATTGACGGCGCCGGTCGGCGGATTGGTGGCCCCATGAATGCGGTGCGCGTCATGCTGTTCGCCCGGGCGCGGGAACTCGCCGGCGCCGAGTCGCTCAGCTTGCCAATTCCGGCCGCGGCGACCGTCGCCGACCTGCGCCAAGAATTGATCGCGCGCTGCCCGGCCCTGGAGTCGCTGCTGCCGCGCTGTGCCGTTGCGATCAACGGCAACGTCGCCGAGGACGCGGCCGAACTCCCAACCAATGCCGAACTGGCCATACTCCCGCCGGTTAGCGGAGGTTGATACCGCAGTGATCGCGCTGACTCACGAGCGAATCGACGCGGCGGCGCTCACCGATCAGGTGCGCCGGTCGAACTGCGGCGCGGTGCCGACGTGTTCACCGGCAACGAGTTCGCCTACGACGATCGCCGCGGTGTCGCCGATCTGAGCGGTCGGGTGCGCGGCGTGCTGCAACCGCGGCGCTGAGCCGATCGCCCGCACCACGATGGCCAGGCTGATCTTCATCACCGGCGCCTCCAGCGGCATCGGGCAGGCGCTGGCCGAACGCTGCCATGCCGAAGGCTGGCATCTGGCCCTGGTGGCGCGCCGTGCCGACGATCTGCGCGCCTGGGCGCAGGCTCGTGGCTGGTCGGCCGAGCGCTGGCGGGTCTACCCGGCCGACGTGGCCGCAGGTCGACAGCATCGTCGCCGCCGGCCAGGCCTGTCTGGCGCAGCAGGGTGTGCCCGACGTGGTGATCGCCAACGCCGGCATCAGCGTCGGCATGGATACCGCCGAGCGCAGCGACCTCGACGTCATGGCGCGCACGCTGGCGGTCAACAACGTCGGCATGGCGGCGACGTTCCAGCCTTTCGTGGCGGCGATGCGCCAGCGCGGCAGCGGCACCCTGGTGGGCATCGCCAGCGTGGCCGCGATCCGTGGCCTGCCCGGCCATGGCGCGTACTGCGCCAGCAAGGCCGGCGTGGTGGCGTATTGCGAAAGCCTGCGCGGCGAGCTGCGCGGCAGCGGCGTCCGGGTGGTCACGCTGCTGCCGGGCTACATCGACACGCCGCTGACGCGCAAGAACCGCTATGCGATGCCGTTTCTGCTGTCGGCGGACGATTTCGCCGAGCGGGCGTTGCGTGCCGTCGAACAGGGCGTGAGCTATCGCGTGATTCCGTGGCAGATGGCGCTGGTCGCCAAGCTGTTGCGCGTGTTGCCGAACGCGTGGTTCGACCGTCTGCTGAGTGGCCGGCCCCGCAAGGCGCGCGCCGGCCAGGGTTCGGCCACGGGGTCATGCGCCCTGCAACGGCCGTGAACCGCTGGCCGACTGCGGGCGGTTTGAATCCCTCCAGGGTCACGCAGCGTCGCTGACCTTCGTTTGCTGGGTCGGCACGCGGCGCACCCGCGCGCGCCGCACCGTGGCGTTGTGTCGGCCACACCGACCACGTTACGGACGGGTGTGTTCAAGGGCCGCAGCCAAGATGAAAAAAGGCTCCTTGCGGAGCCTTTGGTATCGATGGCGCGAAAGCAGCGCGGGGACGATGCTTATTCGTCGTCGCGGCCGCCGCCATAGCCGCCGTCCTGGCGGCCACCGCCGTAACCACCCTCACGCCGCCCGCCGCGCGGACCGGAGCCGTAGGGGCTGCGGAAGTTGCCGTCCTGGCCGCCGCCGTAACCGCCTTCGCGTCGGCCGCCGTAGCCGCCACCGGAGTCGCCGCCGCCGTAGCCACCGCCTTCACGCCGGCCGCCGCCGTAGCCGCCGCCGCCTTCACGCCGGCCGCCGCCGTACCCGCCGCCGCCGCCGCCGCCATAGCCGCCGCGGAAGCCACCCGGGCGCTCCTCACGGGGGCGTGCTTCGTTGACCACGACGGGGCGGCCCGCGATGGGCTGGCCGTTCATGCCGTTGATGGCGGCCTGCGCCTCGGCGTCCGTGCCCATCTCGACGAAGCCGAAGCCCTTGGAGCGGCCGGTGTCGCGATCCATCATGACCTTGGCCGAGGTGACCGTGCCGAACTGGGAGAACGATTGCTGGAGATCGTCGTCGCGGATCGAATAGGCGAGGTTACCGACGTAGAGTTTGTTGCCCATGGGAGAGCCCCTTTCCAAAACCTGCAGAACTGGAGCTTCTACCCATCGTGAAACATTCAAGCGAAGGCGCCGCGTCCATGCACAGGCTGACGAATATAAGTGAACTGCGCAAAAGTACGTACCGTGTCAAGCGAGAAAGTGTTGTTTTCGGGCTGAGGCTGCGTCGCCGCATGTCGTCGCCCGCGAGGGCGCGCCGGGCCTAGCATTCGGCACCATGGACCTGTTCAAGCCGCTGATCGCCTTGCTGGCCATCGTCAATCCGATTGGGGTTATCCCTTTCTTCATCCATTTCACGCAAGGCTTCAGCCCGGAGCAGCGCGCGCGCACGATTCGTGTGTCCGCCTTCAGTGCGTTCTGCGTCATCGCGGTGAGCGCGCTGGCCGGCATCCGGATCATCGAGTTCTTCGGCATCTCCCTGGCCTCGTTCCAGGTGGGCGGCGGCATGCTGCTGCTGATCTCCTCGCTGCAGATGCTCAACGCCCAGCCGGCCGAGGGCCGCAAGGAGGACGTCACCGCCGGCGACAGCAAGGTCGATGCCGGCGACAGCATCGCCGTGGTGCCGCTGACGATTCCCCTGCTGACCGGGCCGGCCACCATCTCCACCATGGTCATCTATGCCGACAAGACGCGTCACTGGTGGCAGCTGGCCGTGCTCGTGGGCTACGGCGTGGTGATCGGCCTGGCGGTGTGGGCGGCCTTCAGCCTGTCGGGCCGCATCGCGCGGGTGCTGGGCCAGACCGGCATCAACGTGATGACCCGGCTGATGGGCCTCATCCTCGCCGCGCTGGCGGTGGAGGTGATGGCCGACGGGCTGGTCAAGCTGTTCCCCGTGCTGGCCGCCGCGCTGCGCTGAGCCGCGCCTATCATCGCGGCCACGAACGAAGGGCAGCTCAGGGGCGCCAATGGGGGAAAGCCGATACGACTACATCGTCTGCGGAGCCGGCACCGCCGGCTGCCTGCTGGCGAACCGGCTGAGCGCCGACAAGACCAAGCGCGTGCTGCTCGTCGAGGCGGGCGGCAACGACGACTACCTCTGGATCCACATCCCGGTCGGCTACCTCTACTGCATCGGCAACCCGCGCACCGACTGGCTCTACCAGACCGAGCCCGACCCCGGCCTGAACGGCCGCACGCTGCGCTACCCGCGCGGCAAGGTGCTGGGCGGCT